>ERZ1066124.2-NODE-2-length-387662-cov-27.499854_pt1 | contig 387662 bp, 354 predicted proteins | sample MGYA00382771_ERZ1066124 | MGnify/ENA primary metagenome ERZ1066124 (study PRJEB33369, sample SAMEA5778354) | biofilm metagenome | biome: Industrial cooling water; feature: Water cooling tower basin; material: Biofilm | place: United Arab Emirates | collected... | reverse complement strand
CTTAGATTTAGCATCTGCTGAACCTATCACCGCTCCCGCAATTAATGGTTAATCTTAATTGATTCCACCATGCAAAAGGCACTCCTGAAAACGGGGTGCTTTTTGTTTTTGGGTTTGCTAAAATAATGACTATAGTTATGACTAGGGCTATTTATGCAAGTTTCTAAAAGCAAACTTAAAGCAAAATTACTGGAGTATCTGCGATTAGTTGAATCTCAAGATCAAGAGATCATTATTACCGATTATGGTAAACCTGTACTAAAAATTACTAAATACTTCACCTCACTAACAACAGATGAGTTATTTTCTTCCATGCGAGGTAAGGTTCAATATTTTGAAGATTTAACAACACCGACAACAGATGAATGGGATGAAATATGAGTATCGTATTGGATACGTGCGCTTTAATTTGGTGGAGTCTTGATCCAGACAAACTATCCTCTAAAGCTAAAGAAGCTTGTCTAGCGATGGAACATGAAAAAAACGGTCTTGTTGCTGCCATATCAATTTGGGAAATAGCTATTAAAATTAAAAACAAGAAACTGGAGCTAGGCGTTTCTCTAGATACATATGTAGAAGCTTTGCGAAAGTCAGAGGTTATTAAAATTATTGCTATTGATGAAATGTTATGGCTAAAAAGTGTTGCTTTAGAATGGACTCATCGAGATCCTGCTGATCGCATTATTGTTACTTTAGCAAACGTGAACCAATCTTCTATCATTACATCAGATAAAACGATCGCTAATTTTTCTGCTTCAGTAATTTGGTAAAACGAACACTTATAATCAAACTACTTTTTAGAAAACAAAATATAAAAACAGGGAATAATAAAAAGAGTTAGCAGAGTAGCTAGAGATAAACCTGAAAAAACAACAATTCCTAAAGGTTGTAAAAATTCTGCGCCAGTACCAACTCCTAAAGCAAATGGGAAAAAACCGAGTACAGTGGTAATTGTTGTAATTAAGATCGGTCGTAATCTTTGAGATGCAGCTTTTAGGATAGCTGTGCGACGGCTTAAATCGTATTTTTCTTTAAGTTGATTGGCAAGTTCTACCATAATAATCGCACTATTCACGACATTTCCCACTAATAAAACTGCACCAACAACGACCATTGCACTTAAGGGTGTTTGAGTAAAATATAGACCCCAAATCCCACCAGCCAGGGCTAGAGGAACTGTTAGGATAATGATGAGAGGATCGAGAAGTGAATTGTATTGAACTGCCATGACGACAAACACAAGAAAAATAGCTAATCCTCCAAGTAGTTGAAATGAAGATTGTAACTGGCGAGTTGATTCAGTTGTCGAACTAGGGAGAAGGGTTACACCTTCAGGCAAATCGATTTTTGAGAGAACTTGTTCAACTTGATTAGAAGCTTCACTCAATTTAGCACCTTCTGCTAAGTTACCAGCAATAATAAAGACTTGACGCTGATTAATACGCTGAATTGATCCAGGGCTTTTCCCGATTTTAAGTGTTGCAATATCTTGTAGCCGTAGAGGAGAATTATTAGTTGTAAAAAGGGGAATTTCGGCAAGTTGGTTAATATTTTTTCTGTATTGTTCTTGCAGTTGAACTCGAATATCTACTAAGCGATCGCCACGTTGTAATTCTGTCGGAACGATGCCCTCTATAGCAGTTTGAATGGTTTCACCGATGTTTCTTGCTGATAATCCTAATGTTTCTAAACGTGTCCAATCAGGCTGGATTTGAATTTCGCTTTGTTCAGGGTCAGCGTTCGGGCGAAAACGAGCTAATGTGACTTCTTCATCCAGAGTTTTTAATAAATTTTGTCCAACTTTATTTAATAATTCTTGATCTTGACTTTGTAACATTAAATCAATTTCAGAACCATTGACGGGAGAATTATTAACGATAATTCCTCGAACTTGACCTGGAGATAATCTAACTCGTGTATCTACTAAATTAAGTTTATTTAATTCAGCATTGACTTTTTCGATATATTGTTCTACATCTGTCCCTTCTTGGAGAGTAATGGTACTGTTTCCCCTTAATAAGTTTTCGCTGGTGTTGCTACCAAATAATGAACCTCCACTGGTCGTAAAAGCATATTGTGTTTCAGGTTGCTTTAAAAAAACTTGATCAATTGCTTGCATTACTTTTTGATTATCATTTAAAGTTATTCCTGGCGAAAACTGAACATTAAGATTAGCTTGACCCGTATTAATTCTTGGAATAATTTCTTGAGCAATTTGTGGAGCCATCCAAAGACTACTACCTCCCAATAAAAGGAAAGTCAAAACGAGAGTCAGCAAACGATATTTTAAAACAGTAGCTAAAAAATTTGTATAACTTTGCTCTAAACCTTCTAACTTTTGTTTAAATTGCTTCATTAGCCCAAGTTTAGAAACTCCACTCGATGTTTTTATGGCAAATAATCGAGAAGTCAGCATTGGAACAACAGTTAAAGCACATAGAAGAGAGGCGGCAACAGCGAAGCTAATTGTTAAAATAATTTCATTAAATAAAAGTGCGAAAAAGCCACCTAATAGTAAAAATGGCGCAACAGAAACTAAATTAGTTGCTGTAGAGGCGGCTAAAGCTGATTCAACTTCTTGACTACTTTCTTCAGTGACTTTTATGACATTTTCGTTTTCTCGGTTCTCTAAATGAACGGCAATATTTTCTAGCATTACCGTTGAGTTATCGACGACGATTCCCACACCAAAAGCCAATCCACCTAAGCTAAAGACATTTAAGGATAAACCAAAAAGCTTCATCAAAATAATTGCTGCTAAAGAAGCCAGGGGAATCGCTATTAAAATAATTAATGTTTGTCGGACAGACCCCAAAAAGAAGAAAACAGTTAAACCAGTTAAAACAGCACCAGTGTAACCTGTAGAAACGACATTACTGATAGCATTACGGATAAAAACAGATTCATCTGTCGTGGCAACAAATTCAACATTTTCAGGTATCAACCCTCTTGAGCGTAACTCAGCAAGACGTTGTTTGACACCATCAACAACCGTAATCGTATTCGCATCGGGTTGTTTACGAATACTAACTTTAACCGCAGGTTCACCATTAAGAGTAACAAAAATTCTTTGTTCTTCCGAGCTATCAGTAATATTAGCAACATCTTTTAAATAGATGCGCTCTGAGTTAATATTTAAAGCTAAATTCTCGATTTCTGAGACACTTTGAAATTTTCCTTTCGTTCGTGTTAAAGGTTCTTCGGCATCCCCGCTTAAACGTCCACCCGCAGTATCTACATTTCTATCTTCTAATGCGGTTAAAACCTGATTTAAACCAATCCCCACCGCTTGCAGACGTTGTAAATCAAGATTAACTTGAACCTCCTCATTCACCCCACCTGAAACATCTACGGCGGCAATACCTGAAACAACACTTAATTCGCGGTTTAACTCTTCCTCAGCAAAAATTCGTAAGGCTAGAGGGTCTAGTACAGATGATCTTAAAGCAAATTCATAAACAGGTAGCTGAGAAGGATCGACTTTGAATAAACGTGGTTCTTCTATAATATCGGGTAACGTCGATCGCGCTCTACTCAGACTAGCAGTCGCTTCATTAAGAGCTTGATCTACATTTTCTCCGACTTCAAAGAAAAGATTAAGACTAATCTGACCTTCACGAGTTTCTGAATATATTTGTACCACTCCTTCAGTAGCACTCATTGCTTCTTCCAGAGGTTTCGTAATTTCTTCGATGGCGACTTCTGGAGAAACACCAGGTGCATCGACTCTTAAACCAATACGGGGATAAGTAATAGACGGTAGAAGATCTACTTGAAGGCGAAAAATAAAGAAAACCCCAAGAACAACCAACGCCAAGGTTAGCATCAAAGTTCCGATATGATTCCGAATAGCGAGTCTGCTAAAAGATGGCATGGTTTTTTTGGCTTACTATCTTCACATTAAGATAACAAAAGTTAATCTTTAGACTCTCTATCCCTGGTAAAGGCTCAAATAAACAAGATAACTACTTCTAAAATCTCAAAGAAGATGTTAAGTTAAGTTAACTCTATATTGACCCTTAAACAAGGATACGTTTTTATGACAGTTACGCCTATTAAACAAAAATACGACATCAAAGATATTTCCTTAGCGTCTGTTGGTCAACAAAGAATTGACTGGGCAGCCAGAGAAATGCCCGTCCTTCGCCAAATTACCGAACGGTTTGCTCAAGAAAAACCTTTTGCAGGTCTTCGTCTTGTTGCTTGCTGTCACGTCACTACAGAAACCGCTAACTTAGCTATTGCTTTAAAAGCAGGTGGTGCGGATGCAGTTCTGATTGCCAGCAACCCCCTATCGACTCAAGATGATGTTGCAGCTTGTTTAGTGGCTAACTACGGAATTCCTGTTTTTGCAATTAAAGGTGAAGACAACGACACCTATCATCGTCACGTCCAAACTGCACTTGACCACAAACCCCATATTATTATCGATGATGGTTGTGATGTTGTTGCCACTCTAGTTAAAGAACGTAAACACCAATTGAGCGATATTATTGGTACCACTGAGGAAACTACGACAGGAATTGTTCGTTTACAGGCAATGCTTAAAGATGGCGTTCTCAGTTTCCCTGCTATCAACGTTAACGATGCTGAAACTAAACATTTCTTCGATAACCGCTATGGTACAGGTCAATCTACTTTAGATGGTATCATTCGTGCGACCAACGTTCTATTAGCAGGTAAAACCGTTGTTGTTGCGGGTTACGGTTGGTGTGGTAAAGGTGTGGCGATGCGCTCTCGTGGACTCGGTTCTAACGTAATTGTAACTGAAATCAACCCCGTAAGAGCGATCGAAGCGGCGATGGATGGTTTCCGCGTGATGCCGATGTCTGAAGCTGCATCCCAAGGTGATGTTTTTGTTACCGTTACTGGTAGTATGCACGTGATCCGCGCTGAACATTTTGAGATGATGAAAGATGGCGCAATGGTTTGTAATTCGGGTCACTTTGATATTGAAATTGACCTTAAATCATTAGGTGCAAAAGCAACTGAAGTCAAAGATGTTCGTAACTTTACTCAACAATATAAACTAAAGAATGGTAAATCGGTTGTTGTTTTAGGTGAAGGTCGTCTGGTGAACCTTGCTGCTGCTGAAGGACATCCTAGCGCGGTTATGGATATGAGTTTTGCTAACCAAGCATTAGGATGTGAATATTTAGTCAAAAACAAAGGTCAACTTGCTCCTGGTATTTATTCTATCCCCGAAGAACTTGACCAAGATATCGCGGCTCTAAAATTAAAAGCAATGGGTATTTCCATTGATAGCCTCACCGATGAACAAATTAACTACATCAATTCTTGGACAACTGGCACATAATATCAATTAATCGATAGAATTAAATTAGGGTGGGCTAATGCTCACCTTTTTTATTAAAGGCTGTAGAAGCGAGCGCGATTGTGCGGTTCATCAAAATCGATGCTTGGCCCCAGTGGTACAATTTGATTGGGATTAATCTCAGTCATACTGGTGTAATAACCGCGTTTCGTATGTTCCATATTACAAGTTACTCTAAACCTCTGAATTTGATAGAGATCCTTTAGATAATTCCAAAGATTCTCATAGTCGAGGATTCTCATTAAATTGCATTTAAAAAGATCATAATACACTGAGTCAAAACGATACAGCGTTACAAACAAAGAAATATCGGCTTCAGTAAGCTGTTCTCCACATAAATATCGCTGTTTACTGAGAATAGTTTCCCATCGGTCTAAATGCTCGAATAGTTCCCTTACTGCTTCTTCATAAGCGGTTTGAGAAGTGGCAAAACCAGCACGATAGACACCTTTATTGATTTGATAAATTATCTCAATGGTTTCATCAATCTTCTGCTGTAATTCACTTGGGTATAAATCTATTTTCTGCGTTGCCAAATGAGCAAATTCTACGTCAAACATCCGCATAATTTCGCTAGATTCATTATTGACAATGGTTTGAGTCTGCTTATCCCACAACACGGGAACTGTAATTCGTCCTGTGTAGTTGGGTTCAGCTTTTAGATAAATTTCTTGCAAATATTGAGCGTGATTAATAGAATCTGGAATAGCACCCGTGTTTGAAGAAAATTTCCATCCGCGATCGCTCATAATCGGATCGACAATAGAAAGTGAGATGATATCATTTAATCCTTTAAGTTCTCGCATAATTAAGGTACGATGCGCCCAGGGACAAGCTAAGGCAACATAGAGATGATACCGTCCTGGTTCTGCTTTAAAACCGCTTTGTCCATCTGCACTTACCCAAGAGCGAAACGTTGTCGGTATCTCAATGAATTTCCCGCTCTTATCTACTAAACTCCTGTTAGTTGTCCATTTGCCTTTAATCATTATTCCTGACGACATATTTATCCCCTAACTGCAATCCGAAATTTAAGGTTTTGAATCTCTAATATTGTCTTCAGAATTAAGTTTTTGCTTTTCCGTCAAGCTTGATATTTCTTAAAATTCCTTTACATTAAAACTCAGCCTGTACAGGTGTAATGACTTTCAAAACGGATTCTTGTTGAAAAGTCTCTTTAAATAATTGGATGATTTCTTGTACTTTTTGCTCATTCAACGGTTGTTTTAAAAGAATAATGACAATTTTTGTTCTTTCTTTGGCGAGGCAGCCCGAATAATGCAAATATTGACCATAACTATCTATTACCGTTAATCCTTCTGGAAAACGTGACGTAATTTCATGACTAAGAAACTGTTGCCATTCTTGCTCACTAATTTCTCTTGTTGTTGATGATAAACCAAAGTAAAGTTCTATCTTAATTCATTCTTTTTTCTGAGGGTCTAATACTTCTTGTCCCATCACTGGAGAAGTCAGTAAAAAATGCGTAGGTGTTAGAGGACTCAGCAAAGATACGCACAGAATAAAAGGCAACGAATGATTTTTCAAATTTTGACTTCAGAAATATTTTTCCAATTATGTTTTATTTTGAGACAAAAATTTAATTTAATAATATAACATTAAATTCTTCTTTAGAGCATTTTTACTAATGTAATAATTTCATATAAACATAAAATTTATAATTACGGTGTTAAATAAAAACTCTAAGTTCTGACCTATAGATTAAATCCATTGTTAGTGAATCTCTCTTAAGAAGCAGGTCTTAAATCTTAAAACTTTATTAGAATGCTAACAGATTTAAGAACAATTATTGATTCTGGTGCATGATTTAACGATGGACAATACACTATTTGATAAAACTTTTCGAGATGACGAGGGTAATATTGTAATTGCTCAACCGCCCAATTTGCCTATTTTACTTTGGTTGGGAGCAACTTTATTAAAATTCATAGTTCCCGAAGGCAATCTTTATCTAATTTTAGACACGTTGGCTTTTGGGAGTATATTTACTTGGGCATGGCTAGAATTGTTTCAGGGGGTGAACTACTTCCGACGCTTTCTAGGTTTAGTCGTGTTGCTAATGATATTTGCCTCAAGACTCCAAGCGTAAGATAGGCTGGATTTAATTTGAACATCAGGTACAATTTATCGATCAATCGATAGAATTAAATTAGGGTGGGCTAATGCTCACCTTTTGATTTAGGGCAAAAAATATATGCAAGCATCCGAGAAGCTTTTAGAAAAAACAAATTATACTACTGAAGAGTATCTAGAATTAGAAGTTGCTTCCGACGAACGTCATCACTATATCGATGGACAAATTATTCTTATGCTAGGTGGAACCCCCAATCATAATAAAATTACTGGTAATCTATATGCTGAATTACATTCTGCTTTAAAACGAAAGCCCTATGAAGTTTTTGTAACTGATTTACGGGTTTGGATACCTGAAAAACGCATTTATACTTATCCTGATGTAATGGTGGTTTCAGAAGAAGTAAAATTAGCCGAAGGCAGAAAAGATACAATTACGAATCCGATGCTAGTGGCTGAAGTGTTATCAAAATCAACTCGCAGCTTTGATAAGGATGAAAAATTTAAAGCCTATCGAACTATACCTACCTTCAAAGAATATCTTCTCATTGAACAATCAACGATGCTAGTTGAACAATACTATCAAACTAACGATAACGAATGGATTTTTAAAGAGTATAAAAACGAGAATGACATTTTAATTTTACATACAGTTGATTTCCAAATTTCACTAACTGACTTGTATAGTAGAGTAAGTTTAAAAAGCAGTGATGATTAAAGTTTAACAATAAAACATAAGTGATAAAATGGTTTAAAGAGGAGTGAGTGACCATAAATAACGACTAATGAGCAATTAGAAAGTCTATACCGTGTTTGTTATCAATTAACATATTTCATGCTTCAGCCTATACATATCATTTGTGTTGATGACAGAACTCTCAATATTTACATCTTAGCTGAAACTAACGAAGAACTTGAGTTTCAAATACTACCTGATGGAGACTTGTCCGATGAGCCAAATTGATTATAATGCAATGTCTGACGCTGAATTAAAACAGTATTTCCTGAAAAATCGCAAAGATCAAAAAGCTTTTCAGGCATATTTAGAAAGACTCAATCAACGACCACACAGAATTATAGCAAGTCTAAGCGATCCCAATTTTGATGAAAAAGTTCAGTTAGCGATTCGTCAAAAGCTTGAGGCTGCCAAAAATACTAGCAGATAGTGACTTCTTAGAAATAGTATGAGAACAATAAGAATTAATTACTAAGGAGGTTCGTCGATGACAACTCAGTTAAAACAAAGTATTGAACAATTATACGAAGAAGATTACGTTCTTTGGCTTGATGAAACCCTTAAACAACTACAGCGTCAAGAAATTGAATCGTTAGACTGGACTCATTTAATAGAGGAGATCGAAGCATTGGGCAATGAGCAAAGAAATAAAGTTGATAGTTATTTAAGACAATTACTGATTCATCTTTTGCTATACGCTTATTGGACACAAGAACGAGAACGATGCGGAGAAGGTTGGAAAGATGAAATCGATAATTTTCGTTATGAATTAGAGTTACTTTTTTCGTCCAAAACTCTTTATAACTATTTTTTGCAAAGAATTGATGTTGTTTACCCTAAAGCAAGAAAGAAAGCAATTTCTAAAACACAACTCCCTACAACTGTATTTCCTGAACAATGTCCTTATAGTCCCGATGAGCTTCTAAATTCTGATTATTTTCCGAGTTGAGCATGAATAAAAATTTAAAATTGAAAGCTTGTGACAATTGTCAAGCACTTGTTACAATTCGTTATCGTATTCAATATGATGATAGTGAAAAATGGTGGTTAGTTTGCCCTTCGTGTTGGGAAATTTTATCTAAAGATAATCCTCATTACCGTTATGGAGGAACATGGAAAGCAAGGTAACTAATTAATTACAGATAAACCATCCACGATTAGAGAAGGAGTATAACACGAACCATTCCAAATACGATCGCTTCCGAGTGTGATGATTTGTTTAAGTGCCGTATAAACATTGCCTGCAACCATCGTATCTTTAACTCGTCCTGTAATCTTTCCCTTTTCTACACGATAACCTAAATCAATATTGATCGAAAAATCTCCAGAAATATCAGGCTCACCCCCCAAAATCTGATCAATAATAATGCCATGATCCATTTGCGCGATCAAATCTTCTAAAGTTCCTTTTCCTGATTCAATAATTAAATTAACTAAATCTGGAGTTGGATATCTTCCTAAACTGGGACGAAAACCATTACCTGTCGTTTCGGTGTTTAAAGATCTAGCCGTTGTCCGATCGCAGTAAAATTGTTGAATACGTCCTTTTTCGATTAAAGATAAAAACTGTGTTAGTGTACCCTCATCATCAAAGGGATAATCATAGGGAGATAAAGAAGGTTGTTGCGACAGTGTAATTAAATCCGATAAAACCACATCACCTAGCTTATCACTCCAAGGGGAAGACTTTTCTAGAACTAACTTTCCATTGAGTGCCGATGCAACCGTACCCCATAACGTTGTTGCTGCATTTGCTGTAAATAAAACAGGAACTTTCCCCGTCGGAGGAGTTACATTAGATTTAGCCCATTGTAAACGTTGTAATAACTGTTGAATCGTTTTCTGGAGATTAATTACCCCTCTGGTATATTCTCCATCATAAACCCCTAAAAAATCTTCTCCTCTGATCCATTCGACACCCAAATAATAGCTAACGGAGGTATCTGTATACTCACAATGTAACCCTTGGGAATTAACTAAAAGTGTTGTTTCTACTTCACTATCGAATTGAGCATTACAGATAACATCAGGATAAACATCTCGAATTTGTGCAATTGCATCCTTTCCTAATTCTACTAATTTTTCCGTAGCGATCGACTCTCCAACATTAGGTCGAATATCAGTACGAGCATCTGCTAACTCTATGGTTTCTCTTGGGTTAAGATCAGATAATGCGATCGCTTTTTCGACTAATATTGTGGGTTCAACCTCCCCATAAGCAACCGCTAACCCTGGGCAATTCTCTTTCCATAATCTTAAAGCAGTTCCCTCTGCTTCAGCACTTTCTAGCTGTTTAAGACGGTTTGCTTCAAAAAAAACAGGACGGGACAAAGAACGAGACTGATATACTTCAGCATGAGAGGCACCAGATTTTATTGCTAAATCGATCAGTTGTTGCGCTTCAAGGGTCATGATTATTCGGAATAGATAAGCTATTCTTTGATCATAAGCTTTGGAATTCAATCTATGCAATCAACCATTACAACACTAACCCACGCACTTAAAGAATGGGATACTGCAATTACAGCATTAGAAAAAGGTGAAACGATACTCTTACTGCGTAAAGGTGGTATAAAAGAAGAAAAAGGCAAATTTAGCGTTAAATACGAACAAGTTTTACTCTATCCGACTTACGAACACCAAAAACCCGAATTACTCAAACCCCAATATGCAGCAAACGTGACTCCTGTTAATCCAGGTTGGCATCCTGAAACCATTAAAATTAGTAGTTGGGCGCAAATTACCGATATTTTAACCGTAACAGAAGAAAACATCGTTAATCAACTGCTTCCCTATCAGATCTGGAATGAGAAATTAGTGAGCGATCGTTTAAACTGGAAACCGAAACAACCTTTGCACTTACTCTTACTACGAGTTTATTTATTACCCGAACCTTTATTCATTCCCTATGATTCTACATACGGGGGGTGTCAGTCTTGGATTGATTTATTAAAACCAATTTCTTTAGAAAGAAGTAGTGCGGTACTTAAAGATGAGGAGTATCAGGAAAAAGTGAAAGAGATTACTTTCATTACATTAGTCTAAAAGGACAGTCTATCTTAAATGTAATGAGAAGACACCCGATTGAGCGGGCGGTGAATCGTTGCCAACACAAACAAGTGCGATAGCGAGACATCTAGACAAAACCCGTGAAATTTGGTAAACTAGGTTGACTCAAAAAGGTCTTAAATTGCCTGTGGTCATGGTTCGCCACACCCGAAAAGTCTAGGCGGGGTAAATCGCCAAAAATAACAGTAAGTTGGTGTGAAATAGAGAATTTAATTCTCGCCTCAGTTCTGCGGTGGGCCGCCCGTGGATGTTAAATCAAATTGCTTCAAAGAGAGGTTCTGGCGGGGTCATAGTTAGCTTGTGCTGGTTATGGCTAGTTAAGACTCTGTGAATGAAGAATCCCCCACTAAAGTTGAGGGAGTGTCAAAGCTGATCAATTGTTACTAACCCACCTTGCATAAACTGAATTATTAGTTCATGTTCATCGAGTAAAGCAGTTCCAAGCAAGGGCCTATGTCCTGTAGCTAGTACACGAACTTCTCTTTCTTCTCCATTCCATAGAATCAAAGCTTCATGGACAGGTAAAATCACCTCGCTATTATCTGCTAAATTGGCTGACATAGCATATTGAAAAGGTAAATTTAGCAGAATAACTGTTTCTAACGGTAAGCACAAATAATCTGTAAATCCCGTATCTATCACAAACTCAATAGCTAAAGTTGAGCGATTAAAAAGACAAAATACAATATTAACAGTTGCGTGTCTATCCGTGACAATCCCAGAAATCACCGACTAACTCGCTCCATCACACCACCTAAAGAAGCTGCAACATGATAGCCAATGCGTATTCCAAAAAGTCTAGCATTTGGATGTTTTTCTTTTAAAATTCTTGCTGCTGATAAACCTGTTTGGTCAACTTGATATTCACCCGATTCAACATCAATAATGACCATTTTACCGATATTCTCTGGCGATTCTACCTGTTGACGAATGCTACTTTCATAGAGTTGCTTTGCTCGTCGAGCAACTTCTTCATGACTTAAAAGAATTGCTTGCATAATTTAACCTCTTGCTTGTTCTATCATATCCTAAATCAGGCGGGTGAATCTTGTATAACTTTGTAAATCGCTGGATTATAGCCAAATCAGGTCGTTGTTAAGGAAAACCTATACGCGAAACCAGTGCTATCGTGAAAGAATATATTCTGTAGTTTGCCAATAAATATGTCTATTATCACACTTGAATCGGGAAAACGATTAGGAATTCTCATCTTATCCTAAAATAATCTAAGATCGAAACCATGTGCCGATAACAAAGAGAGGAAACACTTGCCACACACTATCGTTACCGAAACCTGTGAAGGGGTTGCAGACTGCGTTGATGCTTGTCCAGTTGCTTGTATACATCCTGGCCCTAGTAAAAATGGGAAAGGGACTGACTGGTACTGGATTGATTTTGCGACCTGTATTGATTGCGGGATTTGTTTTCAAGTTTGTCCCGTAGAAGGAGCAATTGTCCAGGAAGAACGTCCAGACTTACAAAAAACGCCTTAACGAATGACTGATTTACTGGTAGTAGAAGACGTTTATGCGGGTTATGTGCAGGATTTGAACATTCTGCAAGGAATCAATTTTCGCATTGCATCGGGGGAATTAGTCGCGGTAATTGGCCCCAATGGTGCAGGAAAATCAACCCTCGCTAAGGCAATTTTTGGCTTATTAACACCAAATCAAGGCAAAATTCGTTTTAAAGGGCAAGAAATTAACGGTTTGAAGTCAAATCAGATTGTAACTTTAGGAATGGGTTATGTTCCACAAATTACTAATGTTTTTGGAACTCTTACCATCGAAGAAAATCTAGAGATGGGTGCATTTATCCGTAAAGGTTCACTGACTACCCTCAAAGATAAAATTTTTACGATGTTTCCCCGTCTAAAAGAACGTCGGCACCAAAAAGCGGGAACATTATCGGGTGGGGAACGCCAAATGTTAGCAATGGGACGTGTTTTGATGCTCGATCCTGAATTACTGATTCTCGATGAACCCTCGGCCGCTTTATCTCCGATCCTCGTCAGTAGCGTTTTTGAACAAATTAAGGCAATCAATCAAACAGGGATTGCGATTATTTTAGTCGAACAAAACGCCAAAAAAGCCCTAATGTTGGCAGATCGAGGCTATGTGTTAGAGAGTGGACGCGATCGCTTTTCTGGTCTAGGACAAGATCTATTAAACGATCCCAAGGTCGGAGAATTATACTTAGGTGCTGCTTATCACGGCAATCTATCAAACGATGACCAATAGCATATATTTTTAAAAATGTCAATATTTTTTTAAATTAAATTTGGGTTTGGGAACCAAACCCCTACAATTAAACCTCCTTATTATTGGGGTCTGGTATCCAAACCCTTCTATCATCAAAATTGACTATCTTATTGGGGTCTGGTCGCAAACCCTTCTATCATTATTAGTGTGTCTAACAGTCCTAAAAAATCTCGCTCTCTTGTCGGTATCGCTGGTATCGTTGCCCTTGCAACTCTCATCAGTAAAGTATTTGGTTTAGTTCGTGAACAGGTTGTTGCGGCGGCCTTTGGTATTGGCCCTGTCGTTAACGCTTATGCCTATGCTTATGTCATACCAGGTTTTCTTTTTATTCTCCTAGGCGGAATTAACGGGCCATTTCATAGTGCTTTAATCAGTGTACTCGCCAAACGCGATAAATCCGAAGCCGCACCCTTGGTTGAAACCGTCACCACACTCGTCAGTATTATTTTATTAGCCGTCACCGTTCTCTTAGTAATTTTTGCACCTCAATGTATTGATTTACTAGCCCCTGGCTTAGATCAAGTTTCTAGAAATATCGCCGTTCAACAACTGCAAATCATGGCACCTTTAGCCCTCTTATCGGGATTAATTGGTATTGGGTTTGGTACACTGAACGCATCGGATCAATATTGGTTACCAGGTATTAGCCCACTATTTTCGAGTATTACTGTAATTATTGGAGTTGGGGCGATCGCATGGCAACTCGGAGAACAAGTCAACGCACCGCAATACTTACAATTTGGTGGCATGATTTTAGCAGCAACAACCCTGATAGGGGCTATTTTACAATGGTTAGCCCAATTAGGAGCGCAAGCAAACTCAGGAATGGGACAACTCCGTTTACGGTTTGATTGGCGTATTCCAGGGGTTTCGGATGTCATGAAAGTGATGATTCCTGCGACTCTCTCATCAGGGATGCTACAAATTAATACCTATACAGCTTTGTTTTTCGCGTCTTTTATTCCTAATGCTGCTGCATCGATGCGTTATGCCAATTTTATTGTATTAACACCTCTTGGCATTATTTCTAACATGATTTTGGTGCCGCTATTTCCTGTATTTTCTCGTTTAGCCGCTCCCGAAAACTGGGTAGAATTAAAAGTTAGAATTCGTCAGGGATTATTATTAACTGCTTTGACGATGATTCCTCTAACGGCTATCTTTATCGCCTTAGCCTTTCCTATTGTACAAGTCGTTTATGAACGAGGAGCCTTTAATTTAGCTGCATCTAAAGAAGTCGTTCCAGTGATGATGGCTTATGGTTTGGGGATGTTTTTCTATTTAGCCAGAGATGTCTTAGTGAGGGTCTTTTATGCGTTAGGCGATGGAGAAACGCCGTTTAAAGTGAGTATTATCAATATTTTTCTCAATGGTGTTTTAGATTTCTTGTTCTATAAACCCTTTGGTACACCTGGCTTAGTTTTTGCGACAATTATTGTTAATATTACTTCGATGCTTGCGTTTGTGTGGATTTTACATCGTCGGTTACGCGGTTTACCTTTAGTTGAATGGGGCGTTATTTTATTAGCCTTAGCTGGAATTGGAATTATTTCGGGTTCGGCTAGTTGGTGGTTCAATTGGTTTTGGGAAAAAAGTATCGGTCATAGTAATTTAATATTACAACTATTGGAATTAAGTCTCGCGAGTCTCGTCTGTATTGGTGTTTTCGTCCTGCTGGCACTTCCTCTAAGATTACCCGAACTCAATATCTTGGTTTCTCGAATTAAAGGAAAATTAGCTAGATAGGGGTTCTGTTACCAAACCCCCTACCGTTTAATTTAACTTAAGCAAACCCAAAATTTGTTTCAGTTAAACTGTTAACTTGAACATTCATCAGTTTTGCAAGATCTTGATTTAAAGCACGAACGATCGTATCTTGTCCATCTTGGATCAAGGATAAACCTGCAAAATTGAGGCTAGTATTAGCAAACCCAATCACATCCATACCACTGGTAAAATCAGTAATAATATTTGCTTGATCGGGTAAATCTTCACTATCAGTAACAACCCAGAACTGATCAGATCCCATACCACCAGTAATAACATTATTACCGCCGCTAGAGCCGACAAATAAAGTATCATCCCCTGAACCTGCGAGAATGCGGTTATTAGCACCAGCAAACAAAGTATCATCACCGCTACCAAGATCAATACGGTTGCCACCCGAAGCTAAGGTTAGATCAACGGTATCATTGCCACTTCCAGTAAATAGAATTTGCAGATCCCCAACAAAACCTCTAGTATCGGGAATAGCGGTATCAAACTGATCAGCTTCGGGTGTTCCATAAACCGTTTTTGGCGGTTCAGCTTCACCAAACAGAGTTTGATACATAATGCGATATATTTCTGTATTATCTACAGTAGAAGGTAGGAGATCCGCATTTAAACCATAGGTTTTAGCCACAATGCTACCAGGAAAATCGGGTGTTCCCGTCCATGCGATCGCAAAATTCCCCATCGGGCCATCCAGACTATCGACAGACGCAAAAGGTTGCCAAGGTGCATCGGGACTAGCAGTACTGCCGTTGACCCCATCTAGATAGTTAGGCGTGGGATCAGGACTAGGATTAACATTAATAAAAGGAACTTGTGGCTCACTATCTAAGAGTGCTGGATCGCTGGTCAAGTTGCCTTCTGGACGAGTATAGGGCGCATATTGAAAAACCTGCATTCCCCCCGCTTCACTATCGGCTGCGGTAATAACCAAGGTATTCGGATCTTGGGTATTCACATAGTCCATTGCTACACCAATAGCCGCATCAGCCCGTCGCATGGCTTCGATGGTTCCGACTGCGTTGTTATTATTGCCAAAGTTATCGGTTCCTTCTTCTTCGACAACCGCAAAAAAGCCGTCGGGATCTTGTTCGAGGATCACAAGGGCAGCATCGAGCATTTCTGCTACAGTCGGGGCTGTTGGGACATACAAGGGGAGCCAGTCCGTTGCGGGGGTTCCCCCCGTTGAAGGAACTGGCGTGCTAGGGTTAGGGGTATTGAGTCCTAATGCTTCTTCTGTACGATCGTCAAAGGTATGATTTGCAGCAAAGATCCCTAACAGTTTTTCTGGTAAGTCTGCACTACTCATCACTTGATTCAGTTGATCTTCGGTATAAACGACGGTATAACCGAGAGACTGAGCCAATTCAATCAAGTTAATGCTCGGACGATCAACAGGATCATTATACTGGGCATCAATTTCGGGCGTGACGTGAAAACCTGTAGTACCTTGGGGTAACAGATAAACTTCCCCACCAGCCATGATGACATTGGTTCCAGAACGGATCACCTGTTCTGCTATTTCGGCTGTTTTATCTCTAGCACGAATATCGGGATCGGGGGTACGGTTGGAGGTTTGAGCAGCAAAGGCGGCGGTTCCTGGTTCTCCGATGTGTCCAGACTGTACTAAAGCGGTGGCTTTTCCTTTCTCGATCGCCTCATCTAAAATAGTCATGCCAACTTGGCCAGAAGCGGAGCGAATTGGTGTGTTATCTTCATTAAATCCAAAAGATTCCGCAAAAACCTTCGTTCCCGTCGCATGAGTCACCGCCCCTGCATTGGAAGTGCCTGTAAGTTGGTCTTCCATGTGTCCTAGATAAACCCCTGCATTAGACATCATATCCCAGTTCAGACGACCATCAGGCCCCTCATCGATGTTACGGAGAGCCATATAGTATGATGGACTGGTACCATCGGGGTGAATAAAGATGACGTTACCTGTATCTTGGGTAGGAGTGGGAGCAACTTGTGGCGGTTCGACACGGGTGGGTAATTCTGTCTCGAATAAGGTTTCGTACATCAATTCGTACATTGCAGTATTATCAGCCGTAGAAGGCAGGTTCTCCGAATTTAAACCATGCGCTTTCGTGACAATACTACCCGCAAAATCTGGAGTTCCTGCCCATGCGATCGCAAAAGGTAACGTATCCCCATTCGCGTCAGGCGCCGAGACAAAGGGAAGGGAATTAACCCCAGTTTGACCATCTAGGGGAACTGGACGCGGTTCAGTGGTTGGATTATTATTAATTGTGCCTACAGGTTGATCAGCAGCCAAAGGATCTCGAACTTGTAAACCACCTGCATCACTATCGGCCGCAGTTAGGATCAAAGTATTAGAATGACGTTGATGAAACTCTAGGGCAACACCAATAGCTGCATCAGCCCGTCTTAAACCTTCTAATGTTCCTGCCGCGTTATTGTTATTGCCAAAATTATCGGTTCCTTCTTCTTCAACAACCGTAAATGAACCATTGTCAAAGTTAGGATGTTGTTCAGCTAACTGTTGCGTCACTTCGAGCATTTCTGCTACTGTTGGCGCAGTCGGAGAATAAAGCGGTGTGGCTTCGGGTGTACCTAAGCCTAAAACTTCTTCGGATCGATCATTAAAAGTATGAAGGACAGCAAACACCCCTAAAACTTTTGTTGTTGGGGTGGGATATTGAGTGGTATCAAGCAGGTCAAATAATTGCTCTCTGTTATAAACAACCGTGTAGCCAAGACTTCTGGCTAGTTCAATCAGATTTTCTGAGGGGCGAGTTAGAGGGTTAGTACTACGGGCATCGAGTTGGGCGGCTGTTTCGTGAAAGCCATCGGTTCCGACGGGTAGCATATGGAGTTCACCACCACCCATGATAAAATCTACTCCAGACTCAATGACTTGTCTAGTAATGGTTGCAACCTGTTGGCGTGGAGGAACGCGCTGACCATTGACTTCTATTTCGCCCACTTGTGCCACAAATGCGGCTGTTCCAGGTTCTGCAGCAAAACCAGACTGGAGCAATGCGGTTACTTTATTGGCTGCTACCGCTTCTTCCATAATGGTTTGACCGATATTTCCAGAGCGTGACTCTACTGGCGACCCATCTTCATTGAGTCCAAAAGATTCCGCATAAACCTTAGTCCCTGTCGCATGGGTGACGGCCCCTGCATTAGAAGTCCCTCCGAGTTGGTCTTCCATGTGACCCAGATAAACACCTGCTTGATCGAGTCTATCCCAGTTGAGTCGTCCATCAGGCCCATGTAATAGAAAACGTGCTGCCCCATAATGGGCGGGACTGGTACCATCGGGATGAATGAAAATGACGTGGTTATTCATTGTTGGTTGCTAATATTTTGTTTAGGAAAATTTAAGCAATGTTCAACCTACGGAAGATTAAACTATCTGCCGTATTCAGACACGCAAGAAAAAATTAGATTCCTTGATAATTATTGGTAGTTCAGTTTAAGAAATATATATCGTTTCTTTAAAAGATTTAATTTAATGCTTTAGGCAGATCTAATAAAGTTATTTAAGTTTAGGCACAAGAACTTAAATAGTTAAGATAGTTAGAGTGAATAGTGAAAAGATTTAAAGTTGTTTAATATGCACAATAAATTAAAAAGCTAATTGTATTCTTCAAAATAAATTTAACTGTTCTAACTTCTCAAGTTTATTCCAAGGTAAAGGAGGAACGTCAACACCTGATTTTTCTAATAATTCTTGAAAATAACGTGCTGTATGCGGTGAATGATCTTCTATTGGACAATGGACAAAAAAGTAAACGGTTATTCCCTGTTTTAACCATTGATCTAATTGTTTAACCCACTCATCTAAATAAGCTTGATTCCATTGTCGCTCAGGATGACTGATAAAACGCACTAAAGTAAAATTAGCAGTAACATGAGGCTGTAGAGGTACTGGTGGTTTACGCCGTTCTGAGTTGATCTGTGGGTCACCTGGGGCGTTATAAATAGGACGTGTATCTAATAACACTCTTGCAATATGATGATTTTCGAGTAAGTTCTTTAATTTATCTGAATACGGTTCTTGAAACCAACTAGGATGACGAACTTCTAAAGCTAATTTAATGTTTTGTGTCGCGAGGACTGACAGAAATAAGGATAGATCTTCTAAATAATTCGGACTATAACTGGGTGGCAGTTGGATAAAGACAGAACCCAAACGATCCCCTAATTTTCTCATCCGTTCGAGAAATGCGATCGCATCGGCTATGTTAGGTTGTAATAACCCTTCATGGGTAATTTTTTTGGGAAATTTTGGCACAAATTTAAACTCATTTGCGGTTTCTTCTTTCCATCGGTTCACAGTTTTTTCATCGGGAACTGCATAAAAAGTTGTATTTCCTTCTACCGTCGTTAGTCGTTGACTGTAAAGTGAGAGAAAATCTTTAGTCTGTGTTTTAGGGGGATAGAATGAATCTAACCATCCTTTATAGGCCCAAACCGCACAACCGAGATAAAACTGGCGAGTCATTGAATTAATTGATAAAAATATATATTGTAAGGGTTTGAAGAGCAAACCCCTACCAGAAATCTGTATCTCTACATGATCTCAGTTTGATTATCGAATGACATAATCGTAGAAGAATTTGCTGATAACAAGAGTTAAGAGTAGATAAGCAAATAACGCACCACCGATCCCACCGATCAAGAAACCGCTTGCATACTCATTCCAACCTTCTTGAGTTGTGAAAGCATCAGGAATATTAGGGGCTGTTACAATAGGTTGTGAAACAGGTTTCTGAACACTTGCGTAAAGAGAAATAGCAAGGGTTGAAATAATCAGTAGACTGATCACGGATAAAAGTGCTACTGTATAAGCGACTTCTGTACCGCGTAATGGACTAAATGTAGCAAAGGGGCCAATTAACCAGTAACCATGTGCCATCCCAACTTCTAACCCGCGACGTAATGGAGAAAGACCACGACGATAAGCAGGTAAGTTGTTAATATACGCTTTGGCAAGACCAGAAGCATTGATCGGGGTTTCTAAATTTCCGCGTTGGGGATCATTAAAAGCAGGATGTACTACTTCTCTATTTCTGGGATCACTCGGTCTATCTTTGGATTCGCTAATCGCTTGAGATTGAACCATATTATTACCTATAAATCTGTTCTTTAATTACTCAAATTAATTGAATTTTTCAATAAAAAGACCTGTCAAAAGTTATATTATAGATTTATCAAAAGTGCTACAGTATTTCCTGTTGATCTTTTATTGCAATTAGAGCCAATCTGTTAGAAATACCTAAAAAAATTATTGTCCTTATTGCCTTCCCTTTACTGGCGAGATGGGTAAAAAATATGCTCACTCAACATCATGTAAAAGTTTGGATACTCTTCCCCTACAAGCTATTGCTTTGATTTATTAACAAAAATAGGTGAGTCTAGCCCACCTATTCTAAATATTAGTGCAAAGGCTTTAGAATTGCTTTTGTAATTTCTGATATCGTCCCAAAGCAATTAGCGGAAAATATTGATAATACATATGGTAGCGAATATAGAAATGACAGGGAAATCCAGTCCCCGTAAATTCTTCCTCATCCCAAGTTCCATCGCTATTTTGCATAGACATTAGATATTGAATTCCTTTTTCAATGGCGGTTTTTGCCCATGTTTGCGTTGCCATCCCTGCATCTAATAAGCCAATTAATGCCCAGGCGGTTTGGGATGCGGTACTAACACCTTTACCTCGTAGGGTGGGTTCTCGATAGGTTTGACAGGTTTCACCCCATCCCCCATCAGAGTTTTGTTTTTCTAGTAACCAGTTAACGCCTTTTTCAATTTGGTTTTTGTGAGTTTGTGGCGCAATAACGGCTAATGCAGAGATCACCCCACTGGTACCATATAAATAATTGACACCCCAACGCCCAAACCAACTACCATCAGTTTCTTGTTCTTTTTCGAGAAAGGCTAAAGCTTTTTTGACTCGGTTTGCATCCATGCTTAAACCACAAGCCCCTAACATTTCTAAGACTCTGGCGGTAACATCGGCGGTACTGGGATCGATCATGGCTTTAAGATCACCGTAGGGGACATCATTTAACCACGCTTGATCATTATCTTTATCGAATGCACCCCATCCACCCGTTTTACACTGCATGGTTGCCATCCATTGCAGACATCTTTTTATTGCGCCATGTTTAATTTTTTCATTGGGCATCATTACGCCATGTAATGCCATCACCACAACCGCAGAGTCATCGAGATCAGGATAGAAACGGTTTTCAAACTCAAACGCCCAGCCGCCTGGTTGTCCTTCTTTATTTTTGATCTGCCAGTCGCCATAGTCTAAAATTTGTTGATCGAGTAGCCATTGTGCGCCCTGAACCAAAGCAGGATGATCGGAGTTTAAACCAGACTCCACTAAAGCTCGTAAACACCACGCAGTGTCCCATACAGGCGATATACAGGCTTGTACTCGATAGGTTTGTTCTGTTTCAATAGAAAAGTTGTCAACCGCCTTTATACCGCGTTGTACGATGGGGTCGTATAAGTCATAGTTTAGCGATCGTAAGGCTAATAATGAATTTAGCATTGCAGGGATGATTCCGCCCCAGTCGCCGCTATCTTCTTGTCTTTCGAGTATCCATTTTTCAGCAACTTTTAGGCTTTTTTGGTGAAACGGTACAAGATGATTTTTTTCTGTCCATTTGAAGACTTTATCCAGGGTTAGGAAAATATCACCCCAATTATTGTTTTTTGGCAGTTCATATTTAACGTTTTCTTTTCCTTCTGCATAAAGTTCATCAAGATTAATGGCAGGATCGGTAATATAAATCGGTTTTTTATCAAATACAATCAATAATGGAACCGTACTACCTCGCGCCCAACTGGACATATCATAGATCGTAAAAGGAAAGTTATTCGGGAATAACATGATCCAAGGTGGAATAGATGGAATACCTTTCCAGTCATAGCAACCAATTAAAGCCAGATGAAATTTAGTAAAAATCCGAGTTTTGCTGATACCACCGCGTTTTAAAATAAATTCTTTGGCTTTCTGTAATACTGGATCATTGGCATTGACTCCTAGTAATCTTAAGGCCATATATACTTCGACTGAGGTGCTAAGTTCACCCCCATCACCGTAAAATAGTTCCCATCCTCCGTGATCTTTTTGCATGGAACGGAGATATGTTTCAGCTTTGTGTAAAGGTCGTTCTTGATCAGTTCCCCAGATTTTGTGTAGTAAAACGACTTCAGACGTAATTGTAACATTAGATTCGAGTTCAGCCCACCAATAACCATCAGGATATTGAATTCTTAGAAGATGGTTTTGACTGGTTGTTATTGCTTCTTCTAAACTACGTGTTATTTGTGTTTGCGTTCCCCTGTCTTGTATCTGCATCTTTTCCGTTCACTCTCACTTTTTTGTTTATTGTAATAGATTTTTTGATAGCCAATATTGATTTTAGTTCCTGATCTATCATAGAAGAAGAATAGAGTAGGGTTTAGTTATGAGTGTTATTAATCTCAAAGCCATTGAACAACTTTACGAAGAAGATTATACTCTTTGGTTAGATCAAACAGCTAATGTCCTTAAGACTGGTGATTTTTCACAGTTAGATATTACTCATTTAGTAGAGGAACTAGAAGCATTGGGAAGTGAACAGCGTCGGAAAGTTAAAAGTTATTTGCGACAACTACTTAAGCATATTCTTTTCTATCACTATTGGTCTATTCCTGAATGTAAAAATCATTGGTCTGTAGAAATTGATAATTTTAGAGTAGAACTTAAAGAGTTAATTCAGTCTAGAACTCTCTATAATTATCTTCTTTTCGTCAAAGATGAGGTGTATCGAGATGCAGTACGACAAGCGAAAAAGAAAAGTGATTTAAAATGTTTTCCTGAAATCTGTCCTTATACTATTGAACAAATTTTAGATATAGATTTCTATCCCGAATCAATTTAAACCGAGTAATATTGTCAGAGAAATTTTGATATCAGGAAACGCTAGGGAACTGATTTCACCTTCGGTATATTCTTCTCGACTCTGATAATAGCCGTTATTGGGTTCTCGAAAAACAATTAATTTTGTTTGAGATAAATCTATTATCCAATATTCTTGTATTCCTGCATTTGCATAAATTGTTTGTTTTAATTCTAAATCTTTTTTCAAACTCGTATTGGCTACTTCTATCACGACAAATATATCTTCAGCATAGGGATGATGAATTTTATATCTATTAGCGGGAAGTCGTACAATTGCGATATCGAGTTCAGGTTCGGAGTCAGCTAAGGTAATTGGCCCATTAAAACGAATTTCTGCTAAGTTGTTGAACAGTTTTTCCAAATATTTTACATCTTGTCTAGTTATATAATAATGAATGGGTTTTTCTGGACTCATTTCGATAATCTCACCTGCTAATAATTCTACTTGACGATCGTCTAAGATTCCTGCTTCTATCATTTGGTGATAATCTTCGATTGTCCACTTAGCTAAAATTTTCATAAACTCTCATCTAAAATTATCTTTATTCAAGTATACTATAACCAAAATCAACTAAGTTATATACAAGCAAATTGATTTAAAATACTTTCTGAAAATAGATCTCTATCCCGAATCAATTTAAACCGAGTAATTTGGTCACCGAAATCTGAATATTGGGAAACGCTAAAGAACTAATTTCACCTTCTGTATACTCTTCTTGACTCTGATAATAGCCGTCATTGGGTTCTCGAAAAACAATTAGTTTGGTTTGTGATAAATCCATTATCCAATATTCTTGTATTCCTGCATTGGCATAAATTGTTTGTTTTAATTCTAAATCTTTTTTCAAACTCTTATTGGCTACTTCTATCACCCAAAATATATCTTCAGCATAGGGATGATGAAAATCATATTGACTAACGGGAAGTTTGACAATTGCGATATCGGGTTCGGGTTCTGAGTCAGCTAAAGTAATTGGGCCATTAAAGCGAATTTCTGCTAGATTTTTGAACAGTTGTTCCAAATAGGATACACCGCGACGTGTTTTATTATAGTGGATGGGTTTTTCTGGACTCATTTCGATAATCTCACCTGCTAATAATTCTACTTGACGATCGTCTAAGATTCCAGCCTCGATCATTTGGTGATATTCTTTGATTGTCCACTTGGCTAAAATTTTCATAAACTCTCTACTAAAATTATCTTTATTCAAGTATACTATAGCCAAAATCAACTAAGTTCTCTAACCATGTCATCTGTTTTATTAATTCTTACTGTTTTATCATTATTAATTTGGATTTATTTAATTTTATTTCGTGGAGGTTATTGGTTATCAAATCATAAATTAGAATTTAACTCTAAATTAGAACATAATTATCCCTCAGTTTGTGCTGTAATTCCTGCCAGAAATGAAGCTGATACTATTCCAATTAGTTTACCTTCTTTACTTAAACAACAATATACGGGTGATTTTAAAATAATTTTAGTAGATGATCAAAGTACAGATGGAACGGGAGAAATTGCGTTAGATCTTAGTAAAAACTTAAATCAATCTGAACGTATTCAAGTAATTATAGGTGAACCGCTTCTCTCTGGTTGGTCTGGCAAACTGTGGGCAATGCAACAGGGAGTAAACTATATACAATCTCAACACATTGAAGCTAAATATATTTTGTTTACTGATGCAGATATTCGACATGATTTATTAAATTTATCACAACTTGTCACGAAAGCGGAACAAGAAAAATTAGCTTTAGTTTCTTTAATGGTTTTACTGAAATGTGAAAGTTTTTGGGAACGTTTTTTAATTCCTGCTTTTGTTTACTTTTTCGAGAAACTCTATCCGTTTTCTTGGGCAAATGATCCTAAAAATAAGATGGCTGCTGCTGCGGGTGGATGTATTTTGATTCGACGAGATATCTTAGAAGAAATTGGCGGTATTGAAATTCTAAAAACTGCCCTTATTGATGATTGTACACTAGCAACCGAAGTAAAAAGATTTATTCAAAATCATCCAAATCTTGATACTAAAGGAATTTGGTTAGGTTTAACAGATTCTACTTATAGTTTAAGGGATTATCCCACTTTAAAATCAATTTGGGATCTGATTGCTAGAACAGCTTTTACCCAGCTTAATTATTCTGGTTTATTGCTAATTGGGACAGTTTTAGGAATGGTAATGACTTATTTAATATCTCCCCTCAGTATTATTTTAGGAATTATTCTAAGTAATCAAATCATTTTGGTCATCGGCTTAATTATTTGGTTACTGATGGCGTTATCTTATTGGCCAACCTTAAAATTATACAAACGTTCTCCGCTATGGGCATTTAGTTTACCAGTAATTGCCTTTCTTTATACTCTCATGACTATTGATTCGGCAATCAGATATTGGCAAGGAAAGGGCGGAGGATGGAAAGGAAGAGTTTATAATTTTGATTAGACTTATTGTGGAACAAAAACATCTAATGCTTTAGGAATGACGCGAAAAACAGCAGGGGTAGCCGTTGTTAATTCACCATCTGTATTAATCGTATGTTCTTTGCGCGTCCGTATTTCTATTTCTTCACCTGACCAAGTTTGTACCCACGATAATAACCCGTGTTCACCTTTAGGAAATGTTTTTAAAAGAGGAAAAATTTGCCACCAGTGTTCTAATTCTAGACTGTATAAATCTAATCTACGATCGTCAATTGTCGCATCAGCAGCAATGGTCATCCCTCCCCCATAATAGCGTCCATTTCCAACCGCAATTTGAATCGTTTTAACCCTTGTGACTTCTCCATTGACGATAATATCAGCATGAAAGGGACGAGTTTGTGATAGAACTTTCATCGCTGTAGCAATATAAGCGAGAACACCCCAACGACGTTTTGCACCTTTAGTCAGTTGTTGGGTGATTTTCACTCCTAACCCTAAACTAGCAACATTAAAAAAATGTTTACCATTAACCCATCCTAAATCAATCGGTTTGATATAACCATCGGCAATGACTTGACAAGCTTCAGCCATAGAAAGGGGAATAGATAAGGTACGCGCTAGATCATTGGCTGTTCCAAGGGGTAAAATACCTAAAGGAAGTTGTAACTCAACAAGGGTATCGACGATGCCGTTAAGGGTTCCATCACCCCCTCCAATAATCACGAGATCAACTTGCTTTCCATAACGCTGGATATCTTGTGTTAGTTGCTCTGTTGATTTAAGAGGAATTGTAATACATTCAAATTCTAAATCATGCAGAATATCGACAACTTGTGCAAAGTATTGTTTTCCTTTACGTGCATGACGGTTAATAATTAGCAATGCTCTTTTTGACATAATTATCCCTATTCAAACAACAGCCACAATTTTATTATGATGGTTTATCTGTCTTCTAGGTAAGGGCTTTGGTTGTTTAAGGTAAATTATTTTTTAAAGCATGAAATTTTGCTAAAAATTATAACAATTTTCTATTCAATCGATAGAAAACTGGCTTTGAACCGTTCCGATGATGTCAGTTTCATGACGAGACAAAGATCGAGGGGTCTAGTCTAATGATAAAATGCTGATATTTCCGAGTAGGGCATCTTTTAAACGTGGTTCAAACATCAGTTTTGTCACTTCCAACCGATACAGACATCAAAACTTGGTTACAGCAGCTTGCCTCTTTGGTCATTTCGGGTAAACGACTGACTTCTGAAGAAGCATTACTTCTAACTCAAATCGAAGGTCATGATCATATCTTACTCCTGTGTGAAGCAGCCGATCGCATTCGTCAATCATGTTGTGGTCAAACCGTTGATCTCTGTAGTATCGTCAATATTAAGTCGGGAAACTGTTCAGAAAATTGTAACTTTTGTTCCCAGTCCGCGCATCACCCTGGAACTGAGTCCCCCGTCTATGGACTAAAACCCCAGGCCGAAATCCTCGAACACGCTAAAGCAGCAGCCGAAGCCGGGGCCAAACGTTTTTGTCTAGTCTCCCAAGGTCGCGGACTCAAACATAATAGCCCGAAATCGAAAGAATTTGAAGAAATATTAGACACCGTACAAAAGATCATCTCAGAGGTCAATATTAAGCCCTGTTGCGCCCTCGGAGAAATTACCCTCGAACAAGCCAAAATGCTCAAAGAAGCGGGTGTAACGCGATATAACCACAATCTAGAGGCTTCTGAGAGTTTCTATCCTAAGATTGTGACGACCCATACTTGGCAAGATCGAGTAGATACCGTAAAAAACCTGAAAGCCGCAGGAATCCAAGCTTGTACAGGTGGTATTATTGGCATGGGTGAAAGCTGGAACGATCGCATAGATCTCGCTTTAGCTTTGCGAGAATTAGAAGTAGAATCAGTTCCGATTAATCTCCTCAACCCCAGACTTGGCACACCATTAAACCATCTTCGGAGACTTGATCCCCTAGAAGCGGTCAAAGCGATCGCAATTTTCCGTTTTATCCTTCCTGCTCAAATTCTGCGTTATGCGGGAGGACGGGAAGCAATTATGGGAGAATTGCAAGAATTAGGGCTACAAGCGGGAATTAATGCCATGCTGATTGGTAATTATTTAACCACACTGGGTCAACCACCCGAAGCAGATCATGCTATGCTAAAATCTTTAGGTTTACAGGGAGGAGAGGCCCCGATACCTGGTGAATATCAACCGCACGAACAAGACTAAAAAACGGTTTAATCCACGCCCTCCACTGATTCGTCTTTCAATTCTCAATGAATTTTTGTGGGCATTTATTGGTTTAATTCTCACCATTTTTAGTACCTTTTTAGAAGCTTTTATGACTAGCCTCCCTTGGACATGGCTAGATCAAGGTGTTCGGAGTTATTCTTTAGGTGTAACCTATCAAATTGCTGCTGTTTTGCTTACGGGTTGTATGGGCGGCCCGAATGCGGGTTTACTCTCCCAAATTGCCTATGTTTTGTTAGGCTTGACTTGGGTACCTGTTTTCGCTCAAGGTGGAGGATGGAACTATTTAACTGAACCTAGTTTTGGTTATTTACTCGGTTTTATACCAGGTAGCTGGTTATGTGGTTGGTTAGCTTTTCGCAAACGCACTAATTTAGAATCATTAGCTTTTAGCTCATTTTGTGGGTTGATGGTGATTCATTTGTGTGGTTTAGTTTACTTAGTGGGTTTATCGCTCTTTGATCCAGTAGTAAGTCGAAGCATTCCCCTATCGAGTTTACCAACTGCTATTTTTAACTATTCGGTCATTCCTTTTCCAGGACAGCTAATCATTATTTGTGCGGTAGCCCTGATGAGTTTAATTTTACGCCGATTGATGTTTTATTAAAAAAGGGCTATGAAAAAAAATCGTTTATTTTGGATCATTGGCATTTTAGGTTTTATTTTCGATCAACTGACTAAATTTTGGATTGTCCAGCAATTACCCCAAATTGGTGATACGATTCCCCTCATTCCTAATATCTTCCATTTAACCTATGTCACGAATACAGGTGCCGCTTTTAGTTTTTTTTCGGGGGGTGTATTCTGGTTACGTTGGTTGTCCTTTGCGGTTAGTTTAGGGCTAATCATCTTAGGATTTTTAGGAAGAATGAGATTTTTTGAACAGTTAGGATATGGTTTTATCCTAGCAGGGGCTTTAGGTAACGGTTGGGATCGATTTTTTTTAGGCTATGTGGTTGATTTTCTAGATTTTCGTTTCATTGATTTTCCCGTCTTTAATTTTGCTGATGTTTTTATCAATATTGGTGTGATTTGTTTAATTTTTGCAACATTTCCCACAAAATCATTGACAAAAAAACGCTAATCTACTTCTTCTACACAAAGGGCATCGACTTCGGGTTTACTCAAACTGATTAAATTTCCCTCGACTTCTAATTGCAAAGGAAACTCGGAACAAGCTTGACGAATTAAGATAAATTTTGTTCCAGGGGCTAACCCTTTTGATAAAAGTTTGCCAATGTAGCCACTGTAAGCGCGATCGTAACCTACAATATAGCCTCTAGCAGTGACAGCCATTTCTGTAAGGTAAGTAGTGATAGTATTCATCTCCTTTTGTCCTCTTTAAAATAAGATTTAATTTAGGTGTAAAGACGCGATCGTTATTTTGGATGTAGAGACGTGCCATGGCGCGTCTCTACCAAGGTTGATTCTAGAAAGTAAAGGTAGTCCGAATCGTTCCGATGACTAAAGTTGCATTATTATCGTCATAATCAGGCGAGGTAATCACTAGAACACCAGGGGTGATTTTAATGTTATCGGTGACTGCATATTCATAAAATGCTTCGATATGGAATGAAGTATCACCATCATCCTCAACACCCGAAATCGACGTATTAGCTACCCAAGGCTGCATCCCAAAAATAAGACCGCCTTGACTTCCTTCTTTAAAAAAATCAGGAAACGCTAAAGTAGCCGCCCAATTCCAAATATCTAAGTCGCCTCGTTCGAGTTGCCCATCGATCGTGTTAAGGGTTCTGGCATTAGTATAACCGCCCCAACCGCCTAAGATCACCCAATCAAAGGGTCTAAAACTAGCTTGGATACCATAGCTGTTACTCGAAGTCGAAACCGCCTCACCGAAGCGATCTTCAGTAAAAAATTGGAAGTTAGAACGTTCGCTACCTGTACCTGTATCCAGTTGGTTGAAACCATGAATATAGGTAAACGCGATCCCAAATCTTTCATTCGGAACGATGCCAATTTGACCAATGGCACTATAAGAACCATTAAACAAACCATTCCCTGGGGTTGGATCGTTTCCTTCTCCTGCTAGATAACCTGCACTCACTTCTAATAAGCCAAATTTACCCTGTAAACCGATCCCAGTTTGTCCTGGTGCAAAATCAATGGGGTTACGAGTCCCAAAAGCTGAAATAGCACCCGATGCACCATCGCCATCAAGAGCGTTTAATGTATTGGTAAAGTCATCTGTTGCACCGCCAAACGCTTCTAACCAAACTGAAATATTTTCAGTTAGTTGGAAATTATAAAATAGGACTTCAAGCGCAACATTATTATCATCAGGTTGGGTATAGCTGAGTGTACTTTGGAATGTTCCTGTCGTTTCTGCAAGATCAGCGACATTACCCGATGCTAAACGCATATATAGTAAGTCTTCACCTGTAAAGCTGGTATTAAATTCTAACCGAGTCCGATGTCCTAAAGCGGGAACACGATCGATATCTTCGCCACCATCTCTTTCACCTGCTGCTACACCATATAAACCAAAGATCACCTCACCCGTCAGTTTAGTTGTAGTCGAAAATTGATGATCTTCTAAGAACGCGACTCGGTTTTCTAAATTATCGACTCTTGTTCCTAAAACGGCTAATTCTGTTTCAAATTCTTGGGCTAGACGTTTGAGTTTATCAACATCTTCCCTTAAAACAGATACGCCTTCTTGGATCAATCGTTCCATTGTATTGAGACAGGCATTTAACCCCGCCGCAAATTCCCATCGCGTTAAGGCACGATTTCCGCGAAAGGTGCGGTCTCGCCTCTGGCGAGTGCCTTCGGCAACGGGATATCCGACAATACAACCGTACCGCTCAACTAAACTCCGTAATGCTTCAAAAGCCCATGCTGTCGGCTCAACGTCCCGCAGTTGATTAACACTGGTGACTTGAGACATCGGCTTTTTTTGTAATAAATCTAAGGAATCATCATCGGCTGTTTGAGCTTCTACTGAATTGACTCCGACAAAAACCCCTGATAAGCCTGCTGTTGCCGTTAAAAGTGGCCATTTGTGTTTAAACATGATACTCCTCACACCAAAAAACGAGAATGATTCTTATTCTAATCAATTTGCCTGACTAACCCCATAATTTCCCCGTCAATGAGATTAACCTGATATTCAATTTGTCTGGTTAAGAAGTCATGAGACGAATCAAAATTAATTGATTTATTCTTAAACGCGTCTTCTAGTCGGCATAACAGTCCTGCGATGAGTGCTGCTCCAGTAGAGAGAAAGATGCGTCTAGTTATTGAGTTAGTCATCGTGCCATTAGTTTAAATTAGTCCCTCAATCTATGTATTTTAAACCCTATTGCAAATCTTTCTTAACTATTTTAGAAAAAAATCTAGATTTTATTCTTGCTAACACGGACATTAGTCAGACAGCCTGTCAAACTTATCTAGAAAGATCTTCAACAAATGGCTCAACCGCGATCTCCTTCTAAAGTTTGAGGATTTTAATAGATTGTCCTTTCAACATAGATATAGAACACTAAGGAATCAGAATCTATGAGTATAACTGATCGAGACGATTTAAACGCCACTCTCAAAAATCTAGGAACTCCCGTCGCCGAAGATGAAGAGTCTGAACAAATCAACGATGAGGATATTCCCATTGAATATACCGAATCTTATGGGACAGGTGTAAAAGAACTCCCAGGATATATCGAAGGTGGGCGAACCATGCACCAACGCGATAGCGAGTTTAACGAAGCGGATGCGATCCTCACTGGAGGTGATATCGACGCGAATTTGAGCCGCGCGAATGCCGTTGGGGAAGAGGCTGTAGGGGGAACAACTCCGACACCCGATCAAAGTATTGTTGATGAACTTGGAGATGCAGTAGGACTAGATATGGCTGATGGGGAATGGCTTCATACTGATGAAATTCTAACTTTGCGAGACGATCGACGTTGGGAACTTGAACCTAAATCATCGGAAGATTACGAAGAACGCCGCAACGATGAGGAAATGTATTAAAGTGAATTGAGGTAATAACAGACATGGGTGAACTACCAGAAAATCTTTTTCTGATTCTAGTTATAGGTGCGCTCTCGTTGATCCTGCTACAAGTTGTCATCCGTTGGTGGCAAGAAAGCCGTTACACCTTTAGAGACAAAACGATTTTAATTACAGGTGGTTCTAGAGGACTGGGTTTAGTGATGGCACATCAGCTAGTCCAACAGGGTGCGCGTGTTGCCATTTGCGCCCGCGATGAAGCCGAACTAGAAAGAGCCAAATTACAATTAAAAGATTGTTTCACCCTCATTTGCGATGTTACCGAGCTTCCTCAAGTTGAGCAAATGATCCAAGAAGTCACCGAGCATTTTGGCCATATAGATGTACTAATTAATAATGCAGGTATAATTCAAGTAGGGCCTTTTGAAACCATGACGCTAGAAGATTATGATGCTGCAATGAAGCTTCATTTTTGGGCCCCGTTGTATACGACTTTTGCCGTTTTAGCCACCATGCGCCACAAGAAAGCAGGTCGTATCGTTAATATCTCTTCAATTGGCGGTAAAATTAGTGTTCCTCACCTTTTACCCTACAGTGCCAGTAAATTCGCTCTAGTTGGACTTTCTGAGGGGCTGCGTTCTGAATTAGCCCAAGATGGAATTAAAGTTACTACGGTTTGTCCAGGTTTGATCCGAACAGGTAGTACAGAAAACGCTTATTTTAAAGGTCAACATCGCGCTGAATATACTTGGTTTGCGATTAGTGATTCGCTCCCAATTCTTTCGATGAGTGCCGAAGCAGTCGCCCGAAAAATCTTAGCAGGTTGTCGGCGTGGTGATTCTGAAATTATCACATCGCTTCCTGCTATTATTGGTATTCGATTTCATGGTTTGTTCCCTGGTTTAACTTCAGATATTTTAAGTTTAGTTAATCGATTTTTACCGAAAAATGGTGGAATTGGTAGTGATCAAGTCCTCGGAAAAGACAGTCATTCCCCGCTAACTTCCTCACCTCTAACTGCTTTAAGCCAACGTGCGGCACAACAAAATAACCAACTTACACCCGAAGAAATCAAAGAATTGAATTAGATTCAAAATACGCAAATTGTTGGTGTTAGATAAATCATCCTTACCTTCTTAAGCCATACAAGTTTAAGGAATTATTAGACACGCCACAATTAATATTTAGCAACGGTTATGATTGCATTAATGGGTTGCGATAGAGTTGTTTAAATGGGGAGAGTAGCACCTGTAATGCCAAAAGCGGAATCAAAGGCTGGAAAGATTTTTCAAAGTGGGGGCGAGATGGGGGCTTTAATGCGTTCCTTCGACTGGTCAAAAACGCCACTCGGTTCAGTAGAAAAATGGCCTCAAAGTTTACGCACAATTGTTAGTGTTTTACTAAATTCCCGTTATCCAATGTTTATTTGGTGGGGAACAGAATTAGTCGCGTTCTATAACGATGCCTATCGGCCAATTTTGGGGAGTAGTAAGCATCCTCATTTTTTGGGAAAGTCTGCTCAAGAAATGTGGGCGGAAATTTGGGATACTCTGGGGCCGTTGACCGAAATTGTCATGAAAACGGGTGAACCTACGTGGTCAGAAGATTTCCCGTTATTTATGAACCGCTATGGCTATTTAGAAGAAACCTACTTTACCTTTTCTTATAGTCCAGTGCGCGACGAAACTGGCGGCGTAGGTGGGGTTTTTTGTGCTTGTACGGAAACCACAGAACGGGTAATTGGAGAACGACGGTTACAAACGCTACGGGATCTGGTTGCCAAAACTCTAGAAGCCAAAACCGTAGAAGAAGCCTGTCAGAAAGCTACTGCTACTCTCTCACTGAATAATTATGATCTTCCCTTTGCGCTACTTTATCGTGTCGATACAGATCAACAAGCGCATCTAATCAGTACAACAACTAACATTACACCAGAAACAATTGCATCTATACAACACCAAGATATTTGGCAATTGACCGAGGTAACACGTACAAAAACCCCCACTTTAGTCAGTAATCTTACTCAGGAGTTGGGGGAATTACTCAGAGGAGCTTGGCCCGATGCGACAGATTCGGCTTTGGTGATGCCGATCGCTCAAGCAGGACAACAGCAATTAGCCAGTATACTTGTTTTGGGGATTAATCCAAGACGAGCGTTTGATGATGAATACCGAGGTTTTTTTGATTTAGTTGCCAGTCATATTGGGACAGCGATCGCTAATGCCGATGCCTATGAAGCCGAACGCCGACGCGCTGAAGCCTTAGCAGAATTAGACCGTGCCAAAACGGTTTTTTTTAGTAATGTCAGTCATGAGTTACGAACACCCCTCACACTAATGCTTGGCCCGTTGAGTGATGTCCTAGAGCATTCAGAAAACCTGTTACCTGACGACCAAGAACAACTTAAAGTAGCCTATCGCAATTCCCAACGTTTACTCAAGCTCGTTAATACCCTGTTAGACTTTTCTCGTATAGAAGCAGGTCGCATTGAAGCGGTTTACCAGGCGACGAATCTCGCTTTATTTACTAGCGATCTCGCGGGTATTTTTCGAGCCGCGATCGAAAGGGCAGGGTTACGCTTAATAGTAGACTGTCCCCCAATGCCATCGCCTGCCTACGTGGATCGTGAGATGTGGGAAAAAATTGTCTTAAATTTGCTCTCAAACGCTTTTAAATTTACTTTTGAAGGTGAAATCGTAGTTATTTTGCGATCGGATACTCGTCAGATTACCCTACAAGTACGAGACACAGGGACAGGTATTCGTGCTGAAGAATTGCCTCGGCTCTTTGAACGGTTCCATCGCATCAAAGGGGCAAGAGGAAGGAGTTTCGAGGGTACAGGAATTGGACTAGCATTAGTACAAGAGCTAGTTCATTTGCATGGCGGTACAATTGAGGTGAGTAGCATTGTTGATCAGGGAACGTGTTTTACTGTCTCCATTCCGACGGGATACGCTCATTTACCCTCTGAACGCGTTCAAACCGCAACCACATTAAAAGCGGCTCCGATCAATGAAGAGATGTTGCGCTGGTTACCCGAAACCGTCCAGAGTGCGACATCGATTGATTCTGAACTGTCTTTACCCAAAAGAAGCTCAATTCATACAGGGCGGATCTTATTGGCAGATGATAATGCTGATTTAAGAGAATACACAAAAAGGCTTTTAGGTCAATACTATGAAATTGAAACGGTCGCCGATGGGGAAGCGGCTTTATTATCGATCCGTTACTCAAAACCTGATTTAGTGATCACCGATGTTATGATGCCGAAACTCGATGGCTTTGAATTGTTACGGCAACTGCGATCGGATTCACAAACTAAAGACTTACCGATTATAATGCTCTCAGCGCGTGCGGGTGAAGAATCTAGAATTGAAGGTTTAAACGCGGGTGCCGATGATTACTTAATTAAACCCTTTTCGGCTCGCGAACTCCTAGCGCGGGTGGAAGTAACCCTAAAATTGAGTCGTCTTCGCCAACAAACAGAGCAAGTCTTAAAAGAAAGTGAAGAACGCTTACAACTGGCTTTACGGGGTGCTAAACAGGGAGCTTGGGACTGGGATATTAAGATGCAGGTGTTAAACTGGGACGATCGCACTTTAGAAATTTTTGGACTACCGCCCAATTTTCCCATTACTTATGAATGGCATCTCAACGCACTCCATCCAGAGGATCGGCAAATGGTTGCTGATGCGGCTAATAAAGCTCTAAGTGAGTGTATAGAATTTCAAGCCGAATACCGAACCTTTCATCCTGATGGTACCATGCGTTGGGTATTAGCACGGGGTAGCGGTTACTATGACGCGATGGGTGAACCGTGTCGCATGGCTGGTACTGCTTCAGATATCACGGAACGTAAACAAGCTGAAATCAGAATGCAAGAAAAAACACGAGAAGTTCAGCAATTAAATGCTCATCTCAGTAAATCCACTGCTGAGTTAGCTCAACGCAATCAAGAGTTAGATCGTTTTGCCTATGTTGTTTCTCACGATCTCAAAGCCCCTTTACGTGCGATTACGAATCTCTCAACTTGGATCGAAGAAGATCTAAGCGGTCAAATCCCAGAAAATACGGAACACCAATTACAACTTTTGCGGCAAAGAGTACATCGGATGGAATCTTTGATCGATGGGCTGCTGGTTTATTCTCGTGCGGGTCGGCTTGAGGTTGCAGAACAAATGACCAATGTCGCTCAGTTAGTTAATGATATCATTGATTCATTGATGCCGCCAGCCACGTTTACGATTACGACTCAGCTTGACTTACCCCCTATTGTTACTAAACAATTACTACTATCCCAGGTCTTTTCTAATTTGCTCAGTAATGCCATTAAACACCACGATCGCAACGATGGACGCATTGATATTATTGGAGTAGATAAAGGTGTAACTTACGAATTTAGCATCTACGATGATGGGCCTGGCATTGCTCCTAAAGATCACGAAAGAATCTTCGAGATTTTTCAAACCCTCAAGTCTCGTGATGTTACTGAAAGTACGGGAATTGGTTTATCGATCGTCAAAAAAATTATTGAAACCGAATCAGGTTCGATTCATGTCGAGTCCGAATTAGGCAAAGGCACGACTTTTCGCTTCACTTGGCCTGTCTCTAAGAAATCCTAAAATCTACGGGAAATTACACTTTAAGAATTCAGTATTTTTCCTGATGACATCATAATGTCAATTTTTCATAATATCTAAGATTAAACTTTTTAATAGTAAATCATCCTAGCTGCGAATCCTAAAAATCCTTTTTTTGCTTCATTCTCATTAATTTAATTCTTGATTTATTGCTTTATTTAAAAAATATTAAGAATTAAAAAATATCCAAAATTTGTGGTATGTCCTCGAAAAGAATCTTAATTAGATCCTTAGATATGACGCAAATTAATCTACGACTCATTTTTTAAGGGGAAAATAGATGACTAATCCTAACACTCATTTCGCCTCAGATCTTTTTACCAAAGTTTGTCAAGGAATTGAACAAAAAATTTCAATTTTAGTAATAGGAGAAGCGGGGATGGGGATGGAAGAACTCGCACAACAAATCCATCAGTCTTTTCTTAAACAACGCCAAACCATTATAGCCAGTTATAAAGGAGGACGAAAAACCTTTTTCCAGAATATCGCTAATCAACTGAATATACCCTTAACCAATGAAAGAGATAAATTTTTGACCATTGAGCAATTACAAACTGAAATTAATCTGAATCTTACTCGACAAGCACTGTTAATTTTTCCTCACGCGGAACGTCTCACACCAAGTATTCGCTTTTGGATCGAAGAAATGATTGCTAAAGGTGCAGTTATCATCCTTTTCGCCCTCAAAAATTTAAAGAAAGATATTTTCTTACAAATGGTCGATCTTGAATTAGAGTTTCCCAGTGATCAGTATATTCGTCAAGTAATGACCCAAGAAGCCGAAAATAAGGGTTTAAATCTATCAGCAGCGCAACTGGCACAATTACAACCCCAAGCGGGCAAAAATCCACTTTTAGCTAAACAGGTCATAGCCAGACAAGCTTTAGGAGTTGCCCATCAAGCTAAACCCAATCATACCCAATATATCGTGATTATGCCTGCCATTATTGGGGCTTTGCTGTGTGTGGGAATGCTGAGAATGATTGGTTTAGGCACTCATAATCGAGGATTGTACATCACAAGTGGCTGTGGCGTGATGGCGATTATGATTTTACAGCAAATTAGTCGCACCAAAGGCCCAGGTAAGGGTTTAGGAGAATAGTTAAATTTATGATGGCATTAACTCATGGCATGATTGCAGCCGCAGGAACATCTTTTATCCTCGATACCGCCGATCCGATTGTCTTATTTTCTGCGATCGTTGGTTCACAATTACCTGATCTTGATACCAGTCGTAGTTTAATCGGTCAAATCTTTTGGCCTGTGGCTCGTTGGTTTGAAGCGCGATATCCCCATCGTACCATCACTCATTCTGTCTTAGCAACGGGTCTAATTATTCTCTTTTTATTTCCCGTTGCTTATCATTTATGTAAAATTGAGCTTGGTATTGCGATCGCTTTGGGACATTTTCTAGCGTCTTTCTCCGATTGTTTTACGAGACAAGGTGTACAATTGTTCTGGCCTGCTCCCTATTGGGTTTATTCGGTTCGTAACCCCTATCGTCGTCTCATTACAGGTAGTCCTGCTGAATACTCAATTGTTGTAGCGGCAACTGCGTTATTATTATTAGGAATGTGGTCTGCTAGTGAAGGTGGCATCCCGCAATTAGTAAGCTTGCATCTGGGACTCAAAGAAGGATTATTCCAAGTTTATAACCAATACGCTTATACTAACGAGGTATGGGCTGATCTTCATGGGATAACACATGGGGATCGCGCACCGATTCAAGGTCGTTATCTAATCATTGGTACAGCAGATAGTGAATTTATCTTAACAGACGGACAAGGCATCTATAAAACCGATCAACAGATCATACCCACTCATTTAATGACGGAAGTTGGAAAACCTGCCATCACCCAAGCAGAAACCGTTATGTTTCAAGATGAGGCGATTTTACCCCGTTTACAAAGTCTAGCCCAACATTACCCAATTGAGCGAGTTTGGTTAAGTGGTGAGTTAAAAGTCGATCTCAGTGAGGAAATTAAACCCATTGTAAACATCGATCAATATACGACGCTAACGGTTTCGGGTTCAACCGTCAAACTCAGTTATCATCCGCTAAAACTCGCATTACAGGATCTTAAGGATCAGTACGGAACAGGTTTTTTAACGGTTAAAATAATTATTCCACAACCATGAGTATCTATAATTTAGTGGGTTGGGCAGCTTTAGTGAGTATTGTTTGGGGTGCAAGTTTTGTGTTTAATGAACCCTCACCATCTCCCCCTAACCCGTCTCCTGTACTTTCTCCTATTACGACTCCAACAACGTCCCCGCAACACAAAATTATAGTTACAATTACTTCATTAAATGAGCTCAAAATTAAAATCGGCGATCGGATTCAACCTGATACAATTATTGCCGATCGTCCTCTAGAAAGACAAGAACTCGCTACTAAACAACAGCAACTCGAAGCAAAAATCACGCAACTGAGTTTACCTATTCCTCTGGTTTCCTCTCCAGTTGTCCCAAATTTGGCATCTGAAGAAATTGCCTTACGTCAAGCTAAACTCAAAGTAGAACAAATTACTCAAAAATTGAATACGGGTTCTCAGTTACAGTTTAAACAGCCCGAATTGAGTGCTATTTTTGAATCAGATGAAATTGAACAATACAAGCAACTGCAAGATCAACAACACCATGCTAGATTAGAACTAGAAGCCGCGATCGCAAGGCTTGATGAAGCCAAAAGTCGTTATGATCAGCAACAAAACGAATATCAATTACGGTTAGTGGACTATCAAACCCGTCTTTTACGACAACAAGACGAATTAGCTTTATTTAAAAATCAACTGAAAACTCTTAAAGATCAACATAATGCGGGAGTTGTGCGATCGCCTTATTCGGGTAAAGTTCATCGCCTTAAAGTCATTAAACAACAGGATCAAAATATTACCATAGAAATTATTTTACTCATCCCGTGATCTTGTAAAAACCTGATATACCGCCTCTCTACTATCGATCTCCCTACTTGTGGGACTAAACTCGTATAATGGGATCAATGACAAGCCTAGCCGCAAGCTTAAACCATGCCTAAAACAGCTAAATTATTACTGGTTGATGATGAACCTGGAGTCCGAGAATCTGTTCAAGCCTATCTAGAAGATAGCGAAGAATTTGATGTTGAGGTCGCCAGTAATGCTAATGAGGCGTGGGAATATCTGCAAAAAGATACGCCAGAGTTAGTTATTTCGGATATCATGATGCCTCAAGTCGATGGATATCAATTTTTAGAAAAACTCCGTAATGATGTCCGTTTTCAGGCGATACCTGTCGTTTTTTTAACAGCTAGAGGGATGACGAGCGATCGGATAGAAGGCTATAATGCGGGTTGTGATGCGTATTTATCTAAACCCTTTGATCCAGACGAACTTGAAGCTATTATCAAAAATTTATTAGAACGTCGTCGTGTTAATAACCAAGCCAACAGCGAAAGTGCTAAACTCGAAGAAATTGCTCAAGAAATCAAAGAAATTAAACAACAACTTGGACAACAACAAACCTTCACTACAACCCCTTCACCAATCAAAATCGATCTAACTCCTAGAGAACAAAGTGTTTTAGACTTAGTGGCTGAAGGTTTGATGAATAAAGAGATTGCGAGTCGTTTAGATACCAGTGTCAGAAACGTAGAAAAATATGTTAGCCGTCTTTTTAGTAAAACAGGAACAAATAGCCGAACTGAATTAGTCCGTTTTGCCCTCAAGCATGGTTTAACGAAGTAAATTTTTTACTGATATTGAGAGAGTAATTTTATTCTTGCTTAATTAGTTAATACTGCAACTTGGTAAATGACAGATTAAAACCTAATTTCATCCTGATTTCTTTTTTAGACTGAAAATGTTGACAGGATTTAACTCGGTAATCTTACCATGCGACATCAACGATTTAAGAAAACCTCTCTTTTGATTAGTATTATTGTATTAAACACAGGATTTTTACTTGATTCAGCAGTTGCTCAACATCAAAATCATTCGGTTCCTCAGATAAATAGCCCGACATCCGAACCGAAAAGCTTACCACCTGTACCCACTGACTTACCCAGTTGGATGAATAATAAAAGTAAAAATCATATCTATCGCAAACGTGGTATTTATAATGATGCTGTCTATAACCTTAAACCCCTTGCCTTAGATTTGAATGCTGTTGCGGTTGGTCATGCGTTAGCCTATGAAGATTTAGTAACAGGAAACGAAAAAGAATTAGAAACCAAAACTTTTGATCGCATCAACTGGGTACTGAAAAACCCGCCGCGTTTTATGCCCGATGAAGCTAATATCTCACCCACTTTCGGGCGCAAGTATGGTGTTTTAGAACAAGTGTTCGACTGGGCGCATATTCTCCACGCCCAAACCGTCGATGTTTTAGTCAGTCCTAAAATGACAGAAGCCGAAAAAGAAGCCGAAATTGACCGATTGTATGAATTTTATGTTAAAAATGTTCCCTATGCGATTACGGGTCTACCAATGAATATGGGTTATCTGGATGAACAACCCTACTCAAAAGCATTTCGTCAAGAATATCCCAAAGTAAACGGTCTATTTTGGGGCTATCACTGGTTGCAGGGTAGTATGTACGATCTGCTGTACGGCAAAACTTTAGAAGAACAAAAAACCGCTTATGCAACTGCTGGGAGGCAATACCACGAAGTAGAATTATACAGAACTGACCGTGCATTTATGCCAATGTTTGCAGAAGTGAGTCCACGCTTTGCCCAACGTTTTCCAAAAATTGCCAATACTTTCGATAATTTGCATATGTTACGTGACATGGTTAACGATATCCTTGCGTCAGACTGGATAAGTGAAAAGCAAAAAGAAGAACAGATTAAACGGGCAATTTGGTTAGTCATGGCGGAAAATCATGAGGGGATGGAAGTAGGCTAAAACTATGGGGGTGATGGTTTACATGATCACCGTTTCATGAATGGTATACCAGGTGTGGGTTTAATGCCGAAAGGAACTGAACATCAAGGACATGGCAATCATTCAGACCATCAAATGCAACCCACCCCACAACCCAATATGAATCATGATGGACATTCGATGCCAGAGATGTCGATCGAATTTGGTGCAGGATTAAATTTACCCAGTAACCGTAATGTTGGGGGATCTTTCGATATTGAATATCTATATGGGTTTGCCCTCAATAGTCATTTAGTCATCGGGATCGATCCTAGCGTTGGTGGTAAAGCAGATACCGAGGATACTGATTTTGATGTAGGTAATATCATTTTTCAAAAGTTATGCAAGAGATAGAAAGGTAGAGACGCGCCATGGCGCGTCTTTACAGAGGTTTGGTGTTTCTTACGATTATTGAAAATTGGTGTAATTTATCCGTTGGGGTATTCCATAACTTCAATCGAGAGTATGATAACATACCTGCATTTGCGATTCGAGGTGATGTTGGTTTACCGACAGGACGAGATGCACGGGGAGTCGATCTACGTGTTAGAGGAATTGCCAGTAAAACAGTCGGACAATATAACCGTCTACATCTAAATTTGGACTTGAATGTAAAAACCGATGTTGATGGTGAAGAACGATCAATCATTCCAAGTTTAATTCTAGGCTATTCTAGACCGCTTGGCTATCCTAAACGTTTTGAAAAAACCTTTTTAGCTCAGATGGGGGTTAGAGCGAGTCAGGACACAGAAGGAGGGGCTATTTTTATAACGGGTATAGGTCTTCGTCAGCAAGTCGGCTTAAGAAGTGTTTTTGACGTGGGTTTAGAGGGAGACATTGCGACTGGTGGAGGTGAACGCAGCGAGTTACGGTTTAAGGTGGGTTATTCCATTGGGTTTTAGGATCATTAGATATACCTGTAGGGGTTTGGTCACCAAACCCTTACGATATGTAGCCAATATTTCTAGAATTGGTATTAGATACTGAGATAATAATTTTATTCCTCAACCGCTTCACCACCAACGACTACATCACGAATGCGAAGACTCGGGCCACCACAACCAACGGGTAAACCACTTTGTCCACCTTTACCGCAACCTCCCGACTCATCCCAATAAAAATCATCTCCGATCGCTTCAATATTAGCTAGAGTCTTAAATACATTTCCAGAAAGAGTCACATCTTTAACAGGTTCAGCTATCTTACCATCTCGAATCATCCATGCTTCCCCCGCGCTAAAAGTAAACATTTCTCCGTTTGTCATACCACCTTGCCAATTTTTCGCGTAAACTCCCTCTTTAATACCCGAAAACAAATCAGCAACAGGCGTTTGACCCCGTTCGATCCAAGTATTCGTCATTCGTACAATGGGTGCATAATGATAATTAAGACAACGTGCATTACCTGTCGGATTTTCCCCTAATTTTCCTGCGGTTTCACGAGAATGTAAACGTCCTACCAAAACCCCATCTTTGATCAGTTGGGTGGTGCTTGCGGGTGTTCCTTCATCATCATACAAATAACTCCCGCGATGTCCAGTAGGGGCCGCACCATCAAAAATTTGTAATTCATCTGTACCAAATCGTTTACCCATACTCATCACTTCGAGTAAGTCGGGATTTTCATATAACATATCGGCTTCTGAAAGATGGCCAAATGCCTCATGTACGAATAAACCAGTAAGAATAGGATCGATAACGACTGTATAAGTATTTCCCTTGACAGACGGCAAAATCAGGGAATTGACGGCACGTTTAGCGGTTTCCTCCACCTGTTCATCTAAATTGATTAGATCTTCATAAGCTTTGCGCGAACCAGTCGTTTCTCGACCACTTTGTACAAGATCACCATTTCTCGCAGTTGCCGAAAAGCGCATCTCAAGATCGGCCCAAGTTTGTTCGATTAGTGTTCCTTCTGAGGTAGCTAGAATAATATGTTGGGTACTATCGCCATAACGAACCGATGTCGTCGTAATTTGCGGGTTGTAGTGACGTAAAATATGATTGTAGCGATCGCATAACTCTTTTTTTTGAATCAGAGAAACCAAACGCGGATCAGTTCCCGTCAAAGGTAGTTTACAGGATACTTGTACTGGATCAACAGGTGCCAGGATGGTTTCTTCTTCTCCGACTAATCTAGCTGCTGCGATCGCATCTTCTATTCGTTCCGCTAGAGTCGATAATTGATTAAAGGTGGCAAATCCCCAACCTCCTTTATAACACGCTCTGACTTGTCCGCCGATCGAAATGCCTTCCGATAGAGTTTCTACTTTGTCTCCCCTGAGTAAAATATTCGTTCCTTGTCCTTCTTCTAAACGGATAGTCAGAAAGTCTACTCTATGTTTATAACGGTTTATTAAATCAGTCAGTAAATTGTTGCTATCAACCAAACGATGAATCATATAAAAGCTTTTGTAACTTTGGCTGCTGTTGATTTTGATCAGTTAGTTCAATTCTATCAAAAACTTCTGAGCCAAGATCCTAACCCCTATATTCCCTCTGTTTATGCTGAATTTCAATTTCTAGGTTTAAGCTTAGGAATCTTTAAACCGAAAGCGAGTCATCAACAAGAGTTTGCTAATTCTATGAATAGTGGGATGAGTTTGTGCTTAGAAGTAGAGAATTTAGAGGATGCGATCGCTCATTTAACGATAATGGGTTATCCACCAACAGGTGATCTTACCCTTGCTTCTCATGGTCAAGAAATTTACGCTTATGATCCAGCAGGAAATCGCCTAATTTTGCATCAAGGACTTTCAAAAGTCCTAAATCTATAATGAAGACAGTTTAACTTTATCTCAATTCTCAAGATGCGAACCTTAGCTAAATGGTCAGGAGAAGAGTATCAGAGTCAGACAGAATATACTCAAGGTGTGTTTTATTCTGGTGCTTTTCCTAATGTAGCAATCTCAATTGAAATAATTTTTGGTCAATCCTCTTATAGCTAAATTACTAATTTTACTGATAAAGTTTAAGATTTGTATTAATTTAACGCATTTTCTCTAAAATTAACCAATTGATTAGGTTTTCTTAAATATAACCAGACAAGCTAGACGAGATATTTACTTTTACTACTGATCATGTCTCGTCTGATTTCTCGTTTTCTTCCTGTTTGGGGAACTACAGCAATTATTACACCTCTATTCTTAGGAACCTTTGCGGATCAATCTTTCGCTTTAAACCTTAGCCGTTTAGGAACATATGTATCACCCTCGGATGCAGGTGCCGCCGAAATATCTGCATATGATCCCATCAGTCAAAGTCTGTTTATTACCAATGCGTCTACAAATTCTATTGACATCCTAAATATCAGTAATCCTAGAACACCGTCATTAATTTCTAGCATTGATCTTAATCCCTATGGTGCGGGTGTTAATAGTGTTGCGGTAAGAAATGGTTTAGTTGCAGTTGCTATAGGATCAGATCCAATAACCGATCCTGGTACAGTTGCCTTTTTTAATACTACAGGGAATTTTCTTAATTCGGTGACTGTGGGTGCATTACCTGATATGTTAACCTTTACCTCAGATGGTACTAGAGTATTAGTTGCTAATGAAGCTGAACCTTATCCTTTAAGTATTAATCCAACAACCGATCCAGAAGGCTCAATTAGTATTATCGATCTTTCGGGCGGTGTCGGGAGTGCTACAGTTAATACAGCAGGTTTTGCCAGTTTTAATAGCCAAAAAACCGCATTACAAGCAGCAGGAGTCCGATTATTTGGTCAAAACGGAAATGCAACCGTAGCAGAAGATGTAGAACCCGAATACATTTCCATTTCCCAAGATAATCAAACCGCTTACATCTCTCTACAAGAAAATAATGCGTTAGCTGTGTTGGATATCGATAGCGCAACCATTACGAATATTTTGCCCTTGGGTCTAAAAAATTATAATCTTCTTGGTAATGCTTTAGATCCCAGCGATCGAGATGGTGGTATTAATATCAACAATTGGCCAGTTTTTGGAATGTATATGCCTGATGCTATTGCTAATGTTGAAATTAATGGTCAGACTTATGTTATCACAGCAAATGAAGGAGACGATCGTGGAGAAAATGAACGAATTAAAGATATAACTTTAGATCCGACTGTCTTTCCGAATGCAGCACAACTTCAAGAAGATGAAAATCTAGGACGTTTAAATGTATCTAGCGTGGATGGAGACATTGACGGAGATGGCGATTATGATCAATTATATGCTTATGGTGGGCGTTCTTTTTCAATTTGGGATGCTAATGGAAATTTAGTATTTGATAGTGGTGATGCTTTTGAGAGAATCACAGCATCTTTAGTTCCCTCCCTATTTAACTCCGATGAAACCCCCAGTAGTTTTGATACGCGCAGTGATAATAAAGGCCCTGAACCTGAAGGATTAACAGTTGGTCAAATTGGTGAGCGTTTTTATGCTTTTATTGGTTTAGAGAGAACAGGCGGCTTTCTGACTTACGATATTACTAATCCTTTCAATCCGACATTTGTCACTTATACTCGGACTGAGGGCGATATTAGTCCAGAAGGAGTTTTATTTATTCCTGAAATTGATAGTCCCACAAATCGATCTTTAGTTGTCGTGACTAATGAAGTGAGTGGAACAACAACCATCTATGCAGCAACCACCCCCGAACCGACAACAGGATTAGGTTTACTGGTTTTAGGAGTTGGCGGAATTCTGCTTAAAGTGAAGAAAAAAAGATCCTAAATGAGATAAATTGAAAAAGCCATAGCTATTACTGGTTATGGCTTTCGTATATTAACAAGATAAATGCTCTGTTTTAAGACTTATTGCTTGACTACGAATAAAGGTTAAAATCTCTATTTAACATGACTTTTTGAGCATCATAATATTTTATGCACTATCTCTATTTGTTTAATGCTATTTCTCAAACAATAGAATTTGGCTACAAATAGAATTCACGTGAGATTTTCACTAACGGTGAAGATGATCAGAAAAGCGCACTTTCAAATCACTATTATTGTCTAACTCCGCTAATCATTCCTGAATTTTTCCTTTTACCAGGCACAGAATTTTTTAACCAGCAGAGAGGACTATCGTTGTTCTTTTCGGGAGGTTGTTGGTAAACCTCAACCCATGTAAACGCTCTACATCCTTTGGTAGACGCGCAATTGCTCATACATTCATCAAGAGTTGCCGAGAATCCACTAATATCCCCACCTACACGATCTGTATTGTATTCAACTCTAAAGACAGGCCCATAAACTTGAGCGTTAACTAAAGTTCCAAAACTTATAACTACTATGATAGCAAGCAACATAACTAAAGCTAACTTTTTCATGAAAGACTCCTTCTCAGGTATTTTGTTGGGTTAGTGAGGGTTGCGGCATAACGAACTAGCTTAACCACAGCCAAGTGTTGCCGTAGCTGGCTATAATATTTAGTATTCCCAACTAAAAACTTTAATTTCAGCTAGAACAACTATTTATTTAGACCAAAACTTTCTATCTATTCATCTGAACAAAGAATAAAAAGCAGAATTATTCCGTATCTTTATCTACTAGACAAGGATCTCATCGAGTTTTGGCTGTGTTTTACGCTTATATTGCTAGGGAACAACAAACAACTATACAAGCTAGCTTGAACAAGTTAGGAAGGGCATCTGTAGAAAACTATCATTCAAAAGATTGATCACTCTACACTGCTATACTGAACACTAAAACATAAAAAAGCAAATAGTTCTAAAAAATAAAGCTTTTTTAAAGAATTTAGCCTGAAAACGTAACAGAATAACAGAACTATTATCATGAGTATGGGAACAATGCCATATCTGACCAATTATCCCAAAACAACGAAATCATCATCTAGTCTATTCTCAAAACCCCAGAATAAACTTCTACGCTTCCTTTGGCTACTACGGCTAAAACTCAAACTACCTATCAAGAAGATGACAAATAATCTGTTACTGTACAACGAGTATGGAGGGATTCGAACCCCCGACCTACAGGACCGGAACCTGGCACTCTATCCACTGAGCTACATACCCAAATACGTTCTTATCTAGGTTAACATTTTTTTAGGCTATTCTAGTTGTCCGCCTCGCTCTTTAATCAATTGTTGTAGATCTTCTGTTAATCCTGGGTTGTTGGCAAATTTTGCATCTTGTAAATTGGCACCACTAAAATTAGCATTACTCAGGTTTGCTTCTTCTAAATTGACATTTTGTAGATCAGCACCAATTAGATTCGCTAAAGCTAGACTAGCTTTCTGTAAATCAGCATAACTTAAATTAGCATTCCCTAAATAAGCCCCGCTTAAATCTGCACCTTTGAGGTTAGCATAACTTAGATCTGCTTCACTGAGATCGATATCTGTTAAATTAGCACCTCTAAGATTAGTCTGGAATAGATTAGCATTTCCTAGAGAAAGTCCGCTTAATTGTGTAGCGATGAGGTTAGCTCCAGCGAAATCCTCTAATGGGTTTAAAGAAGCGATTTCGGCTAATTCTATTAAATTATCGCTCTCATGATTATAAATTTGTTCGATTAAAGTGGCTAACGGTTCAGGATCGACTGGTATACTTGGATGAGTTGTCGGAACGGTTTGAGATCCTAGCTGGATAAAACTGAGATGGGGAGAACAATAGTTTTGTAGAATGTATTGAGCGATCGCACGTTCAACTACACCATGTTTATTCGGACTAATATCATGTTTCCAAAGTCCCTCAGCATCAATCACTGAAATATCCGCTAGAGTCGGAATAAAAGCAACGGTAATTTCAAAAGAGTCAGAATTTGCGATCGCAGTGCCAATTTGAAATGAAAGTGATCCATCATTAACGGATGAAGTAATCGAAGGCATTAAAATCCAAGTAAAATTATTGGTGTCTGCTTCTGTTACAACTGAACCATAAGGATTAGGATTTTGTAGAATCTGACAATTAGAAGAGGTTACTTTTAATTCTCCACCTTTAAGACCCCATTTAATCCGACCATCTAGAAGAGGTTGCCAGTTATCTTGAAATTTGAGTGTTACATTGAGATCATAGTGTCCAGAACTGATGGGAACAAGATTCAGTTTTAATAATACCCAATCTGGATAGGGGTTATCAGATTTGAGGAGATCCATAAATTAAAAACGGTGAGATTGTATAGAAGAAGAGGTGCTAATTTGCGCTAAACTCCAATCTGGTCTAAGATTTTTCGCTTTTCTCAGATAAGAGTGATACATTTCGATTTGTCGTTTGGGTGTATTGATTTGAATTAGAATACGGATACACCGTTCTAAACTGCCTTCTACGTGCATTTGTTGGACATCGAGTAGAGGAACATAATCCCAATTAGAACGTTCTCTTGCGATCGCGGCTGGAAAAATTGCATCAAGATCCTTGGTCGTGGTAAAAATGACACTAACGATATCTTCTGGATCGAACTGGTTGTGCGCTTCGATTTCATCAAGTAACTCTGTAACTGCTTCTCGAATCGCTTCTTTACTGTTACTTGTTGTTGTAGTTGCCCCCCGAATTGCCCGCACTTTCCAATTCACGATCTTAATCCTCCGACCATAACATAATGATACTAGCTTTAAGATTTTAGCCTTGAGTTTGACTAAAATCTACAAAGCAAATATTTTTAACTAAGGCCGATATAACCAAAGTGGTTGACCATTAGTTGTTAGTTCAAATTCTATCCAATTGAGGCCCGTCGTGATCCGTTTGTTTGATTGATTTCGTCCAGGGATTAAACGATTTAACCAAGGTTTCGGTTCTTCAATGGTATAACATTTAGTTTTTTCAGGATTTAAACCCACTAATTCGGCTGCCCATTTTCTCGCATCTTCTTCGGTTCCTAAACGATCTACTACTCCTAATGCTAATGCTTGTTGTCCAGTGAAAATACGACCATCTGCAAAGCGTTTCACCTGTTCTACATCTAGTTTACGGGCTTCGGCTACGGTTCCGACGAATTGCTCATAGGTTGTGTCGATCATTTCCTGTAGGATATGCTGTTCTTGCTCGGTTAATTCTCGATCAAAGGAAAGAATATCTTTATAGGGGCCAGATTTAATGACTTTAAAAGATACACCAATTTTATCGAGTAATCGTTCTAGATTATTACCCCGTAAGATCACGCCTATACTGCCCGTAATGGTACCAGGGTTAGCCATGATGTGATTAGCACCCATCCCAATATATACCCCGCCAGAAGCCGAAATATTGCCAAAACTAGCGACAATTTTGACCTTATCTTGTAATTTTTTCAGTGCGGTATAGATTTCTTGGGAGTCGCCAACGGTTCCCCCAGGTGAATCAATTCGTAACAATAAAGCAGGAAATTTTTTTTCTTCAACGGTTTCTAATGCTTGTAAAACTCGTTTACGGGTGTCTTGGGCGATCGCTCCATTAATTTCAATGCGAGCAATTTGTTTCGTTGTCTTGGGTTTAAACGGCCAAACCATAGATTAATGAGAGTGTTCTGAGCAATACACTTCTAGCCTAACACTTTTGTTCGGATGCGCTTTGACCCCCAGTTTTTCTACTTTTACTTTACAAAAGTATACAATTTGAGAATAAGTTATCCTCAACCTGTATGGAATCCAATCTCAAAAAACCTGAATCTATTTGGTCATCCTTGCTACTGATTTCGCCTTTTTTCCTGTGGGGAACAGCGATGGTCGCGATGAAAGGTGTTACTCTACAAACGACTCCTTTATTTATGGCGAGTGTTCGTCTGTTACCTGCTGGTATACTTGTACTGATTGTGGCTATGTTTCTAGGTCGTTCTCAACCTAAAAGTATACGTGCTTGGCTTTGGATTAGTTTATTCTCTTTAGTCGATGGCGCGATGTTTCAAGGGTTTTTAGCTGCGGGTTTAATGCGAACAGGTGCAGGTTTAGGTTCAGTAATTATTGATTCTCAGCCTTTAGTGGTTGCTTTGATGTCAAGCTGGCTATTTAAAGAAATTATTGGTTTATGGGGTTGGTTGGGTTTGGGAATTGGCATTCTAGGAATTAGTTTAATCGGTTTACCTGATCAATGGTTTTTCGATTTATGGCAAGACCATACGTTAAATATTGTTTTCAGTTGGGAAAATTTATTAAACAGTGGTGAATGGTTGATGCTACTTGCTTCCCTATCGATGGCAGTGGGAACAATTCTCATTCGTTATGTATCTCGTCATGTTGATCCCGTTGTGGCGACAGGTTGGCATATGATTATAGGGGGACTACCGTTATTGATGGGTTCGCTTTTATGGGAAACGCAACAATGGCAACAATTGGATCTCAATAGTTGGTTAGGATTAGCTTATTCAACCACGTTCGGTAGTGCGCTTTCTTATGGAGTCTTTTTCTATCTAGCAGCGAAAGGAAATTTAACCAGTTTAAGTTCTTTGACGTTTTTAACCCCCGTGTTTGCCTTGACATTTGGTAATTTATTTTTGTCAGAGGTATTGAGTCCTTTACAGTGGATAGGTGTTAGTTTAACTTTAGTCAGTATTTATTTAATCAATCAACGCGATCGTCTTACGCAACAACTTAAATCATTGTTTCACAGAACGCTATTCCCTTCTTTTTTTAAAAGCGAATCCTAGATTAATCTGTAGCTCAAGAAACTTTAGCCACCTAGTAAACTGTCATGAGCAAGTATGACGAACTGTAATCATCTGGCTAGAGTAGAAGTAAGGTCAATCAGTTCCTACTTCCTAACCAATGACTCAAGTAACGTCTCCGACTTCTAACCTCATCGATAAAAAAGGCACTTCGATCGATTCTCGTGTTGCACCTTGGTTAATTCGTCTGGCTTATCCGTTGGGATGTCAGATAGTTATTCCTGGCTATTTTGGTAAGATAGATGTCTTAGGACGAGAAAATGTTCCTTTGACTGGGCCTGTGATTGTTGCACCGACACATCGATCACGTTGGGATGCTTTTATGGTTCCCTATGCGGTTGGTAGATGGGTTAGCGGTAGAGATTTGCGCTTCATGGTATCTGCTAACGAAATGAGAGGGATACAAGGATGGTTTATTCGTCGTTTGGGTGGTTTTCCAGTAAATACCACTCGTCCAAGTGTTGGTAGTTTAATTCATAGTGTAGAACTCCTCTCACAAGGGGAAATGGTAGCTATTTTTCCTGAAGGTGGAATTTTTCGTGATCAGAAGGTACATCCGCTTAAACTTGGAGTAGCGCGAATTGCTCTAGAAGTAGAAAAACTACATCCCAAGTCTGGCATAAAAATATTACCGATGGGTATCCATTACACAGAACCTTATCCCAAATGGGGAAGTGATGTTCAGATTAAAATTGATGCTCCTCTGAATGTAGCTGATTATAGTAGAGGAGAGATGAAAGATAATGTAGAACAGTTAACTGATGATTTATATCTGCGTCTGAAAGCCATTTATGAAGGAGACAAGACATTTGAGCAAGCAGGAGTCAACCTATAGCTTTTAGGTTCAACATCAAGTCAAGTGCAATACTACGAATGATTAAAAAACTTGTCAATGATTTTAAAGTAGCAAATGTTTTCTTCATCCTTTCATAAAGTTTATATTTATCGATCCTCTTTTGATTAGAGCCTTTTAGACAAAAAATAGGGTAGTTTAGATAACTACGCAGATTTACTTAGATTATTAATGATTAGAAAAAATTATCGATACTGTCTTGTTTTTTATTTATTAGGCTGCTATGATTGCCACAATTAATCTAACCTAAAATTTAACAAGACTATGTTGCGAAACTTAATTTCTTTAAGTTCTGTAGCACGTAGCTTTCCAGTGCTTGGAATGGCTACAATGCTATTGGGAACAGGTGTTAATGCGGCCAGTGCTTTAGATATTACAACTTCTACTGATGGAACAGCCCTTGCTAATGCCCTAGTCAGCCCCTTTCCAGGCGTTTCTATTTCTAATGTTAACCTTGTTGGTGGCTCTACTTCTGCTGGGTTTTTCAGCAATGGAATGTCTTCGGGAATTGGTTTAGATGAAGGAATTATCCTCACCAGTGGTGATGCACAACTAGCACCTGGGCCTAATGTTACTGATAATGCAACATTAGACTTTGGTGGTGCAGGTGATGCTGATTTAGATACTCTAACGACTGACTCTACTTTTGATGCGACGACTCTAACATTTGACATTACCACAACGACGGGTGATATTTTCATTCAATACGCCTTTGCGTCCGAAGAATACAATGAATTCGTGAATAGTTCGTTTAATGATGTGTTTGGGTTCTTTGTCGATGGGACTAATATTGCTCTCATTCCAGGCACCAACACACCAGTTACCATCAATAATGTTAACAATAACTTAAATTCTCAGTTCTATAACGACAACGATCCTAGTGATTTAGGTACTCCAACTCCTTTTGATATTGAGTATGATGGCTTTACTAATGTCTTCACCGCTACTGCAACTGGGCTAGTTCCAGGGCAAACCTACACTTTAAAATTAGGTGTTGCTGATACAGCAGACTTTAGTTTAGATTCTGCGGTGTTTATTAGCGCGGTTGCTGATGTGCCTCCCCCACCACCAGGTACCCCTGAACCTGCTACTGTTGCTGGGTTAGTTGCTTTAGGTGCTTTCGGTGCTACCCTGAAGCGTCGTAAAAACAGCTAAATAGGAATTATTTCTTTAATCATAAAAGATTAGTTTAATGAAGGTGGATCAGGAAGATTTTTCCGGTTCACCTTTTCCGATTTTAGGTTATGGTAAAATTCAAAGCAAACATAAATTTGAAATGAATTTTTTTACCAAACTCACGACAGCTATTGAGCAAAACCAAAGTTCACTCGTTGTTGCGCTTGATCCGAATCCTGAGATGATGCCTCTAGAATATCAGATAGAAGGCGATCGTGATCAACGGATCAAGCAACTTTGGCAATGGTTATCTTATATTATTAATGAAACGTCTGATTTAGTTTGTGCTTATAAACCGACTCTTGGATTTTATGAAGCTCTTGGAATTAAGGGGTTAGAGTTACTTTTTCAGGTTATTAAAACAGTTCCCCAGAAGATTCCGATTATTCTCGATGCGAAACACGGTGATCTCAACACTAGCACGATTTTCGCCCGTACTGTTTTTGAAGAATGGGGAGTCGATGCAGTCACGCTTAATCCTTATGTGGGTCAAGATCATGCCGCTTCTTTTTTAGTCTATCCTGATAAGGGGTCTTTTGTTCTGTGTCGTACCTCGAATCCTGGTGCAGTTAATTTACAAGATTATCCTAGTTTAGACAACCCTTTCTATCTACAAGTGGTGCGAGAAGTTAAGAGGTGGGGAACTCCAGAACAATTATTTTTGGAAGTTGGTACAACTAATGGTGAAGTTTTAAGAAAAATTAGAGCGATCGCACCCGAACGTTATATCCTATTACGCAGTATTTGGGCAAAAAGCGGCAATCTTCAGGAAATACTTACTGCAGGTTTAAATAGTAATAGAGAAGGGTTATTAATACCAGTTCCTCAAGATCAATTAAGCACTAATGATTTAAGAAAAAATATTTTATCATTGCGTGATGAAGTCAGAGAAGTGAAAAACTCTCTTGGGGAAAAGGTATCGAGTTGCGAGATTTGGACATCTAATGTTTGTTTATTAAATAAGCATCCCCATCAAGATTTAATCTTACAACTTTATGATCTTGGCTGTTTACTTTTTGGTGAATATGTGCAAGCTTCTGGCGCAACTTTTTCCTATTATATTGATTTAAGAAAAATTATCTCTAATCCTCAGATTTTTCAACAAGTTTTACAAGCTTATGTGGATATTCTGAAAACCCTAGAGTTTGATCGAATTGCGGGTATTCCCTATGGTTCACTCCCAACTGCTACGGGGTTATCATTGTTATTAAACCGTCCCATGATCTATCCGAGAAAAGAAGTCAAAGCACATGGTACTCGTCGTTTAATTGAAGGACATTTTGAAGCTGGTGAAACAATTGTTGTCGTTGATGATGTTTTAATTTCAGGCAAAAGTGCCATAGAAGGAGCCGAAAAAATAGCATCTTCTGGTTTAAATGTTAAAGACATTGTGGTTTTTATCGATCACGAAGAAGGTGTTAAAGATAAACTTAAAGCAAAAGGTTATAATGCTTATTCTGTAGTAGCAATTTCAGAAATAACAGAAACGCTTTATAGTGCGGGACGAATTAGTGATAAGCAATATCAATGTTTAATTAAAAATCATTAAAATTAATCTTCTAATGCTGAAGTGGCAATTGGTAGAATTACTGTAAAAGTTGTTCCTTGTTCTAGCTTACTATTTACTAAAATATCTCCTCCACAACGCTTAAGAAGGTATTTAACAATTGTCAAACCCAGTCCTGCACCAGCATTCGGGTCATTGGCTTTACCGCGATAAAAACTATTAAAAATTTTTGGAATCTCACTAGAATCAAATCCAATTCCCGTATCGGAAATTATTAATTCGATTCGATTTGGTTTTAAAAATACTTTAACTATAATTCGTCCACCTGCTGGAGTATATTTTAAACTATTGTTTAATAAATTTTGTAAAATTTGTCTTAGCCAACTTTCGGGACAAGCAACAATAGGTAAATTATTAGGTACCGTATACCCCATCGATATTCCTTTTTCTGCGGCTAAAGATTGATAGGTACTGACAATTCCTGGTACTAAATCCTCTAATTTTAATGTTGTTCCTAATTCACCTGTTGATTGATCAAAAGCGACTAATTCTAATAAACCTGTGACGACCAAAGATTGTCGATCGCATTCTCTTTGTAACAAATCTAAATATTTTTGTCGATGTTCTTTTTTAGCCTGTCTTGAGTTGAGGAGTAGTAAAGCTGTTTTCATATTAGTCAAAGGCAGACTAATTTCTTGAGATAGATTTTTTAAAACCTCGCTTTTAAAGTGAACTGATTCCTGTAATTGTTTAATGGTTTGTGAGGATTGATTAATTAAATCATCATCATTTTGCATCTTTTCAATTTGTTGAATTTGTTGTAATAATAAACTATTGACCAACTTGGAATTTATATTATTAGGTATAGAAAAAGGTAGACTATTACTGGTTAAAAGATCTTCTGGGGTTGTATCAGTAACAGTAATCGACTGTTTGAGCTTCTCTACAACACTTTCAATTAAAGCGTGATCAAAACTATAAATCAATTTCCAGTCTTTTTTTTGATGAGAATGATTAGCATTATCGTACATCTGTTCAGTTTGTGGATGAGCTAACAGCAAGCAACAAAATTGAGGAGAAAGAATAATCAGATAAGATTCTTGTTTAAGCTGTGAGCTAGGTTCTAGGACTAAAGGAGTAATCGAGGTGCGAGAATGAGAATCACGAGAAAAATCAAAAGTAGTCACAAACTCTTCTAGTTTTTTTAAATGAGTCGTGCAGTAGTAAATTTGAGTTGCTTTTCCTTGCTTATAGTATCGTTCCAATTCATCTAACCAAGGTGATTTAAACCAAACAGTAGCTGGAAGTTGCTGTTCTATGAGAAAATTAATTAAAGCCTTGATTACACCTTTAAAAGTAGTATTACTAACAGTCAAAGGTAACGGAGGTGGATTAAACTTTTGAGTTAGTTGGTAAAGAGAAGTGTCGGCTGAAGATGGATTCATTAATTTTATAGTTTGCTTTAATAAACCAGATTAACTGATGTTTTTCATCATTAAAGCAAAAATTATCATTTTTTTAAACAAATTAATCTATTTTTTAAGTGAGCCAGAGATTAAAAATTCATCAAAATAGCTAAATTTAATAGTTTTTGGAGCTTATTAAAGTTATTTGTCTTTTTAAAGAATCTCTTTAATTAAATATGTATTATTGATTTATATGAATTGTAGAACACCAAATTTTACTTAGGAATAATTGAAATTCCACCACTACGCTCTAAGACAGCATACTTGATCTGATCCATTCGCTCCAAACCTTGTAATTCCCGTTTCTGCCGTTAATACATCATCTTCATCAACACGAGCTTTGTTCATTCTATCTTTAAGCGGTTTACCTTCTTCGACGATAATCATCGGTACACCATCAATAATTTTTTCAATCACTGGCGATCGTTGTTTCCAAAGTGACAAACCGATATCGATCCCAACTAAGGTTATAATGACTAAAAAGCCATTCGTTGTATATTATGGCTGAGTAATCCTAAACCAAATACCTCTAATAATTCTGCGATCGCGGTTAATCCCCTAATAATCCAATCAATTCGCTCTATTTTCACATTTTTTGTTGATATTCGAGATCTTGGCTGATTTCTAAGTCACTGACACGATGGATATTGGTCATTGCTTAACTATCATGCTTGCTGATCGACTTAAGCACAGTTAATTGTTTTTGATGTTGCATCAGTCCGATGAATGATTTTTTTCTCGCTTCAAATTTCATCAACAATATTTTTAGATCATTTCTCTAATAAGACAATACGATCACAGCCGCCTTGCGAAGGGTTAGAAGAAAGAATGTTGAGAGGATTTGATGGTTAATGAGACTACCTTTTTGATAAAATGTTTAAGATAAAATAGTATTTTTTTAATGGCTGAATTACCTGAAGAAATAATTAACACTATCCTTAATTTACAAAAACAACTACTAGAACAAATCAACTTAGCAACTCAAACAGAGTACATCTTACTCGAACAGTTTGGCGAAACAGAAGCCACTCTTCGAGAATTTGACATTTTGCAAAATGCTAGAGAAAGAGCAGATACATATTATTCTCGTTTTTATGTAACATTGCGGCGAATTTATGAATCACAACCCTATGCAACTCGTGATATATTAGGAATGCTGGAACGCTTGATCAATGAAGCCGAGGCTACTATTGAAGCTGTTAGAGCAACAATTGAAGAAATCAAAAGAGATTTTGGCTTATCATGATCAATCAACCTAAAATTCCTGATAAAGCGACAATTGATCGTCATGTTGGAACGATGCAAGAATTAATCAAGCAGATGGATAAACATATTGCTGACTTAGACTATATCAATGCTCGTCTAGAAGAAGATTTTAACAATAGTCTTTACGGTCAATATTGTAAACGAAGAGAAGAACGTTTAGCAGCACAGAATAGGAAAAGTTAAATCTTATAAACAGTTTTTTCAGTTTCAATTAGGACTTGCCATTGAGGAGGGCCTAATCTTGTCATTAAAATCTACTGTTTTTCGATGAAATGACTAAATGATTTTTTCAAGCTCTATCAACACTCAAGTTTGAGCCAACAGAGTTTATAAGTTGCTTGTTACTCCCTTAAAGGAAACAGTCAGTCAAAAAATATAAAGAAAAACGAAAAATTTCAAATAAGTTAGTTTTTTATATTATTGGGGAACACTAATAACAGAACACAATAGCTGTACTAGCTTAGGGAATCAACCCACTAGATAAAAATAAGCAATCTGACTATAACCTTTCCTAGTTTTAGGGCTAGAAGCAGTCTGTGACTGTCTCTGAGAACAAGACTAACTAAAGGAGAGAGCCACGTCATGCTTATTTAAACTCAGAGGAAAACGCTAAAAGCTAAAAAAAATAGATGCAAGGAAGATATGCAGGAAATTGGGATTATTAGATTTTTCGGTAAAAGTAAAGATGGACATCCTATTGATTATGGTGAAATTCAACGTGCCGATCAATCTAAAATAAGATTTTGGAGTCAAGATATCCAATGTGAATTAAACGACTTAAGTCCAGGAGTTTTTATTACTTTTGAGATTCAAGAAGAAAAAGTAATTAATCTTAATATTTTAAGAGATATTGGAATTATTGTAAAAACTAAGAAAGTTGCAGAAAAGCAATATTATGGATTCATCAAACCTGCTGAAAATAGTCTTTTTTATCTTTCTTAAACAATTCAAAATTTCAACAATGGAAAAACCGACTTATATTTTAAGAATACTCAATATTATAAAAACGGTATTGCTGTTAGTTTTAGAATTAAAAAAACTTATAAACAAAGAGATAATATTTATCAATATGAAGCTATTACAATAGAGCTATTGCAATACGAAGAAGATAAAAAGATTATTAATCATTGTTTTGAAAGTTGTGATGAAATTGAATATTGGTTACCTGTTTTATCAAAATATAAATCGGAAAATTGGAATATAGCAAGGCAGACTTATTCAACAACAGCAATAGAAACAATTTTAGAAAAAATTCCATTGATTAAGTTAGCTAATCCAAAAGAACAAGAAAAGTTTTGGGAGGTAGTGCCAGAAGATATCTTTTTAAGAAATCTAGAGTTTATTGAGTAAAAGCTTAATCATCTTGACCTGACAGAAAAAGAATTTATTAAACAACTTTGTAAATGGATTGAATCAGCTAAATATAGACCAGAAGTTTTTAATTTTTTAATTGATAAGTTAGAATTAATAGTGAAAAAAATATGCAATTTACAGTCTTCCAGAGCAGGATTAGATAGTTATTCGATTTGGAAACTTATTCCAGATTGTATTTGTGAACACACAAAGTTTTGGCAATTAGTCCCAACTGAACGTAAAATATCTATTATTATTAATTCATTTAATGATAAACTTAATAATAAAAAGAAGTGGTGGGGCGATGAAATCCCAGATCAATTAATCAAGATTTTTAACTCTTGTTCAGAAATTGATAAACGTATATATTTAACCAAAATTCCTGATGAGCTAAAATATCATCCTAAGATTTTTAAAATCTGCTCTCCTTTAGAACAAATTAGATTATTAGGAAATGGTTGTGAGCAACATCCTCAAAGAAATGAAGGTTTTCTCGATGAGATAGCAGAAATAATACAATCTCACAAAATATCTAGCGGAAAAATTCCTAAATCTATTCTAGCTTACCCATCTATTCGAGAGATATATTTTCACTATCCTAATGTTGAATCAAAATCAGATCATCCTGAAGCTGAAAAGATTCAAGCCTTTGTTAAAGAGAGAGAGATTAAATACTTAGTCCATTTAACCACTGTAAAAAATTTTAAAGAAATTTGTAGATCAACAGCTATTCTATCTCGACAGAAAATTCAAATTTTAGGTATTGTTTCAACCCCTTTTGATGAAGAAAGACTTAATAGAAAACTTGAGCATATTTGTTGTAGTATAACCAATTACAATTTTTATATGTTTTATAAACTTGTTTACAAATTATGTGAATCATGTGTGTTGATGTATATAAAACCTGATTACTTGTGGAAACAAGGAACATTATTTTGTTCAATAAATGCAGCATCTGGAAATGGTGCATACATAAGAGAAGGATTAGCTACATTGCAAAGTATGTTTGCTGATGAAGTTAGAGATAATAACGGTTTACAAACTAGAATAGGAAAACCCAATAATCTACCAACTTGTATTCAAGCTGAAGTTTTAGTCTATGAAAGTATATCTTTAGAAGATGTATTAACCGTTTATGTTCCTTATGATTCTACTCAACAAGAACTACTTGATTTAGGTTATGAAGAAGATAAAATTCAAGTTATAAATCCTTCTGATAAAAGATTTTATATATTTAATCCTTTTAAATATCATTCTGAATGGATTGTCAAAGAACAGCCACAACAAATTTCTAATTTTTGAATTTAAGGTAATTTATGAAAGCACAACAAGAATTTTTGTCTTTTGACTCACTTACTAATCGTATTACTGGCGCACTTTTGGCAGCAGCAGCAGGTGACGCTATGGGATGGACAACAGAATTTATTCGTTCTAAAGCGGATCTCAAACAGAAAATGGGAGTTGAGCGGCTTACAGAATACAGAGACTGGAAAAAGCGAGTCGGTGGCAGGTTTCAAGGCTACGAGGATTATATCGGTGCGGGTGAATATTCCGATGACACTCAACTAACGATCTGTACGGCTGCTTGTATTTCAACTAATGGTAGCTTTGACTATCAAACTTTTTGCGATGTTGAATATCCGATGTGGCTGGAATACGCTCGTGGTGCGGGAGGAACTGTTAAGGAAGCAGCCCAGAAGATACAGCGTAAATCGGCTCAATGGAATAGTAACTTTTTCACTCGCAAGACTAAAGAGCGAATAATAGATTATCGAGATGGAGGGGCAAACGGTGCGGCTATGCGAATATCTCCCCATGTTTTAGCTAATGCTGGACGTTGGCAACAAGCTGAAGTAGATATTTGGCGCAATTCAATTATCAGTCATGGACATCCAAGAGCTATAATCGGCGCACTTTTGTATGGTTACGCCCTTTACACTGCTTTACAATGGTCAGAAGCTGACACGGGATTACAATTAATTGAGACATTGGGAAACTGGACTAAGCAGTTAGAAATTCCTCAAATAACAGGTCTAAAAAATTGGTTAAGCGAATGGAATAAGGGAAGACAAGAATCTTTTGAAACCGTTTTCACGCAGACAAAACAAGAAGCAGTAGAGTATTTACGCTTGGTTTATTCAGCTTTACGGAAGAATGAATCACCAGAAACAGTTTTTAAACAATTAGGATGTTTTACTCTTAAAACTAAAGGCTCTGGATTATCGACAGCGATCGCAGGAATTTATCTATTCGCTCGACAACCAGAACAAACACAGGAAAATATTATTATTGCAGTTAACATGATTGGGGCTGATACAGATTCAATCGCTGCTTTTGTCGGTGGTTTAGGAGGTGCTGCTTTTGGAAAAAAAACAATTTCAGAAGATTGGAGAACGCAAATTCAAGATGGAACATTTTTAACCAAATTAGGCGAACATTTAGCTAATGTAGCTCTCAATCAACCTGATGAAATAAGAATTAGAAAAAAAATGGCGGATACTAAGTTTAGAAAACCACTTGCACGCCAATCAATAGAAATTGATCTGCGTGTTGCTCATCGTTGTCTAGGTTTAGGCACAGTTACTCAAGTAGATCAACAGACGCTTTTGAGTAAAGATAAAAAGGTGACACTTATCAGAATTAAATTTGATATAGGGCAAAGCTGTAAATTTCCTTTTCGGACTGACGCTGTAAGTAGCTCATTTTTTATTGATTAATCAACTCTTATACATATGAATTAGAAATTTTAAAAAGGTGGGAATTTAACCCCACCTAAAACTTTAATTAATCAACTCCTTCGATGGGTGCAAACCCTTGTCGCTGGATGTTTTCGCTAATATGACGCGGTTCTAGGAATTGTAATAAATAATCTGGGCCTCCTGCTTTTGAACCCACACCCGATAGCTTGAAACCACCAAAGGGTTGACGAGAGACGATCGCACCTGTAATCCCTCGATTAATATATAAGTTACCGACTTCAAATTCTGCGTTTGCTCGTTCGATGTGTTCTGGAGTACGGGAATACAAACCCCCAGTTAAGGCGTAGTCGGTTCCGTTAGCTACTTGTAATGCTTCATCAAAGTTTTTCACTTTGATCACTGCAACCACAGGGCCAAAGATTTCCTCTTGAGCGATCGTTGCATTCGCTGATACATTTTTAAAGATGGTTGGCCCAACAAAATAGCCGTTTTCTAGGGCTTCCCGTTCTAAGGCTACTTCTGACTCTGCTTTCCCAAGTGAGATATACTCTTGAATACGGGCTTGTGCCGTTGCATTGATGACGGGGCCGACTTGTGTACTAGGTAGATCTGTTGGGCCAATATTTAATGATTTCGTCGCTTCGACAAATCTTTCCACAAAGGCATCATGAACAGAATCGAGTACAATCACTCTAGAACACGCAGAACATTTTTGACCACTATAACCGAATGCAGAATACACGACACCCGCAACTGCTTGATCTAAGTCTGCACTTTCATCAACAATGATCGCATTTTTTCCGCCCATCTCTGCAATAACTCGTTTTAGGTGTTTTTGCCCTGGTTGTAGAATGGCTGCATCGGCGTAAATGCGACATCCCACTTCACGAGAACCTGTAAAGGCGATCAGATGTACGTCTGGATGTTTGACCATATATGCACCCACTTCTGAACCTTTACCAGGAACAAATTGAAAGACACCTTTAGGGATACCTGCATCGATTAAAATTTCAGTGATTTTAGCGGCAATAACGGAGGAGGTTTCAGCAGGTTTGAGTAAGGTACAGTTTCCTGTGACTAATGCTGCGACTGTCATTCCAACTGCGATCGCAAAAGGAAAGTTCCAAGGCGAAATGACTAAGGCAATACCACGCGGTTGATAGATATAACGGTTGGTTTCACCTGCAACATCTAAAATATATCCTTGATCGAGTCGTTCCATTTCATCAGCATAATACCGACAAAAATCGATCGCTTCTGATACTTCTGCGTCTGCTTGTTGGATCACTTTTCCGACTTCTAGACAGATCCAAGCATTTAATTCATGTCGCCGTCTTTCCATGATTTCAGCCGCTTTTCGTAAGATACCCGCCCTTACTCTTACTGGGGTCTTTTTCCACGCGGGGAATGCTTCTTTAGCTGATTTTAAAGCGATTTCGGCTTGTTCAATCGAAAGTAAGCCTAATTTTCCAATGAGTTCACTGGGGTTAGAAGGATTGACTGAATCTACAGTTTGGTTAGTATTGATGTACTCACCATTAATCAAAGGTAGATAGGTTTTACCGAGTTCATCGCGAACTTGTACTAATGCTTTTTCAGCTTGATTTCTCAGATCTGTATTAGCATAATCGGTATCGGGCGCATTAGGATAGCCATTAGATATCGGTTGGGAAGCATTGCCGACTTTTGGCGGTGCAATCAGTTCATCTACGGGTCTTTCTTCGAGATTTTGACGCAAGAAAGAACTATTCGCGGTATTTTCTAATAAACGACGAATTAGATACGCCATTCCAGGTAAGAGATCCCCGTAAGGTGAATAGACTCTGACTCGATGTCCCCGTTTGACTAATGCTTTGGCAAGTTGATCTCCCATTCCGTACAAAACCTGCATCTCAAAACGACGACGAGGAATATTCAGGGTTTCTGCGATCGCACAAGCTAAGGACTGGGATCTAACGTTATGACTGCCGATCGCAGCATATAGATATTGATGATTTTCTAAGAGTAACCGCGTCATTCGTTCAAAATTTAGATCTGTTTCGGCTTTATCGTTATATACGGGTTGTGACCAATGATTTTGGAGTGATTTAATCGTTTCTTGATCCCAGTATGCCCCTTTGACTAAACGAATCGTGATCGGATAGCCTCGTTTTTTCGCCCATTCGATCCAGTTTTTCAGGTCTTGTTCTGAGTCTTTGAGATAAGCTTGCAGGGTGACACCGAGATCAGTACGTGTGCGAAATTCTTCTTCTAGGAGTAATTCTTGTAAGATGCTGATGGTGAGATCTTTGTATTTGTATTGTTCCATATCGAAGTGTACGGCTGCCCCTAATTCTTCGGCCCGACGCAGTAAGATACGAATGCGATCGCAAACTTTGGCTTTACTTCCTTCTGGATCGAATGAATCAAACTGAGAATAAAAGGCGGTTAACTTGACAGAAACTTGGATTTGTGGTATTGGCTTGCCATCTGCTTCATCGATTTCGGGAACCTTAGACCATCTTTTCGCTTGTTGACTTAGATGTTGCATGAGATCTAAGTAAGCTTGTAGATAATCTTTGGCTTCGGTTTCGGTAATTACTGCTTCACCAAGTAAGTCAATCGTGAAGGCCATTTTTTCTTTGCGGAGACGTTCAACGGTTTTAGTGATTTGCCCAATGTCTTCACCCGCGATATATTTGAGGGCTAGGGTTTCAACTGCTTTACTAATCGTTGTTGCAGCAAGTTGCGCGGGAGGTGTATTAGGATCAGTAAAGTTAAGAACTCCTTTTAATGCTGCGGGAAGTTCTACAGATTCATCCCCTAAATATTGTTGCAGGTGATTGGCAATTTCTCCTTTACTCCGTAGTGCAGGTAAACAGTCGATGAAGCGAAACATCTGCACCCGTAAGTTAGGATTACTCATCGTCCAAGCTAATAGTTTATCATCCCAGCGCATCTGGTCTTGTAGTTGCGCCCACAGGGATCGTTTTTGACGAGTTTCGGCTAAAAGTTGTTTGGCAATTTCTTGAGTTTTTGCTTCATAGGTTTGGTTAGAATCTATTTGTATAACCACAGCGATCGTTTCTCCCGTTCCTTAAAATTATTCTGCGAATGTTGCGCTTGTTTATGATGCCCCAGATCTACCATTTTAAACCATTTTGCGGGGCATTATTGGGAGAAAAAGGGAGCGATCGTTATTCTTGAAAACCGAGAATAAATACCTATGACTTACTTTACATTAGACCTAGATTCGATCCAATTAAGCGATGAACAATTTTTCCAACTCTGTGCCAATAATAAAGATTATCGTTTTGAACGCAATGCCAAAGGAGATTTAATTATTATGCCACCCACAGGAGGCGAAACGGGCATTTATAATTCAGGACTAAATGCACAACTTTGGTTCTGGAATAACCAAGCTAAAACAGGTGTTGTTTTTGATTCATCGACTTGTTTTAAACTTCCCAATGGTGCAGATCGTTCTCCTGATGCGTCTTGGATCACATTAGAAAGATGGAATACTTTAACCACTGAACAAAAACAGAAATTTCCTCCTATCTGTCCAGATTTTGTCATTGAATTACGTTCTAAAACTGATTCTTTAAAAATACTAAGAGAGAAGATGCTTGAATATATTGCTAATGGTACTCGCTTAGGGTGGCTAATTGACCCACTGACTAAAAAAGTCGAGATTTATCGTACTGGACAAGAAGTAGAAATTTTAGACCGTCCAATGACTTTATCGGGTGAATATGTGTTACCCAACTTTACCCTAATTCTGAGCGAAATTTGGTCATAGTTTATATACTAACTTACGCGATCATCATTTTTGAAATACTGAAATAAATACCTATGACTTACTTTACATTAGACTTAGATTCGATCCAATTAAGCGATGAACAATTTTTCCAACTCTGTGCCAATAATAAAGATTATCGTTTTGAACGCAATGCCAAAGGAGATTTAATTATTATGCCACCCACAGGAGGCGAAACGGGCATTTATAATTCAGGACTAAATGCACAACTTTGGTTCTGGAATAACCAAGCTAAAACAGGTGTTGTTTTTGATTCATCGACTTGTTTTAAACTTCCCAATGGTGCAGATCGTTCTCCTGATGCGTCTTGGATCACATTAGAAAGATGGAATACTTTAACCACTGAACAAAAACAAAAGTTTCCTCCGATTTGTCCTGATTTTGTCATTGAATTACGTTCTAAAACTGATTCAATAAAAGACCTACGAGAAAAAATGCTTGAATATATCGCTAACGGTACCCGTTTGGGATGGTTAATCGACCCACTAACGAAAAAAGTAGAGATTTATCGAACTGGACAAGAAGTAGAAATTCTAGATTGTCCAATGACTTTATCGGGTGAATATGTGTTACCTAACTTTACCCTAGATCTTAGCAAAATTTGGTCATCAATATAACTTTTAAACGGGTTTGGCAACCAAACCCCTACATTTTAGTTTTATCTAATTTAGCCCATCAAAATAACTGTATCAATGACATGAATTACACCGTTATCGACTTCAATATCACCTTGTAAAACGGTGGCATTTTTAACTTCAAAACCATCTGAACAATCAATTGGAATAGGGGAACCTTCTATTGATGTGACAACTCCCATTTTTTCTAAATCTGCTTTCATGTATTTCCCCGAAGCAACATGAAACGTTAAAATACGGGTCAACTGGGGAATATTTTGTAATAAAGTATGAATCGTACCTGGGGGAAGTTTTGCGAATGCGTCGTCAGTAGGTGCAAAAACGGTAAAAGGGCCAGGACTTTTTAAAGTATCGACTAAATTAGCAGCGACAACAGCAGCGACGAGAGTTTTAAAACTATCTGAACCGACGGCAACATCTACAATATCTGGCATACAATTCGATTGATGTCATTTAATTTAACCGAAATAATCTTACAATGCTCTGTCACTTTTGACAATTACTCTTTTTGTTGTCTTCTTTCTTGTAGCTTGTTTACAATATCTGCATGAACTTCACGAGTAATAGGATAAAAATAAGCTAAAATCATACCACAGATTAGAAATACTGCTGGTAATGGTGCCACTGCTATTCTTATAGCAAATAAAGCACTTTCAGGTTGTACAGGAATCGGTTTATCGGGAACTCTTGCAATAAATCCTGATGCTTCTAAAGCTATTCCAACAATAAATAAACCGAAGGCCAAACCAAACTTTTGCAATAAAACCATGAAGGCATAAAAAATACCTTCTCGACGTTGCCCTGTTTGTAATTCATCTAATTCTATAACATCTGGAATCATTGACCAGGGAATGAGATAAGCAACAGCAACTCCAATACCAGCAGTAATCGCTAAAATATACATTAATGTAACTTGCCCTGGCTGTAGTGTAAAAAGACCAATTTGAGCAATTAACCAAATAATTGAACCTAAAAAATAGACAATTTTTTTATCTAATTTTTGGCTAACCCATTGCCAGAAAAATAACATAATCAGTGCTGTACCTTGAACTGCTAAAGCGACAGTACCCGATTGATTTTCAGGTAATTTCATCCAACTGACTACAAAATAAACCAGAATAGAAGCGGTTAATTGAACTGCTAACCAAGAAAAAAGATAGATCCCAATTACATACAAAAAAGGTTTATTAGCAAAAACGATTTTTAATTGTTCTCGAAAGGGAATAGCGGGTGTATCAATCGCTTGCTGTCTTTCTTCTATTGCTTGAGCATCACATAAATGAGTTTCTATTTTTCCTCGAAGAAAAGTATAAGCAAATAATCCTATTAATGCGCCTAAAAGTAGATAAAACATTGAGTAAGCATCAAAGTTACCTGTTATTGGAATTCGGAAAACGCCATAAACATAAAGCAAAATTGCGAAAATTAAAGAAATGTAGCCAACTCGTTTTTTATTTCTCTTTCCAAGTAAAGGCTTTGCGCCTCTTTCTTGTAAATTTAGACTACAACCTATCGTAGCAATGACAGAAAGAATTGAACAAAATATCCCTAAAATTATAAATTGTTTTAACGGCTGATTAAGATAAGTATTAGAAACAAAAATATATAAAATTAATGATAAAATACTACCACCAATGGAGAAAGCAAAACGAAAACTATTTAAGCTAGTTCTTTCTTGATAATCTAATGTTAATTCTGGAGTTAATGCTTGATAGGGTAAATTAATCATTGTATAGCCGATATTAAAGACAATTCCAATGATGACGTAATAAAAAAATAAACCCCAATTATTTAGATTTCTATCATCACTAAAATGAGGAATTAACCACTGTAAAAAATAAATTAAACCAAAAGGAATAGCCCCTAATAACATCCAAGGAAGACGACGACCCCATTTAGATTGTGTGCGATCGCTTAAGACACCAATAAACGGATCATTAATCGCATCCGCTATTTTACCAATCATTAATACTAATCCTGCTAATCCTGCGGGCAAACCTGCCACATCAGTCAGAAAAAACAGTAAATAAAATACTAAAATATTCGCCGTAATTGCAGGGCCAAGATCACCAGTTCCATAAGCTAATTTAGTCGTTAATTTAAGTTTTTCAATCTGAGAATCTTTTGAAGAAGTCATGAGCTTAAAAAAGGTTTTAAAAAGTTATAGCTTAAAATGATTAAATTTAGATTATACTAAAAATTAGCTCACTGACCAAATCTTATTAATTATTATCAATATGTCAGATTTATATGTGTCATGGGATGAATATCATCAAAATATCGAAAAGTTAGCCGTTTTATTACATCAATCCGATTGGGAATTTGACCAAATTGTTTGTATTGCCAAAGGAGGTTTAAGAGTGGGTGATATTCTTTGTCGTCTATTTCGTAAACCTCTAGCAATTTTATCTACATCTTCTTATAGTGGCAAAGACAATAAAACTCGTGGTGAACTAACTTTTTCTAAATATCTTTCCATGACAACTGAAAAGATGGGAAATAGAATTTTATTAGCTGATGATTTAGCCGATTCTGGAATTACTTTACTAGAAACAATTAATTGGTTAAAAAATCAATTTTCCGATGAAGTCCAAGAAGTCCGAACGGCTGTGATTTGGTATAAAGGAACATCAGTGATAAAACCCGATTATTACGTCGAATATTTATCCGATAGTCCTTGGATTCATCAACCGTTTGAACGCTACGAAATTATGACACCAGCCGATTTAAAATAAATAATAACTTACGCTATTTTATCACCAGGAAAAGTCATTCTATATTCTTCTACTAACTCGTCTAATTCCTCTAAAGCTTGATTAACATCAATACGGAGTGTGCCTAAATCTGGTTTTTCAAGAAGCTGAACTAAAAACTTACGTTTGCTCAAAATTGTAGTCATTTTTTCTTGAATACTCGGTTTATCCATGTTCAATACTCCTGTTACTGAAGTTAGGCTTATCTTTTCTCATCCTATCTTAGAACTAGAAAGAGAGCAAACAAGGTAGTATAATTCTAGTCTGACAGCAAGGAAATATCATCAAAAACAATGTTCATTTTAAGAAAAATCCGTTTATCGATTCTTGGTTTAGTTTTGGGATTAATTTTGACCCTAGTTGGTTTTGTCGCATATGCTCAGGGAAATGCTACCCTCAATTTAGCTGGATTTTTCTATGGACTACCTTTACTTCTCGGAGGTTTAGCCCTCAAAGCATCGGAAATTAAACCTATTCCCTTCACTCAACCGACACCCTCTGAAATTATTGCATTACGGGAACAACAAGCAACCGTTACTCAAAATAAAATCCGTGAAGATGTAACTCGCTATCGTTATGGACAAAATGCCCATCTTGATGAAGCTTTAGAAAAGCTTGGAATTAGTCCATCAGATGAAGAATTACCCGAACTCCAAACGATTCAAGAAACAGCCGTTGAGGGAAATTATACCCTAATTCTTAACTTTGATTCTCCTTGTGTTCCCCTCGAAGATTGGCAGAAAAAACAAGATAGAATCGAAAAATTTTTCGGGCCTGATATTCGTGCTGAATTAACTCAACCTGTAGAAAATCAAGTCACTCTTGCTTTAATTAAACTTACACAAGATTCGGGAATACCTAGCTAAATCAATACCATGAAGTCTTATTATGAGTAACATTAAAAATATTCCATTTGATAAAATTAGAGATTGGATAAAGACTGAAAACGCAGCAGGGCGACCGATGCGTGAAATTGTTGCAGAGCTAGCCACCCGTAATGATGTAACCGTTCTTTCGAGCAAAGACACTTCAGAAAAAAGACATCAAATTATTGTTGAGGCACTTATTAAAACCACTTATGGAGAAAGATAATTTTATTTCTCCAAACGAACGACATACCATTGTAGATATTGTCCATCTCCATTTAACTCACAGTAATTATCTCTAAGATATTTAGCCTGTTGTTCAAGAGTGGGAAACTTTGCTAAATCGGTTGGTAAGTCTAACTGCTGAGATTGAATAACATCCTTTAACTTGTCTAATAATTCTTCAGGGGTAAAAAATTGTTCAGTTTGTTCGGTTTCCAAGACTACAAAATAGTCCTCTTGATACATGATTGAATCTACCATAATTTTTCGATTATCAATAAAATAAAAGTTAGCTCAATATTAATGAGATTATCATGACTGACCGTTTCCTAAATCCGTTTTTCAATCTCGAATATGTTTCCGCTATAGAAGATTTAGGAGATGATTATTACGATCAAGTTAGTGCGGCTGAGTTTCCCGAATATATTCTACGCTTTAGAAACGATCGTATTCTTCCTCTTTTGGGATTATCTCACCAATCGGTAGAGGATGAACATTTTATCGAAGCGTTTGGACATTTCCCCCAAAATAAATGTCTTGCCCTACGCTATCACGGTTATCAGTTTGGCGAATACAATGCCTATTTAGGCGATGGTAGAGGATTTTTGTATGGACAAGTCAGAGGAACCGACGGAAGATTATATGATTTTGGCACAAAAGGTTCAGGACGTACACCCTATTCAAGAACCGCAGACGGAAGACTCACCCTCAAAGGTGGCATTAGAGAAGTTTTAGCAGCAGAAGCATTACACTATTTGGGTGTTAATACTTCACGCTGTCTGAGTCTTATTGAAACAGGTGAGGCGTTATGGCGAGGTGATGAACCCTCTCCGACTCGTTCCTCAGTCATGGTTCGGTTTAGCCAATCACATATCCGTTTTGGTACATTTGAACGCCTTCGTTACATTAAACGACCCGATTTAATTAAAAAATTACTCGATCATGTTATTGACTATTACTATCCCGAAATTGAAAATACTGAAAATCGTTACGCCGAGTTTTATACGGCTTTAGTCGAAAGAGTAGCGTTCTTAGCCGCGCAATGGATGGCTGCGGGTTTTTGTCATGGGGTCTTAAATACTGATAATATGTCGATTACAGGCGAAAGTTTTGATTATGGCCCCTATGGGTTTATTCCAACTTATAATCCTCATTTTATCGCCGCGTATTTTGATTATGGAGGTCGCTACAGCTATGGAAATCAACCCTATATTTGTCGCTTAAATCTAGAGATGTTACAAGTTCCTCTGGCGATGGTGATTAGTTATTTAGACTTAGATGCAGGTTTAGCTAAATTTGAGGAACATTACGATCGCTATTATATACAACTGATGATGAATAAATTAGGTTTTCATCGATCTGATTTTCCAGAAACTAAAGAATTTGTCTACAAAACTCTTGAATTACTGCAAGAAACCCAACTTGGCTATCATGACTTTTTTGCGAGTCTAGGTGAAAACTTTAATGATGGTTGGCGCGATGAAAGTAGTTTAATTTTAGAAAATCTCGAATTACCGTTATTCAATTGGACAACGTGGAAGCAACTGTATCATCAGATATTACAACAAATACCAATAGATGAAATGGATCAAATTCGCTATCGTCTGAAACACTACAACCCCAAAACTGCTTTACTCCGTCCTGTCATTGAATCCGTCTGGGAACCGATAACCAATGAAAATAACTGGGAACCCTTCTATCAATTAGTGCAAAAGATTCAAGCTAGAGAATAGAGATTAAGTCTTACTACAAGTTCAACATCTCTTCAACAGTTAAATCAATATCACTGGCAATCTGACCAAAAAAATGGGTACAAGCCCCGTCGTAAACGACGACTTTTCTTGGTTCTGAATATACTGTTTAAGAACTTCTATTGGTGCGCCACCTACAGAACTAGCAAAGTACGATGGACTCCCTAAATGCTCTCCACTAACTAGATATTTAGCTCGATACATTCGGCTAGATACACCTTTTAAATGATTAACAATTTTTGAAATTGAATATTTTGGTGGGTAGCGTACTAATAGATGAACGTGGTCGTTTTCTCCGTTAAATTCTGTGATAGAAAACCCCATTTTACGAGCGGTATCTTTCATGGTTTTTTCTAAGAATAAAAGCGACTCACTAGAAAAAGTCCTCTTGCGATATTTAGTTACAAAGACCAAATGAGCATTTAAAGCTGTAACGCTGTGACTGCCTTTATCTAGGTTAGTTGTCATTTTAATAGACCAAGAGGACTTTCAAAAGTCCTAGTATGTTATACTATCTTCATGAAAGCACGTTATCGTTATCGCGTCTACCCAACTGATTCTCAAAAAACAGCTTTAGCTCAATTGTTTGGCTGTTGTCGAGTGGTCTGGAATGATGCGCTGGCTTTCTGTCAAGAGTCTTATAGTAAAGGAGAAAAATATTTAGGAGAATCTGAACTGCAAAAACGGTTTATCACAGGAGCGAAAAAAACTGAAAATAGAGCATGGTTAAAAAAAGTTTCTAATATTCCATTGCAACAATCAATTCAGGATTTAGGGCAAGCTTTCTCTAACTTTTTTAATTCCATTAAAGGCAAGAGGAAGAGGCAGAAAGTTAAGCCGCCTAAGTTTAAAAAACGCAGTTCTAACCAATCAGCTAGGTTTAGAGTTGGCGGGTTTAAAGTACATCAACACAATGTCTCTTTAGCCAAAATAGGTGAGCTAAAAATTGAATGGAGTCGTTTATTACCTTCTGCTCCATCAAGCGTAACTGTTATTAAAGATTGTGCTGAGGGATATTTCTTGAGCTTTGTTGTAGAGATTAATCCTGTTCCATTGCCAAATAATGGTCAGTCGGTTGGCATTGATTTAGGCATTACCGATTTTGCCACACTGAGTACTGGAGAAAAGGTCAAGGCTCCTAAACCTTTGAAAAAGCGTCTTAAGCGTTTAAGGAAACTACAAAGAAATCTATGCAGAAAGCAGAAGGGGTCTTATAGGCGTGAGGTAGCTAAGAAAAGAGTAGCTAGGTTACACGCAAAAATTAAAGATACTAGAACTGATTTCCTGCACAAACTATCTACCAAAATTATTCGTGAAAACCAAACGATTGTTTTAGAAGATTTAGCTGCATCTAATATGGTTAAAAACCGTAAATTGTCTCGTGCTATATCTGATTTGGGCTGGCGTAGTTTTCGGACTATGCTAGAGGCTAAATCATCGATGTACGGACGTAATTTTCAGGTAATTAGTAGATGGCAACCAACAAGTCAAAGATGCTCTTGTTGTGGCGAAATTGGGGGTAAAAAAGCGTTAAATGTTCGTGAATGGTCATGTCTGTTTTGTGGTGCAGAACATGATAGGGATATTAACGCGGCGGTAAATATTTTAAACATAGTCAAGGGGCTACGGGCGGAACCACTTCCGCCCTTTAAAAGCCCCGTCGCGGGTGGACAATCTGAGACTTTAAACGGACGTGGAGGAAGGCGTAAGACTACATCAAAAGTAGCAGCATCCTGTGAAACGTCAACTACTCCGAAGTACAAACAGTTAAGTTTGTTCTAGGGCAATCTCCGCCCTTCAGGGCGCGAGAGGATGTCAAGCACCTCCACAAATCCAAGATTTTCTAGAATCCGAACAACCTCTTGAGGTTTTAAAACGGGAATGTTGCTCATAATCTATTGAATTACAATTTGTTGTGTACCAACGAATTCAGTATCAAAAGTTAAGCTTTTATCTTCTAGCAACATTTCTATTACTTCACGTAAATTTTCATATAACTCATCTAAGCTTTCACCTTGAGAATGTGCGCCAGGAAAACCAGGAACATAGCCTACATATAGATTTGTGTCAGAATCTCGTTCAATGATTGCAGTAAAAATTTTCATAAAAAAATTGCATATAAACACGTTTAAGTATTATTTTATCAATGCTATAATTTTCTAGATACTCAGATCTATAGTCATGTATATTCATATCATTGTCCCATAAGACTAAATTCGTTTGTTACTTGAGAATGATCTGTGTTGAAAAAACGAATTAAGAAAGATTGATCAAACACTCCAGAGCTATATTGATTAGCTTTGTTGCAAAAACTTTCTGTAGACTGTAATGAACGAATGACATAGATTACGCTTCTAAAGTCATTTCGCCTGTGGTTAGAGAAAAAATTAAGACAACACTCTTTAGACATATTTCTTTAGTTGATCCCAGGATTTCTAAAGATATAAGTTTAGAAAAAGTGAGTTTGATACAATTCCTACTAGAAAGATATAGTAGGAATTCATATAAACACAATGCCAGATCAATCATTAACATCAAAAACTGATTTATCCCCCGCAACATCAGAAATTCAAAATAATTCAAGTCGAGAAGAAGATCCTGTTCTCTCAATGATCCCTCTTGCGTCTGATATTCCAACTGATAAAACAAATCGTGAGTTTACCCCAGTTGAGGAATCAGAGTTAGAATTTTTATTTACTAGAGAAATTGATTTCCGTCAAGAAACAATTTATTTCATTGTTATTGATCGTTTCCATGATGGAGATCCCGATAATAACGATGGGCCAAACCCAGAATTATATGATCTCAATCAAGAAAACTGGGATCGGTACTGGGGCGGTGATTTACAAGGCATTATTGAAAAATTAGATTATCTCAAAAAATTAGGAGTTACAGCACTTTGGTTAACACCTTTATTTGAGCAAATCGAGGAACTGGGTTATGGTGATAAAGCAGCCATTCATGGTTATTGGATTAAAGATTTTAAACGCCTTAACGCTCGTTATTTAGGAAAAGGTGAAAATCCTTCACTCAACGAAACTCAAGAGACGCGTGATACCACATTTGATCGTTTGATTGAAGAACTCCATAAACGCAAAATGAAGCTAGTTTTAGATATTGTTTGCAATCATAGTAATCCTGATGCAGATGGTGCCAAAGGTGTACTTTATGATGATGGAGTGAAAATTGCTGATTTTAATGATGATAAAAACAACTGGTATCACCATTACGGCGAAGTGCAAAACTGGGAAGATGAATGGCAAGTCCAAAATTGTGAATTATGCGGTCTTGCAACATTTAATGAAAACAATTCAGACTATCGAGAATATATCAAATCAGCGATTAAACAATGGTTAGATCGAGGAGTGGATGCCCTTCGAGTTGATACCGTTAAACATATGCCAATTTGGTTTTGGCAAGAATTTATCGCTGATATTCAAACCCATAGACCTGATGTTTTTGTCTTTGGTGAATGGATTTATAACAGTCCTCATGATCATACATCTCTCGATTATGCTAACCATTCGGGAATGTCACTTTTAGACTTTGGTTTCTGTATGGCGATTCGTCAAGCATTAGGAAACTGGGAAGAAAATGGCTTCCATTTAGTACAAGATATCTTGGATTTAGATCATCTGTATGACAGTGCAACTGAGTTAATCACTTTTATTGATAACCATGATATGCACCGTTTTCAATCCCTTAACCCTGACCCCGATGTTTTGCGGTTAGCAGTGACATTATTAATGACCTCGCGGGGGATTCCCTGTCTGTTCTACGGTACCGAACAATATCTTCACAACGATACCAATGCAGATGGCAACCCCTACGGTAATAATGACCCCTACAACCGTCCGATGATGGAACAATGGGAGATGGATACACCCGTCTATCGGGATATTCGTTTATTATCAGGTTTACGTCGTTTAAATCCTGCGGTGTCTCTAGGGAGTCAATGGCCAAAATATGTAACACCTGATGTTTATTGTTATACACGTCGTTATCGGGATTCTGTATTATTTGTGGCGATGAACCGAGGTGAACCCGTAACCTTAGAAGTCATCGAAACTGATTTACCCGATGGTGAGCATACTGATGTCATCTCTACTAACAAGTATGAAGTCAAAGATGGCAATTTGTATGATCTCCAACTTGATTCTAAACAAACCATCGTCATTAGTTCCGTTGGGATTCGAGTTCAAGCTAAAACAGTGGTAAGAGTCCAACTTAATGGCGTAAATACTCAACTCGGCGATACTGTGGTTGTGACTGGAAACTGTCCTGAACTCGGTAACTGGGATATTTCTCGCGCTTATCCATTGGAGTATGTTAATTCTAATACCTGGTTTGGCGAAATTCCCTTCGAGGAAAGTGCAGGAAAACCCATCGTTTATAAATATGCCATTTGGCGCGATGGTGACAGTCCAGTACGCGAAGATAATGTAGGTCGTCGTTGGCTACTCGCTTCTGAAGGAATCGTTAAATGGCGCGATCGCTGGTCGGCATAAGATAAAATGTAACAAGACATTCCACAATCCTAATTAAAGGCAACAAATCCGATAAATTATGATCTAGGGATTTAATCTGTTACATAATACATATGCACCTAAGTGAACTTACTCATCCCAACCAGTTGCATGGTTTGTCAATTCGTCAACTCGAAGACGTTGCACGTCAAATTCGGGAAAAACATTTACAAACTATTGCAGCTACGGGAGGACATCTCGGCCCTGGTTTAGGAGTCGTTGAATTAACAATTGCTCTTTACCAAACGTTAGATTTAGATCGTGATAAGGTCATCTGGGATGTCGGGCATCAAGCTTACCCCCATAAAATGTTGACTGGCCGCTATAATAATTTCTCGACTCTAAGGCAAAAAGACGGGATTGCAGGCTATCTCAAACGTTGTGAAAGCAAATTTGACCATTTTGGCGCGGGACACGCCTCCACGAGCATTTCTGCGGCGTTAGGGATGGCTTTGGCTAGAGATACCAATGGCGAAGATTACAAGGTCGTCGCGATTATCGGAGATGGTGCGTTAACGGGTGGCATGGCTCTAGAAGCGATTAACCATGCGGGACACCTGCCTAACACGAATGTCATGGTCGTGTTAAATGATAATGAGATGTCCATTTCTCCCAATGTTGGAGCGATTTCTCGTTATCTGAATAAACTCCGTCTGAGCGAACCGATTCAGTTTATTTCGGGCAACTTAGAAGAACAGTTTAAACATCTGCCGTTCTTTGGTGATTCTTTTACCCCAGAAATGGAACGCTTAAAAGAAGGCATGAAACGTTTAGCCGTTCCGAAAGTCGGTGCAGTTATTGAAGAATTAGGGTTTAAATACTTTGGGCCAATTGATGGTCATAATTTACAAGAATTAATTGATACTTTTAAACACGCTCATAAAGTAACTGGCCCAGTTTTTGTCCATGTCTCAACCGTGAAAGGTAAAGGCTATGAACTCGCCGAAAAAGATCAAGTCGGTTATCATGCTCAAACCCCTTTCAATCTAGCCACAGGGAAACCTATTCCCTCCAGTAAACCTAAACCCCCTGGTTATGCTAAAGTTTTCGGTCATACTCTAACCAAACTCGCCGAAAATAACCCAAAAATTATTGGAATTACGGCGGCAATGGCGACAGGAACAGGCTTAGATAAGCTACAAGCCAAATTACCCAAACAATATATCGATGTTGGCATTGCAGAACAACACGCGGTTACTTTAGCGGCGGGGATGGCTTGTGAAGGGATTCGGCCCGTAGTAGCGATTTATTCGACTTTCCTCCAACGCGCCTATGACCAAGTGATACACGATGTCTGTATCCAAAAGCTACCTGTTTTCTTTTGTCTTGATCGAGCAGGAATTGTCGGTTCAGACGGGCCAACTCACCAAGGGATGTATGATATCGCTTATCTGCGGTGTATCCCGAATATGGTTGTAATGGCACCCAAAGACGAAGCAGAATTACAACGAATGTTAGTGACGGGAATCGATTATACAGATGGCCCGATCGCGATGCGTTATCCTCGTGGTAATGGCTTCGGTGTACCGTTGATGGAGGAAGGTTGGGAACCCCTTCCCATCGGTAAAGCCGAAATTCTCCGCAATGGAGATGATGTGCTATTACTCGGTTATGGAACAATGGTTCATACCGCCTTACAAGTGGCAGAAATCCTTAAAGAGCATGGTGTAGAAGCCACTGTGGTTAACTCTCGCTTTGTTAAACCATTGGATACCGATCTGATTCTACCTCTTGCCGAGCGTATCGGTAAGGTTGTGACCCTCGAAGAAGGTTGCGTGATGGGTGGTTTTGGTTCGGCTGTTGCTGAAGCACTACTTGATCACAATATTTTGGTTCCAGTTAAACGTTTTGGGATTCCAGATGTATTAGTCGATCACGCTGAACCGAATCAATCTTATGCTGATTTAGGTTTAACCAGTTCCCAAATCTCAGAACAGGTTTTAAAAGCCTTTTTCGCTCAAAAACAGGCGACAGTGATTAGTTAAAATTTGGTCTTTATGCTATCGCCCAAGGTTTTATCCTATGGGCGATTCTTTTTTGTCTTTTTCTGCTTCTAATGTTCTAAGGGATCGACACGATTAGCGATCGCCGCCCAGATAATCATCGGTGAACCCACTAACAAACAGAATAACCATTGAGAACCCGTTAACGGAGCCGTGTAAAATAATTGATTAATGACTGGAACTTGAGCAAAGATAATTTGTAGGAGAATCGCCCCAATAATTCCAAAAGCGATCGCTGGTACTCTCGATCCCATTGGTATTTCTCCGCGTAAACGTCCTAATAAATTCGGAATCAATTGACTAATACTGAGCATATAGAAAATTCGTCCCGAAATCAGCGCGTTAATCGTCATCGTCCGTGCGATCGCTAGATCTCCAGTCGTGGCACGAATATATTCAAAAACTCCGAAAATTAATAACCAATTAAATAAAGAAATCATTAAAATCCGTTTCATGCGATTCCCTGATAATAACCCCTCTTTGGGATCGCGTGGCGGTTTATCCATCCCGTTAACTGATTTCGGCTCAAAGGCTAAGGGGGTCGTCATGGTGATGGTATTTAACATATTAATCCAGAGGATCTGTAGGGAGAGAATCGGTAAATCTCTTACTAATAATGTACTAATCAAAATGGTCATCGATTCCCCACCGTTGACAGGAAGGATGAAACTAATCGCCTTGAGAAGATTCTGATAAACCGATCGCCCTTCTTCAACCGCCGATTCAATCGAGGCGAAATTGTCATCGGTTAATAACATATCTGCCGCTTCTTTGGCGACTTCTGTTCCAGTAATCCCCATAGCGATCCCGATGTCGGCTTGTTTTAAGGCGGGTGCATCATTTACCCCGTCCCCCGTCATGGCGACGACTTGCCCACGTGATTGTAAGGCTTCAACAATCCGTAATTTTTGTTCTGGGGCAACACGAGCGAATACTGATCCCTCTTCGACGGCATGGGCTAACTCTACTGCATCCATTGCCGCTAAACTAGCCCCCGTATAAGCGATCACTTGGCCATTTTTTTCAATGCCCATCCGTTGAGCGATCGCACGAGCGGTATCGATATGATCTCCAGTGATCATCTTGACCTGAATTCCTGCGTTTCGGCAAGCGTGAACGGCTTGAATTGCACTTTCTCGAGGTGGATCGATCATACCCTGCAATCCGAGGAAAATTAGCCCTTTTGCGATATCCTCATGAGCGATTGAAGTTTGACGATCATTGACGGGTAATTTGGCGAAAGCTAACACCCTCAATCCTTGATTAGCCATTGCTTTGACTCGCTCAAGAAGATTTGATTCGTTGATCTGTCCATAACCCCCCGTCGCCGTTAGATAAGAATCACAACGGGGTAAAATCGCCTCTACAGACCCCTTGATATAGATCACTTTTCCTTCTGCTGTCTCGTGTAAAGTCGCCATATACTGGTAATCAGATTCAAAGGGAATCGAGTCTAGACGGGGCATTTCACGATTGAGTCGTGAGAGAACAAATCCTGCTTTCATGGCTGAAGTAATCAATGCTCCCTCGGTGGGATCGCCAATGACTATCCAACGCGCTCCCTCGTTTTCTAAGAGCGAATCATTGCAGAGTAAACCCGCGAGCAAACATTCTTGAAGAGAGATTTCATTATTATGTGACAAGATTTCCCCAGTTGGATCGTAGCCGTTCCCCGTGACTCGATAATCCTGATTTCCTGCGTGGATTTCTTGGACTGTCATTTGATTTTCGGTCAGGGTTCCCGTTTTATCGGAGCAAATCACTGTCGCACTGCCTAATGTTTCGACTGCGGGCAATTTCCTTATGATGGCGTTTCTTCTCGCCATCCGTTTGACCCCAATGGCAAGGGTGATTGTCACGACGGCGGGTAAACCTTCGGGAATCGCGCCCACGATCAAGGCTACAGCCGCTTCTAGGGCATCGTTAATCCCGCGCTCACGTAATCCCACCGCGAAAGTGAGTGCAGCTAAACCAAGGACAATGAATAACCATTTATGGGTGAATTTATCAAATTTTCGAGTTAGTGGGGTGGAAATGCCCTGATTTTCTTCGATTAATCGAGAAATTTTCCCCATTTCGGTTTTATTTCCCGTAGCGACGACGATTCCCATGCCTTGCCCGAAGGTAACAAATCCGCCCGCGTGTGCCATATTGGTACGATCGCCGACTGAAGCATTTACAGGACAAATACTGGTGTTTTTCGTGACTGCTACTGATTCTCCAGTTAATGCCGATTCATTGATCTGTAAATCGCGGGTTTTAAATAATCTGACATCCGCAGGTACTTTATCCCCAGAAGTTAGAACGACAATATCCCCTGGCACTAACTCGCTTGAAGATATACGGTTTTTCTCTCCATTGCGGATTACTGTTGCTTCTGTTGTTACTGCGTTGGCTAAGGCAGAAATCGCACCCTCGGCTTTAGATTCTTGAATAAAACTGATTAAGGCGTTCGTCGTAGTAACGCCCCAGATTACACTAGCGTTTACCCATTCCCCTAAAAACGCTTTTGTGGCACCTGCACCCAGCAGGATATAGAGTAAGGGCTGATTGAATTGTAAGAGAAATTTTAGCCAGATTGGTTTCGGCTTCGCGGTTTCTAGTTCGTTTCTGCCGTATTTTAGAATTCTTTCTTGTATTTGCGTTTCGGTTAATCCGCTTTCTGGCTCGACGTTTAACTGATTAATGACTCGCTCAATCTCTAGCTCGTGCCAAGACAAGGAATCTTGATTAGGGGTAACAGATTTTGATAGTGTCATCATAATTTTATCTTCTAAAAAACGAGTTATTTTATTTTTAGCACTGTAAAATAGTAATATAAAGCAAAATATCATAAAAAATAGTAATAGTATTTATTAACACTTTTCTATAGTAATAAAATAGAAATAGGTCTAAAAGATGGTAATATCGCCAACGATTAACCGTAATCCTAAAAATATGACTTTTAGTAAGTTAACTTCTCCCCTAGATCTTTTTGGGCGACAATTGCAATTTCAGCAAATGATCAGAGCATTGGCACGAGATCGGGATATTTTGCTGGTGGGCGTACCTGGAAGTGGACGGCGTACCCTAGCTCAACGCGCTGTGAATGCTGTTGGAGTAATCAGTATTGAGATTGATTGCATTCGAGCGATCGATGCTAAATACTTCGTTCAATTACTTCGTGAGGGAATCTCGCATCGCTGTCACGAACTTGGAGTGATCGAATTCTTTAATAAAAATCAAGTTAACGGGGATATTTGGTCTTCTTTCACGGCTTTACTAGATTTCTTGCAACATCTTGCCGTTTCGGTTCCCCGCCCTGTGGTATTAATCTTACACGGATTTCCCCATATCCGAGCCTGGGATCGCCAAGGAGAATGGGAAACCTATCTAAGGGAAGAAATCAAACGCCACACCGCAGTTAGTTATGTTTTGATTGCGACGATCGCAGAAACCAGTCATCCTAGCGAGGAAATTAGCAAAAATTTAGAAATTATTACGCTTGAACCCTTGACAAATGATGTTATTGGTGCATGGGCGGGAGAGGTCTTAGCAGGAGGGGGCTTAAGCTTTGATGCACGTTCCAATGCTTTACAAATCTTTCTAGACGCGGTGAGGGGTCATATCGGGGATGCGACGGCGTTAATGCGACGTTTACAGGGGAAACATTATAAAAATCGATTAATTGGGGAGCAAGAAATTAATTGGGCGATTCAAGAATTGTTAGAAGATCTCGCTACTACTTTTGAGTCTTTATTGGTGTTACTTCCCCCTACCCAAGTGCAACTTTTAGAAAGTCTCGCTCTTGATCCAACTGATAAACCCCAAAGCCGCCTTTACATTGATAAACATTCCCTGTGTCGCGGGGGTAGTCTACAAGGTGCATTGAGTGGCTTACAGAATAAAGGTTTAATTTATGGGTCAGAGTTAAACTATCAATTAGCACTTCCCCTATTCGATCTTTGGATACGTCAACGTTTGAAGTAGGTTATTTTTGTGCGCCAGGTAATACCAGATCTTGTTGTCGCTCCTCTAAATAGTTTCGGTGTTCGATCCATGTTCCGTGTTTAACAAATCCCCAGTTTTTTCGTTTTGGCCCGCGTAAAAAGATACTCCAAGACCCTTGAGAATCTTCGGGAACTTCTAAACGATGTAGAGAATGAGGGGGACGTATTCTAAAATGTCCCGCACCTCGCCAGTATTTTCCAGAGGGTGTAATTTCCCAGTAACCGCCTTTTAAAATAAATGTGGCATACCACCAAGGATGATCATGTAAGTCATCTGGATCGCTCAAACAAATTTTATGGAGCATTAAGTTAAAGGGTAAAGCTTTGGCTGATTCGCTTTCTGCTAGTTTATCTTTGAATAGTAAATAATAGCGTTCCATATAAGTTTTTAAGCCATCCCGATCGTAGATAATGCGCTTACGCCCTAATTTATCTAGTATTTTTAATAACATATCTATCTAATAAAAAGTTGCTTTTCTCCATCATAGAGTAACTTTTGGGTTTTTGAAGAATTGATTTTATCTACATTAATAGTCGTTTTAAAACTAAATATAGAGTTTTCTATTGCATTATTGAAATTGGCTAAATTATTATTTTTTTGTACGAAATTTACAAAGCAAACTCGTCTAAAAAAATAAATTAAATTTTATACGCTAATGCCCTAGCATTTTTGACTTAATTTAACTAATAGCAAATGTGTCACTTTTCCTTAAACTAAAACACTCTTCTTACTCAAGCTTCCTTTGAATAGTTCATTTGAACTTAACTCTATATCTAGTGCTATCTGTCTAATTTTGCTTCTATCATTGTCAAGAAACTTATACAAAATTTAACCAGAACAAAAAATAAGGGCAGCAACAGCAACCCCTAAAGCTAGTTAAATTTGTACAAAGAATACCCAACGATGTAATATCTGTAGTATTCTAACGTCGTTGAATCCTTGGCCTTGGCTCTCCAAAATTATTTCCATTGCGTCGCTGATACTCTAAATAATCAGACAAAGATGGTTGTTTCGGAAATCGTTCTATTTCAAAACCTGGAAACTTTTGACGCGGCGGTGAAAACTGCGATCCATTTCTTGAAGAGTTAGAAGAATTTGGAGGCGCAGTAACATTACCACTAGAATTATTGTTAACCCCTTGAGGAGTTGTATTCAATTGAGCAATCAAAATTAATTCAATTATGATCATTACCTCTTTTAACTTTAAACTCAGGACTACATAACGAACAAAATGAATGAACACAAACAAATTTTAGTGTTTCAACATTTTGAACTAAAAACTCTTTACAAGAAGAACAAACAAGAGGACGAACAAGTTTAAAACAATCTTTACACATACAACCTTTACAACTTACCAACTCATACCAGCACCACTACCGCCAGATGAACCACCTTGATGATCACTTGGCATCGGAGAAACTGACCATAAAATAAAAAAAGAGAAACCGAAACAGAGCATCAATGTCAAAGCATCTATTAACAAATCATCATGGTCGAATTTCATACGCCGAACCTCATCAAACTTACTAAACATAGTTTTCCCAAACAAGGGCAGGTTTTCGACTCCCTAATAAATCTAAAAAAATCAGGACTTATCTACGGTCGTCTCAAACCTGTGCAGAAAAGAAGGATCAGGATATTCACAAAACGTCATCGGTCGAGATGAACGTCGCCGATCGTGTGAGTTGTAGCAGGCAAACAGCATTTTTTCTCTTAAGCCACAAACTCGAATCCCAAAGCGAAACCCACTAGCCCAGATTGGGTAAAAGAATTTTGATGCTCCTGATTCTTCAAAAAACTGAAAGCGATGAGGGTCAAGATAATACTGAGAACGCATTAACAAATTAGACCGCCGTAATCGAGGTCGATAAACTTGTGTCCCTTTGCAGTAACAAAAAATTTGCGATCGTTCTCGGAGTTGCTTATCAATTTGCTCTTTACCTTGAGACGCATATAACAAATAGTTGTTATAATGACGAATCCTGAAAAGCGCATCAAGTAAAGTCTTTCGGGATTTATCCTTAAAATTTCGAGCAAATAAATCAATTCCTGCTTCATCAAGAATAATGACGCTATTTTCAGCAGCCAGTAAATCCTCAATGTCTGGATAATGACGAATGCGCCCAAATCGAGCAAAGTAAGTCAGTTTATATTTACGGGCATATCGTTTAGCTGCCCTAATATCCATCACCATGTTAGTTACAATAGGACGCTGGAAGTAATTAGATAAATCAATAGCGTGTTCTGCTAGCGCAAGTGATTTACCACTGCCGAATGAGCCGAAAAAACCAGCCACATAAAACCCGGGAACTTTATAAAGATGTAACATATTTCAAGAAAATTAAAGGAATGAAATGAACAGGATAAAACCAATAAAACCATCGTGCTTTCTCTCCTACTGGTAATTTTTTAAAATACTTAAACAAAAATGGTAAAGGCAAAACAATAAATTGATATCCTCCCAAAAGTAAATAATGAAAAACATTAGGAACTGACCAAACAATAAAAGCATCAGTAAATTGCATATACATAAAACAATTAATGGCAAAAATTAACGACACTCCATAAATACCATAATCTAAATAATATGAAAAAATTACCGCCAATAAAAAAGATAAAATAATCGCTAACCAATTAGGACGTTTAGCATAACAAGGTTTCAGATAATAAATCATCGGAAATGTCACCACAAATAAAAATAAAATATTTAGATTAACAGGAATTCGATTAAAACTTAAAAAGACTGAATAGGTAATTTGACTAATTAAAGCAAAACATAAAAGCCGAAAATAATAATTTATAAAAGATGAAGTGTTAATGACTCCATTAACAAATAGATAAGCAAATAAAGGAAAGGCAAAACGTCCCACCCAACGAAAAGAAGTAAAATCAAAAATAATACCTAAATGGTCTAAAACCATGACAAAAGCAGCAATTAACTTAATGTCATACAACGTATACACTTTTGCTTTATAATTAATGATCATCTTAAATAAAAGGTAATAATTTCCAAAGTTTAGTAAATAAGAAAACTGTACTTAGACCGACTATGCCTGAAAATATTTCTGCCAGTACATATGAACCTACTTGTGGAAAAGCTGTATTAAATTGTCCTAATAATGAAGCAATCTTTAAATCATCTGGTGTGGAAGGAAATAAAACTATCACAGATGAAATTACCATGATCATAAATTGATTTAAAGCACCTTCGGGATTCTGAATTGTTTGGTAAATTAAACAAATAATGGTTGTTAAAGCACAACTCATTGTAAATATCCAGTTAGTTACTAACCAACTAAGAATAGCTTGAGCATTTACCCCAAACCAACTAAATATTAATTGCAAATTAGCAGCTAACCAATTAAGTAAGACTTGAATAATTGCTCCCATAAAATCCTCAACTATGTAACATTAATTTCAATGCCCAAATAATCCAAATCGGAACTTTTAACTTAGCGAGACTATCAGGAATCTGACAAAGGTCTTTTGAATATCCATAAAATTCAACTTTAGGACAAACTTTAGTTACTGACTCAATATCACCAAAGATATCAAAAGGAAATTTTGTTTCAAACTTTTCCCAAGCATATTCGAGAAAATTTTCGTCAGTAAAATTGTCATCAGGACAATCGGTACAAGTATCTTCAGGAATATCAATATTTGGCAAATTCATATTAGATGGTGAGGTAGGTGGCGGATCTGGCGATGGTGTTGGCCCAGGTGGACTAGGACTTGGACTTGGTGTTGGCTCTGGAGGACTTGGACTTGGTGTTGGCTCTGGAGGACTTGGACTTGGTGTTGGTTCTGGTGGGCTTGGACTTGGTGTTGGTTCTGGTGGAGAGGGTGATGGTGATGGCGATGGCTCTGGGTCTGGATCAGGTGGTGGATCATCTGGAGGATCTTCAGGACAATCACCTTCAATAACTGGCCCAACTGGCGACCAACTAATGACTTTTAACCCAGGACGATGAATTGTTGCGCCCCCTGGAATCATGTCACTAAAAGTAGACACATCATGATATTTATAAAAGGAATGAGTAATAGTCCCAGTTTTTGTATTTAATCTGAAATAAGTGCTGTTACCCGCAGAGTACCAGTCACCCGAAGGCTCAGTGGAATACATAGTTACGGTCTGAGAATACTGACCATTCCAATACCAGAAGACTTTACCACTAGAATTATAGGCATAATAAAAATCAGTGACTAAAGCAGGAACGCCATAGGTAAGAATACCGTTTTGATAATCAGGCTGACACCAACTACCGCCAGCCCCACCACCGCCAGAAGCGCCGCCGCCAAATTCACCGCCCAGCGACACAGTAGAAAATAAAACGGTACTTAACGTAAAAACCGCTAAGACAATTAGCTTAATCATTTTTACTCTAAGTACCGCTTTCATTTATCCCAACCTCAACTAGCTAAAAGCGATACGTTTAATCAAGACTGCACCAATTGCGAATACAGTAGATGCAATAGCAACGGGAACAACTTTATCGAAAACTCCTGGTAGTTTTCCAGTTTCAGTAACTAATAGATCAATTGGAGTAGTAGTAGCCGCAAAAACAGGCTGAGGAGGAGCAGCAATCAAAACAGTTCCTAAAGCCAAACCTGTTAAACCAATTTTTGCTGATTTAGAAAATTTCATCATTACCTCATTAATTAGAAAAAAGTACAATCAAATAACAAACGATGTAACCCAAGAGAAACACAAGATAATCTCTTGGTAAATGTTTCCAATCTATCCTCATTTCAACCTCTCATTGATTTAATTACTTGAATCATGATGCCAGCAGCACCAATGTATAAAATAGATGCTTTAGCATACTCAACAAAAGTCGGATAATAAGTTGTTATAGCAGAAGTAAACACATCAAGATAAGATGTCATGAAACTATACCTTTAACTACAAAAACCAGAGCCATTACTGCAAAGAGAGTAACGTAGTAGTTAGTAAACTGAGTAAATTCGGCTTCCAATTTAGCTTTATATTCTTCAGGAAGCGGAATAGGAATACTAACTGTAGCTATTAACGACGATGAAAGATCAAGGGAAAATGACAACATAGAACTAATCCTATTCCTACAAAATGAAAGGTGAAAAATTGAAGTAAATAAGCTAAAAGTTTAGCTAAGTCTGGACTTAATTCAAGCTGTATCGTTTGTGGATCTGTCATATAACTGAAGCAATGGATCTAAGTAATCCTAGACCACAGAGAAAAGGGTATAATTTTGCGCCAATCTCCATTGAGATATTCATGATGTATATACAAGCGTCTATCCATTGTGTAAATGTGGGTGTCATGTAAATAATCCTCTTTAAGCAGCACTCGGTTGGTCAGAAAAAGATTGAGCAAACTTAAAACTAGAAACTTTAAATTGAACTTGACCCCCACGACCTCGTTTATGATCTAACTGAATATCGTAGTAACCTGGTACTGATGGAAATTGATTCAAAACATTGGGCTTATCTATCGATGCCTCTAAAGGAAGATATCCTCTTTGATTTTCATCTTCTATATATCCATTAGGGTCAAGAAAGAAAAGTTTTGTCCCTCTTATTGGTTTACCTTTTTCATCTTCATAGTCGTAAGGCTTAACACCCAGCATTAGAAATAATTGTTCTTTGGCTGTGATCGATAATTTATCGACAAATGAAATGTCTATTAATTTTGGTTCTGGTTTACCTTGACGACTTCTAGATACAGCGTACTCAAGATTGTAGTACGCTAGTAAAACTTCTAAATCTGATAAGGCTAAAACTTGTGAAATATCTAGCTTTAGTATTTCAAACCCTTTATACAAACGTGATGTCTGCAATGAGTCAGGTTTGAAATAATAAATATAGTTACGCTCAACTAGCTGTTCTTGTTTATTAACATAAGAAACTAGCTCACCCCCCAAGATACAGACTTTTTGTTTCATATTTTCCACTCCTTAAAAAATTAACTTGTTCACGATGATAATCACGGAATCTAGATTGACCATCTAGACAAACTTCTCTCATCCATTGCTCAAACTCATCTTCTAATCCCAATTTGAGGACGGCTAATACTACTCCTGCTTGCTCTCTTATCCAATTGGCGGAACGCATAATATCAGGCTTCAATCTATCAGATGGTATTTTTCTAGGTTCAGCCCGAACTTCTCTAATTAATGATTGCCACCATAAAAGCCGCTTGAATGAATCAAACGAAGAATTAACAAAATGTCCAAAATCAATAGCACCAACTACAAAAGCAGCTAAGCAAGATTGATCTACTAAATACTCATCAATTACATATTGAGCATTCAATCCCCTTAGTTGTAGCTCCCAACGATTAGCTGCTATTCCATGAACAAACTCAGCATCGTAAAATCGGATAATTTTGTCAGAACTTCCAAAATAGCAAGTAGGAGCAGGTGTACTACCTTTAATTAAGCAAGACTCTACATACTTAAAGGTATCTAGTAACCGATAATAGCCACTAATTCCTAGATAACGAACTTCATCAAAGGTTACTCGTTTGTCATAATCATCTAATGCAATATCACACCGAGTAAATTTCATCCCAAATTCTAAGAGAAATTGAATCATTGACTGTTGATCTACAGCAGTTAAAAGACGACCTTGGATCTGAATGATTCCCTCTACTCCGTCTTCTTTAATGTTATAACCACCAACAAATCCACAGACTGACTTAAATCCTTGACGAAATAATTGACCACAAGAGAATGATTTCCCTGTTAATCCCCAATTATCATTAGCATTTTCCGCCAACTCATCTAGAAATTGTTCTAGGTCAGCGACGGTCGAAACGAAAATCTTACCTTGCAGCCAATCAAATCGAACGGTAAACATTGGTAAAACCCACCTCCCTATAAGGTAGATAGTTCAGAACGGGTGTTACAACCCCTTCAACAACTCAATTTACCTAACTCAGTTCAATTATTCATGAGTACATCTACTTTTACATTACTTAATATTAGACTTTCTTATCTTTCACAAATACCTTCTCAGTAAACACACGGATACAACATCACACGGACAACTAAAAAGCTGTGTCCGTTATGCGATTTTTAGTTAAGGCAATTGGTTAGGACTAATACCTATCTGGATTAAAAATTCTCTAATCGTCCTCTGTTTAGTTTTCAAATCTTGAGAGATATCTTCAAGTGCAAGTAGTCCCTCATCACTTTTTTGATAATAATCAATGAGGAATTTAATCACTGCATCATAAAGACCTGTATCCCCTCTCCTAACTAGGTTTTCAATATATTCTGATTTACTCATTTGTGCCTGCTGCGCTTTGTGCTGGAGAATTGCCCAAGCTTCGGGTGTTAACGAAATTGTGGCAGGTGTCTTTTTAACTTTTTGTACAAATGGCATCTTACAACCTATACTACAAACCCTTCTTATTCTAAATGAAATAACTTGCGTTTTTTTTTTTTTTTGTTACACTCGGAACAAGCTAACAGAGGAAACGGTTGAGTATCGTAATTCGTTTCATAGTTGAAAGCTCAAAAGCCATTAACAGTCATCAGAAAAACACAAAAAAATAGGGGGTGAAATCTCCCCGTTTCATCGTGAACATTAATAATACCTCAGAAGAAATCACATTTGATGCAATTACCTTTAATTGCTATCAATCCATAATTCGAGACTCCAAAGCTTATAAGGAACTCGAAGAATTATGGGGAGAGTGTGAAGGACATCTCGTTACATTCAGTAATGCCATCTATAACTATCTCTGTGAAAGAAATCCTTTTAGCATACTCGATATCAGCAACCCCGCCAGTACAGTTTATTGGACAGCCGTACAAAGCATCAATTATATCGAAATCGCCAAAGGACTTAACGAGTATTTCACCGCCAAAACCACCAAAATCGAAGAGTTTTAAGGATTAAACAATCATGAAAATTTCTCAAATCACTTACAGCCGAAGAGGCAACATCAATTATCAAGACATGGAAGTCATTGAAGTAACCATCGTCAATCCAGAAAACCCTGACGATGAACTTAAAGAAGTTAAAGAATGGGTCAATAATCAGATGAGCGACCAAGCCAGCTTACGTAAACTTAACCAAGAACTTTGGGAAACACGACAGCGTTATCAACAAATAAAAGCTGAAATAGTCAAAGCAGAACAACTTTACGAAGCTACTCAAGAGTTTTTGGTCGCACAAGGATTAAAAAGTGTTTCGAGTTCCGTAAGATTTCCTTATTCTTTACCTGCACTTCCTGAAACTGTTCAAGCTGAATTTGAGGATGATATTCCTATTTAACCCGCCTGATGAGTCGTGATACCCACACGACGAAACTACCCAACACCAATGGGTAGTAGTGGGAAGGGTGACACTTAACCACCGTAAGAATTAGCTGTTCTTACGCCGAGCCTAGACTGTCTTCACAAAGAAACAGACGATACGGTCTTTCGATTTTCACAGACGATTAGGCTCACTCACTTTCTCACTTGTTTTAGTTAGGAATCAGACGCAGACTAAATGTCATTGTCTTGGGGAATTCACAAACGAGAGAAAGTTTTAACACAAACACTTATCCCTATACTACATCATGAATAGTAAAATAGTCGGTATTGACATCGGTAATGATGTCTCAATTTGTGTTGTCATGGATTATGACGACTTCATCAACTACCCACCCAACACCAACAGCGAAGATTTTTACAACACTTGCGAATTCTATGAAATACGTCCTAACTTGAAAAGTTTAGAGTTACTTTTAAGTTTAGGCGACATCTATATCTTTGAACCCACTGGAGCCTATTCATATCTTTGGCATGACAACTTACTAGAAGCTGGTAAAGAAGTCAGATTATTACCACACGATAAAACAGTCGTAATGAGAGAAACTTGTAACTGGGATTATAAGGATGATGAACATGACGCAGTAGCGCTCGCTTATTACAGTTGGGTCAATCTCAATAATCCAAGAGCTTTTAATCGAGTACGAACACCTTCTCTACACACCGCTTATCAAAAAATGTTAGAGAAGGAACGGTTAAACAAGGAATTACGAGTCAGTACAAACAAAGCTAAAAACCTGTTGCATCATGAATTCCCAGAGGCTCGAAAAACTAAAAACGCTAACAACGAAACACCTGTCAGACTTTGGGGATTTATTGCAGATGAAAATATCTCAAAAAATGCGAAAACCTTATGGACTAACAAATTATCTCAATCTATCGGCACAGCTAACAAAATCGGTTTTAGTGATGAACTCGTCAGACACGCTCAAAAAATCTGGTCTTTACAATGGGAGCGAGCCAAGATTAAAGCCGAATTTGATGAGTTTTTAATGCAGCCTGATTATCAATGGTGTAAACCTGTGTTCGATTTATTTGAATTGGGGACATTCGACCGCGTTATCCTTCTCTGTCAGTTTGAACCGTTTAGCCAATTTCTTACAGATGACCTCAAAGAGTTGCGGCTGGAGAAGAAACGTAAAAAAGGTAAGTCAGGTAAATGTATTACTAAGCGAGTTGGCTTGAATAAGTTTCACTCTTATCTATGTAAAGCTGTTAAACCTTGGAGTAGTGGTAAAAAGAAAGGTCATATCGTCACAGGCTCAAGTATTTGCCGAAACCATTTATATCTATGGGCTAACCGACAGATTATCAAAAATAAACGCAATGACGGTATCTTTAAAGAACTTCGAGAACAGTATGAACGCGATATGCAAACCTCATCTGATTTGATGGATTGCTTAAAAATGTTCTCTGACGATCAACTCGACAAACTTAAAACTTTACTTTCAGAATCGCCAGCAGGAAGAGTAGTACTTAATCTAATCGAGGAAGCCAACAGAGAAAAGAAAAATCCTGTTAAAACTGTTCAAACAAGAGGACGCGCTAAATTAGGTAATTGGGCAGCAGCTAGAATCAGTGATCGACTTGTCAAAATGTTGTTTAAAGAGTTGATCGCAGCTTACCGCAAATCCATGATGTAATACAAAAACCCTAGCCGATTGGTTAGGGTTAATTTAATGCCACAAAAATATTGGTGTTAGGAAAATCGATTAGACTAAGGTTAAATTCGGATATTGAGCAATAATGTCATCTTTGGTTAGTGCGTCTCCATCAGCTTGAGGACTCCAAAGAACCTCAACTGCTAAAAGACGATCGCCTCCAATGCTTCCGAGTTGTCTAACAACCTGTTGTAAATCTTGAGAATCATTGACTTTTGGCAGTTCAAGCCGTCCATCAACACCGACGACAATGGTAGCAACAATGTATTCACCATTATCATCATCGACAGGAACTAATTCCCCACCACTAGAAGGTAAAGCAGGATGTGAAGCCCCTTTAAGCTGATTATTGACATTAGATAACGTTTCAGCACGATATTTACTGCGTTCTGCTAAAGTCCATTGATTAAACTTAGCTTCAGCACTATTTAAAGCCGCTTGTTGAGATTCAGTTGAACCATACACCCAATATTCAGGATGGCGTAACAAAGCTAAAGTCGATTCTTGTAAGAGTTCAGCACGTCCTGAAGCCGTAGCTGTGTCGGCTGTTTCAGCTAATTGATTCAGTTCTTTTTGTAAGTAACGTGCGCTAGAAAGTAAACCTACCTGTACTTTAGCAACAGAAACATTATAAGGACTACTGGTTGTCGTGTAGCCATCATTATTGGCAGCACCTACATTTTGGATCGTTCTAATGATGAAACCTGCGATCGCAAAAAAGATTAAAATACTGAATAAACTACCAAACCCGCCAAAACCGATGGGAATTAGGAAAGGAAAACCAAACCCACCACCACCGTAGCCATATCCGTAACCATATCCGCCACCAGGTACGGGCTGATAAGTCCGACTAGGAGGTGCGATCCGAGTCGAAGGGGCCATGCGTGGCGCACGAAAGCCACCACCACCAATCCTACCACCCGTACCAGCAGCTAAAGACTGGCTAGGATGTCCTAATACCAAGGATATAAGTAAACTAGCAGCAACCAACGGTTTGATTAACGGTTTGATTACAGATCTCAGTTTGAATAGTAGTTCGTTAAACATAGAACATTCTTAATTTCTTCGCCTTTACTTTATAGGATATCGATTTTTTAGTGTTCAAAGATACGGCCAAAAGGTAGTAATTAGCGTACAAATTTTCATAATTGTCTCATACTCATAAAATGGTATGATAGGAAGTATGCACGAGCGCGATCGATAACTTAAACTGCATCAAATAACCTGATTTTCGCTCTTTAGTTCCTTAGCAATGATAAATTGGTATAAAAGCATCCATTTTAGGCTTGCTGTGAACACCCGTGTATTTATACATGGATGAGAAGCGGGCTGGCTTCGTGGTATAGTGTAAATACTCCATTAACCAACGTCAAGAGATAAGCAGAACACTGGTGGATCAAGGAGGACGAGCTAAGTTAGGAAGGTGGGCTGTAGCAAGAATTAGTGATCGCGCTGTGAAGATGCTGTTTAAAGAATTAATTGGCACCCATCGTAAGTGTAAAATATAGTATGAAAACCCTAGCTGTTTGACTAGGGTTGATTAAATGTCGGGAATTACATGGAAATAGGAACGCTGGTAGAAATCAGAATACAGGGAGAACGCCGTTTAGCAGTCCTTGATCGCCCAGATGGAAAAAAAGACTGGATCGTGATTGACGAGGGGGGACAAGCTCATAAAATACGTCCTCAGCGCGTAGAATATCAAGTTAGAGGCGGTCTTTATAAATCTTCTGAGATTCGTGGTTTTGTCCAGCAAGCACAGCCTTATATTGACCCCGATAGTCTAGAAGTCGCTTGGGAATTATTAGTAGAAGACGGACAAGCAGTAACGCCCGATGATTTAGCACAGTTACTGTTTTCACAAAAAACACCAGTCGTTTGTTATGCGGCACATAGTCTATTAGCCGAAGATAAGATCTATTTCAAGCGCAAGGGTGAAGGTTATGAACCGCGTTCGACAACACAAGTAGAAGAAATAAAACATCAATTAGAAGTAGAACAACAGCGTTTACAAGAAAAAGAGGGCTTTTTTGCAAGAGTTAAACAAGCATTAGCGAAAGAAAAGGTAGAATGGATGGAAAGCGATCGCACTCGCTTAGAAGCTCTTGAAAGATTTGTTTTGCAGCCAGAGCAAAAATCGAATACAGTACAAGATATTCTGACAACAATTGGACGATCGCAATCTCCAGAAGCAACCTTTGAATTGCTAGTTGAGATAGGGTGGTGGAGTCCCCACGAAAATCTCTTTCTCAGACGAAGTTCTTACCCCGTTCACTTTCCGAAAAAGGTACTCGAAGTGGCTCACAAATTTTTGCAGTCTCCTCCACCCGATCCACATACTAACCGTTTGGATCTAACTCATCTCAAAATTTACACGATTGATGATGAAAGTACCGAAGAAATCGACGATGGTTTAAGTGTAGAATATCTCGAAAATGGACAAGTTAGGCTGTGGATTCATATTGCCGACCCTTCTCGTTTGGTTGCGCCAAATGATCCACTCGATCTTGAAGCAAGAAAGCGTAGTACCAGTTTATATCTACCAACGGGAATGATCCCGATGTTCCCTTCAGAATTAGCCACAGGCCCGATGAGTTTGGTTCAAGGTAAACTGTGTCCTGCGGTTAGTTTTGGGGTGATTTTAGACGAAACAGGGGGCGTTCAGTCTTATCAAATTCAAGTGACACAGGTCAAACCGACTTACCGTCTCACCTATCACGATGTTGATGAGATGTTGTTGATGGATATTAAAGCCGAACGAGAAATTAAAGTTTTAGACAAGTCGGCGAAACTACGGCATCAATGGCGCAAGTCTCAAGGCGCGATTAATATTCAGATGCCCGAACCGATGATTAAAGTTAAAAATAATGATGAGATTACGGTAGAAATTCTAGAAGTTTCTCCCTCGCGTCAATTAGTTGCAGAAATGATGATTTTAGCGGGAGAAGTCGGCGGACGATATTGCCAAACACATAATATTCCTGTACCATTCCGAGGACAACCCCAACCTGAACTCCCCTCAGATGAAGAATTATTGCAACTGCCTGCGGGGCCTGTGCGTTCCTGTGCGTTGCGTCGTTGTATGCCTCGTAGTGAAATGGGGGTTACACCGAGTCGTCACACCAGTCTAGGGTTAGATACTTATACGCAAGTGACTTCGCCCATTCGTCGTTATACTGATTTATTAGCGCATTTTCAGATTAAGGCGCATTTACGAGGGGATCAACTGCCATTTACGAAAGAACAAATGCAAGAAATACTGTACAGCGTCACTTCGTCTGCACAAGAAGCATCTTCTGTCGAACGTCAAACTAACCGCTACTGGAGTTTAGAGTTCTTACGTCGCCATGAAAATGAAGTTTGGCAAGCGTTGTTATTACGTTGGCTAAGAGAGGATGAAAATTTAGGGTTAATTTTGCTTGAAGAATTAGGCTTAGAATTACCCCATCGTTTTGAACGACCTGTTTCTTTAGGCGATCGCATGAGTTTACAAGTTAAAAATGCTGATCCTCATCGGGATGAGGTGCGTTTTCGAGAAATGCTCAATCGTGAAGTTTCTTCTACTGCTAGTTAAGATACATCGATCGCATTATGGAGCAATTTTATTCTTCTCAAATTGTTTGTTTAGAACATCAAAATTATTGGCTTTATAGTGAGGTTATTCAAGTGATTACCCAGCGTGAATCATGTTGGGTGCGTCCCTTGTTATTAATTGTTTATTCAAATGAATCACAAGAGGTTTTTGATGTTCGTTGTGTTTCTGATCTAATTTTTCCGTTTAGTTTTTTTCGTCCCGCTTTAGATACAGAATTAATTCCTTTGTTATCTTATTTATCTAAAGATGATTTATCTCCCGAAGACGAACAAGTATCCCGTTTTCGGTTTCAAGAGTTGTTGAGAGAAATTTGGCGGTAAAATATCTAATTTTGGATGATTTCTGCATTAACGCCTGTTTTCATTAAGGCTCTGACTAATCTTTGAGCTTGTAGTTTATACAACGGAGGAGGTAGAGTAGCAGGAAGACGGATCATGACTTCTCTGGCTAGATTCAGTGGATATCCAGAAATACGAGAAATTGCATTTGCTCCTTCAAAAATCGCGTCTTGTCCAAAAATTTTATTAATACGGACTTGACAAGTTTTCGGTTTAATGCTTTTGATTCCTTTTTCGATTCTCTGTAAACCCTCTGGAGAGGCTAAAATTACCAGGCGATCGCCAACTGATAGTTTAATATCTTCTGATGGCATTAAATGTGATGAATTATTCAGTTTTTGGTGCAAAATGGGAATGACATCATAACCATAAGCGACTTCTGAGAGTAATAACCCGTTTAATGTATCACCCGTTTCGATGGTATATTCAGTGACTAAAATGGTTTGATGATTTAACCGAAAAAGAGAGATAATATTTTCACCAAATGCTGCACCTGCGAACGCTTCAGCAGCTACTTTATAGGTTTCTAAAACTTGGACTTTGGGTAACAGTTGAGTTAAATAAGTTAAATTGCTACCCGATGTTCGTATTACTAAATTACAATTTGGATTTTTTTGATAGATCATCAGAGCAACTTCTAAATTAACAATATCATCAGGGGTTACAATTACAACACTTTTAGCCGTTTCTACATTAATCTTAGTTAAAGCTTCTTTTTGTTGAGCAACAATTAAAGGAATATCGGGTAATATTCGCTGTTCTAAATCTAAATTAAAAGAAACACCAATTAAAGATTGTTTGAATTCTTGTAGGATATTTGTAATCGCTTGTCCCACTCTACCGAGTCCAATAACAACAATATGATCTTGCATAGGAATGGGTGGACGTTGCCTGGTAAATTCAAATTTAGTTGATAAAAGTGCTTCTGTCAGTAAAGCATATAAAACCCCGACAAATCCTGTACCTGCTAAAGTTAATAATAAACCAAATCCTTGTAACCAATGAGGGACATCTGTAATTGCTTCAAAACCGCCAAAAATATCGCCATACCCTCCCAAAAGAAAGGTTGAAGTAATGAAAAATGACGATAATAAATCTAGTTGTGGTGAAAATTCATGGATCAAAAAGGTTCCGATGATGAGGAGTAAAATAACAATAACTCCCGAAAATAAAGCGACTTTCCTGATTTGTTGTTGGAAACTAAGTTTCCAAAAATCTCGGATAAAATTTTTGTATTTTTTCCAAGCTGGAATCATTGAAGACATTTTTTTGATGATTGGTTTTTGTTGGGTTGATTCATCAAAAAAAGTCAGTTGCTCAACAATTTCGAGATAAGCGATAGTATCACCTGGATTAATTGTATTTTCCGATTCCCATTGATAAAAATTATTTTTTAAAGTTTGTCCATCTGGTGTATAGTTTAAAAGGCTACGTGTTCGAGTATTGATGTCATGTAAAAGACGATTGTAGCACCAAGGATCATTAGATTTAAGCTGACGTTGAATCACTTGCACTCGTTGTTGATCTAAAGTAAAAAAGCCGATAATTTCTGTACCTAATGCGGCTAAAGCGAAGGTAGTGGCAGGTAATTCTGTGGGTTCGTAGGCAATAAAATTACCTAAATGATTGCCTAATAAGTCATTAAAATTTTCTTTGGCTGACCGAACAATTAAACGAGTTTTAGCATTGAGTTGACGAATAATTAAAGCCGTTGCAGTATTAACTTCTTCACTAGAAGTTACTAATAATGCTGCACGACAGCGTTGAATTTTCGCTTGTTCTAAAATGTTTTGTTGACGACAATCTCCGATGATTAAATCATCTAATAAATTGACTAAATTGAGAATTTCCCAATTATTCGGTCTACTACATTCAATGGCAATAACAGGTATTTTAAATTCTTTTAATGCAACGACACAATACTGTCCTAGACTTCCCAAACCACAGACTAGAAAGTAATCTAATGATTGTTGATTAGGTTGTTGCATTATTTTTTAAAATAAATTGATCGTATTTAACTGTTGTAAATACTTTAAACTTGGTAAATTCATGATCTTACTATCTTCGGGATTTACTTTTAAAAAATGGTGGACTAATAAAAACCCAACAATTGTCCAAGTTTGATTAGATCTTGCTTGTTGTCCTATCCATAAACCTGTCGGCCCATCGAAATATTCTGCCCATTGTTGTTTAGGTAATCTTTGCAATAATAATTCATAATAGCCATTTAATAATTGCTCCATTTCATCAGTTTTTTCTTTTTGCCGTAAAACTGCTAATACTAAAAACCAAAATAAACAGGGCCAATGTCCACCATTATGATAAGACCAAGGTAAGTTTTTTCGATCGTATCCTGTTTGACTTTTCCAGTCTATATCTTCAATGGGTGGATGACAAATTCTTAAAGGCATTTCTGAGAGTAATTCATTTTGATTTTTAATGATTAATTTAAAAAAGGAAGACTGTTGAGCATTACTCGTGACATCAAAAATTGCCCCTAAACAATTTCCTAAACTAAAAAAGCGAAAATCGGGTCTTCCAGTTCGGATATTGCCAATTAAATAGCCACCTTCTTGACCCAACCATTCTTGTAACCAATTGGGAATTGTTTCAGTTTGTATATTATATTCATTAACAATACGATCGCCATATTGTTCAGTTGGTCTACGGCGTAAGGTTTGTACAATATTGCTATTAATCCAATAGTGTTTTAATAAATAATTTCTCAGATTTTTTGCCCAATTAATACTTAAATTTAATTGATAAAATTGTTGTTGTATAAAAGGTTCAAATAAAGCAGTTCCTTGATCAAAATAATCTTTATGTTCTAAATCAATAGCAATTAAAGCAGCCGAACTTTTAAGCGCACCGTATAACAAAGCTTGTATTTCTAAAGGACTTCCCCAAACATCTAACGGACGATCAATCATAAAGGAACCATCGGGAACATAAAGCGTCGGTGCATCTCTAAATCCTGGATGAAGAAATAAGTCTAAAAACTTCTGTATACCTAACTGAACTTGTGAATTAGTCACCCATTCTTTATCCCCTGTCCACTGCACATAAATATAAGCAAGAATTGGCCACCATAAAGAAGCATCAATCGAACAAACTCGCCCGATCGCACGTTGTCCATAATCAACTTTTATCTCACCATGAATGTCAACAAAACTGGTCGGAAAAATCCCAACTGTCGGAAATTTTTGACTTTGTAATTCTAAACAAGCATCTAAGAAATGACGAACAATTTCACCTTGTCCATCTAAAAGTAGATAAATCATCGTCGGGACATTATCCCGAATAAAAATTTCGTTATAATTTAAGTCTTGTCCAGCGTGTCGAGGAATTGCCGCAACGGTTCCCACGTATCTACCCTGAAATTTAACTAAAGCTTGATCATAGAAAAGTGATCGCGCTGCTTCAATAACCCTTTGTTCCTTCATAACTGGTGTTTGATGAACCGATATGTTATCTTGTGTTTGTAATCTTTATTATATGAATTTTTTTAGTTGTGAAATTTCTCATCATCTCTGATTTAGATAATACTTGGATAGGAGATGACGCTGCTACGATCGCACTCCAACAGACTCTTAAAGAAAAACGCGATCGTTTCTATCTAGTATATGCAACAGGACGCTCTTTTTGTTCAGTTGCTCGTCTGATGCGAAACTTTTGGTTATTAACAGGTGAACCCATGCTGACACCCGACTATCTGATTACTGGGGTTGGCAGTGAAATCTATCATCAAGGAATATTAGATTATTATTGGGCAACTCAGATCTCTCAGGGATGGGATCGCAATGGAGTTGTTCAGGTTACACAAAAATTTCCGCAATTATTACCGCAAATTGAACCCGAACAAAATCCTTGGAAAGTTAGTTTTTGCCTTCATCCTAACACTAAGCCCGCTATTTTGAATACGGTACACGAACAGATTTTACAGTTGGGTATCCAGGCCAATATTATTTTTAGTAGTGGTCGAGATATTGATATTTTGCCAATAGCCACGGATAAAGGGATTGCAGCGATGTATTTGCGTGAAAAGCTACAAATACCGCTAGATCAAACCTTAGTTTGTGGGGATTCGGGTAATGATTTGAGTTTATATCAACATGGTACTCGTGGCGTGATTGTCAATAATGCCCAAAGTGAGTTAGCACAATGGTACAGTCAATCGGGTACAGCGAATCATTACTTTGCTAAATCGGACTATGCTTGGGGTATTTTAGAAGCGATCAATTATTTTAATCTAGGAACCACGTAAACATGGTAAACTGAACTTTTGGCCATCTGTAAATTTTGGATCGGCCCTAAAACTAGAGAAAGTAAAGAGAGTTAAGTAACTATGGCTGTTCCTAAGAAGAAAACCTCAAAATCAAAACGTGACAAACGTCGCGCCACTTGGAGAAAACAAGCGGCCTTACAAGCACAAAAAGCGTTATCTTTAGGTAAATCGGTTCTAACAGGACGTTCTAAAGGTTTTATTTATCCTAAAGACGAAGAAGAAGACGACGAAGAGTAATAGATTAATGGAGATGGGGAAGAAAGACATCTTTCAATCCCCAAATTATTGTTTAGAATGACTGACAAGATAGTATGTTAGGAAAATTCTTTCAAAAACCCGAAGCTGATCAAAGCGAGCGTGTTCCACCTGGTCAATATTTAACAAAAGGTTTTCCCGTTTTGACCTATGGAGACACACCTAAAATTAGTACCGCAGAATGGAGATTAAAGGTTTGGGGACTCGCAACCCCTAAAACTTACACTTGGGATGAGATGATGTCCCTCCCTATCAGTGAATTCCATCTCGACTTTCACTGTGTCACCCGTTGGTCTAGATTAGATATGGATTGGACGGGAATTAAAGTTACAGATTTTTTAAAGACAATTGAACTAGATCCTAAAGCGACTCATGTGATGCAGCATAGTTACGGGGGTTACACAACTAACCTGACCTTAGATGAGTTTGCGCGGGATGATAATTTTTTTGGTTTAAAGGTTTCTGATGAACCCTTAACCGCAGAACATGGCGGCCCGATGCGTATTGTGGTTCCTCATCTCTACGCTTGGAAGAGTGCAAAATGGATTAATGGTTTAGAATTTTTAGACCATGAAGAATTAGGGTTTTGGGAAAGAAATGGTTATCATCGTCGCGGTGATCCTTGGTCAGAAGAACGCTATAGCGATTAAAGAATAATTGGGGTGTAAAAAAAAGATGTTTCTTTTATTATCTAAATTACTCCCCGTTTTTATTTATCCATTAGGTTTAGCTACTTTTTTATTAATTATTGCTCTATTCTTGTTATGGCGGCGTTCTCGTTTTGTTGAAATTCCTCTCTTTTTAGCCGTCTTTATTATTTTAACTGCTAGTAATGGCATAGTCAGTACATATTTAGTACAAAGCTTGGAATGGCAAAATATCCCCGCAACCTTACCGAAAGCTGAAGCAATTGTTTTACTCGGTGGATCAACGAAAAGCGCGTCTTATCCTCGTCCAATGGTGGATATCAATGAACAAGGCGATCGCGTGATTTATGCTGCTAAATTATATCTAACAGAAAAAGCACCTCTAATTATTGCCGCAGGAGGTCGCATTAAATGGTTGAGTAAAGAACAACCTGAATCAGCCGATATGGGACAATTATTGGAGTTAATGGGAGTTCCTAATCGTGTAATTATTCAAGAATCTGAGTCTTTAAATACTTATGAAAATGCGGTAAATGTTAAGAAAATTCTCGATGAAAGAGGAATTAAAAAAATATTATTAGTCACCTCAGCGTTACATATGCCGCGTTCTTTAGCGATTTTCAAACATTTAGGAATTGAAGCAATTGCTGCACCAACTGATTTTTTAGTCAGTTATCCAGATTTAGAAGCTTTAAATCAAAGTTTACCCGCAACCATTTTAAATTTAATACCCAATGCAAATTATTTAGAACAAACGACGAAAGCGATTAAAGAATATATTGGAATTTATATTTATCATCTCAAAGGATGGATTTAATCTAAAGATAGCGTTTGAGAACTTCTAGGGTTTCTTGTCCTGTTTTTTGCCAACTAAATTGTTTTGTGCGTTGCAAACCAAGGGTTCTAAGTTGCGATCGTAATTTTTCATCTATTATAATTCGATTCATTGCGTCTGTAATTTCTTCTGTTTGATAGGGATTAATGAGTAAAGCAGCATCCCCTGCAACTTCGCTTAATGAGGAAAGATTGGAGGTAATAACAGGTGTACCACAGCCCATAGCTTCGAGTACAGGGAGTCCAAACCCTTCCCACAGCGACGGAAAAACCAAAGCTAACGCATTATTGATAATTTTCGGTAACGCATCATAGGAAACATAGTCTAAAAATTTGACCTGTTCAGTAATCCCTAATTCAGTGATTTGTTGTTTTAAAATTGGTGTATAACGTGAGTCTGGTTTACCTGCTATCCAAAGTTGATAAAGTTTATTATGTAAATTGGCAAATGCAGTAATTAAACGAGACAGATTTTTATGAGGATCGGGACGACCAATATATAAGAAATAGGGTGTAGAATAATCAGGGTTAGCATCGGGATAAAAATGGTTTTTATCATAAGCTAATAATATCGGAGTCATTTTAGCAGCAGGAACACCAAAATAATTGATTAAATCATCTGCTGTTGCTTGAGAATTACACAAAATATGTTCTGCTTGCGCTAAAAGTTTAGGAAAAGAGAATTTAAAATACAACGTCAATAAAGATTTGCGCTGAGGAAAACGCAAGGGAATTAAATCATGTACTGTAATAATATAGCGACATGAACGATAAAGTGGTGCTTCGGGAATGGGTGAAAAAAGTAAGGAAGCTTGATGAGTTTGATAGATTTTAGCAAGTTGAAATTGTGTCCAAAGTAAACGTTTGATATTTCCCTTGGTACCTTGCGCTGGAGTCATATCAGCAGGAACAGGATAACAATTAAAGTCTGGAACAGTTTGAGAAATTAATAAAGTCGGATTAAGAGAAGATAAATAAGGATAAAGATTTTTAGCATAGGTAGCGAGTCCAGTCGGTTGAAGAAAAAGATAGGATAAATTGATTAAAAAAGAAGATTTTGTCATGATTTATAAAATCGTTCGGTAAGCTTTTAAGGTTTCTTGTGCTGTTTTTTCCCAAGAGAATATTTTTACTCGTTCTTTACCTTTTTCGATTAAACTTTGTCGCAGATGGGTATTAGATATGACTTGTATGATCGCTTCAGCAATTTGTAGTGGATCTTGAGGATCGATTAAAATAGCTGCATCCCCAACTACTTCAGGTAAAGAGGATGTATTAGAGGTAACGACAGGTGCATTTAATGTCATTGCTTCTAGTACAGGAAGACCAAAACCTTCATAGATAGAAGGATAGGCAAAAACATCAGCTTGGGAATAGAAAGCAGCAACTTCATTATCTGATAAATAATCTAAGTGATGAATATCTTGTTGATAGGGTGAATTGTTTATTGCTACAAAAATAGACTCATATCTCCATCCTTTTTGACCTATAAGAACTAATTTATGTTCGATTTTATGAGTTTGTTTAAGGTGATTAAAAGCTGTAATTAAATTAGTAAGATTTTTTCTAGGTTCAATTGTACTCACAAATAGAATATATGGTTTTAGATGTTCTACAGATGGATAAATTTGAGGAATTTCAGTATAGCGACTCGCTAAGTAAGTCACATAAATCTTTTCTGGTTTAACTCCTAAATATTCAATAATATCTTGTTTTGTACTTTCGGAAATAGTCAAAATTAAATCTGTCCATTTTAAACACTCTTTGACACGTTGACTATAAGTTTTAACTCGTGAATTGACAAATTGTGGGTATTTTATAAAAGTTAAATCATAGATATTCATCACTTTTAAAGTCTGAGGAAGGGGATAAACAACATGATCTGTTCCATGAATTAGATTAGGTGAATCTAAATATTGATCAAAGTATGAACAAATTGTTTTAGCATGAGTCGCTAGTAAGTGAGAGATGCTAACAGGTATAGGTAAACAGTTAAGGTTAGAATATTGTTGTAAGAGTTGATAGGCTGATAAATTACCTTTAATCCAATTTTTTACTGAAGGTTGATAGAAAATATTTAATTCAAATTTTTCTAGCTTTTGAAGTTTAGATAATTCATCAATTAAATGATAGATATACAAACCAATTCCACTCGGTTTAGCTCGAAGTGCTGTTGCATCAACTAATATTTTTAACATTTTTACTTCCTAGATAAATACATCCAGATTCCTTGTAGCTTACTTAGCGAAAATTTTGGATTAAAAGGTAAAACAATAAAAGAAGTAATAATCATTTTAATTAAGATTCTCCATAACACAAGTTTATTAGTTCGTTTTTCGAGAATCACTAAATTACTATAAATATTATGAATTAATCGAAGATAACCGTATTTAAGTGTAATTGATGAGGGTTCATGAATCACTTTAATCTGATTTGTCATAGCTACTAAATGTCCTTGTTCTGCATAGCGATCGCAAAAATCGACATCTTCATAATAAAGAAAGTAATCTGGCTCAAAATAGGGCATTTCTAAGAAGTTTTTTAAGTTAATCAATAAGCTACATCCAGTCACCCAAGCAACTTTTAAGTAAGACTGCACACCATAATCTAAAGATTCTTTCTCAGCAATAATAATCCCATCATTTTTGGTAAATCTTCCCCATCCAAACCATAAAGTTTTATCTGGTTCATAGACTTCTGTTCCTAGTATAGAAATTTCTGGATATTGTACAAAGAAGTGTTCAGCGTATTTTACAGAATTTTCAATCAAGTAAGTATCTGGATTAAGTAGCCAAATGATTCCATTTTTATCAGTTTGATAAATCCAATTAATTCCTAAATTACAAGCTTGACCAAACCCTAAGTTAATCTTAGTCTGTAAAACAATAATTTGCTCACTCACTAATTTTTCAATGTCTTGATCTTCTGGAGAATTATTAACAATGATAATTTTTTGGGGTTGATTCTCGTACATTAAAATTGAAGCAATCAAACGAGAAACTAAAGCACTAGAATTATAATTGACAATGACAATATAGAATGATAGCTTTTCTAAATTCATTATTATAATTTACGAAGAGGACAAATTGAATATTTAGCGACATGAGTTGAGAAATATTGACAATTTTGATAGTCTGCTGAGAGTTGATAATCTTTTTGACTTTGTTTTTCTTCAAGATTAAGTTTACCTGGAGTAATATCTAATAAATATAGATTTTGGCTGGGAGTCTGCTCAATAATTTTATCAGCATTTTTTTGCATTAGTGTGCCTTTTTCTAAACCCGAATTTCCATGTATTCTGATAAACCGTGTGGAGTGAGGAAAATAAGGAACAAGATAAGAATTTCCGTCATCTCCCCACATCACAATTACTTTATTCTCATATTTTTCCAAAGCTTCAGTTTCAATACCAAAATAACTTGATTGCCAGGGAATTCTCCACCAATCTAAAGGTTTAGTCGTTGTCATCATAATTGTAAATAGAATTGCTGATGATACTAACAATACTTTTTTAGATGGATACATATAACCAAGTATTAGAATGACTAAAACAGGTGTTAGTAATTCCAATACAATTAAATAGCGATAGATAGAAAATAGTTTTAACCAAATAAGATAAGAAATTACATAAAAAGGAATTACTAAAAAAATGACCGACGGATTAACAATATTATAAGAAGTTCGATTGATTTTTTGAATAAGTTTAATAACTAAAAATACTAAAAATGCAATTACAAGAATATAAGCAATTGCTAGACGAGAGTCTTGGAACTCTAACTCTGCTACTAAAGTTTGTTTTCTTGTAAAATAAAAAGGATAGAATAAACTTTGCCAAATATCACGCGGTAAAAATCTAGTATCTTTGAGATCAAAATCTGTTCTAATATAAGGAGATCTGAAGATTGTATTAAAAAATGGAAAAAGTGGACTCGCAAAGTTGAGCCACATTAAAACCATCCAATAACCAGCAGTAACCAGAAAACCCGTAAACATAGAACTCATTAAAGCAAACAAGTTTAAAAACTTTTCTTGTCGCTTATTACGGAGAAAATTAATAGAAATAATTAAAGCAATTCCATAAAGTGCAACAGTTAACTTTAGTCCAACTCCTAAACCCATTACAAAACCAGCAATAACAATATTCTTTAATTTTATTTGATTAAAATAAGCTAAGTCATAAACCAGAATTAATAAAGAGCTTAAAACAAATAAACTGCTCGTACTATCGCCTATTACTGTTCCAATTTCTGAATAAAAAGCAGCACCCCAAATGCCAGTCAAAGCAGCAAAACAACTCAAAAGATGACGAGTATAGTTTTTGATATTAATCAGCGAATGATAAACAATTTGATGAATTAGCCAAAGATTAAGACCATGTAAACCACCCCATAAAAAACCAAAAATAATCGGTGGTATTTTTAAATAATAAATAAATACGAAAAATGGCACATCCATTAATGGATTAAAAAAAGTTTGAATTTGTGCAGGAAGAATATCATATTTAATTCGTCCTGTGAGTAACATATAAGGATTATAAAAATGATAGTTGCGTAAATCCCAAGATACATCTTGTCCAAGACGAACAGAAATCAAGCCCACCAGAACAAAATAACCAATTCCCCACAATAAAAAAGGATGCAAAGAGTTGACTTTAAAAATTTTCATACAAAAAGCTGCAATAATCTAAATTCGATTTTAGCTTAATTTAGTTGTCATACTGTAATTACTGCCTGTTTTATGTTAATTTTTGAGGCTAATTTTGACAAGATAATTTTAATCTGCCTAAACAGCACTTTTTTTGATGATGACTAATGAGGGATGAATTGTAATGCTATGAAACTTCGAGTTTCTAGTGGGTTGTCCCGATAGTAAACCTCGTGTATAGTCCTCGGCTCCCTGTTCATCGATTAATTGTTTAATAAATCCTACCATACCGTAATTGTGATTTTCCCAAAGAACTTTTGAAACAGATTCGTTTTCTTGCTTTGTTTCTACAGTTTGTGATTGAGGTTGAAACGTCTTTCCATCAGGCCAATCATCCCAGTATCCTGTACCCCAATCTTCAATAATATAAATACCTGATGGTTTAAGATGATTATCAAATAAATGCCAAAAGGATATTTTAGTCAATGAGCCAATATGAGAAGCATCATCAATGATAATATCAAAGCCTTTAGGTGCGATTTGATTAGCAACTTCGCTTAAAAAAACTGTATCTGTTTGATTACCCTCGAATATGTAAATATGCTCTTTTTCGTCTAAATTGAAATTATCTGGCAACTTTACATCAATACCGACAATTATTCCATTTGGAAAGTAATCTCTCCATAGTAATAGCGAACCACCATTAAGTATACCTAGTTCAAGTAACTTGATTGGCTGGTCAACAAGCGTTTGAAAAAAGGGATCACATCGTTCTAAATAGTAACGATGAGTAATTTTATCAGTTTGATAGTGATTTAGATTTAATTCCTTACTTCTACTCATCACTTTTTATTTAGTTACTCAAGTACAGTTATTATTTTATATTAAAAAATAAATATTTTAAATAATAATTAATATTTCAATAATCTTAAGGAACTTTTTCAGCTTATTGTAGTCTTCTATGTACTTAAATAAAACTTTTATATAAAAATAATTTATAAGAATTGATTATTAGACCAAAGTTATTTATACTATTTTTTTAAGATTTGCTGACGAGGTGCAAGTTTAAATGAAAGTGCGGGCTAACCCAAATATTAGTAAAGCTTATCTAAAAATTGTAGTGGCTATTGTTCTCGTAGCTACAATCGGTTTTTCTGTGGTCTCTCATTATGGGATTACTTGGGATGAACCGATGGAATTAGAAATGGTGCAATGGAATCTTGATTTTATCAAAAAAGGTAAGCCCATTTCTAAACATGGTCGTTATCATGGATTTATTTTCAATTACTTTTCGGATACTATATATAGAGCGCAATTTGATATTAAACGCAAACTATCACCTCAAACTATTTCTGAAAACAAAAACGAATCGTATTGGCAACAATGGTTAAACTCAATTAGAGAACAAACGAGAATTAAACATATTGTTACTTTTTGTTTTTCTCTTTTGGCTTACTTTTCGGTAGCTGGTCTTGTTGCAATTTTAGCTAATATTAATTTTGCTTGGTTGGGTGTAATTGTTCTTGCTTTATTTCCTAGATTTTGGGGACATAGTTTTTTTAATCCGAAAGATATTCCTTTTGCTACTCTTTTTATCGTCTCAACTTTTGTAGGATCATGTTTACTTAATACTTATTTTAAAACTGAAGAAAAAGAATCGATAAAAATTGGTTTTAATAAAATTACTTTTTACACTATGCTCTATGGGTGTTTAATTGGTTTAACGACAGGTGTAAGAATTGGGGGATTTTTATTATTATTCTTTCTTCCAATCGCTCATCTTTTAGCACAGTCTAATTTTAAAAGCATTTATCAAACTATCATCCGCTACAGTAAATTATATTTAATTATTTACTTAACTTGGGCGATTACAACCATTACAATTTATCCTGCATCTTGGCCTAATCCGATTATTTGGTTTTGGCAAGCCGTTAATTCACTTTCTAAATTTAGTGCTTGGAATAATTATGTATTATTTAATGGTCAAGAAATTTTAGGTAGTGAATTACCTTGGTATTATTTACCTCGTTGGATATCTATTACGGTTCCTGTTTTATTTCAAATTAGTGCTTTAATCGGTCTAATTTGGCTAATTACGAAATATAGTAAACTTAGTAAAACTCAACGTGCTTGTACTATTTTAGTAATTTTACAAATTTTTTGTCTACCATTAATTGCTATTGTTCGACAATCAACGATGTATGATGAAATGAGACATTTTTTGTTTATTCTTCCTGGAATTGCGACTCTATCAAGCATAGCAATTATTTTGATTTATCAAAAAATAATGAATCGATATATACGAATATTTATAGCAACGTTATTCAGTTTATATTGCTTTAGTATTGCTACTGATATGATTTCGCTTCATCCTTATCAATATACTTATTTTAATCGCACATATGGCGGATTAACAGCAGCTTATCGTCAGCAAGAAACTGAATATTGGGGACTCAGTTTTAAAGAAGCTATGGAATGGTTAAATCAAAATGCTGAACCTAATTCTACTATTTTAATCGCTGGTCCTGCATTTGCCGCACAAGCATTTATCGATCCTTCTCGTAATTTTAAAACCTTTGATCGAGATGAATTTCCTTGGGGGAAAGTTCCTAATCCAGATTATTATATGGCACTTCCTCGCTATGATTATCAGACTTCTAAATTTTTTCCAGAATGTCCAATTGTTTATTCAGTAACGCGACAAAATACACCATTAACAACGATTAGAAAATGTTTTAAATGAAAAATATTTTTAGTATTAAAAATTTTGATAAAATATCGATTAAAATTTTTTGGTCTACTGTATTGGTGGCTATCATCGGTTTATCTGGTATTTCCCATTATGGAATCACTTGGGATGAACAAATGAATATTGATATGGTGAAATGGAATCTTGAATATCTTCGAGATGGTGATCCTCTATCCGAACATTTTAGACATCATGGATTTATTTTTAATTACACTTCTAATTTAATTTATGAACTACAATACGGAATCAAAAAATCTTTGTTTCCAAGTACATCACTGAATAAACAAAATTTTAGAACTACTGCTGAAAGAAACTTTTACATTCTTAAAGAAAAAACAAGAGTCAAACACGTTGTTACATTTTTACTATCTTTATTAACTTATGTTTCTGTAGCAGGTCTTGTTTTTATTTTAACTCGTTCTAAGTTAGCTTGGTTAGGAGTTTTCATTCTTGCTTTATTTCCTCGTTTTTGGGGTCATAGTTTCTTTAATCCAAAAGATATTCCTTTTGCCACCTTATTTACATTAGGAACATTTTTAGGGGTGCGTTTAGTTAATTACTATTTTGGCAAAGAAGACCAAGTTAATCAAATTGGACTGAATAAAATTACTGTTTATTCCCTACTTTATGGAATAGCGATCGGTTTAGCTACAGGAGTACGAATTGCAGGTTTTTTTCTCTTATTCTTTTTCCTAATTGCTCATCTTTCAGTTAAATCAAATTTAAAAGATATCTATTTAACACTAATTCGATTTAGTAAATTTTATCTAATTATTTTTATTGCTTGGACGATTACTACTATAGCTGTTTATCCTGCTTCTTGGAGCAATCCAGTTAAATGGTTTTATGAAGCGGTTTTCTCTCTTTCTAAATATAGTGTTTGGGATAATACAGCTTTGTTTAATGGGCAACAAATCCCAGGACGATCGCTACCTTGGTATTATCTACCAAGTTATCTTTTAATGACGATTCCTGTTCTATTCCAAATTAGTTTTATAGTAGGACTAATTTGGCTGATACTCAAATATAATAAATTAAATCCAACACAAAAAGCTTGTGCTATTTTAGTCATCTTACAAATTTTTACACTTCCTTTAATCGCCATTATTAAACAGTCAACAATGTATGACGAAATTAGGCATTTTTTATTCATTATTCCAGGAATAGCCGTTTTAGCAACAACAGCTTTAATTTGGTTTTATCAAAGTATTGCTAATAAATATATTAAACTCTTTTTGGCTACCTTACTAACACTATATCTAATTTCTATTGGTTTAGACATGGCAGCCTTTCACCCTTACGAGTATACTTATTTTAATCGTACATATGGGGGATTAAAAGCAGCCCATCGACAACAGGAAACAGATTATTGGGGATTGAGTCTAAAAGAGGGGATGGAATGGCTTAATAAAAATGCTCAACCTAATTCTACTATTTTAGTGGCTGGCCCGATTTTTGCAGCACAAGCATTCGCCGATCGTTTTCAAAATTTTACGATTATCCATCGTGATTATTTCGCTTGGGGAAAAGATCCCGATCCTGATTATTATTTAGCTATCTCTCGCTATGATTATCTTGATTTTTTTCCACAATGTCCCGTAGTTTATTCAGTAATCAGGCAAGACACTCCTTTAGGAATTGTTAAGCATTGTAATAAAAAATAATTCAATAATATGCTAAATTCAGTGACTTCTAAAATTAAAACTATTTCACTTAAAAATTATAAAATTGCCGTTTTAGTTCCCTGTCGAAATGAAAGTTTAACGATTCAAAAAGTTGTAACCGATTTTCAAAAATATCTACCTGAAGCCACAATTTATGTTTATAATAACCGTTCAACTGATAATACTGTAGAACAAGCCCTTGCTGTGGGTGCTGTTGTCCGTCACGAAATCCTACCAGGTAAAGGAAATGTGATTCGGCGAATGTTTGCTGATATTGATGCTGATATTTATATCTTAATTGATGGGGATGATACCTACGAAGTTGCAGCAGTCAGACGGTTAATTGAACGTTTATTAATTGAAAGATTAGATATGGTTGTCGGTACTCGTCGTCTTGTTTCTGATACCTCTCAAGCTTATCGCCCTGGACACCAAGCGGGAAATCTTTTTCTCACAGGTTTTGTTAAGTTTCTATTTGGAGCTAAATTTAATGATATGTTGTCGGGTTATCGGATTTTTTCTCGACGCTATGTTAAATCTTTTCCTGCTCTTTCTCATGGTTTTGAAATTGAAACTGAATTTACGATTCACGCTTTAGAATTAAGAATGCCTTTTGCTGAAGAACCGACGATCTATGGCGAACGTCCCCCAGGATCACAAAGTAAATTAAGAACTTTTACGGATGGTTGGCGAGTCTTAGGAACTGCATTACTGTTATTTAAAGAAATTCGCCCTTTTATGTTCTTTGGAATTCTATTTCTGCTTCTAGCTCTAATTTCTATCGTCCTAGTAGTTCCCATCCTCATCACTTATTTTAATACTGGTTTAGTCCCCAGATTTCCTACTGCTTTTTTAGCTATGTCTACGATGTTACTCGCCTTTTTAAGTATGACTTGTGGCTTAATTTTAGATTCAGTTGCTAGAGGAAGACGAGAGGTAAAACGGATGGCTTATTTATCCTATCCGTTACCCGATATTTATTGAAAATATAAACACTTTGAGTAAAATTTAAACATTAAAATGCTGTTCTCATTTTAATCTCGCTTTCTCCTGCTCGAACCATAATTGTTCGTAGTAGAGAGCCAAAAATTCGCCAACCGACTAAACTTAAACTTGCATGACGTGTTGCCATAAGTAAATCATCAAGACGAATTTGTACAACTCCATCAAATACGATACAGTTGGCAATCACATCATCTGAATCGTTTGGTAAGGGTGGAAGATACATATATTTTGTTGAATTAAATTTTAATAGCTGACTGAGCATTTCTTTAAGCTTGTCATCAGAATACTTTGTTTTTGTAATTGATTCTATACGGAACAATACTGCATTTTCCCGTCGCTCAGGTACAAGATCGCAGGTAGAGCTTGCTATGGCAAATTTCATTCCTTCAAGACGTTCACCGAAAAAATAGGCAGTATCTGTACTAATAATGTCACCCTGTAATAGAATAAAAGGGTCATCATCAATAATAAGACCTCTTTCTAACACTTCTTGATAGAGAATTGGTTGACGAAATAATGCACCTTCAGAACCAAAAACGATTTGCCGTTTTTTTGTCTTACCTAGTTTTTCAGCGAATTTTTTAATCAGATCTATTGCCGTTTGATCGTGAGATAAAGTTTGTAGCTGCGCCTCAAGTTCTGCTAATTCTGAGAACATAGTTATCTAAATGACTAAACTGATGATTGCTTTTTCTCAGCATCGATAAGACGTTTTAACTCTTGTGGATCTAAAATTACTTCATCATCTTCGTCTATTTCATCACTTTCTAAGATTAAAGGTTTAAAAGATTCACGAGTTGGTAATTCGGGTAAACTCCCCAATAAAGTTACACTCTCTAATAAGACATTCATCGTGTCTTCGTCAGGATGCTTTGCACAAGCACGAGCAGCACTAAGCACCACTCGCGCTCCACCCCGCAAACGCTCTACATCACGAGCAAGACCGTACATTTTTTGGAAATCACGCTCTTCTATAATCCGATATTGTCCAGTTTTTGTTTGTAGGATAGCAACAACCCCATCTTTAATCGGTTCTAAAGCTTTGGCACCTTCAGTACGGAACTTTTCAAAAGAAGACCAAGTTGAACCAGAGCGTAATCTAAACGCTTTTTGTTTTTTATCAATAAGTAATGTCATAGTTAAGTAACAATCCCAAAAATAGGATTCTCTTAACTAATCTAACGAAAAAACAACGAAATACCAACGAGTGATTTTAGAAATTTTCTAGCAAAGTATTAAGGAAATCATGTTTTTTCTAATTTTTCGACCTTGATGCTTTAATTTACACGCTTTTCTAAACTGCCAATACGACAGTATATCTTTAATGTTAAAGATTGATTTAAGTCAATAGTTGATTTGACTCGCTAAAACTATTGAAAGGGAGTACACTTACCACCTAAACCATTGACGATCGCACAGGTATTATTTTCGATCATACCGACATAGGTTCCTGTTGGGCTGCCTTTTTCTCCTAAACCATCTGCATATAATTCTTGATCCGCAATTTTTACATTAGCTTCTCTTGCGACATTTTCGATGACTTTATTATTTGCCGTAATTTCTGCGAAAAGTGTCGGTACTTTTGTTTGTTTAATGGTTCCAACCAATTCTTTTACCCGTGATGCAGTGGGAGTCTCTTCGGTACTCATCCCCTGTAAAGCTTCCGATCCCGTTAAACCATAGGCATTGATATAATATTCTAATGCGTCGTGGGTAGTAATCAGTGTACGTTGTTGTTCTGGAATGGTTGCTATTTGCGCTTTTACCCATTTATCTAGGTTTTGTAGCTTTTCGGTATACGCTTTGGCATTTTGCTCATACACCTGCGCTTGGGATGGGTTCAGGGTAGAAAGTTGCGATCGTACAATTTCTGTCATCGCGATCACGTTTTCTACATCATGCCACACATGGGGATCGGGTTCTAATTCACCTTCTTTGTGTTCTTCCTTGGTTTGTTCGTGTTCGTGTGCGTGTTCATGTTCTGCCATAATGGGTTTAGGTACTGCTTGTTCACTGACAGCAATTTTAGGTGCAGGTGTATTCGCTGCTTGAACCAGTTCGATGATTTGCGGTTCAAACTGATAGCCACCATAGAGAACCAGTTGCGCTTCACTAATTGCTTTACTATCGGATGGTGTCGGTTGATAGGTGTGGGGATCTTGTGCTGGTGGGATCAGACATTTTAAGTTTACAGTATCTTGGGCGATCGTTTCCGTGAGATGACATAGTACACTGTAGGAGGCTATAACAGAAGGCTTTTGACTATTCTCTGTGTTATTAGCGGTTTGATTGGGTGTAGTACAACTAGCTAATCCTAAAACAAGTGTGAAAAGGGCGATGGGAATGGTTTTCATTTTCGTATAATAGTAACGTGTAGTAATAATCGCTACAATTTTATATAATGATAATCATTTTCATAATAACTTCAAAGGAGAATTCAGATTAATTTAAGGTGGCTATGCTAGAAGTCAATGACCTAACTGTGAGTTATCGGAATAGTTGGGCGGTTCAAGATGTTTCGTTTTGTTTACAACCGGGTCAAATGACGGGTCTTCTGGGGCCAAATGGGGCGGGCAAAAGTACCGTTGTTAAAGCAGTTTTGGGCTTAATTCCCACCGTTAGCGGTATGGTGCGATATGCGTCACGTCCTTTAAAACGACAGCTTAAAAGAGTCTCCTATGTGCCTCAGAGAAGCCAAATCGATTGGGATTATCCAATCACTGTAGAAAATGTCGTGATGATGGGTCGTATTCCCGCGACTGGATGGTTTAAAAAACCCGATCGCAACTCTTATAATCTTGTGAGAGATGCCCTAGAACGAGTCGGAATGTGGAATTATCGTCAACGGCAAATCGGGGAACTTTCGGGAGGACAACAGCAACGAGTCTTTATTGCACGTGCCTTAGCCCAAAAAGCAGATTTATTATTTTTTGATGAACCCTTAGCAGGGGTGGATAGTCAGACAGAAACGATTATTTTTGATGTTTTTCGAGACTTAAAATCAGAGCAAAAAACTTTATTAGTGATTACCCATGATTTAGGTGAAAGTTTAGAGCATTATGATCAGTTGTTATTGCTGAATAAAAGCTTGATTGCAGTGGGTTCTAAAAAAGATGTCATGACTCAAGAGAATTTAAAAAAAGCTTATGGACATCACTTAAATCATCTTTTTATATAAGGAATATAATGTTATTAGATGGATTGTTCGCACCCTTAGAATTTGAATTTATGAGAAATGCCCTGGCTATTGCTCTCTTGATGGGAATTTTAGGCGCGGTGGTGGGAAGTTATCTAATTGTGCAACAGATGGGGATGATTGGTGATGTAATTTCTCATGCCGTTTTACCTGGAGTCTCAATTGCTTTTTTCCTAGGTTTGAATTTATCAATTGGGGCATTTATTTCAGGTATTCTCAGTGCGTTAGTTATGGCAGCCATTCGCCTACAATCACGTATTAAAGTCGATACAGCAATGGCTTTAACTTTACCAACTTTTTTAGGCGTTGGGGTCATTTTAATCAGTGTGCTAGAAACCAATCGAGTTGATCTCAGTCATATTCTTTTTGGCGATATATTAGGAGTTCGTCAAGAAGATGTTTTACAGATTTTTATCATTACTTTAATTATTTTAGTTTTAAATCAACTGTTTTATAAAGAACTACAATTTTATACTTTCGATCCTCTAGGGGCTAAAGCTTGTGGTTTACCTGTGAATATCATGTATTTTGGCTTAGTTTGTGCCATTACTTTAACCATAGTAGCCAGTATGCAAACCGTCGGAGCTTTATTAGTAATGTCTCTTTTAGTAGGGCCTGCAATTACCGCTTATTTGTTAGTTAAAGAATTATATCAAATGATGATTTTAGGCTCGATTTTTGGTATATTCTCAGGTATCAGTGGAATGTATATCAGCTACTATTTCGATATTCCTTCTGGCCCTGCAATTGTTATAGTTGTTTTTATCTCGTTTGTCTTAGCATTATTATTTAGTCCCAGTCAAGGAATTTTAACAGCCAAAAAAAATAACCTCAGAAAAGTATTATGACTTCTACACTCACTCAACTCAATGGAACAATTAAACAATATTCTTGGAATTGGCAAAACCAAAAGTATTCAGTCACTTATGAAACTTTAGGGCAAGGTTTACCCGTTTTATTACTGCCTGCATTTAGTACCGTTTCAACTCGTCAGGAAATGGCGGGAATTGCTCAAATTTTAGCCAAAAACTATCAAGTTACTATTTTAGACTGGCTTGGTTTTGGAGATTCGGAACATCCATCCTTAAATTATAAACCTGAGATTTATCATCAGTTATTACAGGATTTTGTTACAGATACATTTAATAAACCTATTATTCTGATAGGGGCGGGTCATGCGAGTGTTTATGCGTTAAAATTAGCTCAAACTAACTCTAATCTTGTTTCTAGAATAGTCTTAATTGCTCCTACTTGGTGTGGCCCACTAAAAGTAATGGGACTACCTGATCCTGTGAGAAATGGGCTTAGAGAAACAGTGCGATCTCCTTTTCTTGGACAACTATTATATCATCTTAATACAACGCCGTCTTTTTTACGTTTAATGTATCGTCGTCACGTTTATACACATGAAAGTAAACTAACACCCGAATTTATTTCAAGTAAGAAAAAAATTACTCAACAAACTGGTTCAAGATATGCACCCGCAGCCTTTGTCACAGGTACTTTAGATCCCGTAGAAAACCGTAAGCAATTTTTAGAATTAATACAATCTTTATCGATACCTGTATTCATTATTATTGCAGAAAACGCGCCACCTCGTTCTAAAGCAGAAATGGAAGCAATAGCAGAATTAGAGCAAGTTCAATCAGTTTATTTACCTGGAACATTAGGATTACATGAAGAATTTTCAGAAACAGTCACACAAGAAATTCAAAAGTTTATGAGTTAGTTTCTGATTAAGATAAATAAAATTCACTTGAGAGGTTTAACAAAAAAAACTATGTCTAGATCACTTAATCTAAAAACATCCAGACAAAAACTCTTAGAACTCCCTGAATCTGTTAACGATGAGCCTATTATTGTCACCGATGGAGAGCAGCCAATCATGGTAGCTTTAAGTTATGAACATAATAGATCTTTATTAGAAACGATAGAAATTTTAACCGATGAAGATTTTTCAACTCAGCTTAAAGAGTCAATTCAACAAGATAAAGCAGGAGAAACTATTAATTGGGAAGTCGTTAAAAAACAATTAAGAGTGTAAAAGCAGTTGGTCAACCAAAAAAAATTAATTAAACGTGTTAAAGTATGACTATAATGATAATCATTATCGAATACTCACAGTATAGATTATGGTTGCAGCAACACCACCCGAACTCGTACCCGTTACCGTTCTCACAGGATATTTAGGTGCAGGGAAAACCACACTACTAAACCGCATCCTCACCCACGAACACGGAAAAAAAGTCGCCGTCATCGTCAATGAATTTGGAGAAGTTGGGATAGACAACCAACTCATCATTGATGCAGATGAAGAAATATTCGAGATGAATAACGGTTGTATCTGCTGTACGGTGCGAGGGGACTTAATGCGAATTATCGGAAATTTGATGAAACGACGCAACAAATTCGATCATTTAGTCATCGAAACAACTGGACTTGCAGACCCTGCACCTGTCATTCAAACCTTCTTTGTCGATGAGGATATGCGAGATCAGGTTATCCTAGATGCAGTGGTAACAGTGGTTGATGCTAAACATATCCAACAACATTGGGACGCAGACGAAGCACAAGAACAAATCGCCTTTGCTGATGTAATTTTACTCAATAAAACCGATTTAGTCACTCCAAAAGAACTCGACGAACTCGAAGAAAAAATACGTTCGATGAATGTAATGGCGAAAATTTACCGAACTCAAAACTCAGAGTTAGCGATGGATGCGTTATTGGGAGTAAAAGCATTTGACTTAAACCGCGCTTTAGAAATCGACCCAGAATTTTTAGGAGAAGATACCCACTAACACGACGAAACCGTTACCTCTGTTGCTATTGTAGAATCGGGTGCCGTTGATGAGGAAAGATTAAACGAATGGTTGGGTTATTTATTACGCACAAAAGGCGTTGATATTTTCCGCATGAAAGGGATTTTAAATATAGCAGGAGAAGACTTTAGATTTGTGTTCCAAGGCGTTCATATGTTATTCACTGGAAAAGCGGATAGACCTTGGAAAGATAACGAAACCCGTAAAAATGAACTGGTTTTTATTGGTCGTAACCTCGATGAAGCAGAATTAAAAGAAGATTTTAGATCATGTCTAGTTTAAAAATCTCGCGTCAAATTTCCTTTGAACCTCATTGGACAAGCATTTTATCAGAATATATTACTACTGTACTTACTTGGTCAGTAACAGGTGTTCTAGCGGCGGCTACGGCATCAGGAGAGGTCATTTTATGGCCAGATAAACAATTAACCCGATTACTTCCAGAAACAGGTTTATCAATAGACTGTTTAGCTTTTTCTGCTGATGGTCAGTTCTTGGCAGTAGGAGGACAAGATGGTAAAGTAAGAATCACTCGAATGCTCCCCATTCCAGAATTAATTACTACTTTAGAAAATGCTCCACAATGGATTGATCGCTTGTGTTGGTGTCCGACGAGTAATATACTAGCGTTTAGTTTGGGTCGATACGTGCAGTTGTGGGATGCCGAAACGCAAACCCCTATAACGACTCTACCTTTTGTATCCTCTTCTATTCTAAGTATGTCTTGGCGACCTGATGGAGACTGTTTAGCGGTTGCTGGAAATGAAGGAGCAAAAATCTGGGATGCTAGAAACTGGGATGATGATCCATATATGATGTATATGGATGCAGCCAGCCGCCTCAAGTGTCGAAGGGATAGCCGTTTGGACAAAAGCAAACAGGGATGAAGAAGGATGGAATGCTAAAATATTAACCCAACACGTAGGAATTGTACAAGGATTAGCTTTTCAACCCAATAGCTTATTACTTGCGTCTGCTGCTGAAGATGGATGGTTATGCTTGTGGCAAAAAGCAAAAGAACTCGGACAAATATTAGAAGATACAACAAGTGGTTTTTCTAGTCTAGCTTGGCACCCCCTCGGTGAATTACTAGCAGCAGGTGGACAAGATGGCGAGTTAATGATATGGCAGCAGTCATCACGGGGTAAAGGGTTTAAATGATCATACTCCCCATTGTCCCGTAATTTCAACCTCGCATAACTCACAAGGAAGAATCGGATTATCGGCATCAATGACTAAATATAGCCGATTTTTGGATTTTTTAGCCAGACAAACCCCTTCTACTTTTCCAGTAAATAAAGACCCATCTAGATTACGCAACTCAATCCAACGCGGAATATCTTCTAGAATACCTAATACTGACCCACTTACCATACCGTCTCTTGTTGCGTCGGGAGAATCTTCTGCTGTTGCTGAAAAAATTATCCCGTTTCCTGTAACAGTTGCATCGGTGAAGCTAAGAGACAAAGCATTTAATTCACCTAAATCATACTGACAGATATTTTTGATTTTGGGTGGTTGTAGATTAATATTTTGTAAATAAGCGTTGAATTCATTCCAGTCTAATTCACAGGTTGCATTGATGGGGACTAAATTTCCTCTTATTGCACCATTTCCGCGATTAAATAAACGAATATGATTGTTATAAAAGATCACACCCTCTATATTAAGCTCACTCCCCGAAAAATCTGTACAATCTCGCAATAGTTGATAAAATGCGCTTGCCTGTTTAAGAATAAAAGAGTTTGGCTCTTGTTCTGTGACGATTAAAATTTGTTCTCGTCGTGACGTTGAACCAGAACCAAAAGCAAGCAATAAATCTCCATTTGGTGTAGAAATAGTGGTAGAAGCTTCCAAATCTAGTTTAAATTTTTTGTTACCGCGTAGCTCATCAAATTCGCGTAATCCATCTTCACCAGCATCTAGAACAATAGCATTGACTTGTAAATCTGATGGATTAATCAAGACTAAAAAATTAGCATCATCTTGTACGATCGCTAAAAAATCACCAAACCAAGTTAGACTAGAACCAGCCCTAACATGAGCAGAACGATCAATACTTAGATCAGCCCCTAAACTGTAAAATAGGGGTGTCGTATTTAAAACAGTGGCTTGTAAAGAAGGCTCTCGTACTGCACGTTTTAACGCAACCATAACAAAGTTTTTTTTGCAGATTAAATATTTATCTTACTTGTATTCAGGGTCATAACTGCCTTGATAAGTGCTAAAAATTCGATAGTTTGGTAATACTAGAGCAATACCAGCTTGACTATTTATTGTACCTGGGTAATTATCTTCTGGAATACTACCACCCAAACGAATTTTATCTGAACCTAACCAAATATAAAGCCCTGGTATTAGAGCATCCATACTATAAGCAATAGCTCTCAATTGAACATCAGAATCATTGGGTTTAGATAAAATAGCTTTTTGCGATCGATGCTTGTTTTCTGGAATTTGCCTAGAATATATCTAAAAACGAGCCTTAGTGTACCATCTTAACATCTTACGACTGCTCATTTCTCAACTCCAATCAATGTCATCGATAAAGAGAGATCTATAAATAGCAGGTTTAGTTGTTGGTAGTGGTTCATCTTTATATCTGAGATGTTTTAAAAATTTTTTAAGATGAGGTGGCTGTGCTAAATAATTTTCAATTAAATCTTCTGCTTCCTTTTCTGAAAAGTAGAAATATTCCTCTTGAAGAATATTTTTTTCTATTTTCTTTTCTTTGAGTTGAAATGTAGAAATCCACATTCGATTACTAGCTAAATAATTTTGAAGAATAAATAAGTCTACTACAGGAACATTTTGAATCTTACTTCCTATTCCTCTGGCTCCATCAGAAACAATAATTAGTGGTAAAATTTTCAATTGATCTTTATTTAAGACCAACCTAGTTTTCTTTAAAAACTTCTCAAATTTGTAGTTAATATAATTTTGGCTTTTAATCGCCTGTCTTGCCGCTTTTAACAACTCATTATCATAATAATAAAAATCCATCGATTCTGCAGGAGTTTTTAAGCATTTTATTTCACCAACTATTAAAGTATTATCTATTTTAATAATAAGATCTATATCTCCTTTTTCTAATTGCAAATTTGAGTTTTCATCTTTATATTTAAAGTTTTGAGAATAAATTTCTACATTTTTTAATTGATTACACTGTTGCAATTCTTTGCGAACATATCCTTCAAAAGCTTTACCTATTTTATCGTTTACTTTAGTTAACCCTCCCTCTTCAAGCCATTTTCTTACAAAACGTGATAACTCTGGTACTTTGAGAGCCTTAATAATAATAGTTAGTTGATCTTCATTAACTTTAACTAAAGGTCTTTCCCATAAATCATCATAATATTTTGCATTTTCTTGCTCCTCTCTAAATGTGATTAATTCAATAATTTTTATCGCTTGCTCAGAAGTGATACTAAGTTCATCTTGCATCAGCTTTACTAAATTAGCTTTTGAAAAAACAGGACTACACAGTAGTAGGTCTTCTTCATTAGAAATTTTATCGAATTTAATCTTTTTTTCAATTGAATCTACTATACTTGAAATCATTTGCCATCCCTTGAGGATTTGCTCTAAAGTAATATATAATAATTTAGGAAGAGGTTCATTAATTAAATCTCGAATATATGGATTTTCTTTGAGAAATAAGATAACTAGATTTTGATGAGGTATTAATCGCAAATCCTTTAAATCATTGCTAAATTCTAATTCGACTTCTCCCATTTGGTTTATTGGCTTAATTGAAATACTACGTGGTTGATAATATAAAATAGCTCTTATCTGCTTTGGAATCTTAAGCCATTCTTCATGCCATCTTGTAGTTTTTGATTTTTGGATAAATTCTCTCCAATAAATGCTGACAGTATCAGTTGCTTCCGCTTCTTTATTCGCCGCACACATAGTATCAAATTTTGTATCAGATTTATCTATATACCAGTCCTGCAAAAGACATTTTGACCATAAATATTTAAAGTTGTTGTTCTGAACTGCCAAATATTGAGTTTGATTAAGCCAAGATTCTATTCTTGGAAAATTTATTTTTGTCGGGTAAGAAACTCGTTGAGTAATTTTTTTAGCTTGATTAATTACCTTTGATAGAGTCGAGTTAAATGCGCTAATAGTTGCCTCAATCTTCCCAACAGATTCTCGACTATCTACAGATGAGATAAGCTTTTTATCAATTACAGAATGTTGATTTTGTATACGATTACACTCAAAGTTAATTGTGCCGATTAGAAATCGGATTAAATCATCAGGATGAGCGTCATCTATTTTTTCAACTAATCTATTAAGTAGTGACTGCTTATCATGAAGATTTTTAAAATATGGCGCGAACCATAATCCAGCGTCATATAAATGTTGATCTTCTGTTGTTGGAGAAGCTATTAAGGAGAACTCATTTTGCCATTGTTCAGTAGAGAACTTTTCATTTGTAGGTTTAGCAATCTCATCACCAGAAAATATCAAACGCTTTTTGAAACTATCGGTCATATAGTAGTTTATATATTGAAATGGTTGCTAAACTACATTATACTACAAAAATAATCTAAAGCGATTAACAAATTTAATTTAATTCCTTTAACCATTTTCGGTAAGCAACCACCAATCTATCAGAAGGTAAAGGATATTCATCATTCCAATTTAGAGACGGAACTAAAGGGGATTGAGACTCGACAATTTTTATGTCCTGTTCTACTAATTTATCCTGAAACGCTTTAATCTCTGTTTCTGGAATATCATGACCGTAGTTTATTGCAAGACCCATCCATCCGATACACTCAACATCAGAAAGAGGAGTCAAAGCAAGAAACATAAAAAATTCACCTGCTGCGGTTATTTTAGTAAAAGATGCAATCAAAGGACGATGAACTTGATAATAATATGTGACATAGCTTTCTTTCCCTAAACCATCAGGGTCAGGTTGTAAAATTTCAATTGCAGATGTTTCGATACCTTTAGAGTTGATTGTAACAGTATAGGGTTTAATGACAGGATAAGAACGATCGCCTAACAACCCTTCATGGACATAAGGAAAATGCGAGACATCTAAAAAGTTTTCCATAGCCCGATATGCTGAAGCTTTGTAATAATATGGGCCACAAAGAATGTTACGATACTGCTCATTATAGAATTGTGGGAAAATAGGAAGATCTAGATTAAATGATTCTAAGGTTGTCCAGATTAGTCCGTAGCGTTGTTGTGATGGAAGTAGATTAATCTTTAATTGATGGGATGGGATTAAATCAGGATGCGCGGGAATTTTAGTACATTGTCCTGTTTTATTGAAAGTCAGTCCATGATAGGGACAAACTAAGCAATTTTGAGAGAGCCAACCGAGAGACAGTTTAGCACCACGATGAGGACAGCGATCGATTCCTACAATTATCTCCTCATGCGATCGCCACAAAAATAAATCTAGATTTAACAACCGAATCGATTGTAAATTTGTTGTTTGATTAGATGATAATGCGATCGGATACCATTGAGACATCTTCATTTAGATGCTAGAGTTTTTCAGACTTTTAAGCAACACCGTATTCAGTATAGGGGCATTTGTAGGGAGGCTGTAACCCTAGTACAATATCATCTTTAGGAATTCCCATATTAACTAAGTCTTCGGCAGGATTTTGGTCTGTTAAATTCTGCTGTAGCCAAATTTTTCCATTTTTAATATCAAAGTGCATAATACAGCAATAAATGCGATTAAACTGTTGCCATCCGACATTCATCCATTGATAATGGTTTCGCTGTGTATCAAAGATAAGTTGTACTTCTACTTCATCGTTAGAAATGTCATCCTTGGCATAATCAGTGAGTAAAGTTTGAATGCACTCTCGAAAATAAGCTATTTTATCCATTATTAGGATGTGACTAATGCTTAATTTAAGTGTTACCTTTTTATAGTTTTAATGACCATTAATCTGACAATATTTTTTAAGTAAGAAGTTATTCTTAAAATGTAGAAAATTAAATTTTAGGACAATCATGAAAATAAAAATATCTCATTTAGTCAAAACCACTGCTATTCTAACAGGTTTAGGATTCTTCTTCCTAGCAGAAAGTGCTGAAGCGCAGCTTAGAATTTCTCGTAGTTCTAATGTTCCAAGCTTTGGATTTTCTGTATTTGATAGTCCTGACAGCACACCAAATAATGCAACACGAGGTAGATTTATTGGTGCTATCCAAGATATTAGCTATTCTGATAGTTGTGATTCAGAGTCAACAATAACTGCAGGATTTCTTTGTTCACCAGTAATCGCCGCAGAATATTCCTCTTTTTTTAATGTTAATATTCCTCAAGCTAATCTATTAGCAAATTTAAAAGGAGACGTAATTAAATATACTTTTAAAGTTAATAGTTCATTTATAGATGTGGATGGGAGAACCTACCTACCTAATAATTTTTACAAATTTGAAGTAAATTTAGTAGATTTAGTCAATTTAGGTTTAGATCCAACAAGAGCCGTTAATGATTTGAATTATATCATCGATAATAATGTATTAGCTCTAGTCGATTTTGATTCCGAGATGCTTAGTGTAATTAGAGATGATGGAACAACAATTAGATTAGATTCCCCAAGTTTTGATTCCTTGAATAGCGACTGTTTTGCTGATGATGGAACAGAGAGCGAATTAATTATAAGAGGTCAAGATGAGAACGGTAATCCAGTAGGTATTTGTTCTAGTCGTCTGAGTGATGTTACTGTACCAGAATCAGATACTTTAACAGGATTATTAGTAGTTGACGATCCTGGAGAAACAGCTATACCAGAACCAAGTACAATAGCAGGATTATTAGTATTAGCTAATAGCCCAATTTTAGCTGGTTTAGGACGTTTCTTGAGAACCAAATCTAATCAAAAATAGAAAAATGATGAAACAAAATAAATTTTCTCCAATCTGGATAGTTATTCTATTAACTATTCTATTTTCTCCTAGAGCCGCCAAGGGGCAAATTACACCTGATAATAGTTTAGGAAATGAAAACTCGACTTTCACGGATAGCTCAGGTTTGATCGAGGGAGGCGCGAGAAGAGGAGGAAATTTATTTCATAGCTTTCAAGAATTCAATATTAGAGAAGCACAACAAGTTAACTTTGTCAATCCTAATGGGATCGCTCATATCTTTACTCGGATAACAGGGAACAATCCTTCGGCAATTTTAGGTACAATAGGGGTAAATGGCCCTGCTAATCTCTACTTACTTAATCCTAATGGTATTCTCTTTGGCCCGAATGCAAAACTAGACATTCAAGGATCTTTTTTAGCGACGACAGCCGATCGCATTGTTTTTAGCGATGGTAGTCTATTCAGCAGTCGGTCGAATGAACAAAATTCACCTCTTTTAACGATTAATGTACCCATTGGCTTAGACTTTAGTAATGCTTTGGGTTCTATTATTAATAATTCTCAGCAACCTGGTCAAGAAATCTTTTACGATAATGGAATTAATAGAACCCGAATTCCAGGAGGATTACAGGTAAGCACTAATCAAACGATCGCTTTAATTGGTGGTGATATTTTAATCCAAGAAGGTTCTATTACCACCCAAGGAGGACAAATTGAATTAGGAAGTGTCGGGAATAATAGTAGAGTTGGAATAGTTCTCACAGAGCAGGATTTTGCTTTCAATTACGAATCTGTAGAAACATTTAAAGATATTACATTAGACTCCGCTAATCTGATTACTCAAGGAGATAGTACAGGCAATCTTCAACTACAGGGACGAAATATTACAGTTGGAAATAGTATAATCTTATCTCAAGCAAAAGCGGGTAATTCAGGAAATTTAATTCTTAAAGCATCAGATTTAATTAATATATTTGGGGTATCTGGGACTACAACAGCAGTTGAGGTGCGTCATGATGCAGGGGAAAATAATTTTAACTCTACCTTAAGTGTGACTGGTAGAGAAATTCGGCTCGATGGAGGGACGCAAATCTTATCTAATAATTATACTGATACTCCAGGAACTAACATTATTATTGAAGCTAGTGAACAAATAGAAATTAAAGGTACTGGTGTTATTTTTGATTCATCTTTGCCCGATGGTAGTTTTTCTTATCCCAGTGCTATTTTTGCCGCGACAGAAGGAAATGGTAGTGCAGGGAATATTACAATTAACACTGAAAGGCTAGTTCTCAAAGATGTAGGTCAAATATCTTCTTCTACTTTTGGCGGAACAGGTAGAGGAGGAGATGTATTTATTAATGCCTCTCAATCACTAGAATTAAGTGGCTCTTTTGTTGATTCTTTTAATATCGAAAGATTGAGTGGTATCTTTGCTCAAGTTGAACCAGACTCAGAAGGAGATGCTGGTAATATTACGATTAGAACTGGATCTTTAATCGTTCTTGAGGGGGCGCAAATTTCTACAAGTACCCTCAGTGTAGGACAGGGAGGAGATATTGATATAGAAGCTCAAAACTTAATTAGACTAAGCGGAACTTCTCCTAATGCAAATTTAGAAGTAGGATCTTCGGGGATTTTCGTCTCTGCTGAAAAAGCTTATCTAAATAATTCCGAGGAAGTCGTAAATACAACTGGTAACGCAGGTAATTTATTGATTAAGACTCCAGAATTAATTATAGAAGATGGTGCAAGGATTTCTGGAGATACTTTTGGTTTAGGTAAAGGTGGAAATATCCAAATTAATGTTGATTCTCTAATCATTAAAGATGGGGGAACATTAAGAGCAGGTTCTTTAATTGAACAAAATCCTCTACTTGAAAGCGATGAAAGAGGAGACGGTGGCAGTTTAACTATTAATGCTTCAGAATTTATCGAACTCACGGGAACGGGTACTGTAGGAGATGTTGATCCTATACCAGTCGTTAGCCGTATCACTACAGAATCACAGGGAACAGGTAAAGCAGGAGATTTAAACATATCCACTCAACAATTAACCGTAGCAGAAGGAGCCGAAATTACTGCCAGTACTTCGAGTTTTGGAGCAGGTGGTAATATTTCAATCTCCAGTCATTTCATCAATCTTAATCAAGGAGCCATTTCTGCTAGTTCTATTAGTTCTGGAAATGCAGGTAATATAACAATACGGGTTAAAAATACCTTAAATAGCAATAACAGTACTATTTCAACATCAGCCGAGCAAGCATCAGGAGGTAGCATCACGATCTCTGCACAAGATATCCGTAATCGAGGTAACAGTGACATCCGTACCAATGTCGCTCGTGGTACAGGTGGGGGTGGCGATATTACCCTGACTGCCGATTCAATTTTAGCCTTTAACGATAGCGATATCCTAGCTTTTGCTCAAGACGGAATCGGCGGTAATATCACGCTTAATACTCCCGTTTTCTTCGGCAATGGCTATCAAGCAACCGATCAAGTTAATCAAAATCCTGATAACTTAGACAATAACGATCGCGTTGATATTAATGCTAGTGGTGCAGTCTCAGGAGTGATTAGTATCCCTGATTTAACCTTCATCCAAAATAGCCTATTTGAATTACCAGAAACCTTAATCAATACAGAAAATCTGATTGCGTCTAGCTGTGTCGTTCCCAATCAACAAAAAGCAGGTACATTTATCCTAACAGGGCCAGAAGGCTTACCCACTCGTCCTAACAATAATACAACATCACCCTATCCGACTGGAACAGTTGAAACCATTCCCGAACAATCTACACCAAAAATTCAAGAACCACAAGGATTTTACCGCTTACCTAATGGTCAAATGGTTTTGAGTCGAAAATGTCACTAATCAATAATGAGTAACATTACTCTATTGACAAGAGTTTTTTATGAAACCCACATCATATATTATCTACAGCGATCCTGTTTCCCGTGTCAATCGTGAGTAAGCGATTGCGAATCCTGCTTGATGAATGGATTCTTACTTTTTATAGTTTCTTTATCCCATCGGGGGGGATAGTATTTTAGAATAAAGTATGACTGTATGAAAAGACTATCCCAATCGAGGTTAGAACAGTGGTAGCGACCGCACAACACACCCACCATCACGAATCCGAACAAAATCCTGTATCAGAACGAGTTGCAGTTCTACTCATGGGATACGGAGAAGTCGAGAGTTACGAAGACTTTGCGAATTACAACGAACAAGCTTTAAATCTACTAACTGCTAAATTTGCCCCTGTACCCCATTGGATATATCCCCCACTCGCAAAATTACTCGCCATGTTTGATTTGCATGAGTGGCAACACCAGCATCATGATTTTATTTCCCCTCATAATCATATTTTTGAACACCAACGCGAAGGCATCGAACAAAATCTACAAGATAAATGGGGTGAACGAGTAAAAGTTTTCAAAGCGTTTAACTTCTGTGCGCCTTTTCTACCCTCTCAAGTTTTAGCAGAAATTAAAGCCCAAGGATTTGAAAAGATTCTGATTTATCCTTTGTTAGTGGTTGATTCGATTTTTACCAGTGGAATCGCTATAGAACAAGTCAATAAAGCCCTTGCCCAAATGAATGAAGATACCGAGCATTGGGTGAAAGGAATGCGTTATATTCCCTCATTTTATAACCAACCCGACTATATTCATTTAATGGCGCGTTTGGTTGAGGAAAGAATTAATCAAGATTTAGCTCAAGCTTATCTTCCCTCGCAAATTGGTATTGTTTTAATGAATCATGGTTGTCCTCATGAAGCAAAAGGATTTACATCTGGGATTGATGAAAGTCAAAAGCTTTATGAACTGGTTCGAGAAGAGTTAATCGAGCGATATCCTTTAATTTCTGTCGGTTGGCTCAATCATCAAACTCCTCTTATTAAATGGACACAACCGAATGCAGATTTAGCAGCCAGAAATTTAATCGAATTAGGGGCAAAAGCAATTATTTTCATGCCGATTGGTTTTGCTACAGAAAATCATGAAACATTACTGGATGTAGAGCATATTATCGAACATCTACGCCGTAAGCATTCTGATGTTAATTATATTCAAATGCCTTGTGTTAACGATCATCCCGAATTCTGTCAAATGGTAGCAAATTGGGCAGATGCACAGATTGAAGCTTTATTAAATCAAGAAGCTTTAGCAATTAATCCAAATATGGTTTCTTTACAAGAACATCATCATTCACATGAGCATCACCATCACCATCATTAAATAAAGTTTTGGCATAAAAAACCTTGTGAGATTGAGGGTTTGGTTATCAAACCCCTTTTTTTTAATGATGTTCTGGAGATATTTTTGTTATTTTCTCCCTAAAAGTTTATCACGTAAATTTTGAATACGATCGCGATATTTAGCCGCTTCTTCATATTCTAGTTTTTTGGCAGCATCTTTCATTTTAAGCTCCAGTTGTTCAATAACTTCGGGGATTTTTTCTAAAGGTATCTCACCCACTTTTTCCGATATTTCTTCTAATTGTTGAGCATTTAGACGACGAGAAATATCTAAGAATTCCAAAATTGAATTACTTTCGATTTTCTTATCAATGGGCTGAGGTGTTATCTGATGTTTCTCATTATATTCCATCTGAATAGCGCGTCTTCTTTCCGTTTCTTGCATCGCTTTAAGCATACTATCAGTCAGGTTATCAGCATATAAAATAGCTTGACCTCTAATATGACGTGCAGCGCGTCCAATGGTTTGAATTAAGGATCTTTCTGCTCTTAAAAAGCCTTCTTTATCAGCATCCATAATCGCGACTAAAGAGACTTCGGGTAAATCTAAACCTTCACGCAATAAATTCACCCCAATTAATACATCAAATTCGCCTTTTCTTAATGATTGTAAGATTTCAATTCTTTGAATAGCATGAATTTCAGAATGTAAATATTGTACTTTAATGCCTCTTTCTTGAAAATATTCTGTTAAATCTTCGGCCATCCGTTTCGTTAGTGTGGTAATTAAAACCCGTTCTTTAAGCTGAATACGGTCTTTAATTTCCCCTAATAAATCATCTACTTGTCCATCAGTCGGACGTACAAAGATTTCGGGATCTAAAACCCCAGTCGGACGGATAATTTGTTCAGCTACACGATCTTCTGATAGTTCAATTTCCCAGTTTCCAGGAGTCGCCGAAACAAAAATACATTGGCTGACTTTCTCCCAAAATTCCTCAGCTTTTAGGGGGCGGTTATCGGCGGCACTAGGAAGACGGAAACCGTGATCAATCAATACTTTTTTGCGAGATTGATCACCGTTATACATTCCTCTAATTTGTGGTACGGTGACATGAGATTCATCAACCACTAATAGCCAATCTTTCGGAAAATAGTCGACCAAACATTCGGGGGGTTCTCCTGCTTTTCGTCCTGCTAAATAACGCGAATAATTTTCCACCCCATTACAATAACCCACCTCTCGCAGCAATTCTAAATCATATCGTGTGCGTTGTGACAGTCGTTGTGCTTCTAATAATTTTCCTTCTTTTTCTAACTTTTCGACTTGCTCTTTTAATTCTTGAGCAATTTCTTCGCAAGCTTGTTCTAACTGTTCTTCGGGGGTGACAAAGTGTCGCGCTGGATAGATATTAATGTGATCTAAACTTTGTAAAACTTCACCTGTAATGGGATCGATATAACGAATTGAATCAATCTCATCCCCAAAAAAGTCCGCCCGAATAATTCGATCTTCATAAGCTGGAACAATTTCTAAAACATCTCCTTTAACTCGGAAATTTCCCCGTTTTAGATCTATATCATTACGGGTATATTGGACGGTCGCTAAATCTCGCAATAATTGACGTTGATCGACTTCTTTACCAATAGCTAAAGGAATCGCCGCTTTTAGGTATTCTGCGGGCATCCCTAACCCATAAATACAGCTAATTGAAGCCACGACAATGACATCTTTTCGCTCAAATAAAGAACGGGTTGCCGAGTGACGTAACATATCGATTTCTTCGTTAATTGAGGCGGTTTTTTCGATATAAGTATCACTAACGGGGATATAAGCTTCGGGTTGATAATAATCGTAATAGCTAATAAAATATTCAACAGCATCATTAGGGAAAAATTGTCGTAACTCATTACACAATTGCGCCGCTAATGTTTTATTATGGGCAAGAACCAGTGTCGGTTTACCAATCTTTTCGATCACAGCAGCAACTGAAAATGTTTTCCCCGTTCCAGTTGCACCGAGAAGCGTCTGAAAACGATGTCCTTGCTCTAATGATTGGGTTAGTTTTGCGATCGCACTTGGCTGATCCCCAGTTGGTTGAAACGGTGCTTGTAGTTGAAATAAACTCATAATTATTACCGATATTACAAACGCTTATCAAGAATTGGGAAGGAAAGGTGTATCTTTATAGTAGGCAGGATTATAAAAAGATCATTAAACGAGCCTGAAAACGAAAAAAATATTCAAACTATTCTTAGGACGAGCGAAGGAGAGATAGTAATGACTGTAGAAAAACTAGAATCTAACGGTAATTCTAGCCCAGCCGACGAGGAAAAAGCGACGACCTCAAGAGCTAAAACGGCAGCTAAAACCAGTAAAGTTAAAGAAGAAGTGGTAGCCTTATCGGTCAAAAACAATGCAGACAATGAAAAAGGGTTACAATTAGCTCATAATTCTGCGGCTTTACCTGGTAACCGTCCAGTAGAAGCAAGTCATCTTCATATTGTCAGCACTTATCGCTCGGTTGGTGGAATGCGTCCAATTAGCGCGAGTGGCATGGAAGTCAGTGGTACCCTGGCTATTTCGGGAAATCGTCCCATTGCAGCCAGTCATTTACAGGTTAGCGAAACTTATACCGTAATGGGTAATCGTCCTGTGGCATCCAATGAAATCGATGATCCAGCCGCTTTAATGGGTTTTTTAGACTAAATTGGTCTACTAATCAATCTCAAAATATTGCTAATCAGTCCTCGTCACTCACGGGGACTTTATTATTTGTCTTATCTGTCTTTCTACCCTTAGTAGTATTTTCTATCTACTTCTCTCCACAATGACCTTTAATTTTTAAAAAATAAGATACAATCTTCAAAATCAATAAAATCTCATTTCTTTAGTATATAAATACTATTGTATCATTAATTCTGTTGTTTGTAGCGTGCCTTCAAATCTTATTATTTAACGATTAATTGAATATAAAATGTCTTTTTTCAATCAACTAAGCCTTCAATCGAAAATCTTAACAATGCTCGTTGTAGCTACACTTCTCTCAATATTACTGACTGGTGCTTTGAGTTATTATACTGGGCAAACCGCCTTAAAAGAAACTGCCATTAATCAACTCGTTAGCGCACGGACTGGAAAAGCGGAAGAAATCGAATCTTATTTCAAATTTACCGAAAATCATGTTCTAACCATGAGTGAGGCAACAATGGTGATTGACGCGATTAAAGGTTTTAAAAACGCATATCAAAAACTAGATAGTACCCCATTAAAACCAGAGCAAAAACAAACCTTATTAGAATATTATCGTAAAAAATTTATTCCACGATTAGCCCGCAACGTATCAGGTAACCCAATTGCTGAAGCCTACTATCCGAATACACCTGCGGCTGAGTATCTTCAATATCATTACATTGCTGCTAATCCTAACGAGCTTGGAGAAAAATATAAGTTAGAAAATGCCAAAGATGGTAGTGAATATAGTACACTCCATCAAAAATATCATAGTCGCTTTAGAAATATTGTCGATAAAATGGGATACTACGATATTTTTTTAGTCGATATTGATACGGGAACTGTACTATACACTACTCAAAAAGAAGTTGACTTTGGCACCAATTTAAAACTCGGCCCTTATGCAGGGAGTAATTTAGCACAAGCTTATCAACAAACTCTCCAATCCAGAGATCCCTATTTCGTCAAAACAATTGATTTTGCTTCCTATCGTCCCACCTATGGCAAACCGTCGGGTTTTATTACTACCACCGTTTTTGATGGAGATAATTTCATTGGGGCATTAATTTTTCAGTTGTCCCCAGAACGCATCAATCAAGTCATGACCAGTAATCAAAAATGGGAAGACGTAGGACTCGGTGAAACAGGAGAAACGTATCTCGTAGGACAAGATTTTCTGTTACGTTCTGCACCCCGACTCTTTTTAGAAAACACCGAAAAATACTATGAGGCCTTGACTAAAAATAACATTCCTTTAGAAGAAATCCGACAAATTCAAAACTTAGAATCACCGCTTTTAGTCCAAAAAATAGAAACTGAAGCCGTTAAACGAGCCTTAAACGGCGAAACAGGAACAGCATTGTATTCAGATTATCGGCAAACTCCTGTACTCGGAGCCTTTGCACCGATTGAATTAGGCGATTTCAAATGGGCATTGGTTGCCAAACAAGATCAAAAAGAAGTCTTCAAAGGCGTTCAAGATTTGTTTAACCGTCTGATAGCCAGTACAGCTATACTGATTCCACTTTTTACATTAGGAGCGATTTTCTTTGCGCGTTTATTAGCTCGTCCTATTAATAAATTGATTGCAGCTACCAAAAAACTAACGGCAGGTGAGACAGATGTTCAAGTCAAGATTAACTCTAAAGATGAAATCGGAGAACTTGCCGAATCTTTCAATAAAATGGCTGAGATGATTCGGAGTAAAGAAGAAATAGTGACGCAAAAAATCGCAGAAAACGAGCGTTTATTGTTGAATGTTCTACCTGCGCCTATTGCCAAACGTCTCCAAAGTGGTGAACAAGATATTGCCGATAGTTTCCCAAATGTTACGGTACTTTTTGCCGAAATCGAAGGCTTTAGCGAACTTTCTAAAGATCTTTCACCCGACCAAGCTGTAACACTATTAAATGAATTAGTTGGTAACTTCGATGAAACGGCAGAACTTTATGGAGTCGAAAAACTCAAAACCATCGGTGAATCCTATCTTGCGGTTTGTGGTCTAACTGTTCCGAGAGTGGATCACGCGAAACGGATGGTAGACTTTGCTCAAGCGTTGCTGAAAACAGTGCGTCGTTTTAATCAAAAACAAGGATCTAACCTGAATTTAGATATTGGGATTCACTCAGGCCCAGTCGTTGCGGGAATTGTTGGTAAAACTAAATTTATCTATGAATTATGGGGTGAGACGATGACCGTAGCGAAAGCCATTCATAGTACACCCGAACAAAATGTAATTCAAGTCAGCAAATCGGTTTATGACGTTCTCCAAGGATTATATTACTTTGAACCCTTAAAAGAAGTAGAAGTCAAAGGTAAAGGTAAAATTTCTGTTTGGTCTGTTCATTCCCTTGATTCATCCCTGGTTCTTGGGGAAAATGTGGAGGTACAGTAACGATGATTGGTTTATTTGACCTCAGTAATCAGTTATTTTGGATGTTAGTCGTTGCTGTTGGATTTCCCTTAGCCACCATTTTTTTAGGCGAAATCAATTTACGTTTGCGACGTGCCAAACATCCTTTGTTTACTCCTTTAAGTAATCTACGAAATTTAATTTTACCGACACTAACTCTTTTTCTGCTGCTCTTTAAAGTAATGGGTTTAGCAAGAGATACAGTTGGGGTCAGGATTTCGGAAACTCTATTATGGATAGCTGTTATCTATACGACTCTTAGTGTCGTCAATATTATTCTTTTTGAAGATGCTAAAGAAGGAACCTGGCAATCGAATGTCCCCAAATTATTTTTAGATTTAAGCCGATTTTTTCTGGTTTTAATCGGCACAGCTATTGTTTTATCAAGTGTTTGGCAAGCTGATTTAGGAGGCTTATTAACTGCTTTAGGTGTAGGCTCTTTAGTGATTGGTCTTGCTCTCCAGGATAGCTTAAGCAATATTTTTTCGGGCATGGCTTTATTATTTGAACGACCATTCAAATTAGGAGACTGGATACAGGTCGGTGATACCTTGGGTAAAGTTGTCGAAATTACTTGGCGTTCTGTCCATTTACAAACCAAAAGTGGCGATATTGTTATTGTTCCTAACTCCGAACTTGCAGGAGGAACTCTCAAAAATTATAATCGTCCCTTACCCACTTATCGTATTGATTTAGAGTTGGGCTTTTCTTATGATGATCCTCCAAATAAAATTAAGCAAATTCTGACTCAAACAGCCCTAGAAACAGAAGGAGTTTTATCAAAACCACCCCCTTTAGTTGTGACTTCAGCCTATGCCGATTTTACAATTAATTATCAAGTGCTTCTTTATATTGCTGACTGTAGCCAAGAATTGAGTGTACGCGATCGTTTTATGACCCGTGTCTGGTATGTGGCAAAAAGATACAATCTCAATATTCCCTATCCCATTGCTGCCGAGTATGAATATCAATCGGCTACACCCACACCAGAAATGTTAGCAGAAATCGCTAAAAAAACACTGGCAAAAATTCCCTCGCTGAGTCAATTCGGTTCTGAGATGCTAGATACTTTGAGTCAAAAAGGAACATGGCTAGATTTTGCCAGAGGTGAATTTGTTATTTTGGAAAATGAACCTTTACTCGGATTGTATGTAATTATTGAAGGAACGGCTCAAATGTCCTTAACAGATAAAATGGGACAAGTACAAATCATTGGACAGTTAGAACAAGGTGAATTATTTGGTGAAAAAGCTTCGTTAATTTCTGAGCAAATCAGCGATGTTAGTATTTTAGCGGTTGAAGATTTGCAAGTTTTATTACTCGATAAAAATACTTTACAAACTCTCCTTGAACACTCACCCCGTTTATCTAATGAAATTGGTGAAATTATGGAATTACGTCGCCGCGCTGTTCGTTCATTTTTCAATGTTGCTTAAAATTCTAGTTCAGCAAAGAGTTCAGCTACAGCCATTTGAAAGCCAGGTATAAGATTTTCACCATCTAGGATATCTTGAGGGGTTAAAAAACCGTCGGGTTTGGGAGAATGATAAATCAATACATATTCTTCTTCTGGATTAATCACCCAAACTAATTTTGTATCATTATCAAAATATTCAATAATTTTGTTATGAATTTCTTCTACTGTATTACTGGGGGACAGAACTTCTACTGCTAAATCGGGTGAACCTTGCCAAAAACCTCGCGGTAATTTTTTCAGTCCTTGTAATCGTTCTTTAGCAATAAATGATACATCTGGAGAGCGTTTATTACCTGTTTTTAGAGTAAAAGCGGTACTTGAATCTAGCACTACTCCTAGTTTATGAGTCCGAACAAAACTATATAAAATTGTACTTAAAATTACAGCAATATACCCATGTTCTGCACCAGAATTGCTCATAACTAACTCTCCATTTACGATTTCATATTGATTACCATCATCGGGTAAAGCCATAAAAGCCTCATCAGTCCATTGTTGATGAAGAGTTTCTTCTGAACTAGCCTCAGTTACTATTTTTTCAGTTGAAAGTGTCATAAAACCCCCTTATAAAAATCGTCTTAAATCAAATTCCTCATGAGATTTTTGTGTTTTAAATCTTTGAGTATTTAAAATCAATAACAAGCGTTCCGTATAATCGACAGAACCCTTTAAATCCTCTTGTAGTTGTTCTAACCCACCATTAGCATACTCTTCAAAAATTTGGATTCTTTGTGCTTCAGTGTCAGGATGATAAACAGAAAGAATCTGAGGCTCTTTTGTGGTGGTAATTGCCATGAGCTTTATTAAACTATCATAACCGCGTGAAATAAAAATTTCTGAACTAATCGGCGCGGGTTCTTTGGCGACTTGTTCTACAGGAACTCGTTTTTGATAGTTTATCCCTAAAGCGGCGGCAAAAGCGATCGCATCTGCGTAAGTTTGGAATGGGCCAGCATTTCCATTAAAATTCACTAATGTTTGCACAAATTCGGCTTTATCTCTCGCAATTCTGACCCGATGAATCGACATTGACCCGTATACTACTTACTTTTTCATCCATCATAGACCAGGAATTGATAAATGTCGAAAAATACCCGATTTTCAAGCTATTTTAGGCGTAAATTCAAAAAAATAGAGACGCTGATCTCAAACGTCTCCTTGTTTTATGTTTAAATGTATCTCTACAGCAAATACACCAAAATAAATAGAATCACCCAAACCACATCAACAAAGTGCCAATATAGTTCAGCCGCTTCTACCCCAAAATGAGATTGACTTGAATAATGTCCGCTTTTTCTAGAACGCCACAGAACCGCTAAAATCAGGAGTAATCCTAACGTTACGTGTAAACCGTGAAAACCTGTCAAAACATAAAAGAAACTGGCAAAAAGATTCGTTTTTAAGCCAAACTCTAAATGAAAATATTCATAGCCTTGACCAACTAAGAAGATAATTCCCATTAAAGCAGTTAAGCCAAACCAAAGTTTTAAACCCGAAACATCATTTTTTCTAATCGCGCTTTGTCCTTGGTGCATCACAAAACTACTCGCAATTAGAATAATGCTATTGATACCTGGTAACAGCAATTCACGTTCGGGGGTGCCTTCGGGGGGCCAAACCTGTGAAGTAGAACGAAAAATCAAATAGGCTGTAAACAATCCTAAAAAGATGGCACTTTCAGCAATTAGAAAAGTAACCATACCAAACATCCGTAAGTCTTGATGTACGCCATGATGACCGTTAGCTGACCCATCTTGATGATAATCTAACGCTAATTTGGCTTCATCGATCGCTGAACTCTGCATAACTTCCTTTTTCCCTATTTTTAATCTTAAGGGTGGGACGAGAAAGCCCACCATTTATCACTCTTCTATTTAGATTCCGCGCTGACTTCTGCGAGAAGTTCTGAGACTGATTCTTCTTCTAGTTCTTCTGTATCAATCCCATAATCATAGGGTTTAGCCCAGAGAATCGGTGCTTCCTCAAAGTTTTCAATAATTGGAGGTGATGAGGTTTGCCATTCTAAGGTTAACGCACGCCAAGGGTTACGTCCTGCTTTTTCACCATTGAACACACTCATAATAAAATTGAGGGCAAAGGGTAATGCTGCAATCCCCATCATATAAGCCCCAATGGTACTAAGCTGATTGAGTCCCTGGAATTGAGGGTCATAGAGTGCCACCCGTCGGTTCATCCCCATTAATCCGAGTTCGTGCATCGGCATAAAGGTTAGGTTTAGTCCAACAAAAGTCAGAATAAAATGAATTCTACCAAGGGTTTCATTCATCATGCGACCCGTCATCTTGGGATACCAATGATAAATACCCGCAAATAAACCGAGAACTGAACCGCCAAACAACACATAGTGGAAGTGACCGACGACAAAATAAGTATCATGGACATGGATATCAAAAGGAACCGATGCGACCATGATTCCAGTGATTCCACCAATGAGGAAAGAAGACAGAAAACCAATTGCAAACAGCATCGAACTATTTAAACTGAGTTTACCGCCCCAAATCGTCGCACACCAGCTAAATACCTTAACGCCCGTTGGTACAGCAATTAACATCGTTGCGGCCATAAAGAACATCCGTAACCAACCTGGTGTCCCACTGGTAAACATATGGTGCGCCCAGACAATTAGACCTAAGAAACAAATTGCTAGACTAGAATAGGCGATCGCACGATAGCCGAAAATCGGTTTACGAGCATGAACGGGTAATACTTCTGAGATAATGCCAAAAAACGGCAAAATCATAATATAAACGGCGGGATGGGAGTAAAACCAGAATAAATGTTGATAAACGACTGGATCTCCGCCCCCTGTTGGATTAAAAAAGTGAGTTCCCGCCAATAAATCAAAGGACAGAAGAATTAAAGCGGCGGCTAAAACAGGGGTTGACAAAAGGATCAAAGTAGACGTAGCCAACATCGCCCAACAAAACAGGGGCATACTGTGGATATCCATATCGGGCATCCGCATTTTAAGAATAGTCGTCAAAAAGTTAATCGCCCCCAAAATGGATGACGTTCCACCCCCCAACAAACTTAAAATCCAGATTTCTTGACCCCATTTTCCCGTCATCAGACTCAACGGAGGGTAGGAAGTCCAACCTGCCTGGGGCGCACCCACCGCAAAACTCATCAGTAGTAAAATACCACCGATGGGGAACATCCAAAAAGCCACCGCATTGAGTCGCGGAAAAGCCATATCTTCCGCCCCAATCATCAAAGGAATCAAATAATTCGCAAACCCTGCACCTGCTGGAACAATCCATAAAAAGATCATGACTGTTCCGTGCATCGTGAGAAACTGATTATATAGATCTGGAGTCACGAAATCAGGATTAGGGGTTGAAAGTTCAGTACGGAGAACTTCAGCAAAAGAACCGCCAAAAGCAGCAAAAATGAAAGATACTACCAGATATTGAATACCGATCACTTTATGATCCGTATTAAAAGTAAAATAATCAATCAACTTCCGTTCTTTGTGGTGGGGAGTTGGCTGAGTTTTTGTGACTTCGGCTGTCGTCATAAGAATTAAAAAGCGTTATTGGTGTTGGTGTTCAGAATGAAGTGATAAAAGAACATCTGAAGATATGCCCATTTCTTTAGCGTAGGGGGCTAGATATTCTTCGTTGGATAGTGTCGTGGTGTTCACAGCAACTTTTTCAGTATCGGCGGTTTCTGCGGGGGCGGGTGCATTCGCTTGTACCCACTTCTCGAAATCTTCCGCACTTTCTACAGCAAAGGTTGATTTCATACCACCATGATAAGCCCCACAAAGTTCAGCGCAGATGATGGGATAGGTTCCAATCAGATTCGGTGTAAAACCAAGTGTTGTTTCTCTTCCTGGAATGACATCTTGTTTAAGACGTAATTGAGGTACCCAAAACGCATGAATCACGTCACCTGCTGCCATTTGAAGTTGCACGGGACGATTAACAGGAACATGAAGTTCACCTGAAACAATTCCCGTATCAGGATAGGTAAAAATCCATGCGTATTGAATTCCGTTGACATTAATCCTCAATGGTGACCCTTCTCCTTTTGCATCTATGGAAGGGCCGATACCTAAAGCCATCATATGATGATGACCTGCCATTGCTACCTGAGAAGGTGCATTATTGCGCGATGCAACTGGATCGAGTCCACCTAGATTATTGTAAACTTCAAAACTATAAACGGACAGGATAAAAACAATAACAGTGGGAATCGCTGTCCAGAGAATTTCTAAAGGGACATTTCCTTCAATGGCTGGGCCATCAGTTTGATCGCCCTTGCGTCTGCGAAAGCTAATCACACAATAAATTAAAACACCTTCGATGAGCAAAAATAGCCCAGTACCGATGGTCATCATCAAGTTAAAAATATTATCTACCTCCTGTGCATCCTTCGATGCAGCAACAGGTACTAACCCGTGATTTTGACCGTACCAAAGGCTAACGAGAGTCAAAACAATACCGATAACTAGAGTAAGGATACTCGATGGAATTTTCACGGTCTTCTTATCAATTTAATTTAGTCCTATATATCACGGTAAAGCAATCTTCTGGGAATGACTGAAGTCGAATGAACATTCTCGATATATTTTTATATTTTCTTTGGGATCATTGAAGTTAGGGGATCTCTGCTTTAAGGTTAATATTAATTATTGTTAAGAATATTGAGGTAAATCTGAAGAATATATAAAGGGTTGTAGCAAAGCCCAAAAAATTCATTCAGATTGATAAATAGGAGGTAAAAACCTTCAAAGAAATTGAGAGGACGACAACGAGATAAATTATGACCGAATCAGTTCTTCAGCATCAGACAAGGCTGACGCAGAACCCTTCACCAAATGCGATCGTTTGGATTCGTCGCCTAGTGTGGAAAATAGCGATCGCAACTCTGTTACTCATGGCGATAGGAAGTGCAACACGGGTCATGAATGCGGGTTTAGCTTGTCCTGACTGGCCGTTATGTTATGGGCAACTTGTCCCCAGCCAGCAAATGAATTTACAAGTTTTCTTAGAATGGTTCCATCGCTTAGATGCCGCCTTAATTGGCTTTAGTACAATTGCATTAGTTGGCTTATCCGTCTGGTTTAGATCAATTTTACCGAAATGGCTACCTTGGGCTTCTCTGTTGGCTTTAGGGCTAATCGTCTTCCAAGGTGTACTAGGGGGTTTAACCGTCACTCAACTGCTGAGATTTGATATCGTGACCGCCCATCTAGGAACCGCCCTACTATTCTTTGCTACACTGATTATTATTGCTATCAATCTGACTCCCTATCAAGGAACTGGTGTCGCGCATCAACTGAAATGGTTTGGATTAACCGCAGCCGTTTTAATCTATCTACAAAGCTTACTCGGTGGTTTAGTCGGATCGCGTTGGGCTGTTCATCAGTGTTTAGCGGACTCTCATCTCTGTATTGTTATGAATAGCCACTTGTTAGGTGTCATTCCTGCTACTCTCAGTACACTAATTGTTGTCTATCTAGCTTGGCGCACACCAGGTTTACATCAAGGGTTGCGAAAACTGGCTTATAGTGCGTTCTGTTTAGTATTTCTACAGATTCTCTTAGGAGTCGCAACGCTACGATTACACTTACAAGTCGAACCTCTGACCGTCGCTCATCATACTGTAGGTGCCGCATTATTCGGTACTTTGGTCGCCTTTACAGCCCTCTCCTTTCGGGATCGGCTGCTTCCTATCTTACCCAAAATGGTGTGAATAATGACAGTTACCAATGCTTCCCGTCTTCATGACAATTTTTTACAAGTTATAAAAAGTTATTACCAACTCACAAAACCCAGAATCATTCCCCTACTTTTGATTACGACTGCGGCCGCTTTTTGGATCGCATCGCAGGGTAGGATTGATTCATTTATCCTTTGTATTACCCTTCTTGGAGGCACTTTAGCTGCTGCCTCAGCCCAAACCCTCAATTGCATCTACGATCAAGATATTGACTATACCATGCTCAGAACGCGGGCGCGTCCCATTCCATCAGGACGAGTTCAACCGCGTCACGCTCTCATTTTTGCCATTGTTCTAGCTTCTTTATCCTTTAGCCTATTGACTCTGTTTGTTAACCTGCTGAGTGCGTCTTTAGCCCTCTCTGGCATTGTTTTTTATATGCTCATTTACACCCATCTGCTAAAGCGACACAGTCCCCAAAATATTGTCATCGGTGGGGCAGCAGGGGCAATTCCTACCCTAGTCGGTTGGGCAGCAGTAACAGGTGAACTCAGTTGGACAGCCTGGGCGTTATTTGCGCTAGTTTTCTTATGGACTCCGCCGCATTTTTGGGCTTTAGCATTAATGATTAAAGATGATTATGCTCAAGTCAATATCCCGATGATGCCCGTTGTTGAAGGGGAAGAATCAACCAGTCAACAAATCTGGTGGTATACGCTGCTTGTGGTGCCATTTTCCCTCGTTTTAGTCTATCCTTTGGGATCATTGGGGATTATTTATACTGCGATCGCTTTTTATCTCGGTGCCAACTTCCTCTTTAAAGCATGGGACGTTAAACAGCATCCCTTTGATAAAGAGAAAGCGCGATCGTTGTTTAAATATTCCATTCTCTACATGATGTTACTCTGTACGGGAATGGTCATCGATAGTTTACCGATCTCTCATCATTTAATCAGTTTAATCTGGTAAACTGTTTTTTTTCCAGTAGAGACGCGATACATCGCGTCTTTACGCCAGATGATGTCTACTACAATTTTTGAAAAATGGGATAAAAAGCAGTCTAGCGGGTGTTCTCTTTTTGTCTCTAAGATAGAAAATATCTTTACTTAATTCCCCAATGACGCAATTTGACCCTAGCAATTCCGCAACAGAACCGATTATTATTGCTCAAAATGTAGAGAAATGGTACGGTAACGGCTTTCATGCCCTCAAAGGGGTTAGCTTAAAGGTTTATCCAGGGGAAGTCGTGGTAATTATGGGGCCATCGGGTTCAGGAAAATCGACCTTTATTCGGACTTTTAACGCCCTAGAACCGTTTCAAAAAGGAACCATTACAGTTGATGGGATCAAACTGACCCACAATTTAAAAAATATTGATACGATTCGTAGTGAAGTGGGAATGGTTTTTCAACAATTTAACCTATTTCCTCATCTAACAGTGATGGATAATGTCACGCTAGGCCCGATTTATGTACGTGGTTGGAATCAAAAAAAATCGATAGAAATTGCCACACAACTTTTAGAACGGGTAGGGATTCTCCATCAAGCGAAAAAATATCCGAATCAACTTTCGGGGGGGCAACAACAACGAGTAGCGATCGCACGTGCTTTAGCGATGCAGCCTAAAATCATGTTATTTGATGAACCCACTTCAGCCCTCGATCCTGAGATGATTAAAGAAGTATTGGACGTAATGCGAGGTTTAGCCGATTCGGGAATGACGATGGTTTGTGTGACCCATGAAGTCGGTTTTGCCAAAGAAGTAGCGGATCGACTTGTTTTTATGGCGGATGGTCTATTAATTGAAGATACCACACCCGACGTATTTTTTAATAACCCAAATCATGAACGGACTAAAAAGTTTTTATCACAGATTTTGCACTAATCTATAGGTATCATAAGGGTTTGGTGACCAAACGCCCTACAGTCTTATCCAAAATCTAGATTAAAAATAAACAAAAATCAATGAATCAATTCTCTCAAATTTATCACGCTCAATTAGTTGGTGGAAAAACTTGGCGTGTTTCTGTCATTCCAGAGAATTTAGCGATCGACTTTGATCTCTATATTTTCGATCCCCAAGGCAACGAAATAGCTAAAGATGCCAGTAATGAACCTGATGCTTACTGTACCTTTACCAGTTTAATCGATGGGATCTATCAATTTAGAGTCGAATCCCCTGACGAGTCTTGTGATTTTACGATTAAAGTTGATCCTGTTTCGATTCTGTTCTCACGCTTATATCATCATCGCCTACCCAGTGGCACGTCTTGGAGTGTCGCAGTAATTCCCAGTGAGCCTAATGTTGATTTTAACCTGTATATCGAATCCCCAGAAGGTGAACAATTGACTCAAGATAGTAGCCCTAGTGCAGATGCGTATTGTACATTTATTACTACTGTCGAAGGGGTTTATAGTTTTCGGGTTGAATCATTAAAAGGAGTCAGTGACTATAATTTCAAATTACAACCACTTTCAAATAGTTAAGCAGTAAGTCCCCTGCTTCATCTAAACTTTTGCCAAAAGCGATAATTCCTTCTTCATGACCCTTCATGACTAAAATTTGAGCTTTAACAAGATCAGCTTCTTGACATAGACGGATAATTTCTTTAGCCATTTCTGGAGTGCCATAGGCTATTTCTCCCGAAGTCGTCGGAACTTGATCCATTAATTTTTGCCAAAGTTTTAGATGATGTACATGAATAATTCCCTTAATTTCGGAATTAGATTCATAAATTGCAGCATGAGTCAAAGATTCTGAAGAGGCTTGTATCGGGCCAAAACAGGTTAAATGATTCTTGTCCCAATCATAATCGATCACAGTTGTGTAGTGCTGCTCATTCAGCGTTGTCAGATGTCCTGTTTGCGTTCCAGAAACAATAAACTCTAACGTATTTTCTTTTCTAATACTAATGTTACCGAAACCAATCCCATTTTCATATTGACCAATCAAACCTAATTGAAAAAGTTTTGTTCTCCACTGATTTATATTTTTTAGGGTTGTTTGAGATAAAGCATCTTCATAGATCCAGTTACAGTAATACTTAGTGTATCCTTCATCGAACATAAAGGGTCATTCTCCTGGTGATTCAATCTAATCGGAGTTTAGAGGTAGGGGAATCTCTAGTCAATCTACGTGAAAAATGAATCCCTAAAGCGGTCAAAAATAGCTAATCTAGTATAGGAAAGCCAAAAAAAAAGCTAGAATGTCAAACGAGATCACCGTCGATATTGAAAATGCTGTAGAAAAGCGGCGTAATTTTGCCATTATTTCTCACCCAGACGCGGGAAAAACCACTTTAACCGAAAAACTGTTACTTTACGGGGGCGCAATTCACCAAGCGGGCGCAGTTAAAGCCAGACGAGATCAAAGAAAAGCGACTTCTGACTGGATGGAAATGGAAAAACAAAGGGGTATTTCTATTACCTCTACCGTTTTGCAATTTGGATATGATAATTTTCAGATTAATCTCTTAGATACCCCTGGTCACCAAGATTTTAGTGAAGATACCTATCGGACTTTAGCGGCTGCCGATAATGCGGTGATGCTAATTGATGCGGCGAAAGGCTTAGAACCCCAGACTCGCAAGCTTTTTGAAGTTTGTAAGATGCGAGAATTACCGATCTTTACTTTTGTTAATAAAATGGATCGCCCTGGACGAGAACCCCTAGAATTATTAGACGAAATTGAACGAGAATTAGGTTTACAGACTTATGCAGTAAATTGGCCGATTGGAATTGGGGATCGCTTTGCAGGAGTATTTGATCGTCGTGATCAGAACATCCATCTTTTTGAACGACGCGAACACGGCAGCAGAGAAGCGCAAGAAACTGTGATCCCACTGGGTGATCCCCGCATCGAACAATATTTACCGCAAGATCTGTACTATCAGCTAAAAGAAGATATTGAATTACTCGCAGAACTCGGATCAGAATTAGATCTAGAAATGGTACACGCGGGACAAATGACCCCAGTCTTTTTCGGGAGTGCGATGACCAATTTTGGCGTACAAATGTTCTTAGATGCCTTTCTCGACTATGCCCTTAAACCGATTGGTCGTCAATCTTCAATTGGTATTGTTGAGCCGACTTATCCCGAATTTACAGGTTTTGTGTTTAAACTGCAAGCGAATATGGATCCCAAACATCGGGATCGCGTGGCCTTTGTACGGGTTTGTACAGGAAAATTCGAGAAAGATATGGTGGTTAATCATGTTCGGACGGGTAAAACGGTTCGTTTGTCAAGACCTCAAAAATTATTCGCCCAAGATCGAGAATCAATCGAGGAAGCGTATCCAGGGGATGTCATTGGTTTGAATAATCCAGGGGTATTTGCGATCGGCGATACGATTTATGTAGGGAGTAAACTAGAATACGAAGGAATTCCCTGTTTTTCGCCAGAATTATTCGCTTATCTTAAGAATCCGAATCCTTCTAAGTTTAAACAGTTCCAAAAAGGAATCACAGAACTCCAAGAAGAAGGGGCAGTACAAATTATGTACTCAACGGATGATTTTAAACGAGAACCGATTTTAGCGGCAGTCGGACAATTACAGTTTGATGTCGTACAGTTTCGGATGTTGAGTGAATATGGAGTAGAGACACAGGTCGAATTATTACCCTACAGTGTGGCGCGTTGGGTAAAAAATGGCTGGAGTGCAGTAGAGAAAGCAGGACGCTTATTTAATTGTATTACCGTCAAAGATAACTGGAATCGCCCTGTATTGTTATTTAAAAATGAATGGAATCTTAATCAAATTATCGAAGATCATCCAGAATTAGAGTTAAGTAACATTGCCCCCGTCGGTTCTGGTATCCAACCTTAATTTAACCGTAGAGACGCAAGATCTCGCGTCTGTACAAGATTGATGATTTATAGCGCGTCTTTACTTTGTGTACGATCGTTGAATGAATCAGTTAGAATTCTTTTAATCCCAAAGAATTGAGCAAACATGGGCGACACAGTTTTAGATGTTCGTAATTTGTCTGTAGAATTTAAAAACGAGAATCAAACAACCATAGCCGTTGATGAGATTAGTTTTAGTCTAGAACAGGGAAAAATTTTAGGCATTGTGGGTGAGTCGGGTTCAGGAAAATCGATCACCTCCTTAGCCATTATGGGTTTGATCCCTCGCCCTGGTAAAATTAGTAGCGGTGAAATCTGGTTTAGTCCCGCCAAAGCACAAAATGCTACACGGGGCTTACAAGGTGCGCCCGCAGGTGGCGCACACAGCCCCTCACCTGTCAATCTTTTAGCCTTGCATCAAGACCAATTACGACACTATCGGGGTGGGGAAATTGCTATGATTTTCCAAGAACCGATGAGTTCATTAAATCCTGTCTATAACATTGGTTTTCAGATTACTGAAGCGATTCAACTGCATCAAAAGAATATTACCCTTGAACAAGCCAAAAATCAAGCGATCGCACTCCTACAAGAAGTTCGCCTTCTCCCTTCAGACGAACAACTAGAACAACAGTATATCATCGCCAATGAATCCAATCTTCCCGTCAAAACCTATATTCAACAACAAAAAGAAGCGATTTTAAAACGATATCCTCATGAATTATCAGGTGGACAATTGCAACGGGTGATGATTGCAATGGCGATATCTTGTGATCCTACTATCTTAATCGCAGATGAACCAACAACCGCATTAGATGTAACCGTTCAAAAAGAAATTTTAAGACTATTGCGGGAACTGTGCAAAAGTGAACGGAACATGTCGATGATTTTTATTTCTCATGATTTAGGGGTGATTAATGAAATTGCTGATACAGTCGCGGTGATGTATCAAGGTAAAATCGTCGAACGCAATAATAAAGAAACAATTTTACATCATCCCCAACATCCCTATACCAAAGGATTAATTGCTTGTCGTCCTCATTTGACTGAATTACCCGAAAAATTATTAACGGTTAGTGATTTTGTGGTCTTAGAAAAAGACTCCCAAGGTCAAGTCATTTCTTTAACTGAAAAGCAACCACCTGAAATTAGATTGATTTCATTAGAAGAAGAACAACAAAGAATTTTAGAAATTGAGAAAAACGATAATTTACTATTAGTCAAAAACCTATCGGTTAAATTTCCAGTTAAAGGTATTTTTGGACAAAGTAAAAGCTTTTTTAAGGCTGTAGATGATATTAGTTTTAATGTTAAAACAGGTGAAACATTAGGTTTAGTCGGTGAATCAGGATGTGGGAAATCAACATTAGCTAGAACAATATTAAAACTAATCTCCGCAACCGATGGCGAAATTTATTTCAATCAAGAAAAGATTTCAGATTGGTCAGCAAGTCATCCAAAATTACGTTTATTGCGCCAAAGAATGCAAATTGTTTTCCAAAATCCTTATAATTCTTTGAATCCTCGGTTAACCATTGGAAAAGCAATAATAGAACCGATGGTTATTCATCAAAAAGAAGGATCAGAGCGAAAAAGACGAGAAAGAGTAGCTTATCTTTTAGAAAGAGTAAAACTAAATCCGAGTTGGTTTAATCGCTATCCCCATCAATTATCGGGTGGACAAAGACAACGGGTCTGTATTGCAAGAGCTTTAGCCTTAAATCCTCAGTTTATTGTCTGTGATGAATCGGTTTCCGCGTTAGATGTCTCCGTACAAGCAGAAGTGTTGAACTTATTAAAAGAATTACAACAGGATTTTCAACTCACTTATATTTTTATTTCCCATGATTTGAGTGTAGTCAGATTTATGAGCGATCGTATTATCGTTATGAATAAAGGTAAAATTGCTGAAGAAGGAACCGCCAAAGAAATTATTAATCATCCAAAAGAAGATTATACTAAGCGGTTAATTGCTTCGATTCCTAAATTTGAAAAAACAATTCTTTATTGACGGGGTGACAAAGCGGTTGAAAAAAACGAAAGTTGACCAAAGGCTTGAAGTAGGGATGAAAATGACAATAATTATTTACGAAATTCGCCAGGTAAAGCGAAAAGTAGCACCTTGATTTAACTGTGAGTCAATGACGATCGTACCCCCTTCAGATTCAATAATTTTTTTGACGATCGATAAACCGATACCAGTGTTCTCTCGTTTTTCGCGAGAAGTCAGAGTTTGAAAAATCCCAAAGACCCTTTCATGATCTTCTTCGGCAATACCTGGCCCGTCATCTGTTACCGCAAATTCATAGTAGTCTCCCTGTTGGGTAGCAGAAATCGTAATGCGTCCATCGCTTCGATTGTGGTGTTTAATGGCATTACTGAGCAGATTAGCAAAGACTTGCTGGAGTAATAATCGTTTAGTAACCAGCTTCGGCATTTGGTTCAATTCGATGACGAAAGTATCTGGAACGACAAGGGAATCGATGATCTCGTCGAGCAGTTGAGCGACATCTACAGATTCAGTAATGTCCTCGGTGCGACCGACGCGAGAATATTCCAACAGACCATCAATGAATGTTTCTAGACGATACACCCGTTGGCGTAGGAGAACCATTTGGGCTTGATTTTCTTCTGGCAATTGTTCAGCAAGATCATCGGAGATCCATTGTGCAAGGTTGGAGATGGCGCGTAAGGGAGCTTTAAGATCGTGAGAGACAACGTAGACAAAACGATCAAGTTCCTGATTGCGTTGGTCTAACTCTGAAGTAGAACGGATTAGGGAAACATTTAACTTTTTCATTTCCCGTGCTTGTTTTTGTAGTTGGAGTTCAGTTTGCTTACGCTCAGTAATGTCGGCGATAATCAAGACCGCACCAGCGAAAAAAAGGTCGTGATAGATTGGATCGATTGTCAAGAAGTACCAACGTCCTTGCCAATTAATTTCTAGCTCTTCACGTCGCTGAGTTTCTTGAGCGCGATCGAAGGGAATGATCTGAGTTTCATCTAACATTGGTTTGATAAAATCTTGATGCAAATGCCCAACTAGCTCATCAGATGATTTTTGACCAAAAAGCTTGATCAGCGAATGGTTACAACGGATCAATCTTCCATGATTGTCTAATAAACCTACTCCATCATGAATCGCATTAAAAGTGGTTTGCCATTCACGAGCAAGGGTCAAAGCGACTGCTTCAGCTTGTCGGATTCGCAGTAAAGCTTTAATCGTAGCAATTAGCTCAACAGGTTCGACGGGTTGAAGTAGATAACCATCAGCACCGCTATCTAGCCCTCTAGCTCGATCGCGACTGCCGATAAAATTAGCCGATAGATGAAGAACGGGGATTGAGGCCGTTTTTGGATTGGATTTAAGACGCTTACAGACCTCAAAACCATCGAGATCGGGAAGTTTAACATCTAAAATGATTAAATCGGGTTTTTGCTGAGTAATCACTTGAAGTCCAGCTTCGCCAGTCGCCGCTTCGACACTATTAAATCCAGCATCTCGCAGCATATGGGCGATAATGTAACGATTAGTCTCATTATCATCTACAAGCAGAACGGTAATAGAGCAATCTTGGAACATATTTAATTCCTTACATCCTCAAATGCAGTCCGAGTCGGAGTAAGGTTTCTCGAATTCCTATCCCTGCCGCCTCTGAAGATAATTCCTTTGAAAGAAGGGTAGCATTCAAGCAAGCTAGTTGTTGCCGTTCTCGCTCCTCTAACAATTTTAGAGTATAAATCACCACTGGAATTTGACGGGTAAGGGGATCGTCTTTCAACTTTTTTAGAACTTCCATTCCGCTCATTTCTGGCATGGTCAGATCTAATACGATCGCAGTTGGTTGTTGAGCTAGTGCTAGACGGATGCCTTCTCTTCCTCGATCAGCTTCGATCAGACTTAAACCTGTGCCGTCCAAACATTCCTTAAATCGCTCCCGATAGGATGAGTTGTCATCAATCAACAAAATGGTCTGTTCCCCCTCTCGTTTGAGCAAGCGATTGAGGGTGTTTAATAGCAACCATCCATCTATAGGTTTAGTGAAAAAAGCATCGGCTCCCATACTCACGGCTTTTTTTTCATTATTGATGATGGTGATCACTATACAGGGAATTTTTTGAAGAATTTCGTCCTGCTTGATCCCAGATATAAGCTCCCAGGTACTCTTTTCCTTAAGTAGAACATCCAAGATGATGGCACTAAATTTGAACAATTGCAAAGCTTTTTCGGCTTGCTCTAATGTAGAAGCAGGGATCATCTGATAGCGAGACTTTTCAAAATACTTTTCGTAAGTAAAAAGAGTCTCTGGGTTGTCCTCAACGACTAGGATAGGAAGACGTTCTGGGTCGCTTTGGGGAAACTCGACCGATTCTGGCTGACCATTGGGATAAATCATGGGTAGCGTTAGGGAAAAAGTCGAGCCGACCTTGAGAGTGCTGCTCACCGAAATGTTGCCGCCTAGCAATTGAGCTAACTGACGAGAAAGGGGCAACCCCAAACCTGTCCCTTTAATCCGTTTTTGTAAGGGTGAAGCGAGTTGAACAAAGTCCTCAAAAATACGATCAAGGTCTTCAGGAGCTAGCCCGATGCCAGTATCGGTGACTGAGAAGGTAATGGTTTTCCCTGTAGAACAAGCGGCTACTCTAACTTCTCCTGATTCGGTATACTTTAAAGCGTTGGAGATCAGATTTCTTAAAATTTGAGCCACTTTGTTTTCGTCTGTATAAAGTTTTTGAATGTCTGACTCCTCAAAGTTTAGAGAAATAGAGCTATTATGAGCCAACAGAGGGCGAAGCATTCCGCGCAAGGTGCCGAACAGGTCGCTAACAGTAAACTGAACGGGATAGATGTCAATTTTCCCCGCTTCTACCTTAGCCAGATCAAGAAGGTCATTTACTAATTCTGAAAGTTCCTGTGCCGATTTGCGGATGAGACTGACCTGTTTTTCCTGCTCGCCTGTTAGTTCTCCATCCATACGGTTGAGCAGAAAATTAGAAAGCGATAGGATTGAGTTGAGTGGTGTCCGAAATTCATGGCTCATGTTAGAGAGAAAGCTGGTTTTAAGATCGCTGATTCGCTTTAAAGATTCAGCTTTTTCATTTAGTTCGGTATATAGAGCAACAACGCCTCGATTAGTATCTTCTAACTCTTGATTGGTTTGTCTGAGTTCTTCTTCTCGCGTTCTCAGTTGTGCTAGAGCATCAAGTAACTCTTGATTTTGCTGTCGGATTTCATCTAAAGGATTTTGCGCTGATAACTTGGCTAGTTCATCTGAGATCTGGACTAGGCGATCGCTGTTGATTGGAGCCGTCTTTTTTGATAGATTTTTGCCGAGTCGTACGGTTGTCCCCTGATTCAAGATAGATTCGATCTCGAAACAATCCATTAATCGTCGAGTACCAACTAGACCTAAACCCATCCCAGTTGATGAAGTGTAATGCCCATCCAAAATCGAATTTAGATTAGCAATTCCAGAGCCAGAGTCAGAAACAGTAATCCAAAAACATGAAGGCGTTTCTTGGTCTACACTAAATTTAACAATTCCACTACCTGTATATTGAAAAGCGTTGCGGGCGATTTCCGATACGGCTGTAGCAATTCGGGTCTGGTCTTGCAAATCGAAATCCAATAACTTAGCGATCTGGCGAGTTCGCTGTCGGGCAAGCACGATATCGGTTTCAGCGTGAATCTTCAAGGTGAGGATCGTTCTAGTCATCTTCCGTCCTCTCCTTCGCAACCAGCACAGTTACATCATCCCGACCGCGATGGAAATCTCGATATAGTACACCAGTGATCAGACTAGAATGCTTGGCGGATAAACCCCTATAGTTATCTAATCGCCAGTGACTGGTTAAACCGTCTGAGTGCATGATCAGAACTCCATCTCTAGGCCATTGATAGGTGAATTCCTGAAGCTTACGCATTTCATACCCGACTGTACCATTATAGGAAACCATACTGTAGTTTCCTTGATCAGTAAATACCGCTCCAGATATATTTCCGACACCTGCAAAACTCAGAGACTGTCGCTCAAAATCGATCTCTGTCACTGCCAAAGCTGCTCCTCGCGTATTCCGTAAGGCTTGATGCGTTGCTTCGATAATTGCTTTCGGACTAAGATTGACTTGTTCTCGGAAGATCCGTACTGCCTCTAAAGATGCCTGAGCCGCCGGCAAACCGTGACCTAAACCGTCGGCAATCATTAGTACGGTTCGATGGGGCTGTTGAATGGTGGCCCAGCTATCACCTGAAACTTCTTCACCCTTTTTTGGTAGGCAAATTCCACCGATGACTAACCGCTCTTTAGTGTTTTTGTGGACTGATGAGCTATCCCACATTTGAACCAGCAGGGCTGTCCCGACTTGATCTGAATAGATCTCAAAACAGTTAGAGAGGCGGCTAATCGCTCCGAGTCCATTACCAGAAGTCCCTTTGGTCGAGTAACCATCCCGCAAACACTCACTGATATTTTCGATGCCTGGCCCTTTGTCTAGGGAAATAATTTCGATGCCTAAGCCTTGATTTTGTTCAATGGTTTGTATCAGTAGTGTCCCATCATAAGCATGATAAACTAAATTATTAGCGATTTCGGTCACAACAATTCCGACGTTCCCCTGTCTGATTTCGTTAAATCCAAGAGCTTTGACCAAAGCTAAAGCTTGCCGTCGCGCATCACCCACTTGGCTATGTTCTGAGATGGGTAAGAAAATTACTTCACTCACATAATACTCACTTCCATTTCGTCATGGCGACTTTTGTACCTACCCCAACCTGAGAAACAATTTCAAATTCGTTCATTAGCCGTTTTGCACCACTTAACCCCATACCCAATCCAGAGCCAGTTGTAAAGCCGTCTTGGAGGGCTAAATCTATATCGGCAATACCCATCCCGTGATCTTCAAAAGTTAACCTCAATCCTTTACGGTTGGCATCATTGATAATCTCCATCTTAACTGTTCCTCCTCCACCATGATCTAATGTGTTGCGGGCGATCTCACTAGCGGCTGTCACAATTTTGGTCTGCTCTACTAAGCTAAATTTTAGTTCGACTGCCATCTGACGTACAGCTTGCCGAACTAAGATAATATCTGAGGAGGTATGAATACTCATCATTTTACTGGCGAGTATATTTGTTCTGGCTTTTTGCTGGAAAAGTCGCCTGAGCCTGTAATAGCAACATTCCCTTTTCGATATTAAGAGCAGTAAGAATCCCTGTCAGAGAAAGCCCTAGCTCAACTAAAGTAATCGCAACTGCTGGCTGCATTCCAACAACAACCGTTTGCGCTCCCAATATTTGCGACATTTTGGCAATATTACTTAGAATACGTCCGATGAATGAATCTACTATATCTAAGGACGAAATATCAATGAGAACCCCACGAGCAGAGGTCTGAATAATTTTATTCGTCAGATCTTCTTGTAAAGTGAGCGCTAATTGATCGTGCATATCAATTTGAATGGTTACAAGCAGATATTCTCCCATTTGGAGAAAGGGGATCTTTTCCATTACAACCTCTCATCATGCTCGAAACGGTGTGGCTCTCGGTTAGTAATCTTCAGTCCAAGTTGTTTTAATGCTAGAGCAAAAGCATCTGATAGTGAGGCTTTCGTTACAACGTTGCTCAAATCTACACCTAAATAAACGATCGTCTGGGCAATTTGCGGGCGAACTCCACTAATAATACATTCCGCTCCCATCAATCTTGCTGCTGTTACTGTCTTTAATAGGTGTTGTGCGGTTAAAGTATCTACTGTCGGTACTCCAGTTATGTCTATAATGGCTAGTTCAGCTTTTTTGTCAATAATTTCCTGTAAAAGAGATTCCATCATCGTTTGAGTGCGAGTGCTATCGAGAGTGCCGATAACGGGTAAGGCTAAGATTCCTTCCCAAAGTTGTACGACTGGTGTAGAGAGTTCGATTAGTTCTTCTTGCTGACGTAAAATGACCTCTTCACGGCTTTTCTGATAGATTTCGGTTGTCCATAGCCCCAATTGATCGAGAAGGGTCGTGATTTGCCAGACTTGTTCAAGCAGTGTATGATTGTCCTGGGTGCTTAGTTGACGTATTCGTTCAAATAAAGGCGGTTTGAGTGAAAAGATAAAATTTGCAGTCTCGCTTGGGGTAAAACCTTTGTGGCTTCGGTTGCGAGAGAGTTTAGCTAGTATCTCTCTAACCTCGCTCCAGTTTGAAGCATGAATATCAGTCAAGTCCCCCTGTTCTAAAGCTTCTTTGAACAACTCTAGAAATTCCTGACACTCTTTTCGCAGTTGTGACTCTTTAATCAGATCTGGGCGAACTCCACTCGATAATTGTATCTTGAGCCAATCGGCCAGAATTTCGGCTTGATGATTTTTAACAACTTCTAAAATTTGATTGTTGCCTCTTACGCTCATTAAGTGATTGCCTCTAAATCTTTATCGTTAGTTAGTTATTTGCAAAAAAGCTTGAAGATTCGTCAATTCATTCGTCCAAAAAAATGTTGAAAATCTCTTAAAAGAATGTTTTTCTAAGGTTTTGCCTATAGATAGTACAAGTCACGAGCAGTAAAGACTTAATGTAATCTTTTAAAAGCTAACTAATTATTGTACTAGAAAAAAGGTAGGTATTGTAGCAAAGATGCCAAAAGCTATTAAGTGTCTCTAGTCAATTCATCTTGACTAATCATATAACCCAATGACGCTTATCGGTCATTGGGGCCATTGAGCGACGAGAAACATTTTGTTTTCCTTGTTCAATCATTTAGGGATAACAATCGAGTTTCATAGCTGTAGAAATATTCTATTGTGTCAAAATTTGAGCCAATAGTTCAGATGCAATCCGAAATCCAGCTTTATTTGTCAAGTCGTCAATAACAGGTTTTGACACTCCAACCGATTAATCGGTTGGATTCTTGCTTGAACGCACCCCATCTAAAGCTCTAGCTTTTAGATGAGGATTCTTCTGCTAGGTTTTGCTTGAGTCTCCACAGACTACTTAGCGTTACTGGCGTCCTCAGCGTGTGGGAGGAATTTTGACCTTCCCACACCCTAGTAAATTCAGAGTTAGTAATTACCGCATACCAATATCTGGCAGCAATGTTATAGGATGCTGATAAATCTGCGTTGTACTGTTTGCCGTTCTGGAAAGTCGCTTGAGAATATTTCTTGTTACTTCGCTTCACTTTTCCTGAACCATCAAACGCATATGCGCTAGTATTTTTGGCGTTTACCTTGACGATCTGTCCGCCTAACTCCATAAATTTTTGAGTGGTTAATTCCACGATGCGGTCTTTACACCATTGATGGAATCGTTGCTTCTGGAGTGAGCCATGTTTCCCCCCTTTGGCTTTCCAGTTCGACAGATCCTCAAACACGATCGTGCTTACGTCATGCTCCTTAGCTAACTCGACAATAGCCAGAGAAACCGTCTGAGCAATCTGTTCATTGATGTGTTTAGATTTGCGATACAAACCGTTGCAGAACCCTCTGGGCAGATCTTGTCGTGTCATCTGCCTCGTCTGTTTCGATTTGGTGGCAATGCGCTGCTTTCGCTGGTCTCTTCGGTCTATGTCTCTAGCAGGAGAGATAAACTTCCTGGCTTTTACAGTACCGTCGTGACTAACGATGGAACAGGTTGCCGTTGTATTGATTCCCAGATCGACCGCACACACAAATTCTGATGCTCTCAGATGGCGACGCTCGATTTCGACGGGCATCGACAAATGAATACTTCGTCGATTCGCAATCAAAGAAGGCGATTTGATTTGATTGCCTCCTACCAAGTGGCGATTCTTGCCATGTGTGCGAATAGGAATGTTCTCAATCCAGATCCAATCGGAGCCGTTCCAAACTTTAAGGGCAACTGCTGTGAAGTTGGCATTATATTTGATCTGTTGACCTTTGTACAAAGCTGGATAGCTGTTGCACATGGCGGTTAATTTAGGCGGTCTGTCGTAGCGATGTCTGCGTTCGCCTCGTTTCCACATCTCCCATCGGGTGACGAAACTGCTCACGATGCCGATGGCATCTTGAATGGCAGCCCGACGCAAATAGCTGGGAAACTTGCGAAACGAGGGATGATTGACAATAGCCTTCTCAAAGTACCATCCGTACTTCGGTTTGGAATTTTCTGCGGTCTGATGGATCAGCTTTTCAAGTGTATTTACTCGCTCTTGGCTGCTCAAGGCAGACAGAGTTTCCCAATTCCAATAACCGATTAGAACAAGTGGTTTCAGAAAATAGCGATACTCGGCCACCGTAAGAACTGCCAAATTGCGCTGATTTTGCGTAAGAGACAGCACCCAGACATCAGTTCTGAGATTCGGCTCCATGCTTGGTTTTTTGCGCTTAGTTGTCCTTTTGGCTAATTTCTGACTCATGGCTTCGATTACGACCATTTGCAAATATAATTCTAACAAACTAAAATTTAGTTGTCAACTTAGTTGTAAACTAGCTCTATGGATTTCCGAAGACTTAAAACCCGTTCTAACTCAGCGTTTCGCTTGCTCTACCATCTCGTTCTTGTAACTAAGTTCCGAAACGATTCCTTGACAGAGGAAATGTTGGATCGCTTGCAAGAGATCTTCGCTCTGACGCTGGCCAAATGGAATTGTGAACTGATTGAGTTTGGAGGCGAAGCGAATCACGTCCACATCTTGTTTGAGGCAATTCCCAGCATTGATTTATCCAAGCTGGTGAATAACCTTAAAACCGTTTCCTCTCGACTGATGCGAAAAGAGTATGCAGCACATCTGAAAAAGTTCTACTGGTCGGAAAAGCCGATGTTTTGGGGGGGTAGTTATGCTCTTATTACGGTAGGAACGCAAGCCCCTTTGGAAAAGCTAATCCAATATGTCCAGAATCAGGAAAAGCCAGAATGAGGATTCTTTGCATCTGTTGTTTGATTTCGCTAACCCCATCTAAACTTAATGTTCTAGATGGGGACTGCGCTCAACATTTTGTTCAACGAGTCTTATCTAGCCTGATCTTGCTATCAAACCCCGACAGTACCTCTCCACAAGCATTTTGATTCACGGGCTGTCCGACCGCGTCTTGGTGCAGTCGCTCATGGGGGAAACCCCCAAGACCGCGCTGCACCGCTACTAATCCACGATTTCTAATTACCTGACTTGCTGCTGTGTCTCGATTTGTTGTATACCCACAAGAACAGGAATGGATTCGCTCATTCAAGCTTTTTTTGCCTACATGAGTATGGCAATTTGGACAAATTTGAGACGTATAATCTTTATCTACTTTCAAAAAAAATACATCTCGTTTCCAACACACATCAGCCAAGATATTAAAGAATTGCCCAAAACCAGCATCTAAAGTATGTTTGCTAAACATTCCTTTAGCCCAAGCTTTGAAATTGATATCTTCAACAAATATCATTCCAGCCGTGTCACAAAGGCGATGAGCGAGTTGATAATGCCAGTCCTTACGAGTATCGTGAATTTTTTGATGAAGTCTTGCTATTTTGCTTATCTGTTTTAGCCAGTTTTTAGACCCTTTTCTTTTATTTTTTAACCGTCTTTGTAGCAATTTAAGCTGACCAGATAAGCGATTAAAAAACCGAGGTCTTTTGACTAATTCCCCATCACTTGTAGCTAAATAGGAATCTAACCCGATATCAACACCTAAAGGATGTCCGTGTATGGGAACACTTGGAACATTGCTCGCTAATTGATAAACGAGCAATACAAAATATCCTGATGCTTTTTTGACTACTCTCATTTGTTTGAGCAAAAAGCCTTCAGGGGTTGGTCTAGACCGCCTAATTTTCACCTTTCCTATTTTTGGAAGATTGACCCATCTATCGCCTACCCATTCATTTTTAACTGATGGATAAACAAAACTTCTCATGCACTTTTTGAAGCGTGGAAACCCGAAACTTCTGTCCCACATATTGACAAATGCTGCTTCTAACTGTCTTAGAGTTTGTTGCAACACTTGAGAATGTGGAAAGTTTAGTCCTGGATAAATCTTTTTAGCTTCTGTTAAAGACTTGCACTGAGAATTATAGGTTGGTCTAGGAGTCTCAAGACTTATAATGTATTCAGAGTGTATTGAGCAACAGTTAATCGGTGACTTACGACTATTAACCCAATCTTTTCTTTCTCGTAGCGCATAGTTATAAACTCTTCTGCACGCCTCAAGATAGGTCTCAATTGTTTCTATTTGAGACTGATTGGGTTTTAATTTAAAGTCATGTGTCACTGTTATCATACCTCCTATTTTAACATATTTAATAAATAAGCTCACATTTATTAAGGCGATTCATCCTCACGATTAAAATCGTGGGCTTTCTCGCCACGTATCTGTAAGTGTGGTCAGATTAAAGACGCGATCGTATTATTGTGATGAATAAAAAGAAAATAGCCGAAGAATGAACAGCCAAAGAGATTATTAATCATGCCAAAGATGAATAAAAAAGGGCGGTAATTCGCCCTCGTTTTTCTATAAAGAATTTCTACTTCAAATAATCCTGTATCGCTTTCACCTCCAGAGGAGAAGTTTGTAAAGAACGAATGGCGGCGACGGTTGCTTTAGCCCCTGCGATCGTGGTAATAATCGGTAATTTATAATCGAGGGCAGTACGGCGAATCATGCGACCATCGGCTTGCGGTTCCTCACCACTGGGGGTATTAATAATAAACTGAATCCAATTATTCTTGATCCAGTCAATCACATGAGGGCGACCTTCATGCAGTTTTAGCACAACATCGACTCCTTCTACCCCGTTTTCTGCTAAGACTTTGCGGGTTCCTGAAGTTGCAACCACTCTGAACCCTAAATCAATCAAATCCTTCACCACTGGAATCGTAGCCATTTTATCTCGATCGTTCATCGATACAAAAACGGTTCCCGAGGTTGCCAGTTGAACCCCTGCGGCGAGTTCTGCTTTAGCAAACGCCTTACCAAAATCGCTGTCAATGCCCATTACTTCGCCTGTAGAACGCATCTCAGGCCCAAGGAGTAAATCTGCACCTGGGAACTTCTGGAAGGGTAAAACAGCCTCTTTTACGGCAATATGGCGTGGTATGCACTCATCAGCTAATCCTAAACTTTCAATGGTTTCGCCTGACATCACCAGAGAAGCCATTTTCGCTAGAGGAATACCTGTTGCTTTGGAGACATAAGGAACGGTTCGAGAAGCGCGAGGATTTGCTTCTAGAATATAAACTTGTTCCCCTTGTACTGCATATTGGATATTCATTAACCCAACTACATTTAAAGCACGAGCCAGTTGTATTGTCCAGTTGCGAATTGTTGCTATAACCGAGTCAGAAAGGGACGTATAAGGAATAGAACACGCCGAATCACCAGAATGTACGCCCGCTTGTTCGATGTGTTCCATAATGCCACCGATAATGACTTTTCCAGTACCATCGGCTAAAGCATCTACATCAACTTCGATCGCATTTTCTAAGAATTTATCGATTAGAATGGGGTGATCGGGTTCGATTTTGACAGCAAAAGTCATGTAGTGTTCTAATTCTTCATCACTAAACACAATTTGCATGGCACGACCTCCCAATACATAGGACGGACGTACTACTACTGGATAACCAATGCGTTTAGATACGGCGACTGCATCTTTATAGTCTCGTGCTAGTCCATTTGCAGGTTGAGTAATATTTAAGTCACGGAGAATTTGTTCAAATTTTTCTCGATCTTCGGCGATATCAATAGAGGTGGGTGAGGTTCCCCAAATCTTAGTTTTTACAGGACAGTTGGGGCTTTCTAGATATTTTTGCAGAGGAACGGCTAATTTTAAGGGTGTTTGCCCGCCAAACTGAATAATAATACCTTCGGGGTTTTCCGCTTCGATGATATTGATCACATCCTCTCTAGTTAAAGGTTCAAAATAGAGACGATCGCTCGTATCATAGTCAGTGGATACGGTTTCAGGGTTAGAGTTAACCATAATCGTCTCAAACCCTGCCTTACTCAGAGAAAACGCCGCATGACAACAACAGTAATCAAATTCTATCCCTTGTCCGATACGGTTCGGCCCTCCCCCTAAAATCATCACTTTTCGGTTGTTAGAGGGTGCAACTTCGGTTTCATCGGGTTCGTAGGTGGAATAAAAATAGGGAGTAAACGCTTCAAATTCAGCCGCACAAGTATCAACCACTTTGTAAACGGGAATAATACCTAAATCTTTGCGATAGTTGCGGACATCATCTTCATTGGTTTTCGTCGCATAGGCAATTTGACGATCGCTAAATCCTTGTTGTTTAACATACCGCATTTGTTCGGAGGTAATTTGTTTAAGCGGCGTTTGTTTGAGAAATGTTTCAACGTTCAGCAGTTCTTCTAATTTATCCAAAAACCAAGGATCGATCGCAGTCAATTCGTGAATTTCTTCTACTGTCATCCGTAGCTTCATCGCTTGATAGATAGTAAAGACGCGATCTGGGTTGGGGGTGCGTAAATTAGCGCGAACTTGAGACACTGGGGGTAAGGTTTCATCTCTGTCGCAACCAAAGCCCATACGTCCCACTTCTAAGGATCTTAAGGCTTTTTGGAAGGATTCATTAAAGGTACGACCGATCGCCATTGCTTCCCCGACTGACTTCATCTGGGTGGTTAGTGTGGGGGATGATCCAGGGAATTTTTCAAAGGCAAAACGAGGAATCTTCGTGACTACATAATCAATTGTCGGTTCAAAGGATGCGGGGGTTTTTTTGGTAATATCGTTTTTAATTTCGTCTAGAGTGTAGCCGACTGCCAGTTTAGCCGCAAATTTAGCTATCGGAAAACCTGTCGCTTTTGAGGCAAGTGCTGAAGAACGCGATACTCTAGGATTCATTTCAATCACGATCACATCGCCATTGAGAGGGTTTACGGAAAACTGAATATTAGATCCACCTGTTTCTACACCGATTTCGCGGATAATGGCTTTAGAATAATCTCTAAGACGTTGGTATTCTTTATCAGTAAGCGTTTGTGCGGGGGCAACGGTGATCGAGTCTCCTGTATGAACCCCCATCGGATCAAAGTTTTCAATCGAACAGATAATGACTACATTATCCGCTAGATCTCGCATCACTTCTAGTTCGTATTCTTTCCAACCAATTAGGGATTTTTCGACCAAAATTTGCGACATTGGCGAACAATCTAAGCCATATTGTGCCATTTGCTCGTATTCTTCTTGGTTATAAGCAATACCTCCTCCTGTTCCGCCTAAGGTGAACGCAGGACGGATAATTAGAGGATAGGAACCGATTTCTTGGGCGATCGTTTTAGCTTCATCAATATTATTGACAATTCCTGAAGGACATACGGGAACCCCAATTTTAGCCATTGCTTTCTTAAACAGATCCCGATCTTCGGCTTTTTCGATCGCTTCGAGTTTCGCCCCGATCAGTTCAACATTATATTTGTCCAGGGTTCCATTTTTAGACAAAGCCACTGCTAAATTAAGAGCCGTTTGTCCGCCCATCGTTGGTAAAATTGCATCAGGGCGTTCTTTTTCGATAATAAGCTCGATAATTTCTGGGGTGAGAGGCTCGATATAAGTTCGGTTAGCCATTTCTGGATCAGTCATAATTGAAGCGGGGTTAGAATTGGCTAAAACCACTTCATAGCCTTCTTCTCGTAAGGCTTTACAGGCTTGTGTTCCCGAATAGTCGAACTCACAGGCTTGTCCAATTACGATCGGCCCTGCACCCAGGATTAAAATTTTGTTGATATCATTGCGACGTGGCATAAGCGATCTTTGTAGAGTGATACTATCTCAATCCCAATCATTCTATCTGCTCTTAGCCTGTTCGATGCTGATCTTTTTATCTGGATTTAATGACTTAAGGAGTACATCGCTTAACCTATTCCTCATTTAAGCCAATAATTTGAGCTACCTTTCACTCTTTTAAGTTTATTTCTGTATTGAAAAAGCTTAGAACATCCATCAAGGTTTAATGTCACTTTGAGAAGAGCCTAAATTTAAAATAATAATGACTCTGATTGGTGTCTGTGTTTTCAATCACACTAAAGGATGATTTAGATCACAAAAGTCAATTATCTAACTCAAAACTTAAGTCATGGCTATAATTAATTTATTTGCTTGTTTGAGCAATGACGATAATCATAAAAATTGACTGGGAACAATTAGCCCAAGATTATCTAAAATCTTGGTCGTCTCAACGATTCTCAGAAAAAAAAGCTTTTTATCATACTTCTCCTACAGGTTATCCAAAAATTCCGCCAGCTATTTTAATTCGTGACTATCAAAAAACAGCAATTCTTAGTTGGTTTAAAAATCAAGGACGTGGCACTTTAAAGATGGCGACAGGAAGCGGTAAAACCATTACAGCTTTAGCCATTACCAGCGAACTCTATCAAAAAATAGGCTTACAAGTTCTTTTAGTGATTTGTCCCTATCGTCATCTAGTAACACAATGGGCTAAAGAATGTGAAATCTTTAATTTAAGACCGATTTTAGCAATGACGCGGGTAGATAACTGGCAAAATCAGTTATCGAATGAATTATATAATTTGAGTTCTGGTCATCAATTATTTCTAACGGTTATTACAACGAATTCCACGTTTATTACAGAAGGTTTTCAATCTCAGCTTAAATTTTTTCCAGAGAAAACTTTAATGATAGGTGATGAGGCTCATAATTTGGGAACGCCTCGTCTAGAGGAATGTTTACCGCGTACCATTGGTTTAAGACTCGCTCTTTCGGCAACTCCTGAACGTTATTTTGATGAAGAGGGGACTGATGTCGTTTTAAATTATTTTGGTGATATTTTAGAGCCTGAATTTACGTTAGCCGATGCCATTCAAAAAGGGGCTTTAGTTCCCTATTGTTATTATCCGATTTTTGTCGAATTAACTGAACTTGAAGCGTTAAATTATGCTAAACTCACTCAACGAATTGGCTGGGCGTTAAGTAAAAACGATCGTCTTAGTGGGAATGATACTGTAACCTCTCTATTGATGCAGCGATCGCGTTTAGTGGGTGCAGCGACAAATAAATTAAAAGCTTTACGAACAGTAATGGAAAATCGTAGAGAAACCCATCATACTTTATTTTATTGTGGGGATGGATCGGTAGAGCAATCAACCTCAGATCATCGCCGTCAACTCGAAGCAGTAACTTATCTTTTGGGCAAACAATTAGGTTATCGCGTGAATACTTATACTGCGGAAACACCACTTATTGAACGAGAACAACTTAAACGACAATTTGACAGTGGAGAATTACAGGGTTTAGTCGCTATTCGGTGTTTGGATGAAGGAATTGATATACCATCGATTCAAACTGCGATTATTCTAGCCAGTACCGCCAATCCTCGTCAATTTATCCAGCGTCGTGGCCGAATTTTGCGCCCTCATCCTGGAAAAACGCAAGCGGATTTATTTGATATGATTGTTCTACCGCCCGAATTAGACCGCGATACTTGGGAAGTGGAACGAAATTTATTGCGTAAAGAGTTAAAGCGTTTTGTTGAATTTGCTCAATTAGCGATTAATTCTGATGAAGCGACGCAACAATTTTTAGAGTTACAGAAACAGTATTGTTTGTAGTTTTTTAAACCACCGTGAAATCAATTTTCATAGAGCTTTAAAGTCTGAATAGACGGAAAGATATCCAGAAATTATCTAGATATCACCCCGTATTGGAATAATATACAGTAAAGTTTCTATGTAATACTAAATACGATTTCATAGGACTCTTTTAATTGAACGTAGGGGTTTGGTCGCCAAACCCTCTATTTAACTGGATTTGGAAACCAAATCCCTACATCATTTTAAGGGGGTAATTCATGACGGATTTAGTATAGCCAAACTACACGTTGGCGATTTAGTTTTTATCCGCGATAACACACAGAAAAATTCCTTGACGTGCTTTGGAGTTTTTGAAGTTTCAGGAAATCCGTATGAACTTCTTGGAGGTTGATTATGTTTCAAGATGAGATTGTAGAAGAGATCCACAGAATTCGTGAAGAATACTCTCGTTCATTTAATCATGACTTGAAAGCTATCTTTGCTGATTTGCAGAAGCAGCAAGCAGAAAGCGGTAGACAAGTTGTAAACTTATCGCGCAAGCCCGGTCTAACAACACGTTGGAGCAGACGGGTGAGAGATCTCGGTGAGGATGCAAAGGATACTAGCCGCTGCTCAACATAGTCGTTAGACTCCATCTAAAAAAGTCAGCTATGAATTTTTGATTCCGAGGAATAGATGCTTCGAGATCCCATTACAATTGCTGTATTGACTGGTTTATTGAATGGCAGCATACAAAAAAGGTGAGCCACAAGCCCACCCATACATAAATGTATCAAAATGTCAACTATTGTAGTTGTTTAACCTGCGAAACTAAATTCGCTACAACATCTTGTGCGCTACCAAAGAGCATAAAGGTCTTATCATCGTAAAATAGTTCATTTTCGATCCCTGCAAAACCACTCTTCATACTCCGTTTAATCACAATGGTATGATGTGCCTTATCGACTTCTAAAATAGGCATACCATAAATGGGACTGGCTTGATCATGACGTGCCGCAGGGTTAACCACATCATTCGCACCAATCACTAAAGCGACATCCGTTCTTTCAAACTCTGGGTTAATATCATCCATATCATAGAGTTGATTGTAAGGTACATTCGCCTCAGCCAATAGTACATTCATATGCCCTGGCATTCTTCCCGCTACTGGATGGATGGCGTAACGAACTTCTACACCCATTTTTTCGAGTTGTTCGGCTAATTCTCTAATGGTATGTTGAGCTTGAGCGACGGCCATTCCATAACCTGGTACAATCACAACATTACGAGCATAGCCTAACATCATTGCGCTTTCTTCAGCATCGATCGCATGAACGGTTTTATCGGTTGCTGTTTCACCACTGCCTGTACCCGATGTATCACTACCAAAGGCAGTAAACAGAACACTGGCTAAAGAACGGTTCATTGCTTTACACATGATTTGTGTCAGAATTAAACCAGATGCACCGACTAAAGCACCCGCAATAATTAGCATATTATTGTACAGGATGAACCCGACAACACTCGCCGCAACTCCCGAAAAAGAGTTTAAGAGCGAAATGACAACGGGCATATCACCACCACCAATAGGCAGTACAAACATCACCCCAAACACCAAGGAAAGAGTCACTAACGCTAAAAGAATGACTGGTGAAGCGGGATGAATAAACAGATAAACACTACCCACTAAAAAGGTAAGTAATAAGGAAGCATTAAACTGTTGTTGAAAAGGAAATGTAACAGGGCTACCACTGACTAAACCTTGTAATTTGGCAAAAGCGAGGATACTACCCGTAAAGGTAACGCCACCGATTAATATTCCTAAAATAGCGATGAGAATGGCATCAAACCCTATATTTGCGCCTTCATCTAACAATCTCCAATATTCACCAACGGCGACTAAGGCACTCGCTGCACCCCCCACACCGTTGAAGATCCCCACCATCTGAGGCATTTCTGTCATGGCTACTTTTTGGGCGGTAATAGCACCAATGAGAGAACCAATAATAATACCAACGATAATTAATTCATAACTGACGATCGCTTGATTGATCAAGGTTGCCACGATCGCAATTAACATCCCAACGGCTGCTATCACATTTCCCTGACGGGCTGTAGCGGGTGATCCCAGTTTTTTTAAGCCGACAATAAACAGGGCTGCTGCAACTAGATAAGATAATTCAATTCCAGTCAATAGAGTATTATTCATCTATTTAGCTTCCTTTTTCTTAAACATTTGCAACATCCGATCCGTTACGAGAAAACCGCCAACAACGTTGATCGTGGCGAGAATAACGGCAAAAAAACCAAGAAATGATGTAATATTCCAGTCTTGTGTACCTGCAATGAGTAACGCCCCAACAACCGCAATACCTGAAATGGCATTCGATCCCGACATCAAGGGAGTATGTAAGGTGGGTGGCACTTTATTAATGACTTCAAAGCCAACAAAGGAGGCTAAGACAAAGACAACTAAACCTGTTAAAAGTTCTGGACTCATAAAGCATCTCAAAAGGGGTAAATCAGGACAAACTTTACACAGCAACCGCTAGAGCATCTTTCACTTTTTGATTGCGGATTTCACCATTATGTGTTATGCAAGAATCATTAATAATGTCATCCTCAAAGTCGAGGTTTAACATATCGTTCTTGATGATGTATTGAACTAAAGTTTGTAAGTTTTTGGCATAAACTTGACTGGCGTTGGTGGGAACGGAAGCGGGTAAGTTTAGAGTTCCTAAAATGGTGACACCATTGTGATTAATGTTTTTGCCTGGTTCTGTGAAGGCACAGTTTCCACCTTGTTCGGCGGCTAAGTCTACAACAACGGAACCTAGTTTCATCTGGTTAACCATATCTTCGGTGACGAGGATGGGGGCTTTTTTCCCTGGAACTTGGGCGGTTGTGATGACGACATCGGCTTTTTTGATGTGTTCGGTTAACACTTCACGGATGCGATCTTGGGTATTGGTGTTAACTTCTTTCGCGTAGCCATTGTGTGCCACAGTATCTTCTTCGATGTTGACTTCAATAAATTTCGCCCCGACGCTTTGAACTTCTTCCTTGACTTGGGGACGAATATCAAAGGCTTCGACGACGGCACCTAAACGGCGGGCTGTGGCGATCGCTTGTAACCCTGCTACCCCTGCCCCTAAGACTAAAACTTTAGCAGGGGGGATGGTTCCAGCCGCAGTTGTCATCATCGGAAATAATTTAGGTAGATAAGCGGAGGCTAAAATAGCGGCTTTATATCCAGCGATGTTAGCTTGAGAAGATAAAGCATCCATACTCTGGGCGCGGCTACTGCGTGGGATCAATTCCATACTAAAAGCCGTAATTTGTCTGTCGGCTATTTGTTTGATCCTCTCAGGGCTTCTTAAGGGGTTTAAAAAACTAATTAAAACGGTTCCTGGTTTAAGACGGTTGATCTCGTCTTCCGATGGAGAAGTAACTTTAAGAACGATATCGGCTTCTTGCCATATCGTATTAGGATCAAATACGAGTGTGGCACCCGCGTTACTATAAGCTTCATCTGTAAAAAATGAGCCTGTACCTGCATCCGCTTGTACCATCACGTCTAACCCTTGTTTGACGAGACGGGCAACCACTTCGGGTACCAATGCAACTCTTAATTCTCCTAAATCACTTTCTTTGGCTACAGCAATTTTCATTATTTACTCTCCATAGGGGTTGTCAGATCTTTTTAAGATGGGTGGATGCTGCCGTCGCTATTAGTGCGTTATTTTTTCTCCCTAATTAATAGATAACAGGAAAAATGGGAGAAACCTTTAAAATCTTGTTTTTATTTTAATGTTTCCCTCTTTTTTTTTTAGGTAAGTATACTTAATAGCTATACTCTGATCGAGTCGGGCAAATCTAACAACATCAAATCATCACTCATCAGATCAGTTTTTACAAATTCGGTTGAAGTTTTTCTTTCTAGCATTATATCAATTGCTCTAAATGTTCTCTGCATTATTTGTCAGAAAACCTACATAAATTAATGAAATAGTATTAACTTTTTTTTGATAAATTGTTAACTTTAGCAAAATAACTGTATCAAATATTTACAACGGTTTGTCTTTTGATACAGTTACTTAACTACGAAAGATTTATATCGATCATCCGTCAGGTATGTATTCTTTTAAATGTTGTATCCCAGACTAAAAAGGGTTTGGCAACCAAACCCCTACAGTTAATTACTAATTCTTATTTAACCAATCTAAACAAATTTCCATTTCTTTTTTCATCGTAGCTGCATCGGCATGATGACGACGACCATGACCAGGTAAAACCCATTCAAAGCGAAAGAAAGCTAATTTATTCATAGATTTCTTTAATTCTGACCAAGAATACCAACAAGCAGACTTAAACGCATACAGATGATGGAGTGCGTCTGACCAGGCTAGATGATCACCTGTAAATAAATATTTGTTGTCATACAATAAAACCGTATGCCCTTTCGTATGTCCTGGGACGGGAATAATTAATAGATCATCACTCAAAGATAATGGTTCATCCCCTGTCAGTTGAATTTCTACATCTTTGGTACTGCTATTGATTTCGTCTCGATGTAAAATCCGATCGCAGCCAAAATGTTCTCTATACTTTTGATGATCCGCTACATCATCTCGATGGGTTAGATAAAGATATTTTATTCCTCCCATTGCTTCAATTTTTTTGACTAAAGGTGGCGCGAAACGAGGAGAATCGACTAAAATGTTACCTTCAGGGCGCACAATTAAATAACTTGCTGCACCAAACGAATTTTCTGCATGATATCCGCAATGATAGACATTTTCCGCAACTAAAATCGGTATGCTTTCTTGAAAGTGTTTAATATCTTTGGGTTGATCAACTGTACCAATAGAAGCGGTAGGACAAGATAATAGGGCTTGGAAGGCGCGTAATTCTTCTAGATTATTGCCAGGTTGATGATAGACTGCTGATTGATCTCCGATTTCGTAAAAGATTTCAGGGGCCATCCAACGACAAGTATCACAGTCAATACAGGTATCATCGACATAAAAATTACCTGAAATATTTTCTTGACGACGCTGTTGTAATTTAGCCATAGTTTTTACCTATCCCAATAAATAGAAATCTCTATGCAAAAGGTTCAAGATGATGAATAATGCTGTAAGGAAGTGAAGTATGCTGAAAAGTAAGTATTAGCATCAGTGAAATATGAAGAAACTATTAGATGGCTTAAAGGAATTTCAATCAAGCTATTTTAGTCTTAACCGCGAACTCTTTGAAGAACTGGCACACGGACAGAGTCCAAGAATTTTATTTATTACTTGTTCCGATTCTCGCATCGATCCTAACCTCATCACTCAGGCGCAAGTCGGTGAACTGTTTGTTATCCGTAATGCTGGTAATATCATTCCTCCCTATGGTGCCACAAATGGCGGGGAAGGTGCAACGATCGAATACGCGATCCAAGCTTTAGGAGTCGATCAAATTATTGTTTGTGGTCATTTTCATTGTGGTGCGATGAAAGGACTTCTTAAATTACAAGCTTTAGCTAATGAAATGCCTCTCGTTTATAATTGGTTACAACAGGCAGAAGCAACCCGCAGAATTATTAAAGATAACTATAAGGAACTCGAAGGCGAAGAATTAATTGATATTACGGTTGCTGAAAATGTCTTGAATCAGTTAGATAATATCCAAACTTACCCAATTATTCGTTCTCGCTTACACAGTGGCGCAATTTCTTTACATGGCTGGATCTATCGCATTGAAACAGGTGAAGTGTTAACCTATGATCCAGTTTTACACGATTTTGTCCCGCCCCAAAGTCGTCTTTCTGAGATCGAACACGAATATAATCTACATCCAAGCTGTGTTTTAACAAAACTATCAACGTTTAAAGTTCCAACCGAGACACCATCTCAGTCTACCCAACCCTCTCCCGAAAAAGTTAAGACCACCAAAACAAGAGCTAAAAAATCTCAAAGTTTACCACTAGGAAATATTGCACAGTTAAAACCCGATCAAGCCACATCTTCTAATGGCAATTCGTCCCAACTTCCTGGACATGAAAGACTCCCTCTAGAACAATCGGAACGGATCTATCGTGGTTCTAAAACTAGATAGCACAAAATAAGTTATTTGTCAATAATTAAAGATCAAGTCTTCAAGATGTTATAAAAAACAAATAACCCTAAGGCGTGACTAAATGACCTGTGGATATTCTAATCACGATCGCAGAAGTTAGTTTTTTGATTCTTGTCTTTTCACTCTTCAATAAGCTTGTCAAACTTGGTTTTCAAGCGATTACCCGATCATGGTCAGCAGAAAAAACTCAGAAGCTAGAGACACTTCGTCAGAATCTAAGTTTACTATTATTGCTCGTCTGTTCGGGTTTATGCTTTTTGGTTGTTGCTGTCAATAGCGTCTTAATCTATCAAGGAAAAAACGTTATTGATTTTCAATTGAGTTTCATCAATCGTATTCCTAAACAATTTTGGATAGACTCGGCGACTGGAATCGCTAAAAGTGTGATGCTGTTGTTACTTGTAAAATACAGCATACCCTTACTGGAACGAGGTAAAACATGGTGTAGCAATTTCGCCAAAAACTACGATCGCATTATTGCCAATGATCAAAGCATCGAAGTCTTTTTTAATGATCTCAAAAAAACACTGAGTAATGGACTTTGGCTTTTAGCCATCAGTCTTTGTACTCAGTTTTTAAATTTCCCGAATTTAATTACAAAATACTTATATATTGCCCTGAAAGCTTATTTAGCTATTGCTGTCGGTCGAATGCTAACATTAGCTCTTTCGACCATTATTGATACACTTGATGGTTTGAGCCTACAGTATGCTAATTCTGATAATCTATTACGACACTATCAACGCTTTCGTCATCTCGTGCCTGCACTGAAGAAATGTTTAGAATATGTTCTTTATGTGGGAATTGCGTCCTTAATTATTCAAAATATAGACTTTATTGCGTGGATTGCGAATTTGAGTGACGAAATTATAGCCATGATTGCAATTTATTTTCTGTGTGGAGTTGCGATCGAGATTAGTAATGTCATATTAGAAGATTTAGTTTTACAAACCGATAATTTAACTGAATTACAACGACAACGACGCTTAACCATCATCCCCTTATTTAAAAGTCTTCTAAAATATACGATTTACTTTGCCGCAGGAATTTTTATTCTAAAACTGCTCAATCTTGATCCGACACCTTTACTCGCAGGCGCAGGAATTTTAGGAATTGTTGTGGGTTTTGGGGCGCAAAATCTAATTAATGATATTGTCTGTGGTTTTTTTATTCTGTTTGAAAACTATTATTTAGTTGGTGACTATATCGAAGCAGGAAAATTAGAAGAACGATCCGTAGAGGGAATCGTCGAAGCTATTGAACTGAGAACAACTCATATTCGTCATCCTGATGGTCAACTTCAGATTATCCGCAATGGGGAAATCGGTTCGGTGATTAACTATTCTAAACAGTATATCTACGCTAAAGTTGAAGTCCCTATCCCCCATAATCTTGATTTAGACCGTGCCTACAACCTCATTGAAGAAGTTGGGCAACAATTAAAACAAGAGTGTCTCGATGTTCTTGAACCCACTTACATCGATGGTTTAGAACATTGGCACAAAGATGATTTAGTCTTACGAACGCTCACTAAAGTCAAACCTGGCAAACATTTAGCAATTCAACGTTTACTACGCCGAATGTTACAAAATGCTTTTGATGAAGAAAAGACAGAGTGAAGGGTTTGGAGACCAAACCCCTACGTTTAATTAATATGGATGCTTATTCATCATCATCGTCATCATAATCATCATCATCGTAACCATCTTCAAATTCATCATCATCATCGTCATCCTCCGACACGCGACCGCCAAAACCAGTATCAGAGAATGAGTTCATTTTTAAGACTTCACTTTGACTGATGGCGCGGGCCGTTTGATCATCTAAGACCATATCCTCATCATCTTCGAGGTCGGTAAAACGATTTGAGAGACTGTCACGCCGTTCGGCCGCTTGAGTATAGTAAGGTGAACGCACATTACCCGTGTCTTCTGGCCCTTCATTGAGTACAGCTTCTGAAGCCGCGATCGCTCCACCGTGTTCATGAGCATTGTAGCCCGTTCCTGCTGGAATCAAACGACCAATGATCACGTTTTCTTTTAAGCCCCGTAACCAATCAGATTTACCTTCAATGGCTGCTTCAGTCAGAACCCGTGTCGTTTCTTGGAAGGATGCCGCACTAATAAAGCTATCAGTATTTAAAGACGCTTTCGTGATCCCCAGTAAGACTGGAGTATAACGCGCCGTTGCACCGCCTGTAATCGACATCGCATCATTGACCTGTTCAACCTGACGCAGTTCGACTAATTCACCAGGTAACATCGTTGTATCACCCCCGTCATCAATCCGAACTTTTGAGGTCATCTGACGAACAATCACTTCGATGTGTTTATCAGAAATATCAATCCCTTGCGATTGGTAAACCGATTGTACCTGATCGACGAGGAAAATCTGAGCTTTTTGTAAACCTCGTAACGACGCTTCATAGACCCCAAGATCATCAACATGATAATTAAAGAAAATCTCTAGGATTTCATGGGGGTTAGCGGGGCCATCAGTAAGCGGTTGAGCCGTTCCGACCCGTTGACCATCGGTGACTAAAAGGTTCTGATTTGGCAGTAGCGGATATTCGCTAACGGTGCCATCATCTTCGATCACCTTAATATCAACGCTGTCATTATCTTCCCAGTATTCCACCTGACAAACACCTGGTTTGCGGGCCAAAATACAAGCTTCTTTCGGTTTACGTCCTTCTAAAAGTTCTTCAATTCTGGGTAAACCCTGAATGATATCTCCCGTTTTGGTACGTTCAAAAACCAACAACACCAAGTTATCACCCCGTTGCACCAAGTCCCCGTCATCAATATGAAGGATCGCACCTGCTGATACTCGATAGGGACGCGCTTGACGTAAGGTGACGGTATATTCACCTTTTCCTTCGATTTTGACGACTTGGGCTGAGTGGGGAGTCGTAACGCCAGGAGCTATTTCAGTATCGGAAATGATTAAATCGCCGACTTTAACTTTGGGTTTTTGATCGGTAGTAATACTAAAGAGATCGGCATCACGAACAATCAGAATCCGTCGAATTGCTTCGATTCCACTCTTAATCCCGCGAATTTGTCCCGCTTCTTTACACTGTATTTCGGTTCGGGCAATCACCGCACCTGGGGGAATTTCTTGATTGTCGTGTACCAAAACCCGCGTTTGGATATTACCCCCTAGAGGATCGCTTTCAATGTCACGACGCAGCACCAAGGTTTCTAGCATAACCAGTTGTAGACGTTGACAGTCAGCATCTTCGTCTGGTTTTAACTCGATATCAGCCGCTAAGTGAGTTGTGATATCTGACTCAGAGCTACTCATTTCGAGAACTAGCTGAGTGCTGAGTAACTGACAGCCATCAACTGATTTAACCCGTTCGCCATCTTTATAGAAAATGCGTTGTACTGAGCGTAGTTGAATTTGTCGTCCACCTTCAGTGTTGATTGTGCCTTGAGAAAGGACATCGGGTTCATCACTCACTGTAAACTCTTGAACAGGACGCAACAATAAGCCATAGCCTTCTGTGGTTTCGACCCATTCAGCCATTCGCAGTTCATCTAAAACAATCTCAGGCCCGATTTGAGTTCCTGCGTTGAGAACTTGTCCAGTTTCAATCTTAGCGATTTCTGGATCGATGTCTAGATAAAGTTTTCCAGGCTTAATAATGATCTCGCGTAAGATTTCATTTTTCTGAATAACTTCAACGACTCCACTTGACTGAGCAAAGATATCTTTAACGACTTCTTCACCTGCTTCGACATATTGACCGTCTTCAACTTGTAGGAGAGAACTGTCTTTATTGACTTCGTGGGTTTCTTCTGGAATCCAAAGGATTGTACCCCCTTTGGTGATTTCATAACCCTGTTTGCGACCGCCTTTTGATACTTCAATTCCGCCGTACTGGATCAAGCCACCACTATTGGTATGATAACGATCGTCGATTAATTCAGCTACGATCGCATGATTTTGAACTTTGGTTCCAGGAGTCGTTTTCAGTAAGAAGCGTTGACCGTCAGCCGTATTGATAATAAACTGTTCGCGTCCGCCACTACTTTCGACTCTGACTTGAGCTTGATCGAGGAGTACCGAAGCCGTAACGATATCAATTTCGCGGCTATTTGGCTCTAGACGAACCACCCCGCCACTATTGGAAATCAATCGGGTTTCAGCTAAGACTGAGCCGACTTCTACCTCATCTCCATTTTTCACAACGGGTTCAGCACCTGGGGGTAAGTTGTAGACATCACCCGATAGCACCCAAAGTAATCCCCCTCTTTGCGCGATGCGGGTTGTATTACCTTGACGATCTTTTTTGCCTTCAGGAACCAGTTGTGAGAAGAGAACTTCTCCTGCTAGGTGGCTCGTTACGTCTTTGGTGGCTCTTTCGGTAGAACGCTGTAATTTAGCCGTTGCTACTTCTGCTAGAAGCTGATCTAATGTGACTTTTTCGCCATCAGAGACAAAGAGCAGAGAGCTTGGGGTTAAAGAATAGCTAATCGGTTCCTTGTTTTTTTGATCTGGAATGATGGTAAATTCTGCATTGACTTCGACTTGTTCGCGTTCTTCCCCGTGACGTGTCCGAATGCGACGGGTACTGAGTCCCTCACCATAGCGAATGACCCCGTCAAAATTGGCTTTCACCTGACGAACGACTTCACCTGTAAAGACCCCTCCTGTGTGGAAGGTACGCATCGTTAACTGAGTTCCTGGTTCACCAATCGATTGAGCCGCAATAATCCCGACTGCTTCACCCATATCAACTAAGTGACCATGGGCTAAACTCCAGCCGTAGCATTGTTGACACACCGAACGAACCGCCTCACAAGTCAGGGGCGATCGGACTTTGACCTGTTCTACTGCTTTTTCAATGGTTATGGAGAGTTCAGCATCTATATAATCATTTCGTTTGCCAATCACTTCGCCATCAACCACGATATCTTCTGCTAAAACACGTCCAAATAGTCGATCAGATAAGGGAATCAAAATGCGATCCCCGTCTTTCATCGGACTAACGGTAATAAACGTCTTAGTTCCGCAATCGTGTTCGCGTACAATTACATCTTGGCTCACATCGACTAAACGCCGTGTCAGATATCCCGAATCGGCGGTTCTGAGGGCGGTATCAACCAAGCCTTTACGCGCCCCATAGGAAGAAATAACGTATTCAGTAACGGTTAAGCCTTCACGGAAATTCGTTTTAATCGGTAAGTCGATGATTTCCCCTTGAGGATTCGCCATTAGTCCCCGCATTCCGACTAATTGACGAACTTGGCTCATATTGCCCCGCGCTCCCGAAAACGCCATCATGTAAACCGAGTTGAGGGGATCGGTTTCACGGAAGTTACGAATTACTTCATCTTTAAGGGCTTCTGATGTACTATTCCATGTATCAATTACTTTTTGGAACCGTTCTACTTCAGTAATTTCCCCTTTGGCGTAGCGTTGTTCGGTGACACGGATTTCTTGTTCTGCACTATCAAGCATACTCCGTTTAGCAGGAGGAACTGTCAAATCATCGACGCTAATGGATACCCCTGCTTTCGTGGCAAAACGAAAACCCATATCTTTTAAATCATCAGCCATTTGAGCGCAACGCGCCGAGCCGTGATTTTGATATGTCCAAGCCATTAATTTTTTTAAGCGATTCTTATCAACCGTATAGTTGTAGAACATAGTTTATTCAGTGACCCGTAATCAATAATCAGTAATCAGTAACTTGTTTATACGTGAATAAGTCCGTTAATCATAACTATTCACGTACAAACTTAATAGAACTTTTGTACTAGCTTTCCACTTCTTCGGCTTCTAAATCCTCGGTCGTCAAAGATTCGTAAGTCGGACGAGAAGGCGCACGGCGACCGAGATCGGTCATTAAATCGACTTCGACATCTCGTGACGTGCCATCAGGTGCATTTTCTACTTTGTGAACCGCAATATCCAAGCCTAGGGATTGCAATTCTCGCATCAGAACTTTAAAAGATTCTGGAGTACCTGGGCGTGGAATTGGCTTACCTTTGACGATCGCATTAAGAGCCTCATTCCGTCCTTGCATATCATCTGATTTCACGGTGAGGAGTTCTTGCAGGGTATAAGCAGCACCATACGCTTCTAAAGCCCAAACTTCCATTTCTCCAAAACGTTGTCCACCTTGTTGTGCTTTTCCTCCTAACGGTTGTTGGGTCACCAAAGAGTAGGGGCCAGTTGAACGAGCGTGAATCTTATCATCAACCAAGTGAACCAGTTTTAGCATATAGGCTTGTCCTACGGTAATGGGTCGATCAAAGGGTTCTCCCGTCCGTCCATCGTAAACCACAACTTTTCCTGGATGATCGGGATTGAAAATCCAATTTTTATTTGGGCGTTGTGTGCCATCTTCTAAGAGACGATGCACCGTAAGCCTTGATGCTTCTGCGCCATACATTTCATCAAACGGCGTGATCTTGAACCGTACTCCTAGATTCTCTCCAGCCCATCCCAGAAGGCACTCAAACACCTGTCCGACGTTCATCCGACTTGGAACACCTAACGGATTGAGAACAATGTCTACGGGTCTTCCATCGGGCAGATAGGGCATATCTTCTAGGGGCAGAATCCGCGAGATAATCCCTTTATTACCGTGACGACCTGCCATTTTGTCGCCGACTTGGATTTTGCGTTTTTGAGCGACATAAGCCCGAACCACCATGTTAGCACCGGGTGGAAGTTCGTCGCCTTGTTCACGAGTAAACACCCGCACATCAACAACACGCCCTTTTTCTCCGTTCGGTACTCTGAGGGAATTATCCCGAACATCCCGCGCTTTTTCGCCAAAAATGGCCCGTAGCAGTTTTTCTTCAGGAGGCTGATCCGATTCCCCTTTTGGTGTGACTTTACCGACGATAATATCACCCGCTTCGACCCAAGCACCTGAGCGAATAATGCCACGCTCATCTAGGTTTCTCAGGGCATCTTCCCCAACGTTGGGAATCTCACGGGTAATTTCTTCTGGCCCCAGTTTCGTCTGACGGGCTTCGATTTCGTATTTTTCAATGTGAATACTGGTATAAACATCATCAGAAACCAGTCTTTCACTAATTAAGATCGCGTCTTCATAATTATAACCTTCCCAAGGCATATAAGCGACCAGAATATTCTGACCTAGTGCCAGTTCACCGCCTTCGGTAGCAGAGCCATCAGCGAGAATTTGACCCGGTACAACTTGTTCACCGTTATAAACTAAAGGACGTTGATTTAAACAGGTGTCTTGGTTGGATCGCTGATATTTTTGAATCGGATAAGTAAGATTAGGTGCCGTCGGGTCTGGCTCTCCTTTTTCATCGGTCACTTTAACGGTGATCCGAGTTGCATCAACATGAGTGACAATTCCGTGAGTTCGTGATACAATTACCATCCCTGAATCACGGGCGGCTTGTGCCTCTAAACCTGTGCCGACTAAAGGACGCTCAGGACGCAGTAGGGGAACAGCTTGACGCTGCATATTCGATCCCATTAGAGCGCGGTTAGCGTCATCGTGTTCGAGGAAGGGAATCATTGAAGTCGCGACCGAAACAATCTGAACGGGCGAAACGGCTACATAGTCTACTTGTACGGGCGTTGTTGTCGAGAAATCTTGGCGATATCTGACGGGGACTAAATCTCCTAAAATGATCCCCTTTTCATCGGTGGCAACATCTCCAGGCGCAACCCGTACATCATCTTCTTCATCGGCGGTTAGATAAACAGGATCTAAATCTCGTCTGACCCGTCCGTTTTCGACTTTATAGTAGGGCGTTTCAATAAATCCATACTGATTGACTCGTGCATAAGTCGCCAAAGAGCCAATTAATCCAGCATTCGGGCCTTCTGGGGTTTCTACGGGACAAATCCGACCGTGATGGGACGGATGAATGTCTCGCACCGCAAAGCCTGCTCTTTCTCTGGTTAATCCCCCAGGGCCAAGGGCTGACAAACGTCGTTTATGGGTCAACTCGGCTAGCGGATTGGTTTGATCCATAAATTGCGACAATTGAGAGGAGCCAAAGAATTCTTTAATCGCGGCGACTAACGGTTTGGGGTTGACTAAAGACGCGGGTGTTAGGCTGTCCGCTTCACTTACGGTCATCCGTTCTTTGATAATCCGTTCTAGGCGGTTAAGTCCTACTCTGACTTGGTTTTGCAGTAGTTCACCCACCGAACGAACTCGACGATTGCCTAAGTGGTCAATGTCGTCGGTTGAGCCAGTATCAAATTCTAGGTTGATTAGATAGTCGATCGCGCCTAAGATATCTCCTGGTGTTAAAATCCGAGTTGTATCAGGTACTGATGAGCGTAGTTTGCGATTGATTTTATAACGACCAACCCGCCCTAAGTCATAGCGTTTGTTATCAAAAAAGCGTGACTCTAGCAGTTGTTGTCCACCGCTTACGGTTGGTGGTTCACCTGGTCTGAGTTTACGATATAACTCTAGTAAAGCTTCTTCTTCGGTGGGATTGCCTTCTTTATCGAGGGTTTTTTGATAGAAATCTGGATGGCGCAGCGAGTCCATAATTTCCGAGTCTGATAACCCAATGGCTTTAAGAAGAACTTGGGCAGATAATTTACGGGTTTTATCAATTCTGACCCAAACTAAGCCATTTTTATCGGTTTCAAATTTCAGCCACGCGCCTCGGTTCGGGATTAATGATGCTGAATAAGTCCGACGACCGTTTTTATCGATCTCTGCTTTATAATAAACCCCTGGAGAACGTACAATTTGATTAACGATGACTCGTTCGGCACCGTTAATAATAAAGGTTCCCCGTTCTGTCATCAGGGGTAAGTCTCCGATAAAGACTTCTTTTTGCTCTTTGATTTCGCCTGTTTCTTTGTTGAGCAATCGCGTCGGTACATACATCTGTACTGAATAGGTACTATCCCGACGTTTGGCTTCTTCTACGGAATATTTCGGCTCTTTGAGTTTATAATCAGCACCGAGGAAATGTAATTCTAATTTACCCGTATAATCGGTAATTGGAGAAAAGCTATTAAGTTCTTCAATTAATCCTTCTTCCAAAAACCAGCGAAAACTAGAGCGTTGAATTTCAATTAGATCAGGAAGCAGATTGTAATTTAGATTGCTCATGCGTTTAGGTATAGTGTGTTATGGTGCGTGTGTGAAACGTTAAAAGAAATTGATAGAAGAAAAAAGCTCAAATAATCATTATGCTATTGGTTGTTGAGTTACTCTGGCTGACCGAAGGAAGTTTAAAAAGACGATAAGCGTTTTCAGTGGTGAAGTGGGCTAATTTTTCGAGGTTAACTTCACGTAACTGAGCTAAAAATTCGGCTACATATCGCACATAAGCAGGTTCATTACGTTTGCCTCTTTTTGGCACAGGAGCTAAAAAAGGACAATCTGTTTCAATAAGGATGCGATCTTCGGGTACCATTTTGGCCGATTCTTGAATCGAAATGGCATTCTTAAAAGTGACAATTCCACTAAAACTAATATAGAAACCCAAGTCTAAAAACCATTGAGTTTCTTCTGGTGTGCCACTCCAGCAGTGCATAACTCCTGTGACCAAACCTCCGTTGTCTAAAAATTGTTGTAAGAGTTGTCGCATTCTTGCTGCTGCATCCCGACAATGAATAATGACTGGCTTATCTAGTTGTTGAGCAATTTTTAATTGGGCTAAAAAGACTTCTTCTTGTAAAGCTTGGTTGTCCGCTTTATAAAAATCGAGTCCCATTTCGCCAATTGCGACAACACGCCCATCAGATTTCGCGAAGTTGAAAATCTGATCGGCTGTATTTACTGTCCATTTGTCAGCATCTAAGGGATGTAAACCAACAGCAAAGGATATTTCAGGGAAGTGATTGGCGATCGCTTGTATCTCCTCAAACTCTTTTGGTTCTACACACGAATGAACAAGGGCGATCACTCCAGATGCTCGCCAACGTTCTTTTAGACTGACTAACTCATCCTGAAATGTTTTAAAATTCAGATGAACATGGGTATCAATAAGTTGCATTGCTATTATTGTAAGTAAGCTGTCGTCACAGCGATTAAGATTTTTTACCCTGTCACCTTTTTTTCTTGGGTCTTTGCTAGTAATAATAGAGATTGCTATCTTGATTGTAGCTTATACTAACTTTAAGATGCAGCCACCTTCACGTTAGACAAAGCTTTAGCCAAGCCAGCTTTTTTTCTAGCCCCATTATTTCTATGCAGTACATTTCGCTTAACGGCTTTATCAATTTTGCTGTAGGCGGCTGACATGGCTACTTGCACTGACGCAAGCCCTTCAGGAGTTGGATTCGCCGCGTAGCTCTCTACTGCGCTATGATATTTTTTCATTAAGGTTTTAACAGCCGATTTATAGGATTTATTGCGTAACCGATTGCGCTCGGCTATCTTGATCCGTTTGATTGCAGACTTGATATTAGCCATTGATTCAAATGAAAACAGTCGTTTCTGTGAAAAGGGTATTTTGGTAGTTTAAGAAAAACATGACTCAGGTTGTCTATCATAACAGAATAAGTCAATCTTTGACAAGTCTAAAGGAACCATGCTAATGAAAGCATCAATCAACTCAAAACAAATACACGCAAGCAATAGAAATTATAGGTAAGCTAGAGAAGTAGGATCACTCGTAGAGTGCGTTTTTTGCAAGCTCGAACAATCGTTACTAAAAAAGGGTTCTAAACTTCATGCTGCGAATTGTTACTCAGTTAGTTGAAGCTCAAACTGAACTACGACGTATTCGCGATCGTTTTGGGGAAATCGGGCTACAAGCCCAAGAAGCTAGAGTAAGAGAAGTCATAGATCAGGTCAAACAAAAGGGAGATCAGGCTTTAATTGATTTAGGGAAAATCAGCCTGTCATTATCCCGTTTAAAAGTTAGTGGTTCAGAACTCGATGCAGCTTATCAGCAAGTTTCTAAAGAACTCTTAAAATCAATTCAGTTGGCTTGTCAGAAAGCTGAAGCCTTTCACCGTCAGCGCATTCCTAAGTCTTGGGTTCAATTTGGAGATGCTGAATGTGCGATCGCTAAACGGTATCGCCCCTTGACAAAAGCGGGAATTTATGTACCAGATGGCAATCAGGCTCATTTAAGTTGGGTATTAATGCAAGCCATTCCAGCTAAAATCGCACAAGTTCAGCAAATTATTATGGTAACGCCCCCTGGAGTGGATGGAAAAATACACCCAGGGATTTTAGTCGCCGCTACTGAAGCAGGAGTCAACAATATCTATCGCATTGGTGGTATAGAAGCGATCGCAGCCTTAGCCTATGGAACGGAAACGATCCCCAAAGTCGATGTGATTACGGGTGGCGGTCATTTTGAGGTAGCGATGGCCAAAAAAATGGTGAGCGATTTAGTTAGAATCGATACACTGACTCATCCTTGGGAATTATTGATTATTGCGGATCAACAGGCAAATCCCAGGTTAATCGCTGTTGATTTATTAGCCCAAGCAGAACAACATCCCTACGCTGCCTCAATTTTAATCACAACTCATCTAGAAATTGCTGAGGCGGTACAGCAAGAGGTTCAAAATTATTCCCAACAAATTTCAACTGAAAAAGCTTTAGCTCATTATGGGTTGATTATTGTTGTTGAAACCTTAGAAAAAGCGATAGAATTATCAAACTTTTTTGCTCCCGCTCACTTAGCATTATATGTTGATGAGCCTTGGGAAACTCTAGAACTGGTCAAATCGGCTGGTACTATCTTGATGGGTTCTTCTACCCCGAAAATGGTTGGAGAATACTTTGGGGGAACGGCTTTTGCTCTCGCTACAGGTATTGGTTTAGAGACGTTTATGCAGTCTTCAAATGTGATTGAATATACACCGATCGCGCTTCGACAATTTTCGAGTGTTTTACAAGTATTAGCCGAAGCTGATGGCTATTTAAGTGGAATTGATACCATTCGTTTACGGATTGATGGAAAGAATAAAAATGAGTAAGCTAATTGCTTTTTGTCAGTAATCAGAAATTCTGGCATTAAAACTTAATGAGTGTTTAAATGCCAGATTTAAAATGTACCTATTGATACTGATAAAGTAACATTTGGTCTTGACAAATATTGTAGATTTTTTCTTTCTGTTCATCGGTTAAGGTTAATTTAGGCGTTTTACGAGAACTATTTAAAGGATTACTTCCCTTAGTCCCACCAGCAAATTTTTGCTCACTGGTATAGAAAGCATTATGATTAAGTACGTTTTCACTCCATTTCAATCCAACAAAATCTAAAATATCTTGCGTGACTTGTCGAGGATTTTCTAATAAATCTTCGTATTTAAAAACGAAAGGATATAAATTCTGCTGGTGATGTAAATTTAAAGCTAAATTTTTATACTTCCAAACATAAGCACCTAATGAAACATCATCCAATTCTTCTAAATTTAAAGATAAAATTTCGGGAAAAAGAGCAGCGTGTCTTCTTAATTCATTGTTAGCCGCAAATTTTTGAATCCAAGACCCATCTTTATTAGTTAATGCCATCATTGAAGAAATAACACTATAAGGATGGCGAACAATCCAAAGAATTTTAGAATTAGGAAAATTGCGAGCTATATAATCGGGTCTATCAGTTTTTTCGGGTAGCTTAGAACAGGTATAATAACCTTGCAGTCGATGATTAAGCATCGTGTAAGTCGTGGGAAAATCAAAGCGCGATTGAGTCTCATCTAAGCCTTTAATCTTAGGATGAGTATTCAGCATTAAAAAACTTAAAGTATTGCCGCTTCTTTGACATCCTAAAATTAAAATTAATTTTTCTGAAATTAAAGGAGATAAGATTCTTAGATTAACTGCATCTCTAATTGCTAATCTTTGATTCGCTTCAAGTGAGGCACTAAATTTTCTTTTAATTGATTGAACTGAAGTAATCATGACCATAACTAATAAACCTATTAATGAACTATACTTTTAGAGAATTATGCTTAAGCCAAGTTGATCTTAATATAATGCAATTTTAAAAAAAGCAATCGCTTACGGTTGACCTTTTATACTTAGAATGAAATTTAGTTACTCAATAGTTCTTTAACCAAAAAAGTTATCATAACTTTACATTTTTTACAAGTTTAAATTTACTTGTTTTATAAACCAATTTGAAAACATTTTAATTTTAATTGAAAATAAAACAGAATTTATTTTATATTAGATAATAAAATATCCAAAAACAAGAGTAATAATCGTTAGAGGTAAACCAAACTTAAAATGTTCTTTAAAATCGAGGTGATAGCCTTTCATAATTGCTGCTTCGGCGACAATGAGATTAGCAACTGAACCAAATAAAGTTAAATTTCCTGCTAGGGTTGATCCTGCTGCTAATAATAACCAATAAGTTGTATTATTCTCTGCAATCAATGGCTTTAAAACAAGAACAGCAGGAACATTAGAAATTAAATTAGAAAGTAAAACAGTAATGCCTAAAAATTGTAGCGAATTGTTGGCTAAAAGAGTGAGAGCGTTAAATAAATTGAGTTTTTGTGTGGCATGGGTTAGGATAAATAATCCAGAAAACATCACTAAAACATTCCAGTCGATTTGTTGAAAGATTTTTTGAGGTTTAATTCTTCTTGTAATCAGTAATAAGGCGGCTGCTGTTAGTGAAGCTATTCCTAAAGGTATTCCAACAGCAAAAGCAATTAATAAACCACTGGTAATGATTAAAGTTTTTCTCAATAAAGGTTTGATTAGACGGTATGAAAATTTAGGAATGATTGGAATTTCTTGTCTTGAACGGACTTCGGGATAAAGTAACCACAATAAACCGATTTGTATAATTAAACTGATCAATGCAACAGGAAGTAAAGATCTAGAAAAATCTAAATAACTGATTTTAGAAAATGAACCGATTAAAATATTTTGTGGATTGCCGCTCAGAGTCGCTACAGAACCCGAATTTGTGGCAGCAGCTAAGGCAAGTAAATAAGGAATAGGATTGAGTCTTAATGCTTGGGTTAAATGAATAACTAAGGGTGTAAAAATAAGAGCGATCGTATCATTGAGAAAAAATGCCGATAAGATGCCACTCCCAAAGGTTAATAAACACAATAAACCAAAGGGACTACGAGTAATTTTTAATAGAGAAGTTAAAACTAATTGGAAAAAGCCTGAATAGGCTAAATTCGCATTAATCACCATCATACTAAGCAAAAAAACGATCGTATTCGCGTCAATAGCCCGCCATGCTTCCTCTAAAGTAAATACCTGTAGCGTAATGAGAAAAGCAGCCCCAACAAGTGCGATCGTTGCTCGATTCATCCGTAAAGAAAAAGGAAACTGCCCTAGAGCCAATCCTAAATAAGTGAGAAAAATAACTAAATATTGTAAAAATTGGAGCAAAATTTCTTAAAGTATAATTTTCGTTTAATTATAAGATAATCTACTCATAGCGTACCTTTTTCGATTTAATTACTTCAATTACATCATCATGTCTTTGTCCTTCAATAATATCCTTAAGATGAATCTGTCCATCAATGTATTGAATATGTATTCGCCAACCTGAGATTTTATCGATATCAGCACGATAAATAGCTTGCTTAATACCTTTTACTTTATGCAATCTAGTTTTTGGAAATTTTCTTGTTCTATGACATTCATTATCTTCAAGTTCTGCCAAAGCTTCCAGAAAACCAATCTTTAACTCATTATTTGGCAATATTTTCATCGCTTCATAAATAATGCCGTATTCATCACAGAGAGTAATGGTTTTTGCCATAAACGGTCTTAGCTAATCGGAGCAGTTTCTCGTTTATGATGGAGTAGATCTTGATACAAAGCCTCTGCTACACCTTTGTATGCTTGATCAAGCTCACTGTGTTTGATTACTCGGAAAAGAGTAAAAATAACCTGTCTAAAAATTGGATCTTCATCAACTGTTAAGATTACCCTTATTTTTTGCGAAATCTTTAGACTGTATAGTGAAGATTCGTAGCCATTAAGCTTTGAACTTAGATGAAGACGACACAATTTCCGATAAACATCAGCTTTCTGAATTGGAAAAAGGCTGGCACAATCATCAATTTTTTTAATCGTTGCTGCTTGATCTTCCTCACTTAGCTGACTTAGATCCTTTTCAAAACTTTTTGTTGATTCAATTAGAACATCCACGCTACAAACCGTAATATTTTAATGTAGTTATACTCTTCTGTTCTAGCATATAACTAAACACACAAAAAAAAGGGTTAACCTAGAATGCTGGTCAACCCCTCGGCTTGGGAACGCGCTATAAATCTTAGTTTTGAACAACTAGCTTAACGTTAGCGTTGCTTAGACCGCGCTGTTTAACTTCTGCTAAGGTTTTGTTAACAGCATATTTTTGGTTGATTGAGTTGATCAATTCGGTTTGGTTGTGTTTTTTAGCAACGCCCCATAAGTCAGCGATGAGGTCGAAAGAACCGTCGCTATTGCGAGACCAACCGAGATCATATTCACCTTCTAAAACCGCAACTAAGTCAGCACGAATGCGTTGGCCGTTGTAGCCACGTACATCTGCTTCGGTTTTAACGTTAATTCCTAAATCCTTTAAGGAAGCTTTGAGAATTTCGGAATCGGTGATTTTAGTCCGTAAAGTGCTGAAATGAGACATTGGAATTTCCTCCAGTAGACAACAATGAACAACAACAATTGAGAGTTTGAGAGTTTAAAAGTACCGCCTTTATGAAATGATAGCGGTGTTTTGTGAGTGCTGCTAGCTTGATTGCTAGCCTTTCTACCTGTTGGGAGCAGGCTGAAAGTCTGTTAGAACTCCATTCGCTGATATTCAGCAACGGAGGATGAAGCAGGTCTTGCCCGTTGACGGGCCCAGTCCCGAAGGGCTGTCACCTGTTCAGTCATGGTACGCGATAGAGGCAAGGTCGATTTGATCGCTGCGATGATGTCGAGTTGGGTAAACTCTCGATCTTGAGCGAATGCCTCGTACATGGCAGCTACGATCGCTTGCTCTATTTCTGCACCAGAAAATCCATCAGATACCTTGGCTAACTGCTCTAAATCGAAGCGTGTAATATCAGAGCGACGTTTGCTAAGGTGAATATTAAAAATTGCTTGTCTTTCGTCTGGGGTGGGTAGATCGACGAAGAAGAGTTCATCAAATCGCCCTTTTCTTAAAAATTCCCCTGGAAGTCTTTCAATGCGGTTAGCCGTTGCCATCACGAAGACAGGTGAGGTTTTTTCTTGCATCCAAGTCAGGAAAGAACCAAAGATACGGCTTGAGGTACCGCCATCGGAGTCAGCAGAACCTGTTCCTCCAGCGAAGGCTTTATCGAGTTCATCAATAAATAGGATGGTTGGTGAAACAGACTCAGCCGTTTTGAGTGCGTTTCTCAGGTTAGCTTCGGAACGTCCAACCATTGATCCATCGTAGACTCGTCCCATATCTAACCGCAGTAAGGGTAAACCCCAGAGGCGTGATGTTGTTTTAGCAATGAGAGACTTACCACAGCCTGGTACACCTAAGATGAGCATCCCTTTGGGTTGAGGTAAACCATATTCTCTAGCACGTTCGGTAAAGGCATCAGAACGCTGCTGTAGCCATTTCTTTAACTCTTCTAATCCGCCTACTGCATTAATGGTTTCATCTTCTTCGATAAATTCTAAGATTCCATTGCGTCGAATCAGTTGTTTTTTCTCTGATAGAACGATGTCTACTTCTTCTTCGGTTAGCTTACTGGCTTTGACGTAGGCTTTGCGATAAACTTTTTCAGATTCGTCTTTGGTTAGTCCTAATGCTGCTTTGAGGAGTTTTTCTCGGACTTCTGTGGTGATGCGACGAGTTTTATTTTTTTCTAGGTGTTGGGTTAAAACTTGATTGAGTTCGGTTAAATCAGGTAGAGGGAAATCAATAACAGAAACATCTTTTTCTAACTCGATGGGGATCTCTTGATAGGGTGACATCAAGATGATAATCTTTTCTGTTCCTTTGAAAGAAGCGATCGCATCTCTTAGCCAACGGGTGACAGCAGCCGAGGTAATAAACGGATGTAGATCTTTAAATATATAGATTCCTGCTTCTCTTTGTCTGACTGTCCATTCGATCGCTGCTTCGGGAGAAACTGTGTTATGCTGCGTGGCTTGTCTGGGTTGCCCATACTCCACAATACCGTGTGTTACCGTCCACACATACACTCGCCGATGCTGTGTATTCATTTGAGCTATTTTTGCAATCGCCTGCTCTGCCCGTTCCTCTTCAGATGTGACGAGGTAAATCAGGGGGTATTGAGCTTGAACTAAGATATTGAGCTCTTCTTTCATGGCATCGACCTAAGTGTAATGGTTCTACGGTTCGATTTTGTGTTTGCGGGGCTAGACTTCTGGCTTTAGCAGGGTACTAACTCCGCTTCTCCTTCCGCGTTACCTTGAGTACAAACTGGTTCTGGTACTTCGAGTGGGAAATCGTCTGTTAAAACACTCGGCTGATGTTTTAAAGAAACTAGAGTTCCTTCTCGCATCACCATCGCTGCTTCACATTCTGGACAAACATGAACTTGATGGGTTTTGCCGTATGTCGCTTCCTCTACTTCCTGTACTTTCTCAGGATACTTCAGATAAAAAGCAATCGCCCTCTCTACAACGGATGACATTGATTGTTCATCAATTGCCGCCCTAATTTTTAGTTGACGATGGACTCCTGGGGGAAGATATAGTGTGACTTTTTGCTTATCTTGCATATCACTCTAACTTGGTGTTACCCGGGTATGCCTCTTTAACTTATCGGCTTTTTCAACGCCTGTCAAGACGCTAAGACGGTATGACAGTATAATTGTTACATTACTTAATATATTATTGAGTAGAGACGCGCCATGGCACGTCTGTACAAATTCCTGAAAATGAATAAATGGTAATGTTAACGAATATTGATGATTTGCTGGTACCCTTTCAACGTTTTGGGGTACATCTTGGGTTAGAACGAATTAACAGACTCTTGAGTGCTTTAGGAAATCCCCATCATCAAGTTAAAATCATTCATGTTACGGGTACGAATGGGAAAGGCTCCGTTTGTGCGTATCTGTCCTCTATTTTGACCGAAGCGGGTTACAAAGTGGGTCGGTATATTTCACCACATCTCATTGACTGGACTGAAAGAATTTGTATTAATGAAACACCCATTACAACAGAAAGCCTAGTAGAAATTCTTAAAACTATTCAATCTGTAATTTCTCCTAATGAAGAAAGTCCGACACAATTTGAAGTCATTACGGCTGCTGCTTGGTACTATTTCGCGCAAAATAACGTAGATCTAGCCATTATGGAAGTTGGGTTAGGGGGAAGACTTGATGCAACTAATGTTTTAGAAAATCCTCTGGTGAGTGTTATTACATCAATTAGTCGGGAACATTGGCAGAATTTAGGCCCGACGATCACTAATATTGCCACCGAAAAAGCAGGTATTCTCAAGTTAAACTGTCCTGCGGTAATTGGTCAACTGCCAACAGAAGCTAGAGTCGTCGTAGAAGAAAAAATTCAAGCCTTAAACTGTCCGACAATTTGGGTCAAACCCGCCATACCTACGCCAGAACAAACAGCTAAATATCAGCTAGAAAACTTATTAGAAATCGAATACCCGTTGCCTTTATTAGGTCAAGTGCAGTTAATGAATTCTGCGATCGCGATGGCTACATTAGGTATTTTACGACAAAACGGCTGGTCAATTTCCGATACAGCGATTTCTCAAGGAATGGAAAAGACACGATGGCTAGGGCGTTTACAATGGGTTCAATGGAAAAATAAGCGTATTTTAGTCGATGGCGCACATAACCCTGCTGCTGCTGCGGTTTTAAGACAATACGTTGATACCTTAAATCAGCCGATACATTGGGTAATGGGAATGCTCAGTACAAAAGATCATGAAGATATTTTTCGAGCCATTCTACGACCCCATGATCAATTATCATTAGTTCCCGTTCCCGATCATAGTACCGCCAATCCCAATTCATTAGCCATTTTAGCTAACACAGTTTGTCCAAACCTGAGCCAAGTACAAACATTTAATGAGCTTTTGAATGCTTTAGATACAGTCATAGAAGAAAATGCCGAACCTGAATCAACGATTGTTTTATGTGGTTCTCTCTATTTAGTTGGTTATTTCTTAAAACACTTATCCAAGTCATAAGTTAAAGATTTTTTAAAGTTTTATCTGTTTTTTTAAGCTTTGATGAAGTATTAACAAATTGACTGAAAATAGCTAGACAATTTTACTGTATTTCGATAAATTGAGATTGAGTCAATCGTAGAATCACTGGATAATATCATTTTTCAAAAGTTATGCAAGAGATAGAAAGGTAGAGACGCGCCATGGCGCGTCTTTACAGAGGTTTGGTGTTTCTTACGATTATTGAAAATTGGTATAATCTCCAAAAAATCTATATAATCTTGCGGACACAATATCTAAAGCGGGATATCGGAGCAAAGAGCAATGAATAAAGTAGATAGTCAGCCATCTCATACACATCTAAATATTATGGAAGAGTTAGTGTATGCTGAAATCAAAAAGCAACTTAAATACTATCCATCTTCATTAGCTCGATACATCAATCAGGTAGAGGTAGCGACTTTTGCGCTAAACCGTTTACCCCCTCTATACGCTTCAAGTGAAAAAGGAAAAAATCAACAGAGATTATTAGGACAAAGACAATATCAAGAACAGATGAAAATAGCCGTTAGACAGGGAATTGCAGCAGTCCAAAGAGATCCGATCCGTTCTTCACAGCCTTTGATTTCCGAAATAGAATCTAAATATCAAGCGGCTAAAGTGGCATTAAATGAATTACAACAACTTTTAGAAGAACGCAAATTAACGAATTATGAAAAATTAACTTGGGAAAATTTAGTAGGTGTCATGCGACGAGCCTTAAATCGTGTCATTTGGACAGCTTATCAACCGACAGAACAACCTCTAACATTTATGGAGTCTGAGGAGGAACAACTAAGTTTAACCACATTACCTTTTAAAGATTGCCAGATCTTTAGCGATAAACTTCAGTAAAATTAGATACATTTTTAGAGATTTTCCCCATCTTCTCACCCTAAACAGGAGTCGTTCGATACAATAGAGCCAATACATCATATAAACGATATTGGTTTTGCTATTACGTGAATGATTTAGGAACGAATGTACCGTTAGACCTAAAGTTAATTTTTCCCTTTGAACTAGATGAGTTCCAAAAACAGGCGATCTCCGCCCTAGATCGCGGTAAATCTGTTGTAGTCTGCGCTCCGACAGGCTCAGGGAAAACCTTAATCGGAGAATATGCAATTTATCGAGCCTTGGCTAGAAAAAAAAGAGTTTTCTATACAACTCCCCTTAAAGCACTGTCTAACCAAAAGTTTAGAGATTTCCAAGAAAAAATCGGTGTTGAAGAAGTCGGTTTAATTACTGGCGATACCGTCTATAATCCTGATGCCGCAGTGGTTGTGATGACAACCGAGATTTTTCGGAATATGCTCTATGAAACCCCCATTGGTCAAGTAGGGACATCTCTGGAAAATGTCGAAACCCTGGTTTTAGATGAATGCCACTACATTAGCGATCGCGGACGGGGTACCGTTTGGGAAGAATCGATTATTTATTGTCCGCCATTTATTCAACTGGTCGCGCTTTCTGCTACTGTCGGCAACCCCGAAGAACTCACCGACTGGATCAACAAAGTTCGTCTGGCTGCGGGTAATAATCATCATATTTCAACTTGTGAACTGATTAACTCTGATTTTCGTCCTGTTCCTCTGCGGTTTTATTTTACAAACAAAGAAGGGCTATTCCCCCTACTCGATGGTAAACAAGATAAGATCAACCCACGTCTAAAAGAAAAAGGCAATAACGGCAAAAGACGACGCAACAAACGAGAAGACTGTCCTAATATCTCGATGGTTGTCGAACAACTTCGCGTTAAAGATATGTTGCCTGCCATCTACGTGATTTTTAGTCGTCGGGGTTGTGATCAGGCCATGCGAGAATTAAAAGGGGTCACACTGGTTAATGAAGCTGAAACGAGAGCGATTTATTACCGCCTTTTAGTGTTCTTTTTGTCGGAAAACCTGCCCCTACAAGAAGCTTTATTACAATGGTTTGAATCCAAAAATCTCAAATTATACGAAAAATTAGCCGCTTTTTTAGCAAATCAGCCACAAGCAGAAGATCGGCTACTAGACTTTTTACTGTTAAATTCGTCAGTCGCACTGAGTTTATGGCAATTTTTAGCCGAAGTATCTCAACTCATTAGACTTGATCAACTTGAACCCCTAACGCGAGGTATTGCCGCCCATCATGCAGGTATACTACCGCTTTGGAAAGAATTAGTAGAACAACTGTTTGAGGTGGGCTTAATTAAAGTCGTTTTCGCTACGGCAACCCTTTCGGCGGGAATTAATATGCCAGCGCGAACAACAGTAATTTCAGCCCTTTCTAAGCGTACTGATGAAGGTCATAGTATGCTAACCCCCTCAGAATTCGTACAAATTGCGGGACGTGCAGGACGTAGAGGCATGGATGAAGTGGGCCATGTCGTCACCGTACAAACTCCTTTTGAAGGGGCAAAAGAAGCCGCTTTTCTAGCTACGGCTAAACCCGAACCTTTACAAAGTTGTTTTACTCCCTCTTATGGCATGGTGTTAAACTTGCTGCAAAAACATTCTTTAGAAGAGGCGAAAGATTTATTAGAAAGAAGTTTTGCTGAATATTTAGCCCGACTTAGACTGACTCCAGATAAACAAGCGATCGCAACTCTGACCACTGAACTCGCCAAACTAGATATCGAATTAGCGGGAGTCGAACAGACACAGGTGATTAGTTATCAAAAGGTCAAAGAACGACTCAGAGAAGAAGAACGTCTGTTTAAAATCTTAGAACAGCAAGCGGCTAACCAAACTAAACAGCAAATTATCAGTCGACTTCCTCAGATAGCACCTGGTCAAATTTTGCATCTCAAAGGCAAGTATATTAAAGTCAGTGACCCGATTCGAGCTATTTTTGTTAAAACAGTCTCAGGCTCAGGTCAAGCCCCTGATTTAGTCTGTTTAGGAGAGGATAACCGTTGGTATCTTGCACCCTATGGCGATGTCACTGCGATTAATTCTGGTTCTGTGCCAATTCGTGAATTAGATCATTTGTCTGGCTCTGAGTTAGATTTTAAACAATTGGGAGGTAACCGCAAAGGAGATGAACAAACCGCCCAAATCAGCCAAAAAATCGAAGCTTATGCCCGTTCTATTGAAACACCAGCAGAACTGATCGAACAAGCGCAACGAATTGCTCAAATTGAAACACAACTGAATGAACATCCGATCAATCAACGGAAAAACCCTGGCCGATTGCTAAAATTGTTTTATCATCGTCTTAGTTTGCGCGAACAACTTCACAAATGCCAAATTCAATTACAAAAACAGCAGTCTCGTAAATCTTATTATTGGGAAGAATTTCTGAATTTGATTGAAATTCTCCGAGAATTTAAGGCTTTAGACGGTTATCACCCGACCGATTTAGGCAAAGCAGCAGCAACCATTCGCGGTGAAAATGAGCTTTGGTTAGGTTTAGCCCTGATGTCGGGACAACTCGATCACCTTGAACCCCATGATTTAGCGGCTGCTATGAGTGCAGTCATTACAGAACCCTTACGTCCTGATACTTGGTGTAATTATCCCGCACCCGCAGAAGTTTTAGAAACATTTCGCCGTACTGAACCCAACCCAGTCAGTTTACGAGAAATTCGCCGTCAACTCTATCAAGCTCAAACCCGCTATGAAATTACAATTCCAGTTTGGTTAGAAAATCAGTTATTAGGTTTGGTTGCTCAGTGGACACAGGGAAGTCAATGGCAAGAAATTTGTGAAAATACAAATCTTGATGAAGGTGATCTAGTGCGTCTGTTGCGTCGTACCGTTGATTTACTGTGGCAAATTCCCCAAATTGAAGGAATCACAACAAATCTTAGAGAAAATGCCAGAACAGCAATTACAGCAATGAAGCGATTTCCAATTTGATTTCTTTGAGTTGTTCAAAGAAAACAGTTTCCTATCTAGAAATAAACGGCTATGATATTTTTGACAGGATGCGAAGCAAGGTGAGGGTAAAAGTTTGTGTTAAAGTTCAAAGTTCAAAAAACAAGAAAAGCCAATTTGTTTTCTGTCCACTTTCTTACCCTTTGTTTAACACTTTTCCCCTTTAACTTTTTGTCAAAATCTGCCCTCGCTCTCGGTATTCCTGTTGGGGTCGTCAGAAGTCAAGAAAATGCGAAACAATGGTCAACAATTACAGACCGTCTGCAATCTGTTGGCGTTAGTTACTGTATTTTAGATACGGTAAATTGGCAGGAAGAAAAAGATCTCAATAATTTTAAAGTTTTGTTTTTGCCCAATGTCGAAAATATTAACGGTTCACAGGCGATCGCACTTCAACAATGGATGAGTCGCGGAGGACAAGTGATCGTGACAGGGCCAACAGGAAATTTATCTCAGCCTGAAATACGGACGCAATTAAAATCGATTTTCGGTGCCTATTGGGGTTTTGCTAATAGTTCGGCGGCTACTCTTAAACTTAATGAGTCTGGACAAACTAATTTTTCTAATCCACGTAGTTTATCGAATACTCTCACAGGTGGTGTCATTATTCCTACTGGAGTAAATAGCCAAACCTTAGCCATTTGGATATCTAAAGGAAAACCGCCTGCTGTCGTTGGCACGAGGAAAGCGACTTATTTGGGGTGGCGTTGGGGTGTTGATGGGGTTTCGCCCGAAAGTCTCGACTCCGCTTGGTTAAGGGCGGCTCTTTCACGTCATGGTGTCACCCCAGAGGCAAACGCGATGTTACAAGCAGTCCCCTGTCAAGGAAACTCTAATATTGCTCGAAATCCAAAACCGACCGTTACAACGACAGCGACCCCGAAAAAGCCACAAACACCCGTAAATCCGATCGTAAGTGAACTACAACCACAAGAACAAGTAAGAATTCTCGAACCTGCTCAACCTCAAGGCTTTTCTAAACAACAAGTTACTGAAATGAGTGAGGAGTTAAGTGATCTAATTGCTCGTTATGAAAGTACATTACTAGCAGCCAACGCGAGTAATAGTAAATTAGATTTATCGTCGGGTAAAATTGTTGAAATTTCTCAACAAAATAATACAGACAATGCTTTAAGAGCTTCTTATCGTCCCTCAAAAATTGTGCAAGAGGCTAGAGAAACCCTTGTTAAATTTCAGCAACTCATCGAAGCGAAACAATATGATCAAGCTAGAGAAGTTTGGCTAAATGCACGTCGGTCACTCTGGGATAATTATCCAACCGATCGCCAGTTTGCACAACCCGAAATACGGGCCATGTGGTTAGATCGAGGAACGATCGTACAAGCCAAATCAGAAGCCGATTTAGCTAAAATATTTGATCGCATGGCTTTTTCTGGAATTAACGTCGTTTTTTTTGAGACGATTAATGCCAGTTATCCTATTTATCCCAGTGCGATCGCTCCAGAACAAAATCCTTTAACTCAAGGTTGGGATCCTCTCAAAGCTGCTGTTAAACTTGCCCACGAACGAGGGATGGAAATTCACGCTTGGACATGGATTTTTGCGGCGGCTAATCAACGTCATAATGAAGTGATGGGACAACCGAAAAACTATCTAGGCCCAGTGTTGTCGCGCCATCCCGACTGGGCTATTACGAATAAAGATGGCGATCCCTTTGACTACGGACGAGACTATAAAAAAGCATTTTACGATCCCGCTAATCCCGAAGTACAGCAATATCTTTTATCACTTCTAGAAGAAATTGTCAGAAACTACGATGTTGATGGGGTGCAGTTTGACTATATTCGCTATCCATTTCAAGCACCACAAGCGAATGAAACCTTTGGCTATAGTAATTCTTCAAGATGGCTGTTTAAAGAAGAAACAGGAGTCGATCCAATTGATATTTATCCAAGTCATCCGTTATGGAATTCTTGGACAAGTTTTCGGGTGCAACAAGTCACTAATTTTGTGGCGAACGCTTCAACTCGTTTAAAACAAATTAAACCTAATCTTGTGATTTCGGCGGCAGTTTTTCCCCTACCCCAACGTGAACGTTTATACAGACTTCAACAAAATTGGGAAGTGTGGGGACAAAATGATTGGGTGGATTTAATTTGTTTGATGACCTATGCTCTGGATACGGGAAATTTAGAAGAAAGAACCCAATTGCTCTATGAACCGATGACGGCGGGTGCTAGTTTAATTATTCCAGGTATTCGCTTACTTAAAGTGCCTGATCCAGTAACGATCGATCAGATGCAACTACTTCGTAATATGCCAACCACAGGTTTTGCTCTTTTTGCTGCCGAAAATTTAACCCCCAATTTAGAGGGTATTTTAAATCGGACTCAAGGGGCTATTTCTCCTCAAAACCCCGAACCCGTTCCCTATCGTCAACCCTTCCCAGCAGCAGCCCTTCGCTTTCAAGCCTTACAAAAAGAGTGGAGTTTTTTAATCGTTAATCAGCAATTAGCGATGAATGAAGGGACGCTAAAATATTGGGGACAACAGGCGGATTATTTGGCTGGAATCTTAAATCAACTAGCTCAAAATCCCTCACCTGCTAATTTAGCTTATGCTCAAAGCACTCTTAAAAAGTTCCGCGCCTCTTTTCCAGGTTGGATGAGTGAATATCAGCAACAAAATGCTTATCAAGTCCAAATTTGGCAAAATCGAATCGATGCGATCGAACGGTTATTAGTCTATGGGGATCGCTTAACTCAAAAACAAACACTGAGGGAGCAAAACAATAATTTTAAGGGAATGGAAATCAATCCAAACCCTAATAAAATTATCGATCAACCGAACCCATAATGATATCAATACTACCCAAAATCGCCATAATATCAGCTACTTTTACGCCTTTTAAAAGGTGAGGTAAAATTTGCAGATTATTAAAGTCGGCGGCGCGAATTTTCCAACGCCAAGGGAAGACATCATCATTACCGATAATAAAGATTCCGAGTTCACCTTTACCACTTTCTAGGCGTACATAATGTTCACCTTTAGGAATCTTAAAAGTCGGTGCCACTTTTTTTGTAATGTATTGATAGTCAGGCCCATTCCATTCCGATTTTTTGCCTTCTGCTAACCGTTTGGCTTCTAAATTTTCGTAAGGCCCACCAGGTAACGCTTTAATCGCTTGTCGGATGATTTTGACTGATTCGCGCATTTCCCGAACTCGAACGAGATAACGAGCAAAACAATCTCCAGCCGTTTCCCACTGAACATCCCAGTCTAAGTCATCATAACATTCGTAGCGATCGACTTTGCGTAAGTCCCACTTCACGCCAGAAGCCCGTAACATTGGGCCACTACAACCCCAGTTAATTGCTTCATCTCGTGTGACTGTTCCAACTCCTTCGACACGACGACGGAAAATCGGATTATTGGTGATTAATTTTTCATATTCATCGACTTTAGGATCAAAGTAATCACAGAAGTCTAGACATTTATCCACCCATCCATAGGGTAAATCAACCGCTACCCCACCGATTCGGAAATAGTTATTATTTACCATGCGATAGCCCGTTGCCGCTTCCCACAGATCGTAAATCAGTTCCCGTTCGCGGAAAATGTAGAAAAAGGGAGTTTGCGCGCCAACGTCTGCCATAAACGGGCCTAACCACAGTAGATGATTCGCAATACGGTTTAATTCGAGCATAATCACTCGAATATACTGCGCTCGTTTCGGTACGGGAATATCCGCTAACTTTTCGGGTGCATTAACCGTAATTGCCTCGTTAAACATCCCTGCTGCATAGTCCCAACGGCTGACATAGGGGACATACATCACATTGGTTCGACTTTCGGCGATTTTTTCCATCCCACGATGCAAATAGCCAATGACGGGTTCACAATCAATCACATCCTCACCATCAAGGGTGACAATTAAACGCAAAACCCCGTGCATTGAGGGATGATGCGGCCCCATGTTTAGAATCATGGGTTCTGTTCTAGTTTCTATTTGTGCTGCCATATTTTTAGCAAGTGTTCCCTCATTGCCCTAGTCATGATTATTATAAGAAACTTTGCCAACAAGTTTGTCTGGGATCATCGTCTTGTCCATTGAATTTCTGAGTTTCAACAATTGATCTCCGTCGCTCCCCAATTGTCATAAAATTATGACATATTGATCCCCGTGTGGCTATTAAATTCGTGAATTGCCGATAAATTAAGCTTTTAACCCCTTGACCATTAGGGGAAAAATTTTGTTACATAAAGAGTAATTCCTGATCCCAGTAAGTGTAAAAACCTACTGAACGAAAAAACAACAGCAAGGCAATTTGCTCCTGTGGGATCAAAATGACCTACTTTTGACAGGATTAGATGACGCCCTGAACGCGAGAATCGGAGAGTTTACGTCAAATGGCACAAGAACGCCCAACTTTAGATGAGATGACTTTACGGCAACTGCGTCGAGTTGCGAGTCAATACAATATCTCTCGTTACAGCCGAATGCGAAAATCGCAATTACTAGAAGCTGTACTACAAGCAATGAAAATGCAGGGTACCCTGAGTCCCGTGATTAGCCCAACTTATACAGATACGATTCAAGAGGAGCAAAAAGTGGAAGCATCGAAGTTTGAGTTAGGTCAAAATGATGAAATCGGAACTTCTTTAGCCACAGTTGATGAAGGTTTGGGCGATTTGCCCAGAGGCTATGGTGAAAGCCGTATCGTTTTGATGCCTAGAGATCCCCAATGGGCTTATGCTTACTGGGATATCCCAAATGATCACAAAGAAGATCTACGTCGTCAAGGTGGTCAACAACTGGCTTTACGTTTGTATGATGTAACCGATGTTAGCTTAGAATATCAAAGCCCTCACAGTGTTCAAGAATATCTCTGTGATGAAATGGCCAGAGAATGGTATATGCCGATTCCTGTGAGCGATCGTGATTATGTCATTGATATCGGTTATCGTTGTGCTGATGGTCGTTGGCTAGTTTTAGGACGCTCAACACCCGTTCGTATTCCTCCCGTTTATCCTTCTGATTGGATTGAAGATGTTTTTGTTACCGTCAACTGGCAAGAAGAACTCGTGAGCAAAACCGTTTACGAACTTGTTCCCCCCAGTAAGCGTCATCAACAAAGCTACACAGCACCGACACCCGCAGATATGGCTAATCCGCTTTATGATAATCTCTTTGCAATGGCTCAAGGAGTTGAAGCACAACGGATTGCAGGTTCTCTATTTGGCTCGATGCAACAAGTTCCATCATCGGTACTACCCCAAGAGGTTCTCAGTTCCTATGTCTTCCCTTCTGGTGTTGGGATGTGGGCTGTTCCTACTGTTTCAGGTTTAGCTAGTTATTCGGGTGTCGGCATGATGTCGGGTGCTGGTTTCTCAGGTTCGGCAATTCCGACACGTCCTCGCAAATTCTGGCTAGTGGCTGATGCAGAATTAATCGTTTATGGTGCAACTGAACCCGATGCGACGGTAACTATTGGCGGTCGTCCGATTAAACTTAATTCTGATGGTACCTTCCGTTTTCAAATGTCTTTCCAAGACGGCTTAATCGATTATCCAATTATGGCAGTTGCAGTCGATGGCGAACAAACTCGTTCCGTTCACATGAAGTTTAATCGTGAAACTCCTTCGCGCAACACCAACACTAAAGATGAGGCTGTTTTAGAATGGCTTTAAGATAAATCATAAAAACATCTATTTGTCAAAAAGAATATAGATTTACAAAACTAATCATTCCCCAGCCTTTAAAAGTTGGGGTTTTTTATGGCTAAATCATTCAAACTGTGAAAAATATCAACAATCATGAGTGAGTTACGTCACCAACTTAATCTAATTTTGGGTTTATCTTATAAGAGATTAAAGATTAATCTCTTCTTCAAACCCACCCAATTTGAAGACAGGCTCTAGACGAATCGTTCTAGGGTCTTTTGCCTTTTTGGGTAAGAAATGGTAAAAACGCGCCATGGCGCGTCTCTACAAATTATTTAGGAATTTGGGATAGACTAAAGAAATAGTAAATTTTTGTGACAAAAGCATAATGGTTGCGGCGATCTCTGTTCAAAACGTTTACAAGCTTTATAATCAAGTTCCTGTGGTCAATAATCTTTCTTTTGATATTGAAGAAGGAGAAATTTTTGGTTTACTAGGCCCCAATGGTGCGGGAAAATCAACGACCATTCGGATGATGATTACTTTAACCCAACCGTCACAAGGACAGATTCAAGTCGCAGGCTATGATATTGAGCGTCATCGTGAGCAGGTAAAACGTAATATCGGTGTTGTTCTGCAACAAATCAGTATTGATGGTGAACTCACGGTTTGGGAGAATATGGAATTTCATGGACGGATGCACCATATCCCTAATAGTCAACGACAATCCTTGATTGATCAGTGGCTCGATTATATGAGTTTAATTGATCGCAAAGACGTATTAGCAAAAACCCTTTCAGGTGGGATGAAGCGACGGTTACAAATTGCCAGGGCATTATTACATCAACCGCGTATTCTCTTTCTAGATGAGCCTACCGTCGGTTTAGACCCACAGAACCGCCGTCGTCTATGGGAAGTCATTCGAGACTTAAATCGTCAGGGAATGACCATTTTATTAACGACTCACTATATGGAAGAAGTAGAATTCTTGTGTGGCGAACAAGGAACAGGAAAACAGGGTAGGATTGGTATTATGGATGGCGGAAAATTGATCGAATTAGGAACCCTGACTGATTTTCGTCATAAATATGGCGAAGGATTAGTGATTAAACAAGTAGAAGATCATTTAGATTACAAGTTTTTTTCCACTTTGGAGCAAGCAAATTTGTATTTAGAAACTCTTGTCGATAAAACTGGTGTGATGAGTCGAGCATCCAATTTAGAGGATATTTTTGTGGAAATGACTGGACACCGTTTAGATTAAATGACATGAGACTAGCGACAAAAATTGAAGCTATTCTGTATTTGAAAGGTCAACCTCTTTCTCTAGGCGAACTTGCCGAATGTGCGGGATGCGATCGCTCTGAAGTAGAAGATGCTATGATAGAATTGATGTCAGACTATGCTCATCGAGATAGTGCTTTAGAAGTTATTGAAACACCAACAGGTTATAGTTTGCAATTGCGTTCGCTTTATCAAAATCTAATGCAAGACTTGATCCCCGCCGAACTTGGAACGGGTTGCCTGAGAACCTTAGCCGCGATCGCACTTAAAAGCCCCATTTTACAAACCGATTTGATTATGCTTCGAGGCAGTACCGCTTATCAACAGGTACAAGAATTGGTGGAGTTAGGATTTATTCGCAAACGTCGTCAAACCGATGGGCGTTCTTATTGGCTAGAAGTTACCGATAAATTTCATCAATATTTTGAGATCGATCAAATCTCTCAGTTATTGGGCTAATCTAAATAATCCTGTCAATTAACTTAAAGCAAGATCTTTAAAAGATGAGTAATCATAACATAGTATGAAACTACTCACCGTTTTTATTTAAGTAAGTTAACCTAGAGTAAATATTAATTCAGAAAAGTATAATGACTTTTAACCCTGATTTCTCACACAATATCTCTGAAGAACAGGACGACAACACCTTAATGGAATATCTTCAGAGACAACAACCCGAAACCTTAGCTTATATTGCTCAGTCAGCGAGTCCTGAGATCAAACAAATCATTAATAACAATGTGATGGGTATCGTGGGGATGTTGCCTTCAGAAGAATTTAATATACAAATTACCACTGACCGAGAAAATCTCGCAAATTTATTAGCTAGTGCGATGATGACGGGCTATTTTTTAAGTCAAATGGAACAACGGCGTGATTTAGAAGTGGCGTTATCTAATGTTGATTCGATTCCTCCCCAACCGCCCAAAAATCAATAAAATTAACCGCCTTTAGCAAAACAAGCCAAAACCAAAATAGAAAGGAGCAATCCTGGAACCAGTAAACCAAGTAGATAAGAAAATTCAGTTACAGTCATAAATCATGGGTTGATGAGTTTTCTTTTTTTACGCTAACTTAATTACTGGTTTTGTGGGACGCAACTTAAGAAAGTTTTAAGCTTGAGAAACGCTAAACAACAACCCGCCAATAATGATAGCAATGATACCCATGACGATTTCCCAGAAACGGTGATGGCTTTTAATGGTTGTTCCTCGGTGCGTTATTGAAATCCAATCGAGCCAAGGTGTAACGCTACGGCGAAACCATCCTACCATGCGAACATCTTCACCAATTAACTTTTTAACTTTAGTCCAACCAAACAGAAAATTTCCTAAGCCACCCAAACGAGACACATAACGGGTAAAAATCAGCCCTGTGGCATCTTGTACCATCAAATCAGAGCCAAATTGATATCCTGCGTCCCCGCGTCCGATAATTTGTCCTTTGATCTTGACGGGACGACCTCTTAACGGACTTGCATAGGGATCGCTCATCAGGGTAAAAATATCAGTGACCGTCGCTTTGTTAATATTGGGATACATGACAGCGACTTTAATCAGCGTACCAATGCCAAAACCGATTAAAGGTAAGCCAAACCATGCGAGAACATGATGTGATTGAGATTGTAACAAGATCAATGTAGAAAGTAGCCCCAAAACGATACCAATCAATTGAGCATTAAACAGAAAAATATCAACAACAAAATTGCTATAGAGTTTAGAGCGATCTAAATTTTTGCCTTCTTTGACCACATCTGTCATATTAAACTCAGTGGGTAAGTCCATTTGTTCAGCATAGGTACTCAACGCCCGAACCCGTTTCCCTGTCAGTGGATGGGTTGAATTGATTTCTGTCCACCATCCCCAGGGGTTATACAAATCCCATAAAAAAACTCGTCCAATATGAAGGGAATCACTGGTGATACGATAAGCGGTACCTACACCAACGGCAGCTTTAGCATCATAAATTCCCAGTGCGCGAGTTCCTTCTAATAGTGTACTCGGTTGATTAGCGTTCTGTTGTTCTAAAATTCCGTAGGCAATTTTTACTAAAGCACGAGATAAACCATTTGGGTTTCCAGTGACTTGGGCGGCAAAATGATCAGCAAAATATTCTCTAGTCCGTGATAAATAAAGTGTTAAATAAGTGCCAATGAAATAGAAAATATAAGCCCCAAGTGCTGCCATATTGATGACATCACCGATTTTATTATCATTTTTGCTACAGAAGCGACGGGCAAACGTATAGATTAGATAAGTGATTTGAACTAATGTTGCTGCGATCGTCATTATCGCAAAATCCCAATGGACAATATGCCCTAATTCATGAGCATATACGGTAGCCACTTCATCATCAGCAAGATAAGTAAAGATTCCCTGACTGACGACTAAACGAGCCTGATTGGGCAAAGAACCGTAAGTAAAAGCGGTGGGGTTCTGATCGTCGATAATGCCTAAACGCGGTGTATTAAGTCTTTTTTCGCGGCAAACATCTTGAATCACCGATACGGCTTCGGGACTATAACGCTTAATTTCGGCGATTGTTACCCAACGTGTTTTATACAGCCAATTTTGTGTTAAATCCATGAGCCAAGGGGATACAAAAAAAACGACTGCATTAAATACGAGAGTGATAATAACAGAAATTCCTAAACCCGTGACAGGATTGACTGAATCGTTAAGTATCAATAATAATGCTAAACATAGCACCATCACCATGCCAAACAGCAAGAAAATCGTGACGCTGGATGCTAGAGCTAGATTTCCCCCAATCCCTTGCATCGCTAGTTTAACGCCGTTTTGTGTAGTACGTCCTGCGTTTGAAGAGATTTGAGCGATCGGATGGGAAGATACTATACTATTTTGTCGCTCTTCGGCATCAAGAATCGATAAAAAACTTTTAGCCCATAAACGGGTTTCTCGATCTCGATGCTGTGTCAGTTCTTGAGCAATCTTAATCGCTTCTTCTTTATGATTATTGCCTCGATAAGCCCGCGCTAACGCCATTTTACCTTGAATATAAAAAGGTGACTGCACATTGGCTGATTGCTGGCAATAGGTTTCTAATAGTGCGATCGCTTCTGTGTATTCTTGTCTTTGTAAGGCTTTTATACCTTCTTCGAGTGACATCGGTATTTTCTCCACGCAACATCAAACAATGTTCCTTTATCTATAAATACCCATAACGTCATCGATTATTTACATTGGTACAAAATCTCAACTTCAAAAGCGAGCAATAAACGTTTTGACAAGCTTTCTTAAAAATTTTTAACAGTAGTCTGTCAATGAAAGCCGTCTTGTCTAATTGATTTTTAGTTGGAAATTTGGAAATCTTATCAGTTAGATTGGGAGGAGACGAACTGACGCAATTTAGCTAAACTCCAAGTTTGCCCTAAATTAAGCGGTAGGAGTGAGATACCCTCTAAACGGGATTGTACCCATCCATCGCCCCAAGACCACTCATGATAGCCGTCTATGCCCTGCGAAAGCAACATCCTAAGACAGTTATCATTGACGCTTTCTATTTGATGATGAATTGGTATTACACCCACCCAACTTGTAAAGCTCATCCCTGTGGAAAGTTGTTCGGGTAAACTGGGTTCAAATGTTTGGGGCCATAACCATTGACGGAGATTGCTAAATTTGAGGAGACTGTCTTTAATTTTAGTTTCGCTGGCGTTGAGTTCAATTCTCAGATGACTGGCTTGAAAATTTCCTAACATGGTAATGCACACTGAAGGTTAAGGCACTGTTTCTATTGTAGTTGAAAAAATAAAAGGGTCTGGCTAACCAAACCCTCACAAGATTATTAAAGAAGTTAGTCCTCTAAGTAATTTCTTGAATGACAGGTTGACCGTTTTCAATCGAACCAACGAGGATAATGTCAGCTAGACCGACAAATAAACCATTTTCTAAAACACCAGGAATATTATTAATGATCTTTTCTAAACTAGCGGGGTCATCAATACTATCAAATTTAACATCAATGACTAAATTTCCTTGATCGGTGACAACGGGGCCATCCTTTTTGACACCCATGCGAAGATCGGGTTTACCCCCTAACTTCTCTAGTTTGTACATAACAGGTACAGCCGCCATCGGCAATACTTCTACAGGTAGAGCAAAAGTTGAACCCAGTTGAGTTACGAGCTTACTTTTATCCACCACAACGATAAATAAATCAGCTAAGGAATCGACAATTTTTTCGCGGGTGTGTGCAGCACCACCACCTTTAATCAGGTTTTTTTGTGGATCAACTTCATCAGCACCATCGATCGCAATATCCAGCTTCTCAATCACATCAAGGGTTGTTAGAGGAATGCTGTATTTTCTTGCTAAGACTTCGGCTGCAAAAGAAGTGGGAACTCCAACAATGTTTTTTAGTTCACCCGTTTTCAGTCTCTCCCCGATATATTGAATCGCGAAGGCTGTGGTCGATCCCGTCCCCAGTCCGACAATTGAGTTAGATTGAACCCGAAGCGCGGCTGCTTTTCCGACTTCTTGTTTCATTGTTACGACGGGATCTTGAGTATCCACCATATGAATCGCTCCTAACTTTTTTCGTTACTCATTATCCCTGATCGGTGGTGAAAAGAAGCATTCTTAAACCACACAGTTATCAGTTTTTGTTTAATGAGTACAAGAAGTTTAGGTATTCGTTGTTTGAGCCGCTAACATTTCTTTGAGTTTTGATAGTTCAGAAGCCCAGCGCGGATCGGGTTGAAATCCTTCAGAATCTCCCGTACTTCTGTAGCTGCCGCCTCCCTCAGTTGAACGTCCACGTTTTTTGTTATTACGTTTGCTAGCCGATTTGGGTGCGGGTCTTTCGGCTTTGGGTCTGTCTTGTTTGATGGGCTTTTCAATAGGTTCTGATCCTTCGAGTGCCACATCTTCGCCTTCACCTTCGCCTTCGCCTTCACCCTCTTCTTTACCTTTCCCTTTAGTACGGGGTAAAGCTTTTTCAATTTTTAAGGGGCTATCCATGAAGGATTGACCGTTATATTTTTCAATAAATTGATCAGCCATTTCATCGGTTGGCACTGTGACGAATGCAAAACCACGACATTTACCTGTTTTGCGATCTTTGATCACTTTGGTGGTGACAGCGTCCCCTAAATCGGCGTAAACGGCTTGCAAAGCCTGACGCTCTATGGGTTCTTTGGGTAAATTACCGACATACAGGCGAACAGACATGGTAGATTCCTCCATATATTAAATTTGGGATAAAACTTTGATCGGTTGTAGTCAAGATTAATTACCAGTATTCCATCTTGTGAGGGCGGATCTTGTTGCAGTAGGAATAGATTAGCAAAAAATAGGTCGCAATTTCTAACACGACTTCTTTTTTGAAGACCTATCTGATATTTGACAATAGCGGCTTGTGCCGTCAATGTGAATGTTCCTCTTTCACGATACAAAGTTGATTCCTTTGTAAATTCCTCTGATGTTGGCAGTCCTCTTCTAGGGATTCACCTGAATTTATCTTGCCTTCTTAGATTATTACAGAATATTTACACAGTTCGTCAAATATTTCTAGTTTGCCAGATTACGTCTTGTGGAGTAAATGAGTAATTTTACTTATCATTTTGTTCATCATGAACAAATTATATTAAAAGGTCTTGCTAAAAGTGTAATTATGTGCATGATAGAGAAAAGTGGGTATTATGGGAGGAGCAGATTAGTAATTCTTTGGAGGTAGATAATAAATCTCTCTATAGCGTAGTAGACACTTTTGTCAAATTCTTGTTACATTACTTATTAACCAGAAGAAAAAAGCTTTATAGCAACTCAACCTTTTGGTTTTAACCCTTTCTTAACATTGTTACGCACAGGAGTAATACCATGTCTGAGCCAATGGAACTATCTTTAGAACAGCAATTCAATATCCGTTCTTTTGAAACACAAGTTCAACACATGAGTCGTGAACAAGCCCAAGAATTTCTCATGAAACTTTATGAGCAAATGATTGTTAGAGAAAATCTCTATAAATCCTTTATTAAACATCAATGGGGAATTGAACAAAGTCCTTGGTTTAAGTAGAAGGATAGCCATAACCAAGCGACCTCCTTCTCTAGCTCAGTTCAAAAAAAGGAAAATAGCAAAGGGAGACGGGGCGCAATTTCTTCTGTTAATCTAAAATTAGTGGCAGAGTGTGAAGCTTGCTTCTATAGTTAGGATGTATGAATCTGATGTATAGAAAGCACATATGTTTCAGAGTGGCTTAATCTGCACAAACTTTTCCGATGGTCTACAGCGTTTAGTCGACTATGTTCCAGAACTAGCGCAAAGTGGTTTAAAGCAAATTATTTTCTTTCATAGTATTCCCGCGTGGAAACAGGGTCGTATTCCCAGCGCACATGATCCTGATATCATTGAGGCGAGACAAAAACTAGAACCCGCCTTAAAAAAAATTCCTGACGGGATTGATGTCAAAATAGAGATCAACCCAGGCCGTTCCCAGGAAGCAATCTTAGAATTACTCAAAAAATATCCAATTGATGTCATTTTTACCATTCCACCTAGTATTAATGGAACAAATGAACAGATTTTTGGACAACCAACCCTCGATTTAGCCAAAGCCACAAACATTCCTTTGATGTTAATGCGACCTGAACTGACTTCGGTTTACATGAATGACGAATTAGCTTTACGGTGTCAACATCTTTGGCGATATTTATTAATTCCCTACGATGATGGAGATGCCGCACAATATCTCATCAGTCAAATCAAAGAGTATGCCACTAAAAATCCTGCTCATGGTGTAAAAGAATGTTTCTTACTTTGGGTTTTACACAATAGAGGGCGTGACGCAGAACTCTTAAACATTAGACAACAAGAAGCTCAAACCAAATTAGACAACATTAAACAAGACTTAGAAACACTTAATTTAAAGGTAACTACTGAAGTTCGGATTGGTGAACCGATTCTTGAAATTACTAAAGTCGCAGTCGAAAAAGATATTAGTGCTTTAGCATTTTCTATGCTACATCGTAATCCCTTTCTTTCCTTTGCCGCACCCAGTTTAGGCACGTCTATTTTGAGTCAAGTTTGGTTTCCAATGATCTTTTTCTCACCGAAAAAATAACATTATCTTATAGGGAGAAGATCAAAAACTCCCTATTGCTTACTTGATGCTGGTTCTGGTGAATTGGCAAAACCCGCTTCTAATTTGGCTAAAATTTTCGGTTTGAGCTTTTCTAACTCCCGTTTTAACATACGCTTGCTAATTTGCGGTTTCCCCATCGGTGCCACCTGTCCAGCATTAGCCCATTCTTGAAGCATTTTACCTTGATTGGGCGGAATCGAAGCCGTTGTTACATTCAAACACTGTTCAGAACCATCAAGGGGGAAAAAGAGAATCCAATAGCGTCCCGACTCGCCTAATGTACGGGCTGTACGTTGACCAATAGGCGTTTTAAAATCTAAATAACAAGGCAGCCATCGAGCCCCATATTCTTTGTGATAGAGAACAGTAATCCAAAGTAACATCGGGTGAGGAGTGGGCAAATATAGAAATTGATTGTAACGAAGACTAGCCACTCGATTTCTGATATCCTCTTGATCTAACATGACCCACAGACTGGCAAAAGATCCCTCACCCGTATTTAAACAACGTGGAAAAACAATTTTTTGTCGGGGTTTATCAGTAGGCCAAATCGATTTTAGGCAAGCTTCTTTAGCCAGAGTCGGATTAAGATGAGTGATGGCGGTATCTGTCGTCGGTGCAATTGTTGATTTACTTTTGCTATCGTTTGTTAGAACTTTTGCCTTGACAGGTTGTTGCGTTTCTTTAATCAGTGGTTCAATTCGTTCTAATGTTTGTAAAATTTCACCAATCGTCTGAGGTCTGTCTGAGGGTGCTTTGGCCAAACAACGCATCATTAATTGTTCTAAAGATGGCGGGAGTTTCAGGGATGGGTTAATGGGTCGCGGTTCGGCGTAGTGATGCACTTCATACCAACCCCCAAAAGAGGAATTATCAGGAAACAGAGGCATTTCACCCGTTAACATTTCATAGATCATAATGCCTAGACTGTAAACATCGGAACGGCTGTCGAGTTCTTTTCCTTCCATCTGTTCAGGAGAACAATAAGCCAAAGTTCCCATAAAAGATTGTGTTTGAGATTCACCCGATTGAATCAGTTTAGCAATCCCAAAATCGAGGATTTTAACCAATTCTCCCAAACCCGAGTCTTGAATTACTAAAATGTTACTTGGTTTAATATCTCGATGAATAATGGGACACAGTTCACCCTGAAAAATAATTCCTTTGTGGGCGCACTCCATACCAAAACAGATTTGACGAGTTAAATTAAAAAAACGTGATAGGGGTAGCGGATGAAATTTAACAATTTCGCTGAGACTTTCACCCTGCAAAAATTCCATGACATAAAACGGAATTTCTTTTTCATCTACCCCATAGTCTCGCACCCGAACAATATGAATACTGCGTTCTCCTAAAAGTGCCGAAATCGTCGCTTCTCGTTCAAAACGTTCTCGCATTTTTTTATTTAGCAAGGCTTGAGAGAGGAATTTAACCGCGACGGTTACCCCACCTAGTAATTTATCTTCTGCTCGATATACTTGGCCCATTGCCCCACTACCAATTAATTCTAAAAGTTGGTAACGGTTTGCGAGTAAGCGACGATGTCTAGTTTCTGCCGACATAGCTTAAGCGACTATAGTTTTAATAAGTGGACTCGTGGAAATCGAGTCATTCGGTACACTGCCTTGGTAAGGCAGTGTACCGAATGACTTGGATTGAAATAAGGTCAAAGGGTCTTCTGTTGACCATGAATAGTCACACTTTTTGTTTTTCAAAGCGGATGTGTTTTGGTTATTTAGAAGACTTCAGTATAAAGATTCCCTTTTTTAGACCGTAAATCAACAATCGCCACAGAAGATTTAATTTTTAGTACATTAATACTGTAATTCTAAGACAGCTTCCATCGTGCTAGTTAGGTAATGTCCCGATAAAATGCCACTGGAGAGATGATAAGTATGATGATTGACGCGATAGAAGGTTTCAAAACCGCTACGACGTTGGCGATCGCTTAAAACTAAGTAGCGTTGTATAATTGAATTGCTGCCAACCCATCCCTCACCCTCAATTTGTCCTAAGTCGCTTTGTTGTAGTACATAAGTATACTGTTGCTCATTCCCATCAATGCGACCTCGGTACTGATATGAGATTTCTTCACGCTTAGAACCGATAAAAGCCAATTTGGTCACCATCGTAAACCAATTATCATTTGTCCAAACAATAATGGTTCGCCCTTTAACCAGAAGAGGTGATTGATTTCTTTCTAACCAATTCCCTTCAATTGTCCAGCGTCCTGCTTCCAGTAAAAAACTGTGACTCAAAGCATTACTCCTTCATCTTGTCCGAAACGCTACCAAATCCAGTTTACCCAAAAAATTAAAGCATCTTATAGCATTTTTCCCTCTCAATGGAGGTGAGGTCATTTACACAATAACATCATGGCTTCGGCTAGAGCTTTTAGAGTAAAACGTATTTGTTCTTCAGTGTGGCAAGAAGTAATAAAAAAGCGCAAACGAGCCGCATTATAAGGTACAGAAGGATAAACCATTGGCTGTACATTAATTCCTTGTTGGAAAAGTGCTTTACAGACTTCCACAGAGGCATCAGGTTCACCAATAATAATCGGTATGATTGGTGTATTTTTGCTAATACCTGTATTAAAACCGTATTCTTGAGCCAAAGAGAGGAATAATTGAGAACGATCGCGTAATTTTTCGACACGTTCGGGCTGCGTTTTCAGTAGTTGTAAAGCGGCTATTGCTGATGCGGTATTGGGTGGAGTCATGCCCACGCTAAACACAAACCCAGGCGCACTATATTTTAAGTATTCTACGATCGCTCTCGAAGCCGCAATATATCCCCCACAACTGGCAAAAGATTTACTCAGAGTTCCCATCCATAAATCAACATCTTTCCCCGATATGCCAAAATATTCACCTATTCCTCTACCTGTGGCACCCAGTACCCCAATAGAATGAGCTTCATCGACCATTAAAAAGGTTTTATAGCGTTTCTTTAAATCAACGATTTGGGGCAAAGGAGCAATATCGCCATCAGTGCTATAAATTCCTTCAATAACAATTAAAACTTTTTCATACTCTAGACGATGTTGGCTCAAAAGTTGTTCTAGAGAATGCCAGTCATTATGGGGAAATTCCATTAACGTCGCCCCCGACATCTGACACCCTTGACGAATACTATTATGACTGAGAGCATCATATAAAATCAGATCATTTCTACGGAATAAATGACCGATTGTTGTTACATTCGTCGTATGACCACCAATATAAACGATACAATCTTCTGTTCCTAGAAAATCAGCAATTTCTTTTTCTAATATTTGGTGTAAGGCAATTTCTCCAGATAAGACACGACTGGCAGAAACCGAAGTTCCATAGCGATCAATAGCTTCTTTTGCAGCTTGAGAAACCCTTGGATCGCCCGACATTCCAATGTAGTTATAACTCGAATAATGAATCAATTCTTTTCCATTAATCATAGTTACATCTTTAGCAACACCATCACGAATGATAAAAAATGGGTTGCCAAGTTGATTGGCTCGATTAATATCTGTTTTTAAACCAATATATTCGCTTGATTGTTCAAATTTATAAAATTGCTCTGGAATATTTTGAACTTCAGTTTTGATTTGTGGAGTTTCTACAGGAGGTTTATGACCATTGGTATCGAAGGATTTTGTTATGGCTACAGGTTCTATATTTACTGTTTCATCTAATCTAAGTTCTGAAAGAATATAAGTCGTTAATGAATCTACAGTAGGATAATCAACCGCGACATTATTAGAGAGAGTCAGATCTAGACTAACTTGTAAATTATTTTTAAATTCAACCGCCATTAAAGAATCCATTCCTAAATCAGAAAAATTCTGTAGTGGGTCAATTTGTTCGGCTGAACTAAATCCTAATACCCTGGCAAGTTGGTAACGTATATGTTCGGATAGGAGTTGTTTTTGTTCATTTTTGAGTGTTATTTCAAACTGTTGTAGAAACTCAGTTAATTTTTTGACAGATTTCTCTGGAATATCAACAACAACAGGTTTTAAGGTTTCAAAGAAAGGATAATCTTTTTGCGATGGCAATTGAGCCAAGAATTTTGACCAATCAACTAAAAATACGCCCGACTGAGTAATGTTTTGATTTAATAGTGTTTCTAAAACTTCTAGACCAAATTCTGGGGAAATATTGGTAATTCCTTTAGTTTTTAAGAGATTTTGTTCTAGATTAACTGCCATCCCTGCATCACTCCAAGGCCCCCAATTAATACTCAAGCCATGTAGTCCCAAACTACGGCGATAATGAGCTAGGGTATCCATAAAAACATTAGCTGAAACATAGCTAGATTGACCTAGAGAGCCGATCAAAGAAACAATTGAGGAAAAACAAACAAAAAAATCTAATGGCATCTTCTGAGAGGCTAAATGTAGATTCCAAGCACCTTGTACCTTGGCATCCATCACCTTTTTAAACCTTTCCCAAGTTAGATTAGACAACATCCCATCATCTAAAATCCCTGCTGCATGAATAATTCCTGCTAATGGCGGTTTACCTCTTCTTTTGCGTCCAATAATCCGTTTAACGTCTTCTAATTTGGAAATATCGCCGTATTGGACAGTGATTTCTACACCGTTTTGTTTTAGCTGTTGAATGGTTTCTTGTGCGGTGATAGAAGCTTCATTGCGACTGACAAGAATAAGATGTTTTGCACCTTTTTGTACTAACCATTGAGCAACTTGTAATCCTAATGCACCCAGTCCGCCAGTAATAAGATAAGTACAAGTAGATTTAATAGTTAGTGTAGACGATGTGGGTTCTGGTAAAGTAATAATCACCTTACCGATGTGTTTTGCACCTGCTATGTACCGAAACGCATTAACCGACTCTTCTATTTTAAAAACTTTATGAGGCAGGGGTTTTAGGCTACCGTTTTGGAACTTTTGTATTAATTCTTTAAGTAAAGTCGTAATTAAATCAGGATTATCTCGCGCAATTTCAAGTAAATCAAAGAGAAAATAATTAATATCATCCCGATACTGTTTAACTTGTTCAGAGTTCCAAACCCCAATCTTACCAATTTCAACAAACCGCCCACCTTTTTTGAGAACTTGTAAACTGTGGGGAATAAAATCACCATTGAGACTATTTAAAACAAGATCAACACCTTGATTATCGGTTAAACTCATGATTTCTTCAGTAAAATCAAGATTTCTTGAGTTCATGACGTGTTGTATTCCCATTCCTCGCAAATAATCCCATTTTGGTAAACTCGCGGTTGCAAACACTTCTGCACCAATATTTTGAGCGATTTGTACTGCGGCTTGTCCTACTCCTCCTGCGGCTGCATGGATTAAAATATGATCGCCTGCTTTAATTTTGGCTAAGTAATATAACCCGTAATAAGCGGTGAGAAAGGTACTGGGAATGGTTGCTGCTTCAGCAAAACTTAATTCTTGGGGTTTGGGGACAACAAAAGATGATTTTACGGTAACAAAACTCGCTAAACTACCTAATGCGAATGCTGCAATGACTTCATCACCTATTTGTAACCCTTTAACTGTTTCTCCTACTGCTACGATTTTTCCTGCACATTCACCCCCAAACGGAATATCTGACGCATCTTTAAACCCCATTTGCTCTAAATAGGGTTGTAGCATTCCGAGGGCGTTTAGCACATCACGAAAGTTAACCCCCGCCGCATAGACAGCTATTTCGACTTCATCGGGTGCTATAATACGACCTTTTAAAGGTGCAAGTGTTAAATTATCTAATGAGCCTGTTTGAGATATTTTTAATTGAATCGATTCATTTTTTATAGTATCTAAAGTTTGTGGAACTAAACGCGGTACATATCTGATAGATTCACGATATGCGATTTGTTCTTCGTAATCTGGATAAAACAATTCATCTTGTAAGATTTGTAGATTTTCTTCGGGTGAATCTAAATCGATAATGCGACAAAATAAATCAGGATATTCTAAGCGAATAACACGGGCAAGTCCCCACAATGTCGATTGTTGTACTTGTAATTGATTAGTATTTTGTACTGCTTGAGTATTTCTAGTAACTAAGTTTAAATGAGATACTTTGGTTTGATTCAAAGCTTGCATTAAATGTAAGACACTGCCACAACCTCTAAGTTGAGATTCAGCTAAATCCGTTAATTCATCTAATCCCCAAAGGTGAACAATTTTCCAATCAGAACGATGAATTTGACTAAACAAACGTTGAAAATCTTCAAATTTTGAAGGGTTAATTTGATAGTGTTGTTCGTCAATGCAAGTATAAGTATCTCCAATACTCACTAAAATAAAATGATTTTCTTGTTTTTGAATTACATCTGCTAATTTAGCTCCTATTCCTTGTGAGTTTGCAAAAATTAGCCAATTTCCTCCTAATTTTTGAGTAGGTTCAGATTTCGATTTCGCTTGCCAAGAAATTTGATATAAAGCATTTTCTAATTGTTGTGTAACTTCTTTTCTAGGACTATCTTGAAAAATACGCTCTAATGATTTATGTTTAATGGCTTTTAAGGTAAATCCTTTTATACCAGCTAAAAGACTTCCAGATTCATCTAATAATTGTAGATCAGCTTTGATTTCGGAAGAATTTTGTTGTTTAATTTCGAAAAAACTCCAAAACAGATTATTTAATGGATGATATACTTGTAAACTTTCTAAACCAACTGGAAGATAGACTAGATCCTGTTTTTGTTCTAAGATTGCGCCAATAACTTGAAAACTTGCATCTAATAAAGTGGGATGTAGCTGATAAGTTTTGGATTCTTGTTGTAAATTATCAGAAAGTTTAATTAATCCTAAAGCTTGCCCTTTGCTAAATAAAAGTTTTTGAATCCCTTGAAATGATGTACCGTAATTTAATCCTTGCTCTTGACAATTTTGATAGTGTTCGGCAATCGATAAAACTTGATAACATTCATTTTTGATTTTTTGAAGATTAACTGATTTTTGTTGATACTTTTCAGTAATGACTAGATTACCCTGAGCATGAAGCGTACTAATCTTATCTTCATTAAGACTAAAAATTTTAAATTCTGTATTTTCAGGATCTAAAATTAATTGAATTGTTTTTTGTACATTTTCAAGTAATGTTAATGGTTGTTCAATCCTAACATTCTTTAGTTGAATATTATTTTCAGGATAAAGACTAGAACTTGCGGCAATTGCCATTTCTAGATAAGCAGCAGCAGGAAAAACAGGTGTATTTCCTAAACAGTGGTCTTGTAAGTAAATTGGTGAGATTTTGCTAATTTGCGACTGAAAAAGAATTGAGGAACTATTAGCAATTGATACAGGTTGTCCTAATAGCGGGTGAACAGTGAGATTAGATTTTTGGACTTGAGTGGCAAATGTAGTGATAAAATCTTCAGCATTTTGCGCCCAATATCGCTGACGTTGAAAAGGATAAGACGGGAGAGAAACTAAACGACGTGAATATTCTTGATCGAAACCTAACGCATTAATTTTATAACCTTTTAAATACAGTTCACTTAAACTTTGTAAGAGTTGTTGCCAGTCTGGAACACCTAAACGTAAACTGGGTAACATCAAAGGTTCAAAAGAAGTATCAGTAGCAGTACGACTCATTCCGAGTAAAATCGGTTGCGGCCCTATTTCGAGTAGTATTTTATAGTTATGTTTTTGTAATGTTGCGATGCTTTGGGCAAATTTAACCGCTTGTCTAATATGTAAACACCAATATTCAGGTGTAGCAATTTCGTCTGTAATAAAGTCACCTGTTAAATTAGAAATTAGACTTAACTGAGGACGATGATAAGTTATTTCACGGGCCACTTGAGCAAAATCTTTTAATATTGGTTCCATTAAAGGAGAATGAAAAGCATGAGACACTTTTAACGGCGTTGTTTTAATTCCCTTGGCTGTTAAATCAGTTTGAATTGTCAGAATAGCCTCGTGCTTTCCTGAAATAACAAAACTTTGAAAACCGTTAAACGCAGCAATAGAAACCTCTTTAATATAAGGTTTAATGGCATCTTGTACTGTCGTCTCACTTGCAAGAATGGCTAACATCATGCCATCATCGCTTAAAGATTGCATCAAACGACCCCGCGCTGCAATCAGTTTTAAACCATCTTCTAAACTAAAAACACCTGCTAGACAAGCTGCGACATATTCCCCGACACTATGCCCTAAAACGACTGATGGCATGACTCCCCACGACATCCATAACGTCGCCAGGGAATATTCAAGGGCAAATAAAGCAGGTTGAGTATAGATGGTTTGATTAATCGAATCAGATGAGAGAATATCAAGTAAAGGTTGATCTAGATAGGGTTCTAGGATATCTGCACAACGATCGAGGGTTTGTCTAAATAGGGGTTGAGTTTCGTAGAGTTGTCGCCCCATATTAATATATTGTGAGCCTTGCCCCGTAAACAGAAATACAATCGGACTGTCTATATTTCCATCATTAATGTGTGAATAACGTAGCTGAGTGGTTTCATTCCCTTGAACAAATGCAGCTAAATTGTGTTGTAACTGTTCTCTAGACTCGACAATGACCGATAAACGATGATTATACTGAGAACGTCGGGTATTAGCAGTAAAACAAATATCCGCAATCGGGGTTACGGGATGTTGTTCTAGATATTCTTGATATTTTAAGCTAAGTTCTCGTAATGCGGGTTCTGTTTTTGCCGAAAGGGTTAGTAAATGGAACGATCGTTCTAAAATCGTTAGAGACGCGCCATGGCCCGTCTGTACATTATGTCGCGTCTGTACGGGGGCTTCTTCTAAGACTATATGGGCATTTGTTCCACCAAAACCAAAGGAATTGACCCCCGCAATGAGAGGCGTTTTAGCATTATTCCAAGGGGTTAAGGTTTTCTGAACTTTAATCGGCAGTTTAGACCAAACAACGGCACTATTAGGCTTATTAAAATGAAGATTTGGCGGAATTTGGCGATTTTTTAGACAAAGGACGGTTTTAATCAGTCCTGCGATCCCTGCGGCGGTTTCGGTGTGTCCAATATTTGTTTTCACTGATCCGATCGCACAGACATCATTTAGATTACGATTTTGTGAAAGTACAGTTCCAAGGGATTCTAACTCAATACGATCCCCGATTTTGGTTCCAGTACCATGTGCTTCGATATACTGAACTTGATCTGGAGAAATTCCCGCATTTTGATAAGCTTCTTGTAGAACTCCGATCTGAGATTGAAGATTTGGGGCCGCGAGTCCGTCAGTTCGTCCATCTTGGTTACAGGCAGTCCCGCGAATTGTCGCATAAATCGGATCACCATCAGCGATCGCATTTTTTAACGGTTTGAGAACAACAACCCCTGCGCCTTCACTACGAACATAACCATTAGCATCAGCATCAAAACTCTTGCAGCGACCATCACTTGAGAGAAAACCCCCTTTCGTAAAACCAATTACCCCACCAGGTAATAAAAGAATATTCACCCCACCTGCTAAAGCAAGGGTTGATTCTCCACGCGCTAGACTCTGACAAGCGAGATGAACCGCCACCAAAGAAGAAGAACACGCTGTATCGACTGCTAAACTGGGGCCTTTAAAATCAAAAACATAAGAAATACGATTCGCGGCGAGACAATTGGCTGTTCCCGTTGTGCTGTAGGGGTCATTTAAAAATTTATGCCAAACCATCGTTGAATATTCATGACTGCCAATACCAACAAATACACCTGTTCTAGTTCCTGCTAATTGCTCAAGAATCAGTCCCGCATCTTCGAGGGCTTCGTAGGCAACTTCAAGGATGAGTCGCTGTTGTGGGTCAATTGTCGTGACTTCACGCGGGGCAATGCCAAAAAACTGCGGATCAAATTGATCGACTTGTTCGAGAAAGCCACCCCATTTCGTATTAGTTTTATTGGGTTCAGAAAAGTCGGGATGATAATAAAGATTGAGATCCCAACGTGAGGGAGGAACTTCAGTAATAGCGTCTTTGCCATCTCGCATCAACTGCCAGAGAGCATCGGGGTTAGGGGCTTTTGGGAAACGACAGCCTATACCTATGATCGCGATCGGTTCTAGGGACATAATTAATTAATAATTAAGATTCTCTAATACTTCATTGAGTAGGTTTTCTGCTTCGGAGTCTGTGAGATTTTGAAGATTCGTTATTTCTGGTTCTTCTGAAGTCTTTTTCGGAGGGTCTTGTAGAGACACGCCATGGCGCGTCTGTACGGTTAGATAATTGACTAAATCGGTAGCAGTTGGGTAATCAAAAGCGATCGTAGAAGGTAAGGTACAATTTAAAGTCATCGCGAGTCGATTTCTGAGTTCAACTGAGGTTAGGGAGTCGAGTCCAAGTGAGATCAATCCTTGATCTGGATCAATAGCTTCAATTGATTTTAAACCAAGTACGGTAGCGATTTGTAATAAAACGTGTGTCATTAAATCGTTTTTTTCGACACTTTGTACAGACGCGCTAGTGATTGTCTCATAAGCTGTCGGTTTAATTTCGCTCAAAAATGGTGAATTTTGGATGTTTGACCAATTAATCGACATGACACCAATTTGGGTCAAATCACTCCTTATCAGTTGTTCTAGGACGGCTAAATAGTGTGAGGGTGCGATCGCTTGCATTCCCGATATACCTTGGCTAAGATGAGCATTTTTGGTTGCCTTACCCATTCCGTCCCACCTTCCCCAATTGATCGAAGTAGCAGGAAGTCCTAAACCACGACGGGCGAACGCTAAACTATCGAGAAAGCTATTAGCGGCGGTATAATTGGCTTGTCCTGCACTCCCTAACAATGATGCAGCCGAAGAAAACATCACAAAGAAATCTAATGAGTGATTTTGGCTAAATTGGTGTAAGTTCCAGGCACCTTGAATTTTAGGTAAATATACTTGCTCAAAACGCGACCAAGTTTGATTTTCTATAATTCCATCATCTAGAACGCCTGCTGCATGAATGATTCCTCGTAGGTTCTTGACATTTTGAATTATTTGTGAAATATCACGAGCATTTGACACATCAGCTTGTATGACTTGAATTTTTGTCCCCAGACTGGTGAGTTGTGTAATAGTTTCCTGAACGTGTGTAGCAGGTTGATGTCTTCCGACTAAAATAAGATGTGATGCGCCTTTTGTAATTAGCCATTGAGCGACTTTTAAGCCGAGATCTCCTAAACCTCCTGTAATCAAATAAGTGCTATTACTGCGAATGGTAGAGACGCACCATGGTGCGTCTGTACTGGGGGGAGTAATTAAAATTTTGCCGATATGTTTGGCTTGCTGCATTTTACGAAACGCATCGATCGCTTGTTCCGAGGAAAAGATTTGATAGGGTAAGGGTAAAATATGCTTTTTGTCAAACAAGATTAATAATTGTTTGAGCATTTTTTGAATCAAATGGGGTTTTGAGAGCGCGAGTGAGAGTAAATCACAACTAGAGTATGATACATCAGGTCGAATTTGTGCGACTTGTTCACTTTGCCAAATTCCTTGTTTACCAATTTCTAAAAAGTGACCGCCAGATGAGAGAATAGATAAGCTTTTTGGGATAAATTCACCACTAAGGCAATTTAGTACCACATCGACTCCTTTTCCTTGAGTTAGCCGCATTACCTGATCAGAAAATTCAAGGGTACGAGAATTCATAATATACTTGACACCCTTAGTTTTTAGATAGTCCCATTTCCCATCGGATGCAGTAGCGAAGACTTCCGCGCCTAAATATTGTGCAATTTGAACGGCTGCAAGTCCTACTCCTCCTGCTGCTGCATGAATAAGTACACGTTCCCCCGTTTTGAGTTTGGCTAAATGATGGAGGGTATAATAAGCAGTGAGAAAGGCACCTGGAATCGTTGCTGCTTCAAAATCACTCAATTCGGGCTTTTTAGTGACTAGATTCGCATTAACAGTAACATATTGACTAAAACTACCTGTAGCAACAGCAATCACAGGATCACCAATCTTTAAATGTCGTACTCCGTCACCAATAGCGACAATTTCACCGACACATTCTAAACCTAATTCCCCCACCGAAGACAGTCCCAACACATTCAGTAAATCTCTAAAATTGAGTCCAGTTGCTGAAACTCGAATTTCCACTTCACCAAATTGGGGTGAATGACGCTCTTTTGGTTGCCATGCTAAATGATCAATTGTTCCTCTTTCAGATATTTGTAAAGACGCGCCATGGCCCGTCTCTACGTTAATATCTGATTTTTCATTTAAAGAACAACGAACTAATCTAGCGACATAACGTATCCCATCTCGATACGCGATTTGATCTTCTAGACTAACAGAGCTTATTTCAGAACATAAAGCCTGAATATCGTTATTTTTGGCATCAAGATCAATGCAGACACAGTTAATTGAAGGGTGTTCTAGTGCGATCGTTTTTCCGATTCCCCACAGAGGAGAAGCAGTAAGATCATTTATATTAGGAAGATGATTGGCTACTGCTTGTGTGCCTCTTGTGATTAAATAAAAACGATTTGGATAGTTTTGCTTGACTAAGGCTTGTACTAAATATAAAGTGCTTTGCGTGCTAAGTTCTAAACTGTCTGCGGGGTCTAAACTCCAGAGATAAATAACTCCTGTTACTGATTCTAGTGAGTTCAATAATTTTAGATAATCTTGTGGTTGTTGTCTGTTCAAATCATCTGGAAAGACAAGCGTACAAGATTGGGATTGTAATTCCAAAAAATTCGCTAATTCTTGAGCTATTCCCGTATAATCAGCAAAAATCAGCCAGTGTATATCTTCTTCTTTTGATTTATAGACGGGTATTTGAGGTTGCGGTTGCCATTGAATCTGATAAAACCAATCTTGATCTATTTGATGGTCTTGTCCGAGTAATGTTTGTGGATTGGCTCTTTTTGAAGTAATTCCCTTGATTTGGGCGATTATTCCTTGTTCATCAAATAATTGTAAGTCAGCAATGATTTGATTTTGTTCAGTTTGGGGACGCAGCTTAACATAACTCCAAATGTTTGAACTCAAGGGACGGTAAAAGCAAACTCGTTCAATAGCTACGGGTAAATAGGTTTCTGATGTTGCTTTGGTGGGAAAAGCCGCTAAAATAACTTGAAAACACGCATCAAGTAAACTGGGGTGGTATGAATAAAATTCTAGGTCAAGTAGTAATTTAATTTGTCCTAATGCTGCGCCATCTTGTCGCCAAAGTTGTTTAATTCCTCTAAAATTAGAACCATATTCTAATCCTTGTTTTTGACATTGTTGATAGAATGTCTCGACGGAAACGGATGTCAGTTCTTGTTGAAGTTGAGAAAGATCGATGTTTGTTTGATCTAAAGATGCTTGATAACTGGTTACTGTCCCAAAACTGTGTAATTTCCAATTTTCTTGATCAAGTGAACCATAAATCTCAAAGGATGCTTGTTTGTCGTCTTTTTTCAGAATAACTTGTACTGTTTGCGTTTCGTGTTCTGCAAAAATTAACGGTTGTTGAATGATTAAATTTTCTAAAATCAAATGGGTTGTTTTAAAAAGCTTTGACCCTGCGGTTAAAGCTATTTCAATGTATGCTGTAGCGGGTAAAACGGGAACTTGATACAATTGATGGTCTTTGAACCATTCTAGAGTCTCCACACTAAAACAAGATTGAAAGATAATTTCTTTTAAGGCTGATGGTAAACGTTCCCCAAGTAAAGGATGTGAGGGAGGTAGAGACGAGACACGTCGCGTCTCCGTTTTCAATGGTGGATCGATCCAATAGCGTTTTCTATGCCAAGGATAAGACGGTAAACTAATTTTACAACGCTGATAATCTTGATCGAAAGCCATCCAATCGATCGCCACTCCTTTAAGATAAAGTTGAGCAACACTTTCTAGCATCTGTTCCCAGTCTGAATTAGGCGATAAACTAGGTAAACATAAATAATCTTGAGTCGTGTCTGGTGTCATTTCTGCTAAAATCCTGCGACCCATCCCAAGTAATACAGGTTTACTACCACATTCGAGAAACACCTGATAGCCATCTTGCAACAACGCTTTAAAACCATCGGCAAACCTTACTGGTTCTGTGATCTGACGACACCAATATTCTGATGTAGCGATTTCATCGGTAATCAAATTGCCTGTTACATTAGAAATGAGATCGATTTGTGGTGAAAAATAACGAATTTCTTGCGCTACTTTCCTAAATTCTGGGATCATCGGTTCCATTAAGGGAGAATGAAACGCATGAGAAGTATTCAAAGACTGGGTTTTAATTCCTTTAATGGCTAAAAGATCGATGATTTTTTGTAGGGTTTTTCGTGTCCCCGAAATAACTGTATTTTGTGAACCATTAAACGCAGCAAAGGCAATGTCTGACGTTACAGGATAAATCAGTTCTTTTACAATTGATTCATCGGCCATTACTGCGACCATTTCACCATCTTGGGGTAAAGCTTGCATCAGTTTAGCCCGTGTCGCAATTAATTTCAGTCCATCTTCTAAACTGAAAACACCCGCTACAGTTGCCGCAACATATTCACCGACACTATGACCCATTACCGCAGTTGGCACAACCCCCCAAGATTGCCATAATTTAAACAGTGCGTATTCGATGGCAAATAAAGCAGGCTGTGTGTAGATAGTTTGGTCGATGGGTAAGACGTGACCATTTTGCTTAAATGAGGATGGATACAAAACATCGAGTAAAGATTTATTGAGGAATGGTTGCAAAATTTCAGCACAGTAATTAAGCGTTTCTCTAAATAGGGGTTGCGTCTCATAGAGTTGTCGCCCCATATTAATGTATTGTGAACCTTGTCCTGTGAACAGAAAAGCAATTTTAGTCGGAACGTTATTAACCCGATATCCCTTTTCTGGGTTTGGTGACCAAACCCCTACTAATTTTTTCTGTAACTCTGGGACAGATTCCGCAATAATCGCAATACGATCGCTGTACTGAGGTCGTCCTGTATTCGCGCTAAAACAGAGATCTGCTAAAGAAAGATTTGGATTTTTTGTTAAAAATTGTTGATATTGCTTGACTAAATTACATAATGCTGTATTTGATTTTGCGGAGAGGGTCAACAGATGAAGCGGACGATTTAAAATCGGTAGAGACGCGAGATCTCGCGTCTGTACACCATATCTCGTCTCTACTGGGGTTTCTTCGAGGATGACGTGAACATTAGTCCCCCCAATACCCAGGGAATTTACACCAGCGCGACGGGGATAACCCTCATTCTTCCAATCTTGTAGCGTGGTATTGACATAAAAGGGACTCTGTTTAAAATCGATCTGGGGATTAGGTTTTTCAAAATGCAGTGTCGCAGGGATTTTTTGATGATACAGTGCGAGAACCGTTTTAATAAAGCCCGCCATTCCCGACGCAATTTGTAAGTGTCCGATGTTAGTTTTTACTGAACCAATGGCACAATAACCCGTTTTCTGAGTATGGGTACGAAATGCTTGGCTGAGTCCTGCGACTTCAATGGGATCACCAAGGGGGGTACCAGTGCCGTGTGCTTCAATATATGTAATGGTTTCTGCGTCTACTCCTGCATTTTCTAACGCTTGGACTACAGCGCGGGCCTGTCCATCGCCATTAGGGGCTAAATAACCGACTTTGGTACCACCATCATTACTCAGGGCTGATCCTTTGAGTACGGCATAAATGCGATCGCCATCTTGAATCGCTGTTTCTAAGGGTTTGAGAACAACGAAACCGCAGCCACTCCCAAAAATGGTACCACTAGCTTGTGCATCAAAAGCCCGACAATGACCATCTTTTGAAACAATCATTCCTTCTTGATAGAGATAGCCGATTTTTTGGGGAACTTGTACGGAGACACCCCCTGCTAAAACAACGTCACATTCACCATTTTTCAGACTCATTGCGGCGAGATGAATAGCCGCTAAACCTGTAGAACAAGCGGTTTGGACATTGATACTCGGCCCCGTCAGATTGAGTTTATAAGAGACTCGCGTGGTTAGATAATCTTTGTCATTGGCGACCATCATCTGAAAACCACCCATTGAATCAAGTGTAGTGACATCTAAAGAATCATTGGGGTCGAGTTGATGGCGGTTGGGATGAATATTATTCAGTAAATAAGTATTCATCGCTGCACCCGCATAAATACCTATTTCACCTGTATAGGTTTGGGGGTTTAAATGGGCATCTTCGAGGGCTTCGTAAGCACATTCAAGTAAGAGTCGTTGTTGTGGGTCTAATAATTCGGCTTCTTTAGTTGTAAATCCGAAAAATTCAGCATCAAAGCTTTCTATCTCATCTAGGACTGGACTGGCTTTAATATAATCAGGATTTTGTACAAGTTCAGGCGAGACACCCGATTTGAGAATTTCTGTCGTGTCAAAAAAACTGATTGATTCCACGCCATTACATAAATTTTGCCAGAATTGCTCGATATTATTTGCCCCTGGAAAACGGCAGGATAAACCAATTACAGCAATATCGCCCTGAATGATTTGTTTTTTGGGTTTGGTTGAAATTATGTTTAGGGGTTGACATAAATAACTTTTTATAGTAAGCAATGTGGGGTGACGAAATAGATCGGCAATTGATAGCGATCGTCCTAAATATTCTTGAATTTGTTGTTGAACTTGAACAAGAAGAAAAGAAGTACCACCCAATTCAAAAAAGTTATCATGCAGACCAATGTCTGATTTTTGTAGAATATCTTGCCAAATGCGTTTAAGATCTTGTTCGATATCGCTTGGATTAACTTTTTGACTTACTGAAGCAATATTTTGTTTAAATTCGCCTGTTTTAAATCTTTGAGCGAGTTCGGAACGCTGTATTTTACCAATGGCGGTTTTAGGGATAGCGGTTTTCTCAACTTGGATCAGATAATCTGGATTAATCCCCATGTGAGTCACAAGAACTCGCCTGATCTGATTTAATAACGTTTGATCATTTTCTAAATCACTACTAAAGAAGATGGCTAACTTTTCGGTTGCGTCCTCATCACTCGTAATAGCGACTGCTGCAGTATAGGAAACAGCGACCCCTTCGACTTGAGATACGATCGCTTCAATTTCATGACTATAATAATTAGTCCCGTTGATAATGATAATTTCACTACTGCGACCTGTTAAAATCAAGTGACCCGTCCGAATTAAACCCAAATCGCCTGTTTTAAACCATCCATCCGCTAAAAAAGCCGCTTGATTGGCTTCTGTATTGTGATAATAGCCTTTACTAACTGCATCTCCTTTGATCTGTAGATAACCGATTTCACCTTCTCTTAAAACGTGATTTTGCTCATCAACAATTCGTAATGTAATACCAGGGATCGGCGTTCCTAAATCAGCAAAAGTTCCCCCTTGTTCGACATGAAATTTAAAAGCTTCAGTTTCGTTAGTATTGTAAGTAATTCCAGAACCAACCTCTGCCATGCCAAACGCGGGTCTAATGGCGGTTTGAGATAAATGATAGGGTTGTAGTTGTGCTAAACATCCTTGAATGGCATTTTGAGTAATATTTTCTCCTGCGGTGAGCAAAAAACGCACACAGGATAAGTCCCATTGTGATGATTGATTTTTGAGTTGGTCATTGAGTAACGCATAGAAAAAGTTTGGCGACCAACTATGAGTAACTCTGTACTGATGAATTAAATCGAGCCAATTTAGAGGACGTTTGAGGATATATTCTTTTTGGACATAAACAGCAGTACAACCGAGTAAACAAGGTCGTATGTGCCAGTCAGAAATACTACCAATATGATCAAAAGGAAGCCAGTTGAGAATAATGTCATCCGAATGATCATTATGTAAATTAGCCCCAAAAGCGCGAGATATGATGTTTTGATGGGTCAGTTGAATACATTTGGGAATTCCTGTACTACCAGAAGTCAGATTTAAAAAAGCAACATCATCACTCTGAGGTTGATAATAGTCGGTAGTTGGTGAAACTGAGTAATCAATAGCCAAAATACGCGAATATGGCAGTGATTGAGCCGAAATCATCAGAGGTTGTTCTAAAAATGTCCAGAGATGATGTAGTTTTTCTCGAACAGGTTGAGTTGTCGCCATTTCGAGAATGACGGGGACAAAACCACCGAGAATACAACCCCAGAAAGCGGCTAAAAGTTCGTCTGTTGCTTCGAGTTGTAGGATAACGGGGTCTTGCGGTTGTAAACCTGCTTGTCTTAGTCGTGTGAGAATTTTTGAGGCCTTTTCGAGTAATTCCAGGTAAGATTCGGTTTTGACCTTCCCCTGTCGATCTAGATAAATTAGACGATTTCTTGATATTTTCGCCGCGATTGGCAGAATTTCGGCTAAAGTCGTTGGTAGATCGTCTTTTTTAGGCAGAACACCCCCATCGCTGATAGCTAAAGGTTGAGCGATAGACTGATCAGAATCAATCTGATTTGCCTTATGGTTGGCTAAAGAGGGTTGGGTTTCTCTACGAGGGGAGTTTGTCGGCTCGACCATTGGTTTTATACTAAACCTACGTTCTTATTAAATCGCTAACAGTGTTTTTTATCTTATATACTTTAAAGGACGATGAACGAACAAACAATAGATCTTAAGCTTAACCATGACAGTTTCTTGATAATCATGTTTCCATTTAATAACTGTCGCCAAATTTTAATCATAGATTAGGGATGATATCTAACTTAAACTCAAACCCCATCGAAGAAGTTAGTAACGTTAAACGAGCGATCGCAGCGATTCAACAACTTCAGGCTAAAATAGAGCGTTTAGAACGAAATTTACATGAACCCATTGCTATTATCGGGATGGGTTGCCGTTTTCCAGGTGGTGTGTCTGATCCTGAAACATTGTGGCAGCTTTTGGAAAAGGGTGGAGATCCAATTACTGATATTCCTAGCGATCGTTGGGATAGTCAAACCTATTATGATTCAAATCAGGCGAGTCCAGGTAAGATGTATGTCCGTCAAGGCGGTTTCTTATCCAATTTACAGGATTTTGATGCTCAGTTTTTCCGCATTGCACCACGTGAAGCAATGAGTCTCGATCCTCAGCAACGTCTACTCTTAGAGGTGAGTTGGGAAGCGTTAGAATCTTCGGGTATTGCCCCAGAAAATCTAAATAGTAGTCAAACTGGGGTGTTTATTGGCATTTGTGGTAATGATAACTGGCATCGCTTACTCAAACGAGATAACACAGAGATTGATGCCTATTTAACCACTGGAAATACTCACAGTATCGCGGCAGGTCGTTTATCTTATAGTTTAGGTTTAACAGGCCCCAGTCTGGCTGTAGATACCGCTTGTTCGTCTTCTTTAGTAGCGGTTCATCTGGCTATTTCGAGTCTACGGAATGGAGAATGTGATCTTGCTCTTGCTGGTGGTGTCAATATCATACTTTTACCCGAAGTCAGTATTAATTTTTCTAAAGCCCGAATGCTGTCACCTGATAGCCGTTGTAAAACCTTTGATGCGTCGGCTAATGGTTTTGTACGCTCGGAAGGATGTGGCATCATTGTTCTAAGACGTTTAAGTGATGCGATCGCTTCCAAAGATCATATTCTAGCGGTCATTAAAGGTTCTGCAATTAATCAGGATGGGCGTAGTAGCGGTTTAACTGTCCCCAATGGCCCCGCACAACAAGCAGTGATACGACAAGCGTTGCATAATGCCAAAATTGAGCCAGAACAAGTTAATTATATCGAAACACATGGGACTGGAACGGCGTTAGGTGATCCGATCGAAGTTGGGGCGTTAGGAGCAGTTTTTGGACAAAATCTATTAGTCTTATTAGGGGCAGTAAAAGCGAATATTGGTCATGCGGAAGCCTCAGCAGGTATCGCAAGTTTAATCAAAGTTATTCTCACACTACAACACGAAAAAATCCCCCCGCAGATTCATTTTAAATCGCCAAATCCTAATATTAATTGGAACGATTTACCGTTTACAATTCCCACTGAGCTAACACCTTGGAAACGCGGTAATATGTCTCGTATTGCGGGAGTCAGTTCTTTTGGTTTTAGTGGAACTAATGCCCATATTGTCATCGAAGAAGCACCCTTATCAGAAACAGAAACAAACGATATTGCGCTGAATCTTTTTACACTATCAGCAAAAAGTGAGAAAGCATTACAAGAATTAGCCCGAAAATATCAAGCTTTTTTCAATTCACATCCAAATCTTTCTCTAACTGATATTTGTTATACAGTGAATACAGGACGATCGCATTTTTCACATCGTTTATGTATTATTACTACCTCAATAAAAGAATTACAGCAAAAACTAAATTTATTTATTGATGGCCAAATTACAAATGATGTTTTTTACGGTAAAATATCAACACAGAAAACGGCTAGTTACACTTTAGAAAACCAGTTAGATAATTTACAAACCATCGCACAGCTTTATCTACAAGGTGAATCTATAAACTGGACAGAACTCTATCAAAATTATCCTTGTCGTAAAGTCATCTTACCGACTTACCCGTTTCAACGTCAACGTTTTTGGATTGAGCTAGACTAAAAAAAGAGGTCATGAAATTATTTAATCAATCTGCTCGATTTTGGCTAATTGCTAGTTTAATTCCACCTCTTTATTTTGGAATCATTACTCTATTTTATGCTTTGAGTCAATCTTATTTAGTACAAGATGATGCACGACAACATATTATCTGGTTTCAACAATTCATCGATGCTGAGTTATTTAAAAATGATTTAATCTCTAATTATTTTCAAGCCGTCGCCCCAAATGGTTATAAATTCTTTTATTGGCTTGGTGCAAAACTTGGTATTTCACCCATGTTACTTGCTAAAATTAGTCCTGTTTTTTTAGCAATGATTACCACAATCTATTTTTATAGATTCTCTCTTATTATTTTACCGATTCCCTTTAGTGCTTTTCTTTCTACCTTAATCTTAAATATAAATATTTGGCTAAAGGATGATTTAGTATCTGGTACTCCAAGAGCTTTTGTCTATCCGATTTTTGCAGCTTTTTTATATTATTTAGTCAAAGGTTCTCTAATTCCTTGTTTAATCACGATCGCACTACAAGGTTTATTTTTCCCTCAATTAGTTTTTGTTCAAGTTCTTTTATTAACTATTCGTTTATTAGAATGGAAGAATAATCGTCTTACTTTCACTCCGATTAAAAATAATTATATCTTTTGGGGTTTAGGATTAGTTGTATCTTTTTTAGTTCTTCTTCCTTTTGCTTTACACGTTTCAGAATTTGGTTCAGTAATAACCTTAGAACAGATGAAACAAATGCCAGAATATTATATCAATGGAAGAATCGAATATTTTGGTTTTAATCCGTTATTCTTACCGTTTAAAAGTAGTTCAGGTCTAGGTGCGCCAACTTTTCCGCCGTTTATTTGGTTCAGTTTAGGTTTACCATTTGTTTTAAAAAAATCACATTTAGCTAGTTTAGTAACTCAAGAATTTAAAATACTTTGGCAACTTTTACTAGCTTCATTCATGATGTATATTGCCGCTTCTATTGTTCCATTACATCTCTATTTTCCTGGACGTTATACTTATCATAGCCTTAGATTTGTCATGGCGATATCATCAGCAATTGTTATTTTAGCGTTCCTGAATTATTTTTATACCAAAATAAAGCAAAAATTCTCAATTCAAACAACTAAATTTGTCCTAACTTTTGTAGCTATTATACTTTTATTGCCTGCTTTTACACCCACTTTGTTTTTAAGATTACAAGAATGGAGAGTTGGCGAAAACCCTGAAATCTATCAATTTTTTGCTACGAAACCTAAAGATATTTTAATAGCTTCGTTAACCTCCGATACCAGTAATTTACCAACATTTGCCCAACGTTCAGTTTTATTTAGTACCGAATTCGCCATCCCCATTCATCTTGTTTATTATAATCAGATGCAACAAAGAGCAATTGATTTAATTCAAGCGCAATATAGTTCAGATTTAGCTGATGTACAAAAGTTCATTAAAAAATATGGAATAAATTATCTAATGATTGAACCAACCTCTTTTAATTCAGATTATTTATTACAACAAAAATGGCTGATTAATAGCTCTTTTAAAGATATTGTGCTAGAAATGACGGAACAACTTAAAAAAAATCAACCACCTGCTCTTACTCAAGTGATTAATCTGTGTTCAGTCAAAACAACCGAAAAATTAATAGTATTAGACGCTGCGTGTCTTACAAACAAGAATTAAATAATTTTATTTCAGATTTAAAAATTTATCTAACGCAGAGATCATATTAGGTGGCCATCTCCGAATCGTTTTAACCCATTCTAAATCTTGATAGCGACTATCCATCCCAACGGTTGCAACCCAGTTACTTTCTGCTTCTCCTTGTAATCCTTTTTCCCACAGCGTCGCCGTTAAAGCTGCCCTCACATCAGGAAACATCGGGTATTTTCTGACTATATTTCGCATTACTCGCAAGGCTTCGTCTTTTTGTCCCAATTGGTAAAGTGTTACAGCAACATTCGCATTAGCCCAAGCAAAATTAGGAGCCATATTAGCGGCTTTTTTGTAATCTACTAAAGCATTATCCCATTCTTCCAAACCCGCTTTAGCATTACCTCGATTATTATACGCCATTGCATCATCTGGTGCGATTTCCAAAACTTGATTATAGTCTGCGATCGCTTCAGTATATTTCCCCTGTCCTTCTAAAGCTGCACCTCGGTTTAAATAAGGATCGACCGCATCAGGGGCGAGTTGAATGGCTTGATTATAATCACTAATAGCCTCTTCTAGTTTATGTTGACTCACTCTAGCATTGCCTCGGTTACTCCACACCGCAGGATTGGTCGGAAAGTCGAGGGTTAACTGTGTCCAATAAGCCTCTGCTTGCACAAAATCGCCCTTCTTGGTCGCTTCTAGAGCTTTTTTAGCGATTTCTTCCCCCTGTTGTAATTGTTCTTCTGTAAAGGAAAGAAAAGGGGTTTCAGCCGCGTAGGCACTCCAAGATAGACTTAAAATCAACAATCCACACAATAAACTTAAAAACCAACGTTTCATATTTATTAGCCATTATTTTTTGATTGAAAAAAAACCGTATCGTCAATCAATACGATCGGTTCTCATCTATTTTACAAATTGTATCAAAATGTCATCGGTACACCGCCGAACATCGGCGATGCCTGCGATGACTGCCTTCCGCAGTTAAGATCTAGCGTCCACCAACGGTAATTGAATCTACTTTTAAATGAGGTTGGCCAACAGTGACATAAACACTACCACTAACTGAACCACAGAAACCCGCCGCTAGTCCTAAATCTTGGGAACACATGGAAATTTTATTCATAATTTCTTTGGCTTCACCAATCAAGGTAGCACCTTTTAGGGGTTTAGTGATCTTGCCATTTTCGATTAAATATGCTTCATCGACAGCAAAGTTAAATTCACCAGTGGCACCGACGCTACCACCACCCATTTTTTTACAATAAATGCCTTTATCGACTGACGCAAATAAATCATCTAGAGTGTAGTCCCCAGAAGCGATATAGGTATTTCTCATCCGAGACGCAGCCGCATAAGCATAACTTTGTCGTCTACCGCTACCTGTGCGGGGGTGTCCTGTATTAATTGAACCTGCGCGATCGGCGATAAAATTCTTTAAGATGCCATTTTCAATCAATAATGTCCGTTGAGCAGGCATTCCTTCATCATCCATATCGATCGTACCAAAAGCCTTACTGGATAGCCCTTCATCCCAAGCGGTTAGATTTTCATGGGCAATTTTTTCGCCTTTTTTATCGATGAAAGGAGTTGTTTTTTGTTCGATTTGTGTCGTTTCTAAAAGATGTCCGCACGCTTCATGGAAAATCACGCCACCAAAATGATTAGCCATAATGATCGGATACGTTCCAGACTCTACATAATCAGCATAGAGCATTTTACCCGCCGATTCTGCCACATCTTCGGCATCTGTTTGATAGTTCCAAGTTCTTAAAAAACTAGGATCACTGGTATTTCCTGCCCGTTTGCCAATTGAAGAACGATTTGCCCCATCAGCACACAATAAATTGTAGCCAACAGACTGGGTTAAGCGAATATCACGAGCAAAAGTTCCATCAGAAGACGCTACTAGAACTTCTTGCCAGTCACGGAAATAGGCCGCCCGACGCGACTGTACATGAGATGCTTTTTTATTGATATAATCATTAGCCGAAAGTAAAATATCGCCCATTTCCTGCATTGAACTACTTTGAGATAGCCAATTTTCTTTACCTTTGGAGCTTGCATAGTCTCGCAGCATTTCTAGATTAATTTCGGGAATAAACGCATTCGGAGAAGGTAGCGTTAAACCAAGAATCGATAATCCTTTTTCAAGAGCGTTTTTTAGCCCATTAAAAGATAAATCATTTGTACTAACATAACAGTCGGCTTTTCCTTTAAAGACTCTAATTCCCGCACCAGTGGACAAACGAGGGGCAATGCTAGTGATCAGGTCATCTTCAGCCAGACAACTAATATAATTAACTTTTTCTAGAAAAAATTCAATAAAATCTGCACCTGCAGCACGTCCTAAACCAAGAAGGGTAGCAAGGGGAGATTCCCAAGTCAGGTCAAAGCGATCGAGACTCGGACTATACTGCAAGGATGGGATTTCTTTGGAGATGAGTAAAGAGGATGGCATAAATCGGTTAAATCAGATTGATCAATTGCTGATATTTGATAGTCTAACAAGATCTACACGTTGACTGCCGTCTTCATCTGGAGCAATCATTTTTTGTTAATTTAAGCTAATTTTTTTTGCCTTTAGGAGCAACCGTTATATAATTCACACATAATTCACACATAATTTACGCAATCTTAGAAAATGAGCCAACTGCATCAATTTTTAAATAAACTTCGCCGAATTAAGAAAAACTTTGGATATAGTGTGCAAGACTTAACTCGTAGTTTTAATCAGTCTTCTAAAATTATTAATCACAAAGAAATCAGAGTCATTGGTTTAAAGCGCAGTGGAAATCATGCGATTATTAACTGGATCTCGAAACAGCATGGAGAAAATGTTACACACTTAAATGATCTTCAAGTTAAAGCTAATCCGTACCGATCTCTTTACGAATATCATCGAACTGAAAAACTGAGGCAAGAAGCTTTAGGGAATTTTACTGAAAAAGAACTCTTAATTTATAGTTATGAAGATCAGTTATTAGAAGATATTGTTCATCCCAGTTTTGAAAACAAACATGATCTTTATTTAGGCAAAAGTGCCAAGCGTTATGATGTACTTATTTTAAGAGATCCATTTAACTGTTTTGCAAGTCGCGTCAAAATGTATATCAATCTTAATCAAGACAAGAAAAAGGAGATATTAATCACGAATGAAAGTGTGAAACTCTGGTTAAACCATGCTAAAGAATTTTTAGGGGAAACTCAATTTTTAAATAATAAAATTTGTGTTAATTATAATTTGTGGTGTGCTGATATAGACTATCGTCGAAAACTAGCAGAAGAACTCGGCTTAGAGTTTACGGATGCTGAATTTGAGCAAGTCAGATCATATGGCGGTGGAAGTTCATTTGAGGGGATGAATTTAAGTGGGCAAGCTTCTAAAATGAAGTTAACCGAAAGATGGAAATTGATGCTTGATAATCCTGATTTTGTGAAACTGATCTGTGATCCAGAACTCATTAAATATTCTAATAAAATATTTGGTGAAATGTCAGGACTTGAATTATTACTGCAAGAAATTTCTTAAAAATTTCAGGCTAATTGCTTTAGCATTCATCCGTTTTTATGGCACTCGCTTTAATGTAAGAAAAGTTAAATTTAGCATTGATCACTTAATACACGGGAATCAATAGCCTATAGCTTTAAGATTCCCTAAAACCACCTTAATGTGTATAAGATCATCGACAAAAATATTATGCAAAGCGAATCATGAGTTTTTCATTCATCACGTACAAAAACTAAATTTAATCGTTCCATTCACCTTTAGGGGGTAGCGGAGGATTACGCTTAAAAGTACGGGTTAAATCATCGTCTTGATCTCTTTCACCTCTTAGCCATTGTTTAATCGCTGTTTCGATGACTCGACTCGGATCGTTGGTGAGATGCTTGATTTGTTCTAAAACTTCTGAGTCAAGATGGATAGAAATCTCGACCTTATCGGCTGTGCGTTGAGTAGGCATGGCATTTTCACTCATAGACTTAAAGTTTGGTTCCTCCATTGCTTGGATCTTCCTTTCTTATTGTAATCATTCAACAGTTTTAACGATCTGCGATGACATGAAAGTATGCCTTTTAGTCAAAACTTAACTCGGTTCCTTGTATTTATTTTCACAAAAATAGTACCAATGATGATTTTACCAAGATTTGACAAAGAACTTTAAAATAGATTAAGGATTCTTGATTTTTTCAACCCCCCACGGATATATGACTGACGTTCCTGTTTCTCGGATTCGTAATTTTTCAATTATTGCCCACATCGATCACGGCAAATCGACTTTGGCCGATCGGATGTTGCAGCTAACAGGAACCGTCGAACAACGGGAAATGAAAGAACAATTTCTCGATAACATGGATCTTGAACGAGAGCGCGGCATTACGATCAAGCTTCAAGCCGCTAGAATGAATTACACTGCCAAAGATGGTCAACACTATGTGATTAACCTGATTGATACCCCTGGTCACGTTGATTTTTCCTATGAGGTATCCCGTTCACTGGCAGCTTGCGAAGGAGCTTTATTAGTGGTTGATGCGTCTCAAGGGGTAGAAGCGCAAACCTTGGCTAATGTGTATCTCGCTTTAGAAAATAATCTCGAAATTATTCCCATTTTAAATAAAATCGATCTCCCCAGTGCTGAACCTGAACGAGTGGCGAATGAAATTGAAGAAATCGTGGGTTTAGATTGTAGTAACGTGATCAAAGCTTCGGCAAAAGCAGGGTTAGGAATTGATGACATTTTAGAGGCGATCGTTAAACAAGTTCCCCCCCCACGAGATACCGTCAACGAACCGTTAAGGGCCTTGATTTTCGATAGTTACTATGATGCTTATCGCGGTGTCATCGTCTATTTTCGCGTCATGGATGGAACTGTCAAAAAAGGCGATAAAATTCGTTTGATGGCATCAGGTAAAGAATATCAAATCGATGAACTGGGTGTCCTTTCTCCCCAGCAGATCCAAGTCAATGAACTCCACGCAGGAGAAGTAGGTTACTTTGCCGCAGCCATTAAAGCGGTTGCTGATGCGCGAGTCGGTGATACGATTACAAGTGCTGGGCAAAGTGCCACTGAAGCTTTACCTGGTTATACTGAAGCTAAACCGATGGTGTTCTGTGGTTTATTTCCCACTGATGCGGATCAATACGGCGATTTGCGAGAAGCTTTAGATAAATTGAGTTTGAATGATGCTGCATTATCCTTTGAACCTGAAACCTCTTCCGCGATGGGTTTTGGTTTTCGATGCGGGTTCTTGGGACTACTACACATGGAAATTGTTCAAGAACGCTTAGAAAGAGAGTACGATCTGGATCTAATTACAACTGCGCCATCGGTTGTCTATCGCGTGACGACAATGGATGAAACGGTCGAAGAAATTGATAACCCCAGTCAGCTACCTCCTCCACAAAACCGCTTAAAACTCGAAGAACCTTATGTTAAAGTCGAAATTATTACACCCGAAATTTATGTAGGAACTTTAATGGAACTGTGTCAAAATCGGCGCGGTATCTTTAAAGATATGCGTTACTTTACTCAAACTCGTACCGCATTAATTTATGAAATTCCGCTTGCTGAAGTGGTGACTGACTTTTTCGATCAAATGAAATCTCGCACCAGAGGTTATGCAAGTATGGAATATCAACTGATTGGCTATCGGGAAAATCCTTTAGTTAAACTGGATATTTTGGTCAATGGTGATCCAGTTGATGCTTTAGCGATGATTGTCCATCGGGATAAAGCTTATAATGTGGGTCGCGGACTGACTGAAAAGCTTAAAGAATTAATTCCTCGCCATCAGTTTAAGATTCCTATTCAAGCGGCGATCGGAGCTAAAATTATTGCCAGTGAACATATTCCCGCACTTCGTAAAGATGTACTAGCTAAGTGTTATGGTGGGGATATTAGCCGTAAGAAAAAACTACTCGATAAACAGGCTAAAGGTAAAAAACGGATGAAAGCCATTGGAACCGTCGATGTTCCGCAAGAAGCATTTATGGCGGTTTTACGTTTGGATAATCAGTAATTCTGTATTTAATCTGATGGTTTGGTTAATTTAGCTAAAAGTTGACCAGACCAGACAAGTTTTATTAATGATTAATAGACAATTTTTTAATATCATAGAAACCTGACTTTTCAGATTAATCAGATATTTCCGACCGATTTACTAAGGCTTATTACGTTAACATCCCCAAAAATTAAATAATAAATACTTTAAGGGTATCTTAATTAAGAAATGTCTTAAGAATCCTGACAATTATTGTTTTAGGGATTAAACTAGAAGAAGCAAAACAGTATTCCATGATACTAGACAGGACGAATAATGGTAGCTCCCTTAGATATTAATCCAGAAACTAGACCAGAATCGCCATGGCGAGAAATTCAAGACGCAGCGATCGGACTAGCCGCCAAAAATCTCAATCCGACGATCTTAAGTGTCGAGTTTCTCAAATATAGCGGAATTATTCCTGCTGACTGGGAACTGAGCGCACAACCTGTCATGAACCCTAATTTTGCTCAAATTAACTTCCAAAATGGGGTAAGTATTGTTGCCCAACCCAGAACCATAACATTTACAGCAATCCTCAATCATCCTAATTTAAAAGATTTCAAATTACCCGACATTGCCAGCAATTTTATTGAAAAACTTCCTCACGCTGAATATCAAGGAGTTGGGATCACAAGTAGAAGTATTGTTCCTTTTCCCAGTAGTCCTGATGCAGCTAGACAGTATATAACCAGAACTTTACTGTCCCCTGGGCCTTGGCAAGATTTTGGACTAAACCCAGTCCAAGCAGGAATTAATTATCTCTATCAATTAGATCGCTGTCAATTTAATCTAAATATTAACGAAGCCAAAGTACAATTACCCGATCAGCGCGCTCTTCCTGCGGTTCTGTTTGCAGGCAATTTTAACTATACAATTGAAACTGAGAATGAAGCAGAAAGACTCTCACTACTCAAAGAAGCACTGAATCAATGGGACAATGATCTAAGAACTTTTAGCGAAATCGTTCATCAACGATTTTTAGGACAGCAAATTAGTGTTTTTCCCTCATTGATCCCGAATTAAAGGAAATTTAACACTAATGCTCCAGCTTTATGGAGGAACTCGGACAAGGGCAACGATCGTTCGATTTTAAAATATAGTCGAGTCCTGATGTCACTCGATGATCAGGACGATCCTGCTATCGTCAGCTATCTCGATCAAATGAGTCAAAGAGAGGCTTTTCAAAAAGCTTTTTAGTACTTATCCGATTTAACATCATTGCTCGTTGGAAGTTTTCGTTTTTTGAATCCTTTCTTGAATTGTCTCAGTATCGCCAAGTTCGTAAACGCTGATCAAACCATTCTCAATGGTAAAGATTTGCTGAATTGTTGTATCCGCAAGTACATTGCCTTGCAAATCTTTGATGATTTGATGAGCGGTAACGACATTTCGATTGTTTTCGTCCGTCTCGAATTTTAACGCCTCAAGCTCGGGTTGAATATCCTTAAATTGATTTGTCCAGTATTCGCGCACCGCGTCGCGTCCATAAACGAAACCTCCTTCTACCCCGTTTGCCCATTTCACCTCTGGGTGCATCACCGAGATAATTGTTTCCAGATCGCGTTTGTTAAAAGCATCGTATAAATTTTGCAGAAACTGTTGATTTGAACTCATAATTATTGATCTGACCTCTTGCTCTTAGTAAAGAGAAATGCAAAAGTATTGTTTTTTACATCTACCTTTAGATAGATATTATATGATAAAAAGTTTCATTCATCGGCTTGATGACAGGGGATCTTAAAATCTGCTATAGGTGAGCAATCTTCTAAATCTAACTTAAGATGCTGCAACAAGCGTGGAAAACTGAATTACAAGATTTAATCAGGGGCATTTCAGGCGGCTTTTTATTTGGTATTCCATTAATGTATACGATGGAAGTTTGGTGGATTGGTTCTTATACTAAACCTCCTTTAATGTTGAGTGTTTTAGCCGTTACCTTTTTAGTTCTTTTTTTACTCAATCAAACTGATGGCTTTCGTAAAAATAATTCTCAGAGTTTTATACAAATCGTAACGGATAGTGTAGAAGCCTTAGCATTAGGGATTATCAGTGCGGCAGCTATCCTGATTTTGCTACAAGAAGTAACCACAGAAACCCCTTTAGATGAAACACTCGGAAAAATTATTTTTGAAGCCGTTCCGTTTTCTATTGGAGTAGCATTAGCCCGAACCTTAATCAGTGGTGGTGGTGAAGACTCAGAGGAGGAACAGCCACAGTTAACAGGTTCAGAGCGCAAAAAACAACGTTATCATGCCACATTAGCTGATATTGGTGCGACGGCTATTGGTGCATTATTTATTGCTTTTAATATTGCTCCGACTGACGAAATACCAATTTTAGCATCAGCCACTTCAGCACCTTGGCTAATAGCAGTAATTTTATCCTCGTTATTGATTTCCTATGGGATTGTTTTTGTTGCCGATTTTACAACGCAACAAAAGCGGTTACAACAAGAAGGAATGTTTCAGCAACCCATCGTCGAAACAGTCATGTCTTATGTTATTTCTCTGGCATTAGCAGCATTTATGTTATGGTTTTTCCACCGCTTAAGTTTGACTGATCCTTGGCCGATGTGGTTACGTCATACAATTTTATTAGGACTTCCTGCAACTGTCGGGGGTGCCGCAGGACGAATTGCCATATGAACAAAAGTAAATCTTTCGGTTCTCGTGCTAAAAATGCAATTCCCGCAGAATGGATAACATTTGCGATCGCATTATTAATCGTTCTGTCAATGATTGGTTTAGTTCTGTATACTGGGTTGACTCAAGACAAACAACCGCCTGTTTTAGAAGTCGTTCGTAGTGAAACGAAGGAAACAAAAGGACAATTTTATGTTCCCTTTAAAGTCACAAATACAGGTGGCGAAACCGCAGAATCAGTTCAAGTCATCGGTGAATTACGACTCAATGGAGAAATAGAAGAATCTGGAGAACAGCAAATCGATTTTCTTTCAGGAGGGGAAAGCCAAGAGGGAGCATTTATCTTTACTCGTAACCCACAAAACGGCGAAATTGTTCTACGGGTCGCTAGTTATAAATTACCCTAAATTCGTCTCAAAACTCAGCTATGAAAGCAAGATACACTAGAGAAAAGTGTTAAATACTAAAAAAAGAGCTAGGAATGGATATACGCGCAGTAGATACGACTTTGTTAAATTGGACAGGAGACGCTTTAGCTGTTGGATTATCTGAAGGAACAACAGAACTAACGGGTGTACTTGCTCAATTGAATGAACAACTGTCAGGAACCATCCAAGAACTAATTACAGATAATGAATTTGAAGGAAAAATCGGCACCACAGCAGCATCTAGGGTAGGTGGTGATCATTCAATTCGCAAAATTATTTTAGTGGGTTTAGGTAAAACCGAAGATTACAAGCTAGATACCCTCAGACGTGCGGCGGCTAGTATTTCTCGTGTAGCTAAACAAGAAAAAGTTAAAACACTGGGAATTAGTTTACCTGTAGCGGGAGATAATGCTACTCAGACAGCACAAACGATCACTGAAGGTTTACTACTGGCATTACACCAAGACGATCGCTTTAAATCCGAAAAAAAACCAACTAAATTAGAAACAGTCGATTTATTGGGCTTAAACGGTCAAGATGAAGCCGTTCGTCAAGCTGATTTGATTGCTTCTGGTGTCATTCTAGCCCGTGAATTGGTCAATGCTCCCGCCAATAGTGTAACACCTGTCACGATGGCTAATCTTGCCGAACAATTGGCCACCGATTATGGTTTAGCCCTCGAAATTTTAGAACAAGCAGAGTGTGAAGCTTTAGGAATGGGTGCGTTTTTAGGTGTTGCTCAAGCGTCTGATATTCCCCCCAAATTTATCCATCTCACCTATAAACCCGAAGGCACTCCCCGCAAAAAGGTCGCTATTATCGGTAAAAGTGTGACTTTTGATTCGGGTGGTTTAAACATCAAAGGTGCAGGTAGTGGCATTGAAACGATGAAAATGGATATGGGAGGCGGTGCGGCAACTTTAGGCGCGGCTAAAGCTTTAGCCCAACTCAAACCCGATGTAGAAATCCATTTTATCTGTGCTGCTACGGAAAATATGATCAGTGGTAAGGCAATGCACCCAGGAGACATTCTAACGGCTTCTAATGGTAAAACGATTGAAGTCAATAATACGGATGCTGAAGGACGATTAACGCTGGCTGATGCGCTGGTTTTTGCGGAAAAATTAGAATTAGATGCGATCGTTGATTTAGCGACTCTGACAGGTGCCTGTGTGGTTGCGCTTGGCGATGATATTGCGGGTTTATGGAGTACGGATCAAGGTTTGGCCCAACAAATCAAAGATGCTGCCGAACGTGCGGGCGAGAAGTTTTGGGAAATGCCAATGGAAGAAAAGTATTTTGATGGCTTAAAGTCTGGAATTGCTGACATGAAAAATACTGGCCCTCGTGCGGGGGGTTCCATTACTGCCGCTTTGTTCCTCAAACAATTTATTAAAGAAACACCCTGGGCCCATTTAGATATTGCTGGCCCAGTTTGGACAGAAAAAGATAATGGTGTGAATAATACGGGTGCGACGGGCTTTCCTGTACGCACTTTAGTTAATTGGGTGATGAGTTAAATTTTGGGTAGAGACGCGATCTATCTCGTCTCTACTATGAATTAAACACCGCTTTTTTATAGGCCGCCCAACCTCCTAAATGAGAAATATCGGGCCAGTTATATTGTTTGACTAATTCCTGTGGATAGAGCATAGCGATCGCCGTTTGTCCATCTTCTAAAATCACTTCAGCAGGATACATATGAGGGGGTTCAGTCGAAACCAGATAATCAAATTGTTCGGCACTTAACTGATAAAGTTCCCCAGGGATTGAAATTCCGCCTTCTGAAACTTGATAAATCGCGGGATGCCATCCCTCTACTGCCGCATGAAGACGATAGAGGGGTTTAGTTCTTGTTTCCCTAATAAATTCGGCTGATTGCAGATTTTGATGATCGGGTTGTCCGCGCAAAGCCGAACCACAAATAAAAACTTGTTTGCTGCCGTTTGCTATTGTCATTGTGTGAGTAATCCTTAGATTAGAAGAATTATTGACCAATCTTTGATTCTAGCTGAATTTGTTCCATTTCCCGTATCACTCTTTCTTTACTGGCATTCAAATGCGATGTAATGGCTTCTTTGGCTATTTGTGGATTCCGCGATCGTACTGCGTCATAAATTGCCCGATGTTCCATGCGAATATCGAGAACTAATGGATTATTTTTAGTGGTTTGTATCCTAAGTAACTGCATTTTATCGAAAACTTGGTCTAATAACAAAACCAGCCAAGGATTTCCCGAACTTTGAGCTAAGAGACGATGAAAGCGGTAATCTAAATCAAGTTGACGAAAACAGTTTAAGCGTGTTGGTTTGGCGGCTACTAAACGTTCTGCTTGCTCTAGCATTATTTCCATCTCCTGAAATTGTGTTTCTGTGGCATGAAGACAGGCATCAGCGACCGACAGTTGTTCTAAACTAATTCGACAGTCGTATAATTGTATTGCATCTGCACAGCTAAATGTAGCCACTCGAACGCCGCCACTCGGTTCTAAATTGACTAAATTTTCTTGCTGAAGCAGTCGAATCGCTTCTCGAATGGGTGTTCTACTGACTTGCAATTTTTCAGCTAACTGAGTTTCTACCAATCGTTGTCCTGGTTCAAGTTCTCCACTCAAAATTGCTGTTCTCAAAGCTTGATAAGCTTGTACTTGTAATGAATGTCTGCGTTGCAAAGAATGGGGAGATAAAGTCAAAATAATTCTCCTTGATGGCGCGAAGGTAGCAAAACGGATTTAATGTTTATTTTAAAGAATTATGCTAGATGTATTTGCAGTTACAGTCACTATTTGTATTCAGCAAAACACCTGCGTACAGTATACAACTAAATTCGCTCACGTAGTGTCAAACACAATTTGAAATTACAAAATTTTACTCAATTAAAAAAGTGCTAAACCTTAAACAGCTTTTTCAATTGTTCTAAGCGAGCTTGATAGGGAGCATATCGCCAATTCAAATCAAAGCGAAAGCTTTTTTTAAGGATACTTTTGTGATGGGAGAAGGTATTAAAACTCGCTTTGCCGTGATATTTTCCCATTCCACTATCACCAACACCCCCAAAAGGTAAGTTCATGACTCCGACTTGCATTACGGTATCGTTAATACAAACGCCACCTGAAGAAGTTTGATGCAAAACTTGTTCTTGTTGACGGCGATTGTTAGAAAATAAATAAAGTGCTAAAGGTTTAGGACGACTGTTAATTAACTGAATCGCTTCTTCTAAAGTAGAGTATTCTAAAATTGGCAAAATGGGGCCAAAGATTTCTTCTTGCATAACAGCAGAATCTAGGGAGACATCTGTCATTAAGGTTGGCGCAATATAACGCTCTTCGCGATTGATTGTTCCTCCCGAAATAATACTGCCATCTTTGAAGAATTCAACGAGCCGATCAAATGGTCGATGATTAATAATTCTGGCATAATCAGGGCTTAAAAGTGGGTTCTCACCATAAAATGTTTGAATACAGTTTTGAATCTCTTGAATCAAATCATTTTTAATCTCTCGATTAACTAAAAGATAGTCTGGAGCAATACAAGTTTGTCCAGCATTAATAAATTTTCCCCAGGTAATGCGTTTAGCGGTTTCTTGTAGATTAATATTAGTATCGACCAGACAAGGGCTTTTTCCCCCTAATTCTAACGTTACGGGAGTCAGATGTTTAGCCGCCGCTTCCATAATAATTTTGCCGACTTTGGTTCCTCCAGTAAAGAAAATATGATCAAACTTTTCAGAGAGTAACTGCTGACTGACTTCAATGCCTCCTTCAACCACTGTAAGATAGTTTGAATCAAAGGTATTTTGAATTAAATCAGCAACAACACGAGAAGTATGAGGGGCTAATTCTGAGGGTTTTAAAACTGCACAATTACCCGATGCGATCGCACCAACTAAAGGACTTAGTAGTAGGGTAAAAGGATAGTTCCAAGGCCCAATAATTAAAACAACTCCCAAGGGTTCAGGAGACACCCAGGCTGTAGACGGAAACTGTTCAAAAGAAGTTTTATATTTTTTTGGTTTAACCCAAGTTTTTAAGTGTTTGAGGGCGTAGTCAATTTCCTGAGCCACTGAGATAATATCAAAATATCCTTCAAATTCGGGTTTGTTTAAATCGGCGTTTAAAGCTGCTAAAACTTCTTGTTTATGCTCACTCAATGCAGTTTTGAGTTTTTGTAGTTGTGCTAACCGATACTGAATATTTTTAGTTTGATGAGAAGCAAAAAAAGCTCTTTGTTTTTTCAGGATTTCTGAAATAGGTGTTAAGGTGAGCATAATTAAAAATATATTTAATGAAGTTATTTTTATGTTAAATACTAATTAACCTTTTTGGCAAATCGTAATTTAGCAGAACGTGAACGAGGATTTTGTTCTATCTCAGTTGTTTGGGGAATAATGGGTTTTTTGGTGAGGACTTCGAGATCAGGTGATTGTCGAAAGCTGTGTTTAATCATGCGATCTTCAAGGCTATGGAAGCTAATAATACCAACAATTCCATCGGGTTTTAGCCATTGAGGACATCGATTTAAAAATTGTTCTAAAGATTTTAATTCTTCATTAACCGCAATGCGAAGGGATTGAAAAACACGGGTTGCGGGGTGAATTCGTCCATAACGATAGCTTTTTGGAACACAACGAGCGATCGCATCAGCTAAATCAGTTGTTGTCTCGAAGGGGCGTTGTTGTACAATTTGTCTAGCAATACGACGGGATAGACGTTCTTCGCCATATTCATAGAACAAATTAGCTAAATCCACTTCTGACCAATGATTAATAATATCAGCCGCCGTCAGGGATTGACTACGATCCATCCGCATATCAAGGGGAGACTCATGACGAAAGCTAAAACCGCGTTCGGGATGATCAAATTGTGGAGAACTGACCCCTAAATCAGCGATAATACCATCAAACTGAATTGAACCAGGATTGTAGTCAGCGAAATTAGTATGCGATACGGTTAATCGTTCGGGAACATAAGCCGCTAAGATTTGAGTAGCAGATGCGATCGCAATTTCATCTCGATCAAGTCCTGTAACTCTTGTATTTGGCTCGGTTTCTAAAATCAAACGACTATGACCACCTCCACCTAAGGTAGCATCTAAATAATGACCATGAGGGCTAATATTTAATCCTGTGATCAATTCATGACTTAAAACGGAAAGATGGATAAAATTTGGAGATTGTGAAGATAAAACCATTACTGTCAAAAACGATGAATAAAAATTGAGAAATTTGTCAATTAATCACTTTTAGATGTTCAATAGGCTATATTTACAGGAACTTATCATGTTTCAATTTCTTCAAAAACGTAAAGAATCTCTCTGGGGATCTCGTTATAATTATAGATTGGGCGAATAAGGTTCATGTTCATTTTTGGCTCTTCCCTATTTGACTTGAGCAGAATTTTGACACGCTTGTTAATAACTAGTGTTTTGTCTACCGTGGGGATTTTATGTGGTATGGTGCCTGAATTCTCTTGGCATTCTAGCCAGTTGACTTTTAATTCTTCGGCTTATACACAAGATGTTACAGATGATCAGGTGAATAAATATGCCAAAGCTGTGTTACAAATGGAATCCTATCGCCAGCAAGCCTATCGAGAGATTACGCAAATTATGGACAAAACACCGCCAGAAATTGTTTGTAATCAACGAGATAGCTTCAGAAGTTTACCAACCACGGCCCAAAGAATCGCTGTAAATTACTGCAATACCTCGAAAAAAATTGTCGAAAGCAGTGGTTTAAGTCCCTCTCAATTTAATGCTATCACGCTGAGAGTTCGTTCTGATGATAGCTTAAAACGACGCATTCAAAATGAAATTCGTCGCCTGCAACGAGCTAATAACTAAAGGTTATGCTGATTTTTACCCAATGTCGATCTCACTCCGTCAAAGCGATTCTCTTCACTCTTCCTCTATCTTCTGAAGAACGTCTTAAAAGTCGTCATCGTATTGAATTAGATGATGGACAAACTTTTTTTATTCAGCTTAAACGGGGAACCATTCTACAAGATGGGGATATTTTACAAACCGAAACAGGCGAATGTCTGCAAATTATCGCTAAACCTGAACCCGTTTTGACTATTACAGCTAGTGATGCTCATTTACTCCTCAGAGCAGCTTATCATTTAGGAAATCGTCATGTTCCTGTAGAAATCGCGCCAAATTATTTACGTCTGGCACCCGATCCAGTCCTGCAACAAATGTTAGAACAGTTAGGAGTCGCTATTAAAGCAGAAATTTTGCCTTTTCAACCCGAAATCGGTGCCTATCATCAACATTAACTCGATATGAAAGAGATTTTAAAACAGCGACGGCAAAAATTAGCCGAACTTTTTCCTAATCCTGCTATTCTGTGGTCAGGGGGTGCATCATCTCGTAATTTTCCCTCTAATCACTATCCGTTTCGTGCCAGTAGCCATTTTCTGTATTTTGCTGGTATTTCTCTAGAAAACGCAGCAATTCGCTTAGATAGTGGGAAATTAGAACTTTTTCTCGATAATCCGCATCCAAATAGTACACTTTGGCATGGCGAAACCCCAAACCGTACAGAAATAGCGGAACAAATGGGGGCTGATGCTGAATATCCTCTATCTGAATTAGTAAAATATACCAAAGATGCCGCGACGATTCAGGTTCAAGACCCCAAAACTTATGATCAACAATGTCAGCATCTAAACCGTTTTCTTACCATTGAAGGAATAGATTTAGAACTAGCCCAAGCTATCATTACACTGCGTCTCGCCCATGATGCAGCCGCCCTAGAAGAACTTAAAAAAGCCGCTTCAGTTGCGGTTAAAGCACACCTAGCAGGCATGGAAGCGACTAAAAATGCAAAAACAGAAGCCGAGGTTAGAGCAGCAATGGAATCGGTCATTATTGCTCATAATATGACTTGTGCTTATCAGAGTATTGTGACGGTACATGGCGAGATTCTTCACAACGAACAATATCACCATTCTTTAAAATCAGGGGATTTATTATTAGCCGATGTGGGTGCCGAAACCGCTAAGGGGTGGGCATCTGATCTTACGCGAACTTGGCCCGTTTCTGGGCAATTTTCCCCCACCCAACGCGACATTTATGATGTGGTTTTAGCGGCTCATGATGCGTGTCTTGGCTTAATGCGTCCAGATGTGGAATATCGGGAGATTCATTTACTGGCGGCTAAAGTAATAGCAGAGGGTTTAGTGAGTTTGGGCATCCTACGAGGTGATTCTGATAATTTAGTCGAAATGGATGCTCACGCGCTGTTTTTTCCTCATGGGATTGGACATTTATTAGGCTTAGATGTACATGATATGGAAGATTTGGGCGATTTAGCAGGGTATAAAGATGGCAGAATCAGAAGTAACCGTTTTGGTTTGGGCTATTTACGCTTAGATCGACCTTTGCGATCGCAGATGCTCGTTACCATTGAACCAGGATTCTATCAAGTTCCTGCTATATTAGGAAATCCTGACAATCGCAATAAATATCAATCAGTGGTGAACTGGGATAGATTAAGCCAGTTTGAGGATGTGCGAGGAATTCGCATCGAAGACGATGTATTGATTACAGAAGATGGTATAGAAGTCTTAACCGCAGCATTACCAACACAAGCAACTCATATAGAAAAACTGATGATAAATTAAGAAACTGTTTAAATTCTCATTTTGTAAACCATTTAGCAGTTTAATTATAAGTATAGGTTTATCTATTTTCGTTCTCTTCATTTTTAACTTATGCAAGAATTTCTGGATTTTCTACAACATAAATACGCTTATGTAGCGATTGGCGAGTTTCACCCTGGGCGGTTTGCCGAAGCCCAAAGACTATATGAGAAAGCCATTTCAACTTATACGACTGGATTCAAAAAAGCCTATCTCTTACAAAAGCCTGGTACCGATGAAGGTATTGCTGTAATTGTGTGGGATGATATCGAAGATATGGAGTATAACAAAAATTCGGTCAATCAAGCTTTGATGAAAGAAATGGCACCTTTATTCGTCAAACCCCCTGTCACTAATTTTTATGAGGTGTGTAGCGAAATTGGAGGACTACAAGAATTAACACGCTAAGATTAGGGGTTCATCAGGGTTAGCGTCAAATAGGATGCTAACTCTTCAAATAGAAGGTATCAGCTATGGCGGAACAGGACTTTAAAGCAATGTCTTATGATGAGTTAATTGATCATGCACTGTCTCAAGGTGAAGGATCACAAGCATTAGAAGAGTATGTAAGACGAATTAAAAACGATCCTCAAATCATTACCATCGATCCTAAATCTAATCCTAACTGGACAGATCAATTTACTCAACACGTTCGCCAAAAATATCCCCAGTCCACAAAATAATCGCGCTCTTTTCCCCCAAACTCGAATTCATCCATTACCCTAGATAAAAGGTACGTTGATGGCTCATCATGATTGGACAAGTTAAATCGAGTTATTCAGTCGCGTGGATTCAGAAAATAGCAGAAATACCGAAAAATCAATGGGATGCTTTAGCGCAACCTCTCGCTACACCCTTCATGGAATGGGAATGGATTCATAATTTAGAATCATCAGGTAGTGCAACTCTTAAAACAGGATGGCAACCCTGTCATCTAACGGTATGGCGCGATCGTCAACTGATTGCTGCTGCTCCGTTGTATATTAAAAGTCATAGTTATGGTGAATTTGTTTTTGATCATCAGTGGGCTGATTTATCCCATCGTTTAGGAGTAAGATATTATCCGAAGTTATTGGGGATGATTCCTTTTACTCCAGCAGTCGGATATCGTTTTCTCATCGCACCAAATGAAGATGAAGCGACGATTACAGAATTGATGGTATCTGCAATTGATCATTTTTGCGATCGCAATCGTCTTTCAGGTTGTCATTTTCTCTTTGTTGATCCAAACTGGCGTTTAGTGATGGAACAACAGGGGTTTAGTAGTTGGTTACATCATAGCTATATTTGGACAAATCAAGGTTTTAATAACTTTGATGATTATTTAGCTGTTTTTAATGCTAATCAAAGACGTAATATTAAACGAGAAAGAAAAGCAGTAACTCAAGCAGGTTTATTCATTAAAACCTTAGCAGGGGAAGAGATTCCACATCATTTATTTCCACTGATTTATCGTTTTTATAGCAATACTTGTGAGAAGTTTTACTGGGGAAGTAAATATTTAACCCATAAGTTTTTTGAGCAACTCTATCCAAATTATCAAGAACGGGTGGTTTTAATTGCAGCTTATCGGGATGAGAATGAACATAAACCCATTGGATTATCATTTTGTCTGAGGAAAGATAATAACTTTTATGGTCGTTATTGGGGAGCATTTGAAGAATATGATTGCTTACATTTTGAAGCGTGTTACTATCAACCGATAGAATGGGCAATTAGTCAAGGAATTACCATGTTTGACCCTGGTGCGGGGGGACAACATAAAAAAAGACGCGGTTTTCCAGCAACAGCCAATCATAGTCTACATCGGTTTTATCATCCGAGAATGAGTCAAATTTTTTCTCGTTATATTGATGAAGTGAATTTGATGGAACAAGAAGAAATTGACGCAATTAACCAAGATTTACCGTTTACTAAGCGAGACGTTGAGATTGAAGTTTAAAGCGATCGCAGTACCTAATAAAATTAAACCACACCCAATCAACATCGAAAGCGTGAGGGGTTCTCTTAAAAAAATCGCTCCTGCAAGCATCGCAAATAAAGGAATCAAATATGCAACAGTAAGAGTTTGAGTTGAACCAATCGCTTGAATTAGATGAAAATAAAGAATATAGGCTAAAGCAGTTGAAAATAAAGCCAGTGTAACAACCGCTAAAACAATTGTTGGTGTGGGAGACATTTTTGGGACAGTAAACGGTAAAACAGGAATCAGAAAAACCGCCGCACTGAGTAAACTGACACTGGCAATAACGAGAGATGGAACCCCTGATAAATACTTTTTAGCATAAGAAGCAGCGATCGCGTACATCATTGAAGCAGATAAACTAGCACCGACTGCGAGAAAAAATACAGATGTACCATCAATTGCTTTCCATCCGACTAAAATCGTCACTCCAACAAATCCTAGAATAAAACCCACCAAACGACTACCCGTTAACCTCTCTTTATGACTTTCAAAGTCATTTTGCCAAAGTGCCGCGACAATGACACCAAATAAAGGTATAGTCGCATTTAAGATCGAACTAAAACCAGCAGGCAAAAATAGAGAGCCAAAAGCAACTAAAGAAAAAGGTACAGCAGTATTCAAACAACCCATAATGAATAGGGGAACTAGATGACGGCGCACCTCTGACCAACAATTGAGATAAATTAATAAAGGTAGGAGTGCTAAACCTGCAATCAGTACCCGAAGTTCGATTAACCAAATGGGGCCAAGAATAGGGGATGTCATCCGCATAAAAATAAAAGAACCACCCCACAACGCCGCTAAAAACAATAGTTCGGCAATATAAATTAATTTCACCAATCACCCTCAATCACAATAACTTCTCAAACTATAATCAGGACTTTTTGCTTAATTACCCTATGATAACTGCTTAATTTTTCCTTACATCAATTTTGAATTGTGAAGGACTATAAATTAATAATATTATATTTTCAAATTTTTGTAATAATTAATAACAAAATTATGCGTTTTATTAAGAAAAATTCTATTTCACAACTATTATAAATTGAGTAAAGTCAATGGACATATTATTAAAAGTAGAATCAAATTAATATATTTAAAAAGTAATATGACCGCCATTAACAGACTTAACAAATTAATTGAATATGCTTGGAGTGTGCCACTTTTAGGCCAGTTAATTAACCGAATTGGTGTCAATAATTTGGCTAGCTCGAATCCACCTCGACCTCGCCCCTACAGCCTTTGGTCAGCTAAAGAAAAACCAGACGTTTCTGATTATACAGCTTGGCCTTCCCTGAAGGATCGAAATTTTTCGGGTCGTCATTTACCTCCTGCTCCTCAATCTTATACAGATTCTCTCCCACCCGATAAATCTTATAATCCTCAAGATCTACCTTGTAACCTTCAAGAAATCGGTGAGATTACGGCACTTTTTAAAAGAAAAGACGGGGTAATGATTAAAGATCGATCTAGCGTGCTATTTATGTTTTTTGCACAATGGTTCACCGATAGCGTTTTACGGGTTGACCCCAACGATCGACGTAAAAACACCTCTAATCACGAAATTGATTTATGTCAGATTTACGGTCTTGAGGAAACAACAACAAATATTTTGCGTTTGCGTTCCCATAATGAAAAAGAAAAAGGCAAACTCAGAAGTCAAATGATTGACGGTGAGGAATATTTAGATTACCTCTATGAGCAGGATGCAGAGGGACGATTAGTTGCTAAAAAATGTTACGAAAATTTGCCATTTATCAGCCAGATTGATAAAATTTTAAAGGAATTTCCTGAAAATACGCGAGAAGACCGTAAGAAAAAGCTCTACGCAACAGGACTAGAACGCGGTAACGCCAACATCGGCTATGTAGCAATTAGTACATTATTTATGCGTGAACATAATCGGATTTGCAAAGAATTACAAACGCGTAATCCGAATTGGGATGATGAACAGGTATTCCAAACGGCTCGCTTGATCAATATCACACTGCTCTTAAAGTTTATCCTGCAAGACTACATTAATCATATTTCTGGTGCAAAAATATTTCGGATGGATACATCGTTTGCTGATCGAGATAAATGGTATCGCAATAGTTGGCTTAAAAAGATCTTACATACATTACAAAAATCGATTATAACCCACTGGGGCGCAACGGCATTACAGAGATGGTATCTCAGCAATTGGGTAGAGTACAAAAGATGGTATCGAACCAACTGGATCGCTATTGAATTCAATCTTTTGTATCGGTGGCATAGTTTAGTACCAGATAATTTTATCGTCAACGATCGCTGTTACTCTGGTAATGAATTCAGATCAAACAATCAGATATTAGAAGATCTAGGCATCGGAACGGTGTTAAAAGCGGCTTCTCAACAAGCGGCGGGCAAAATTGGTTTATTTAATAATCCTGATTTTCTGCTATGCGCGGAATATCAAACTATCAAAATGTCGAGAGATTTTAGATTACGTCCATACAATGAATATCGCGCTCAATTTGGACTTCCTAAGTTTAGCAAGTTTAGCGAAATCACAAAAAATGTGCAGATTCAAAATGAGCTAAAAAGACTTTATAACAACGACATCGACAAAGTAGAGTTTTTGATTGGTTTATTTGCTGAAGATCCGACGGGAAATGGAATATTTGGAGGACTTTTACAAACAATGGTAGCAACTGATGCTTTTACACAGGCGTTAACCAATCCATTATTGTCACAGAATATTTTTAATGAGAATACCTTTACGGAATATGGGTACGATTTGATCAAGAAAACGATCTCCTTACAAGACTTTGTTGAGCGCAATATAACGCCAGACCCCAGCGTCAAAGTCGCTTTTCAAGTCAATTAATTGATGTTCTCGTCTCTTTATATTAGACAACGGGTTTGGTCTTTCTACCCTTATAAAATTCTGAAATTGTATCAGATGTAAATCCGATGTTAGCGATGAGGATTTCCCAAAATGACAAAAGAGGTTGAACTGGAACTGACAATAATTAATTGTAAGATATTGTAAAAATTGCTTGATACTGAACCCATTTTTTGCTCTACGGAGGATAACCGATGAATGATATTCCGACTGAATGGCTAGACTGGTTAGCTGTCTTTGGTTATCTTGGTTTTACAGCCTTGATTATTTGGCGAGTTTTTACAAATCAGCAACAAAAACCCTAATTTCTTTAAGTAAATTAAACCCTTTTAGCAAACAGGACGCATTAAAAGTAAGATCGTCTTACACCAAGACAGCGAACTTCCGAAACAGACATTTTAATCCATGCTAGAAAAAATTCTATACGCAGATTCGGGAACTGGACATACACGAGAAATGCTGAATGTATTAATGGATATCCCAACCATTAAAAAAGCATCTTTAACCCTTCTCCACGTTGTTCCACCACAAATTACGGCTGAAGCACTTAGTACAAAATGGCAAGAGGGAAACAAAGTTATTTCTGATATTTTAGAAACGGTTCATCTTGAGCCAAGTAAAGTTTCTAGTTTATTGCGTCAAGGTGAGCCTAAAGATACGGTTTGTCAGGTTGCTGAAGAAATTGATGCCGATTTAATTATTATGGGTTCACGAGGTTTAAATCGTTTGGAAGCGATTTTAGAAAACTCGGTAAGTCAATATGTTTTTCAACTAACTAACCGTCCTATGTTGTTAGTCAAAGATGACATTTATGTTAAAAAAATTAAGCGAGTCATGGTGGCTTTAGATAAAACACCTGCTGCTGATTATGCTTTAGAATTAGCCCTTTATTTACTGAGAACATATCCTGCTGAACTCATCCTGGCAAGAGTTAACCCTGATTTAAAACCCGAATTATTACCCCTTTCTCAAAAAGAAATGGAAGAAAATCCGATTATTGCTTCGGCTGTGGCTAAGGCAAAACGGTTAAACATTCCTTATCGTTGTGTTGTTAAAGGTGGCAAACCAGGGGAACAAATCTGTAAAATTGCTGAAGAATATAACGCAGATTTATTATTATTAGGTTCTCCAGATCGTCGTCCATCGATTGCTAAAAGCTTGCCCGATTTAGATCGTTTATTAGGTAGTTCTTTATCGGATTATGTGCGAGTCAATGCAAATTGTCCTGTTTTATTAGCGAGAAAAGACGCTTAATTATATAGGGTTTGGTCGCCAAACCCTCATTTTTGCATTTATTTTAGAAAGGTAATTCCTCCTCTTCTATTGCTTTTTCTCGCAAAACTAAAATTGTTTCCTTAACTTCTTCGATGGGTAATTCTTCAAAAATTTCTCCCAGTGCTTTTGACCAATCTGAAGTCACTTTAACAGATAAATCAAAAGACTCATCATAAGCTGAAAGAACTTTGACTAATTCATTGATTTTAATTGTTTTTGTGGTACGATTTTGACTCGATAATTGAAAACCATTAACATTGGCTAACTTTCTTTGAGCCATCACTTTTTTGATTCGAGTTTTTAAATGATCGATTTCTGTATCTAGTTTTTTCCAGTTGGGTTCTATTTGTTGATATCGGGCTACTAAAGCATTAATATCTTCCGTATCTGGATCTGGATTAATTAATTGAGCAAGTTGTAAAAGTCGATGATGAATTTGAGACAGATACACAACGTCCATTTTGGCATAAGCTAATTGTTTTTCGCTTAACGGTCTTTGGCTCCAGTCGCTATTTTGTTCAGATTTATCAATGGATGGAAAATAACAAAGATTTTCGGCTAATGTTTTTAGCTGATAGTTAGGTAGAGCAATGATATAATATGGAATAGATTTAGCCATTTCTAAAGTACAAGTGACATTTTTAGCCTTTCTTTTACCACCTAAATACTGGACATCAAACTGTGCATTATGAAAAACCTTCTCAATGGAAGGATTAATCATAATTGTTTCAATAAATTCATTAACTAACTTTGGTTGTTCTAAGACATCTAAAACTGAAACTTGCTCACCACTGAGATCCGTAGAATTATCTAAGACTTGTATTAAAGAGAGTTTTGCTTTATCTTTAGTTTTATAATCAGCGACTTCCACATCTAACCAAAGAGTTTTAACTTGAGAGTAATGTACGATCGCATTTTTAAGATCATTGACGTGTGTTAAGTAAGGCATTAGGAGAAAAGCAATGTTTAATAAAATGTTGGTGGCAATGGATATGTCTGAAATGGCTAGAGATATCTATTCTGTCGCTTTATCAATGGCCATAAAACATCATGCTAACTTAATTTTGCTACACGTTCTATCCTCAGAAGAAGAGTATAGCCCTCTTTTGATCCCACCAAACCTTAGTGAGATCTATCCTGTTACGGGAGGAAACGACTTAACTTTACAGACGTGGCGCAAACAATGGGATGATTTTGTTCAAGAAGGACTAGAAATGCTCAAAACTCGTGCCGCAGAAGCCACCAAAGCAGGAATACAGGTCGATATACAACAAATCTACGGGAATTCAGCCAGAACTATTTGTAAAATAGCCGAAGAATCAAACGTTGATCTCATTATCTTGGGTAGACGCGGTAGATCGGGTTTAAGCGAATTATTATTAGGCAGTGTTAGTAACTATGTATTACATCACGCGCCCTGTTCAGTTTTAACAGTGCAGTTACCAGTAAAAAAAGGGGAATTATAAGATCAAAAGTTTTGATCTCCCCTAATGACAAAAATTAATCAACTGACAACCTGGTTAGAAACACGCTTTTGTACACCTGCTTATAGTGGTTGGGTGTTATTTGGCATAGCGATCTGCTTTTTTGGTGCAGCAACCAATACAATGGCAGGATGGCTATATGTATTAAGTGGACTAATTAGCGCATTATTAATCATTGGTGCCATTTTACCAGTACGATCGCTACGACATCTCACTATCTCTCGTCTTCCCATCTCCTCAGTAACAGCAGGTGACGATCTCGTTATTACCCTAGAACTCGACAACCCCACCCGTGATACTAAAACCTTACTTCAAATAGAGGATCAAATACCCTTAGTTTTAGGAAAACCACAAACCCAAGCAATAGAAGTTATACAACCCCACAGTCAACATCAATGGGTGTATTATCTTCCTACCCAACGTAGAGGGGTTTATCAATGGCAGGATGTTAACTTAAGAACTGGAACACCACTGGGGCTATTTTGGTGTCGTCGTCATCAAGAAGTTGCGGCAAAAGCGATCATTTATCCGACTGTTTTATCCCTTCAACAATGCCCCATTATCGATAGTATTGGACAAGACGACAATATCCATCAAAGTGACTATCGCGCTGCCAAAGCTACAGAGGGCGTTACACGAAACCTACGCCCCTATCATTACGGTGATCCGATGCGGATGATCCATTGGCGAACCAGCGCAAAACTAGGAGAATTTAAGATCAAAGAATTAGAAATCATGACAGGAAGTGAGGATCTTGTCATCACCTTAGATAGTGCTTCAACTTGGAATAAAGATATCTTTGAACACGCCGTTATTGCCGCAGCATCCTTATATTTTTATGCCCAACAACGACAAATGAATGTCAAACTTTGGACAGCAGGAACAGGTTTAATTTTTGGTAATAGTTATGTACTAGAAACTCTGGCGGTGATAGAAACTCAAGAAGAGGCTAACTATTCAATACCATTTACATCACCTTTAGTTTTATTAACTTCAAATACAACTCATTTAAGTTCACTATTAGATAATAGTCGTTGGATACTTTTTACTGAACCTGAAACCACTCAACCAATATTAACACGGCATTTAAAAGGTTTAATTATTAATTCAGAAGAAGACTTACAACAACAGTTACAGATGTTTTCTAGTGTTAGGTAAAGCGATTCAATTTCTCTGAGCATTCAGCGATCGCAAAATGATAAAATAGGGATAATCTGACATAAGACCCTTAAATGGCGAATTTACCTCCAGAAACGTTAAATTTGATTATGAATCTTGTCCCCCGCTTATTTGATGTAATTAATCTTGCAACGGCAACTGAGTATAATCTTTTTGAGCAGTATGGTGAGACAGCAACAACAAGATCTGAACTAGATGAACTTAAAAACGTGACGGAACGAGCTAGAGGATTCTACAATCGACTGTATGGATTAACTTTACAAGTTGCTGAATCTCAACCGATCGCTAGTTCTGCTACACTGAATTTATTACGAACAACAATCGAACAAGCACAGGCTATAGCAGATGCAGGAGAAGCAAGCGTTTTAGAAATTAAAAGAGCTTGGAGTATATGATGAACACAGAAAAAACAATTCCTGATGCAGAAACTAGAGCGAAAAATGTAGAACGTCTTAAAGAAGTTTGCCTAATGTTTGATCGTCTTAATTTAATGTTAGATGAAGCGAGTGCAATTTTAGAAGCCGAACAGAAAAAAAATTCATACTACCAATATCGTCAACGAAAACTTCAAGAAAAATCCTTGCTTGGTGAAGATCAGCAGACACGGTAAAATAGAAAACCTGTAAGTCATAGCTAGGTCATCATGGGCAATACCTTCGGACATTTATTTAGAATAACCACCTTTGGCGAGTCGCATGGTGGGGGAGTTGGCGTTATTATTGACGGATGTCCACCCAGATTAGAAATTTCTGAAGAAGAGATCCAGTTAGAATTAGATCGCAGGAAACCAGGACAAAGCAATATTGTAACACCGAGAAAAGAAAGCGATATCTGTAAGATTATCTCTGGTGTCTTTGAAGGGAAAACGACTGGAACACCGATCGCTATTATCGTTCCTAACATTGATGCACGTTCTCAAGATTACAATGAAATGTCCGATAAATACCGCCCTTCTCATGCTGATGCAACCTATGATGCTAAGTATGGCATTCGGAACTGGAAAGGAGGAGGAAGATCATCTGCTAGAGAGACAATAGGAAGAGTAGCAGCAGGTGCGATCGCAAAAAAAATCCTAAAACAGATCGCCGATGTCGAAATTGTCGGTTATGTCAAGCAAATTAAAGATTTAGAAAGTACAGTTGATCCCAATACCGTCACCCTAGAACAAGTAGAAAGCAATATTGTACGCTGTCCTGATGCCGAGTGTGCCGAAAAAATGCTTGAGCTTATTGATCAAATCATACGCGATCACAACTCGATTGGGGGAATTGTCGAATGTGTCGCCCGCAATGTTCCTAAAGGTTTAGGTGAACCCGTTTTCGATAAATTAGAAGCGGATCTGGCTAAAAGTGTGATGTCACTCCCTGCAAGTAAAGGGTTTGAAATAGGTTCGGGGTTTGCAGGAACACTTTTAACGGGAAGTGAACACAACGACGAATATTACATCGATGAAACAGGGAACATTCGTACTCAAACTAATCGCTCTGGTGGCATTCAAGGGGGCATCAGTAACGGCGAAAATATCGTGATCCGAGTTGCTTTTAAACCGACGGCAACCATTGGGAAAGAACAAAAAACCGTTACCCGTAGCGGAGAAGAAACTACTCTAGCGGCAAAAGGCAGACATGATCCTTGTGTTTTACCTCGTGCGGTTCCAATGGTTGAAGCGATGGTAGCTTTAGTCTTGTGCGATCATCTGCTACGCCATCAGGGACAATGCGGTTTATCAGGAAAATTTGACTAAACTTTTAAGTATCCCCCTAGTCCCCATTGAGCGCAAAGCCAGAAGTACAAAAGGCTTGCGATTGGATCTGTCTATGGGATGATTAATTGTTACAAAAAGTTTAAAATAAGGGGGATAATTACCCTAGCTCACTCATTATGCCTGATTCCTCTAAAACGGCTGATCAAACCTATGATGCTATTTTAGACGCCTTAAATCAATTGATTGGAGTCGTTGCCCAATTGCGATCGCCAGATGGGGGATGTCCTTGGGATCTCGAACAAACCTCCGAAACGTTGATCCCCTATGTCATTGAAGAAGCTTATGAAGTCGTTGATGCGATTAAAAGTGGTGATCAAAATGCGATCGCAGAAGAGTTAGGAGACTTATTATTACAAGTCGTTTTGCAGGCTCAAATTGCCAGTGAAGCAGGACAGTTTAGCTTACAAGAAGTCGCACAAGGTATTACAGAAAAGTTATTTCGTCGTCATCCTCATGTTTTTGGCGAAGTCGATGTAACTAATGCTGACGAAGTGCGCCAAAATTGGGAACAAATTAAGGCCCAAGAAAAAGGAGAAACACCCGAACAAACTCAATTATTAACTTACAAATTGAAACGATATGCCCGTAGTTTACCCCCTTTAATGGCAGGGATGAAAATCTCACAAAAAGCGGCTGCTGTTGGTTTTGAATGGGAAAATATAGAAGGAGTTTGGGATAAATTTAGTGAGGAATTAGCCGAATTTAGAGAAGCTTTAGAAACGGAAGATAAAGCACATCAGCAAGCTGAATTAGGAGATTTACTATTTGTGATTATTAATTTAGCTCGCTGGTATGGTTTAGATCCTTCTAATGCTTTACAAGAGACTAACATAAGATTTATTAGAAGATTAACTTTAGTAGAGAATTTTGTCGAACGTCCTTTGAGTGACTATAGTTTAGAAGAGTTAGAGACAATGTGGAAACAGGCAAAAGCTACATTAAGAGAACAAGGAGAGTAAAATAAAAAGTTAGATAGACTTTGATATAGCTCAAATATTAATGAGACAAAAATGAAAGAAAATCAGAAGATAAATTCAACTCAAGAAACTTCATCATTTTGGAAAAGTACGAAGGATAATCTACAAGTTATTTTTATTGCCCTTGCTTTAGCCTTTTTAATTCGGACTTTTATCGCGGAACCTCGCTATATTCCCTCAGATTCTATGTTACCTACTTTAGAACAAGGCGATCGTTTAGTAATCGAAAAAGTATCTTATTATATTCATCCTCCAAAAAAAGGCGATATTGTTGTTTTTGAACCTCCTCTACAACTGCAAATACAGGGATATCAAAAAGATCAAGCTTTTATTAAACGAGTGATTGGTACAGAAGGAGATACAATAAAAGTCAGCAAGGGAAAAGTTTATGTTAATGATCAACCCTTAACAGAAAATTATATTTTGGAGTCACCTAATTATCAGTTAGCCTCATTTAACGTTCCTGCTGATCAATTGTTTGTTATGGGTGATAATCGGAATAACAGTAATGATTCACATATTTGGGGCTTTTTACCTAGAGAAAATGTCATTGGTCATGCTGTTTTTCGTTTTCTTCCTTTGAAAAAAATTGGAGTAATTGATTAAAATAGATTAACATTTAGTTAAAATTTAGCTAATTAAACCCTAGCAAAAAATATTTCATTAATTAATAAAAAGCTGCTTATGTATGTTTTCTCGCTTAATTAAATGGCTATTAATCGCTTTAATGAGCTTGACAATTACACTAAATACTACGTTGGTAACTGCACAATTTTCTGTAATAGAACAAGAGCAACAAGGTGGAGAATTTTATCAAACTTATCAATATCAACAAGCGATTCAAATTTGGGAACAAGTTTTACAAGTTTATCAAGAAAAAAACGATCTAATTAGTCAAGCTAGAGTATTAAGTAATTTAGCATTAGCCTATCAGCAAAAAGGAGAATGGGAAAAAGCCGAACAAGCTCTAACACAGAGTTTAATTAATTCAAATAAAATAACCTCAGCTAACCCATCTTTATTCGCTCAAATCTTAAATAATCAGGGCATTATTCAATTAGCTAGAGGACAAGTCGAACAAGCTTTAGAAACATGGCAAAAAGCGAGCCAAGCTTATGTACAAATTTCGGATCAAATCGGTTATTTAAGAAGTCAAGTTAATCAAGCTAAAGCCTTACATTCAATGGGTTTACATCCTCGCGCTTGTAAAACTTTAGCTAAAGCTTTAGAATTAGAATCGATAATTTGTTTACCTTCAAACTTAGAAGAAATAGAAAGCTTAAAGCAAAGTAAAAATTTAATTCAAGAACAATTAAAAAAATTAAATAATAATTTTAATGTTGTCCAGTTTACAGCTTGGTATGTCCTAGCTGAAGAATTAAGAGATGTAGAGCTTTTAGAACTATCTCAGATTATTTTACAAAACCTTTTATCTAAAGCTAATTCGTCAGAAGATAAAGCAAGTGTTTTATTAAGTTTAGGAAAAATTGCTAATGATCAACAAAACAATCAACAAGCGTTAGAATATTATCAACAAGCAGAACAACTAGCCGTTAATCCTTTATCAAAAGTTTTAATTCTACTTAGTCAATTAGAATTTTTTCGGACAACAGAACAATGGTTACTTATTCCAGATTTGGTGATTAAGATTTCTTCTAAATTAGATAAACTTCCTCTTACTCAAGATGCTATTTATGCTCAAATTAATTTTATTAGTCATCTAATTGTAATTAAAAAAACACAAACTATAGCATTACCATCCTGGCTAGAACTCGCTAAAATATCAGCAAATATAGTACAACAGGCAAAGATTTTAAATTCACCCAAAATAGAATCTTATGCTTTAGGTAATTTAGGTGGGATTTATGAACAAACAAAACAATTAGATATTGCTCAAACCCTGAGTGAACAAGCACTTTTAATCGCTCAATCTTTGAATCAACCAGAAATTATTTATCGTTGGCAATGGCAACTAGGAAGAATTTTAAATCTGATCGGTGAGCGTGAAAAATCAATTACTATTTATACTAAAGCAATTAACACTTTAGAACTACTAAAAAAAGATCTTGTTTCTACTAATCAAAGTATCCAATTTTCCTTTACTTCATCTGTTGAACCTGTTTACCGAGATCTAGTCAATCTTCTTTTACAACCCGATACAAATGGTAATATTCCTCAAGAGAATTTAATTAAAGCTAGAAATACTATTGAATCTTTACAATTAGCAGAATTAGATAATTTTTTACAAGAAAACTGTTTAAAAGCACAACCTAAGTCAATTGATGATATTGCTCAAAATTCGGCTGTTATCTATCCTATTATCTTACCAGACCGTCTAGAAATTATCCTCAGTCTTCCACAACAACCTCTAAAACGCTATGTTACTCCAGTCTCAAAATCACAACTCACTTCGACTGCTTTAAAACTACGTCAAACATTAGTCATTCGTAGTCGGCGAGATTTTTATGAACCTGCTCAAAATCTTTATCAATGGTTAATACAGCCCTTAGAGCAAGACCTAAAAAACGCTCAGATAAAAACACTGGTTTTTGTTTTAGATGGTGCTTTGCGTAATATTCCCGTTGGTACTTTATATGATGGAAAACAATATCTTATCGAAAAATACGAAACAAGTTTAACCCCAGGGTTACAATTGTTAAATCCTCAACCTGTACAGCAAACCAGTTTATACACATTAGCAGTAGGAATAACACAACCCAGAAAAGGTTTTTCACCTCTTTTTTATGTTGCTCAAGAGTTAGAAAGTATTAAAAAAAATGTTAAGAGTAGAGTTCTGCTTAATCAAAATTTTACGTTTCAAAATTTTCAAGAACAACTTTTAGATCATTCTTTTCCCATTGTGCATATAGCAACTCATGGTCAGTTTAGTTCAAACTTTGAGCAAACATTTCTCTTATCATGGGATAAAAAAATTAATGTTCATCAGCTAGAGTCTCTTTTATCAGGAAAAAGTAACATTCAAAATAGTGCTATTGAATTATTAGTTTTGAGTGCTTGTGAAACAGCTACAGGTGATGAAAAAGCATCATTAGGTTTAGCAGGTATGGCAGTTCGTTCGGGTGCAAGAAGTACAGTTGCAACACTTTGGTCAGTTAATGATGAAGCAAGCGCAGAATTAATGAGAACATTTTATCAAGCTTTAGCAGTTGGGAAAAAAACAAAATCACAATCTTTAAGAGAAGCAAAGCTAAAATTATTAAATAATGCTAAATATCGTCATCCTTTTTATTGGTCTTCCTATATATTATTAGGTAGCTGGTTATAATTGATGAGCCGTAATAATAGTTACTGGATTGAGTGGGGAAAAACGAGTCAATTCACCGACCGTTGTTGAACGAGAAATTTGGACTTGTAGTAATTTAGTTTGCCATTTATTTTTCTTAAACCATGAAAGACTTTGATGAATATTTTCTATAGTCGCTAAGGCTAAAACAATGTTTCCTTGACTTGCTAATTTTTGATTACAACAAGATAAAATTGTCTCTAGTTCCCCGCTACTTCCACCAATAAAAATTCGATGAGGTGAAGGTAAATTCTCTAAAATATCTGGTGCCATTCCATAAATAGGATTAATGTTATTTACCTTAAATCGTTGACAGTTTTGCTCAATTAAATTAATTCCTATAGCTGTTTTTTCAATAGCATAAATTTGTGAAGTTGGACACAAGCGAGCGATTTCAATTGAAACTGACCCTGTTCCTGCTCCAATATCCCAAATAATTTGTTTTTCCTGTAAGCTTAATTCTCCTAAAACAATTAATCTTATTTCTCTTTTTGTCATTAAGCCTGGACGATCTTTAAAAGCTAAAAAGTTTGAATCTGCTATGCCAAATAAGGGTAAATTATTGAGTTGAATAGGATTATTCTCTTGTCTCATTAAAATGACTATATTTAAAGCAGCAAAATCATTTTCTAATTTTAAAACTAAATCTTGAGCTAAAAATTGAGTAATTTTCTCGGTTTCACTTTCTAAATTTTCACAAATCCAAAAAGTATATTGAGTCGGAAGTTCCAAACTTAAATAAAAATTAGCGATCGCAACAGGATTATTAACCGAATCAGTCAGAATCGCAATTTTATCTACCCCTTTTTGTAATAATTGATTTAATTCATCCAAAGCGCGACCATGTACACTGACAATTTGTGCATCATGCCAAGGGATTTTAATCCGATTAAAAGCTAATTGTACAGAATTAAGATGAGGATGAAACTGTAAAATATTAGATGGAAAGTGTTCTAAAAGTAAACGCCCTAAACCAAAAAAAAGCGGATCACCACTGACTAAAATCACAATTTTTTCTGGCTTTTTTAATTGTTCTTGAACTTCAATGAGTGTTTGCTGAATATCTTTTAAGACAATTTTTTGAGCAAGATGATTAGAAAAATAGTCTAAATGTCTATAACTTCCTACTAAAATAGTTGCTTCCTCAACCACTTTTCTAACGGTTTCTGTTAGTCCTGAAACGCCATCTAAACCAATCCCAACAACATCGATCATGATTTTTCGTTTAATTCTCTTTCTTTCGCCAAGACTAATAGCGCATTAATAATAGCAGAAGCAACTGGGGAGCCACCTTTTCTACCTTCGACTCGAATTTGAGGTATATTAATTTGAGCCAGTGCTTGTTTAGACTCCACAACAGCAACAAACCCGACTGGAACACCAATAATTAAACTCGGTTGTTGTAATTGAGTCTTATTTATTTCCTGACACAAAGCAAGTAAAGCGGTTGGTGCATTTCCAATCACATAAATAGCATTTGGATATTGTTGAAAACACTTTAATAGTCCTGTTTCAGTGAGAGTTTTTTCAGGTTCAGGAATTGTAACTTGTTCAACTGCGGTAATAATTGGATTTTGAAACGTTTTATTAACTAAAGTACGGATTCCACATTTTACCATACTAACATCGGTCACAATTGGATAACCCTTTCGTAAACAATCAATTCCAGTTTCAATAGCATCCGTACTAAAATAAAGTAAATTGAGATATTCAAAATCGGCGGTGGCATGAATAATTCGACGGATGATCGCATATTCTAAAGCATTAAAAGAATGTTGACCAATTTCTTGATCAATAATGCCAAAACTTTGTTCTAAAATTGGATGATTGAGATTCACTGATAGTTATGCGTAACGATGATGAGCAAATCAAGACTATCTTAAACAGTAGCAGAGTTATCGCTGTTGTTGGTCACTCTGATCGACCGTCGCGTGTCAGTTATCAAATTGCACAATTTTTGAAAAAACGAGGCTATATTGTCTATCCAGTAAATCCCACCATATCATTAATTGATGAGCAAATTTGTTATCCATCTCTAAAAGAAATTCCTGAACCTATTGATATTGTTAATGTTTTTCGTCGTTCTGAGTTTGTGATGGAAGTTATCGATGCAGCTATCTCAGTTCAAGCAAAAACAGTATGGACGCAACTAGGGATTTATGACAATACAGCAGCCCAAAAAGCCATAGAATCAGGTTTAAATGTCATTATGGATCGGTGTATCAAAGTCGAATACCTCAGACTACTTGCATAACAATTCTTTACAATGAAAATAATAGACTCATACATTCCATAGATAAAAATCATATGCAACTGACTTACTTTGATAGCAACTCATGGTTAATTGAACTAGGTGGAAAACGGATTTTACTCGATCCTTGGTTAGTAGGAGACTTGACATTTGGTAACTTAAGCTGGCTATTTCGCGGGACAAAAACGAGTTCACACCCCATCCCCGAAAATATTGACTTAATCTTACTCTCTCAAGGATTAGAAGATCATGCTCATCCCCCAACCTTAAAACAACTTGATCGTAATATTCCTGTTGTTGCGTCTCCGAATGCCACAAAAGTCGTAAAAGAATTGGGATATACTCAAATAACAACGATCGCACATCAAGACCAATATATCTTTGAAAATACCATCGAAATCAAAGCGGTTCCAGGTTCTCCAGTCGGGCCAACACTCGTCGAAAATGGTTATATTCTAAAAGCATTAGATAGTGGCTTAAGTCTATATTATGAGCCACACGGCTATCATTCTCAAACGATCAAAGAATTTTCACCAATCGATGTCATTATTACACCAATTGTTAATTTAAAACTACCTGTAGTAGGTGCTGTCATTAAAGGAGAAAAAAACGCCTTAGAAGTCTGTCAGTGGCTAAAACCGCAAGTTATTTTACCTACTGCTGCTGGAGGAGATATTAACTTTGAAGGACTACTAATATCATTTTTAAGCACAGAAGGAAGTTCCGAACAATTCCAGAAACAACTTCAAGAAAATCATCTATCTACCCAGGTTATAGAGCCAAAATCAGGTGAAAAAGTAGCACTAGACTTAAAACCTCTTATTTCTTGTTAAATTAGGAGTTTTAGAGCCACAGGGTAAGAAGTTATTGCAACGAGGTCATCACTTCTTTCTTTGTCTCCCCTAATCTTGCTAAAATATCGGAAAGATAAAAAAGGAATGAACCCTGATGGCCCTTGATCCACTCAGCGATGAACAAATCGCACAATTAGTGAATACTTGTCATAGTATTGCAACGGCTCATCTAAATATTACTCAAAGAATTGATGACCTGACTAAACAAGTTTACCAAGTGGAACACCATCAGGGATTAATGGCACGCGCACAAACCAGCTTTCTGACGATATTTGAAAAAATCGAACAACAACAAGAAAAATTAATCGAAGCACAAGAAATTTTAACAAGTAATCAATCTAATTTAGCCAACGCAGTCAAACAATTAGCTGATTCTCAATTACAATTAACTCGCTTTGTCGAACGTCTAGACGATAAACTCTCATCAACAAGCGCAGCAATGGAAAGACTGGATCGAATTATTGATTATTTGATGCGACAAAACAATACAAAATCTGATTCAAATGGAGCGCAAGATATTTAAACTAAAAGCGAAAGAGCAGAAATCATATTAGATTAACTGCTCTTTTTATTTAGACGGTTTGGTAACCTATGAGACGGACTTGAGGAATCTTCCATAAAGTTTTACTAGGAGGTTTATCATCGAGGTTGTCCCCTTCTTGAATCGGGACTAACATGGAATCAGTAGAACGTACAGTCATGTGACCTTTAGTATAAGCATCGCGTAACTGGCGACCGAATTTCCATGCTTGGTATTTTGCAACAGTCCAACGAGGATTAGATGGATAGCCAGCAAAGCCAGAGCGTAGAGCAGCGTAGTTTTCTGGTAGGATCTGGGTGTTTACATAAATGCAATCCGTTAAATCTGCAACGTTGGGGTTTTGAGGCTTTTGGACTCTTAACATAAATGTCACCCCGAAAGTTGTCATTATCAACACATATCCTGAGTGGATATTCATATATCATATTACAAATTATTACGCTTGTCGATGATCTCAATCACTAAATAACCGTATAAAGATGGACAATAACCGAAAATGCAAGGTTTACTGTTCACCAAAACGGTAGCCTTTCCCGTAGACAGTATGAATGAGCGAACTTTCTGCCTCTATCTCGATTTTTCGCCGCAAAAGACGGATCAATGCAGCTAATACATTACTATTAGGTGCTTCTTGTTCTGTCCACAAATGTTGATAGATTTGTTCATGGGTCAGAAGTTGATCAGCATGACTCATTAGATAGGCTAAAAGTTGTGTTTCTTTTTCCGATAAACTAATCACTCTGCCATGACGATAGGCGATTTGATTTTCTGGATCTAGCTCTAAATCCGCAATTTTTAGCTTTCCATGGGGATTTGCTTCAAAATAAGGAGAACGACGGAGTAAAGCTCGAACTCTGGCTAATAATTCCCGTAACTGAAAGGGTTTAACAATATAATCATCCGCACCTGCATCTAAACCTAAAACGCGATCGTCTATTGTATCTTTTGCCGTTAGAATTAAAACAGGGGTTAAATTACCTTGGCTTCGGATCTTTTTACAAATTTCCACTCCCGATTGATAGGGTAACATCCAATCGAGAATCATCAGATCATATATGTTTTGTTGCGCTAGATTTAGACCATCAGTACCATTATCCGCAATCTCGACCTGATACCCCTCCTGTGATAAAACATGACTCAAAGGTTCAGTTAATTCTGTTTCATCATCAACTAAAAGAATTTTCATCTAGACTTTTTTTAACCTTCTGATGTTTGTGCTGACTGAATTTGCTCTATTTCTTCGACGGATAATCCAGTAACGCGAACAATGACATCTAGTGAAATATTTTCTTGAAGAAGATTAACAACCATTTGTTGAAGACCCTGTTGCCGTCCTTCTTCTAAAATCTCCTGATAGGTAACAGATTCCCGCATAAGTTCCTTCCTTAAAATTCTCCTAATACTCTCCCAATCTAATACTAACCCAGCCAAAATATAGGCGAAGGATAAAATATTACTTTGTATTCTAGACTCAGAGATCTGCTCAATAGACTGTGCTACTTGTTGGAATATTTGGGTTCTATCCTCTGTTTGACCCAAAACGGCAAAAGGTAACAACCCAAGAGACTTTTAAAAACTTTCTGGTGGTTGTTCCCACAGACGAATCACTTCAAACTGATGAGTATTGTCTAAACTAAAGCTGATTTCTCGTACCAAATCAGAATTAGTGGGTTGTAGATAAATAACGACTTGAAGCATTTGTTTGTTTGGAAAGCGACGATACACCCGTATCCGATAATCTAGCATCCGAAAGGAAATCTCAGGTTTAGGATGATACAATCTACAAAACTTCTATTTTTTTACTATACCGTAACGCAATTAAATTATGGCTTCATCTACATCCATTTTGTTCCCTGCGCTTAACTTATTCGATGCAAAGTTAGAGCTTTTTGCGACTTCTCCAGAATATCAGTCCAGCATGATCCTATCTTTTGGTGAAAACCATGACTACAACGAATTACAGCCAAGCTTTGCACAGAGAGGTACAAGTGTTCTATCTCTAATTGAAATTGTTCCCTTAGCCACTCTTAACGGTGCATATGGTGGATATTCTAGAGATACTAATCAGATCTATCTAGCTTCTGAATTTATTAATTCTGCTACCCCTTCAGCCATCGCAGATGTACTTTTAGAAGAATATGGTCACTATATTGATGCCAAGTTAAATCCAGTCGAAGCAGTAGGCGATGAAGGCGAAATCTTTGCCGATTTAGTACAAGGAAATTCGATTCACTCAAAAGCATTTACAGAAGATGATACTACTACTGTCACGCTCAATGGAAAAACGATTACCCTAGAGCAAGGTAGCCCGATTATTTATGTCAGACAAGGGGCAACAGGGGCAAATAATGGTACATCCTGGGCCAATGCTTATAGTAGTCTAGCAACAGCATTAACCAACGCACCGACGGGGAGTGAAATTTGGGTTGCTCAAGGAACCTATAGACCAACAACGACAACTGACCGAGATATCAGTTTTGACTTGAAAAATCTGGTCGAAGTTTATGGGGGATTTAATGGTACTGAAACAAGTCGCGCTCAACGTAATTTTACAGTCAACCCAACTATCTTAAGTGGAGATATTGGCGCACCTAATGATAGGAGTGACAATAGTTATAACGTCGTTACTGGAAATAATCTATCAGCTTCTACAGTCTTAGATGGTTTTACAATTACCGATGGAAATAACACTCTGTCTACTGGGGATGGGGCTGGATTTGATCTCAGTAATAGTAGTCCGATTTTAGCAAATCTTCTGGTTATTAATAATAGTACAACAGGTTTTTCTAGCGAAGGGGGTGGCGGTTATATTGAGAATGGGATTCCACAATTAATAAATGTTTCTTTTACGGGCAATACCAGTCAAAATGGTGGAGCTTTGAGCCTCCGTAGCAGCAGTGCAATTCTCAATAATATTAACTTTTCTGGCAATAGTGCGGGTCAGAGGGCGGGTGCTTTGTATATGGTATCCAGTAATCCCAACATCACCAATAGTAATTTTATCAATAATACAGCCAATGGTTCTAATGCTGATGGTGGGGCAATCGCTTCTCAGAGTAGTAGCCCGAATTTAACAAATGTTCGCTTTTTGGCTAATTCCGCTAACGATAGAGGTGGCGCAATCTCTACTTTTCGAGGCTCTCCCAATCTATTTAATGTTATTTTTGAGCGCAATAGTAGTGCTTTTGGTGGTGGGATTCATTTCGATGGTGGTTTTTCTAGTGGTAACACACCGACCTTAACGAATGTCGTCTTTGATCGCAATACAAGTAATAATGGCGGTGGCATCTACAATTTTCAGAATAACATTACTGCAAATAATGTCACTTTTAGTAATAACACTGCAGCTACAGGAAGTGCTATTCAAAGTGATAGTGACCGAAGTCAAGTCGTGATTATTAATAGTATTCTTTGGAATGATCAAGCCTCTACTGGAAATAGTATTATTACTAATATCAACAGTGGAAGAACGATCGTCAACAATAGCCTTGTACAAGGAGGTTATCCTAACAGTAATCCAACAAATCCTAATTTAGATGCTAATCCCCTGTTTATTAATGCAAGTATAGGTAATCTACGTTTACAAGGACTCTCTCTGGCGATTAATGCAGGATTAAACGATGCCGTTAACGGGATTTCGATTGATATTGCAGGAAATCCTCGTATCTCAGCTGGTACAGTAGATTTAGGAGCTTATGAATTTGTTCTCGACCCGGCTCAATATGGTGCATCCTATGCCGATTTAATCACAGGTATTGGCTATAATCTACCTGTTTTAGAAGCTCATTACTACAATACTGGTCGTTTTGAGGGTCGTAGTGCCGATAATTTTGATGAATTCCGTTATATCGCTTCTAGCTATGTGACGGGTGGTGATTTGATTGGTGCTTTTGGTTTAAATGGTGCTGCGGCAACACAACATTACATTACTAATGGTTATTTTGAGGGTCGTCCTCTAGGTAGTTTTATCCCCTCAGGCTATCTCAATTCTTACGATGATCTATACAATGTTTTCGGAACCAATACCCCAGCCGCCACACAACACTATATTGCCAGTGGCTTTGGAGAAGGACGCAACCCAAATCTATTCCCAAGCGATCGCTACATTGCCTCCTATGGTGATCTGATTCAAGTGTTTAGCTACAATTTAGAAGCTGGTTCTAATCATTACCTCTTTTCAGGACGTGGTGAAGGACGACAAATTACCTTTAGTCCAGAAGCTTATCTAAGTCGTTATGGAGATTTACAGCAAGCTTTCGGCAACGATCTAAATGCGGCAACCCAACACTACATCTTGAGAGGTTACGCAGAAGGTCGTACTTGGATGTAGTTGGAATATAGGTAGGGGTTTAGTTTCTAAACCCTTTTTTAAGAAACGCCATGAGGGAAAAACCCTTCTTTCAAAAACGCTATGATCGATTCATAAGACATCATCATTATACAGATATGAATTCCCTTGTTTTAGAAAAGTTAGAGGCATTAAAACACTTATTATCCCAGATGGAACGGGCGTTAATTGCCTATTCTGGGGGTGTCGATAGTACCTTAGTAGCGAAAGTTGCATATGATGTCTTAGGTGAAAAGGCACTTGCTATTACTGCGGTTTCCCCTTCTCTATTACCCGAAGAATTAGAAGAAGCGATCGCACAAGCTGATTATATCGGCATCTCCCAAGAATTGATTCTTACAATGGAGATGCAAAACCCAAACTATACATCAAATCCCGTCAACCGATGTTATTTTTGTAAAAGCGAACTCCACGACACCTTAAAACCATTAGCAGTACAAAGAGACTATCCTTATGTCATCGATGGGGTGAATGCCGATGACTTACAAGACTATCGCCCTGGTATCCAAGCAGCAAAAGAACGCGGAGTGCGATCGCCATTCGCCGAATTAGGGATCACTAAAGCAGAAGTACGACAAATCTCACAATATTTAGGGCTACCTTGGTGGGATAAACCCGCGCAACCTTGTCTTAGTTCCCGTTTTCCCTATGGTGAAGAAATTACTTTAGAAAAATTACAACGAGTGGGACGTGCTGAAATCTATCTACGCAAACTCGGTTATCGTAGCTTAAGAGTGCGTTCTGATGGCGAAACCGCAAGAATAGAATTACCACCCGAACAAATTCAAGATTTTATTCTTAAAACGAATCTTACTGATTTAGTTTCATCTTTTCAACAGTTTGGCTTTACTTATGTCACCCTTGATTTAGAAGGATATCGTAGTGGGAAGCTAAATCAGGTAATTCGTTAATCGCAGATTTGGTATTACTGAACTTTTAGGCATTTTAAGCAAATTAAATCAAAAATTTTAGACGCTATATTTTAATCAGAATCAAGTTTTCACGCTATCTCAGTAAAAACACCGAACATTGATACTTAAGATGCCTAAAATTGCTGGTACGGCTTTGTAATTAGGAACATACTGAGACTAGAACTTATAAAACTCTTAATACACCAATGAACCACGAACAGTTAGAGCGAGGCAGTATTCTAACGCCATTTCAACGTAAACATTTAACCAACAGCTTAGAAACCGACTTAAGTCAAGAATATCGGCAGCGTATCGAAATTATGCTTTTAGCCGATCAAGGATACACTCAAACTCAAATCTGTAAAACTTTAGGATGTTGTCAAGATACGGCTCGTTACTGGATAGCGATCGCAAAATTAGGTCAAGCGCATCAATGGCATGAAGGAAAAATTGGTCGTCCCAAAGTCATTGATGAATCATACTTAAATCGACTGAAGGAGTTAGTCAGCCGTAGTCCCCGTGAATTTGGCTATTCTTTCGGACGTTGGACGGCTCAATGGTTGAGTAAGCATCTATTCAAAGAAACAGGAATTCAAACTAGCGATCGACATATTAACCGTCTTCTTAAAACAATGGGACTGTCTACACGCCAAAACAAATCAGTTGAACCCGAACAAAACGTATCAAACAGCAGATTTGTGATTGAAGATTTATCAACTTCCCATACTAATCATCTAATTCCTATGAGCCACATTAACCCAACATGGTTTCCCATATCTGAATAGCCGAAGCACCATTAAAAAACTTGAGCAATAAAAGCATATGGTTCAGCAAACTTTTAATCTCCCCAAACAACTGAGTCTATATCTCGCTCAAACATTAGGAGTGACACTAAAAGAAACAGAATTAGAAACGTGCTACCAGCAAATGCACATCCTAGAACTAAAGGCAGGACAACGGTTCTGGCAATCAACGACAGGCCCATTCGGACTTTATATTGTTCTAGCAGGAAAAGCCAGATTACTCGACTCAGCCGACAATTTAATCACATCGCTTAGTACAGGTGAATCATTTGGTGAATCAGCACTTTTTCCAGAACTTAGATATAAACCCCATGCAGTTAGAGCTTCCGTCAATTTAAAACTTTGCTACCTAAACGATGAATACATCCAACACTTAATTCATCGCTATCCTGCCATTCGTCATCATCTCTATCAACAAGCAAGACGGTTACAGGACAAACTTTTAGAAACAGGAACATCAGTCCATTCTATTACTCCCACTGTCCCCACTTTCAATCAACATCACTCAAAAAAAATCGCTAAAGCCTATTTTCCCAAACCGAGCGTACAAGTCAAACAATTGTGGCAACGGATGACTCAACGCTATCCCTTTTTTGCTCAACAAAGCGTATCAGATTGCGGGGCTGCTTGTCTAGTGATGGTGGGACGTTACTGGGGTAAGAACTGTAATATTAATCGTCTGCGAGACATGGCTAATGTAAACCGCAATGGCTCATCTTTGAAAGGTTTAGCAGCAGCAGCAGAAAGCATCGGGTTTAGCAGTCGGCCCGTAAAAGCCAGCCTTAACAAACTCGCTCAACAAACCTTACCTGCGATCGTTCATTGGGAAGGCAAACACTACATAGTCGTATATAAAGTAACACGCGATCGGGTCATTGTTGCTGATCCTGCCATTGGTTTACGGTGTCTGACTCATGCACAATTCCAAGATGGTTGGACTGGCTATACATTGTTACTACAACCGACAGCAAACTTTAAAGACACAGATCAAACGAGTACCCCCCTGTGGCAAATCTTTGATTTAGTTAAACCCCATTGGCTAGTTTTATTAGAAGTATTAATCGCTTCAATCTTTATTCAAATTTTTGGACTCATGACACCCCTATTGACTCAGTTATTGTTAGATCGAGTCGTCGTACAACGTAGCAATCTCACCCTAACCGCAGTAGGATTAGGATTACTGATCTTCGGTTTGTTTCGGGTTGCTCTGACTGGACTACGACAATATCTCCTCGAACACACAGCGAACCGAGTCGATTTAACCTTAATTGTCGGTTTTATTAGCCATACCTTCCGTTTATCACTCTTTTTCTTTGAATCCCGTTATGTTGGCGATATTATTTCTCGCATCCAAGAAAATCGAAAAATTCAGCGTTTTTTAACAGGTGAAGCTCTATCTATTTTTCTGGATCTACTCACTGTCTTTATCTATTTCGCCTTAATGTTTTGGTATAGCTGGAAAATCGCCTTACTGGTATTGGTCATCGTACCACCATTTATTTTACTGGCACTCCTCGCTACACCCTTCTTACAACGAGTTTCCCGCGAGATCTTTAATGCTTACACCGCAGAAACGGGATATTTAATTCAATCCCTCACAGGTATCCGTACCGTTAAATCAATGGCGGTTGAACAGATGGTACGCTGGCACTGGGAGGAACTTTTCGGCAAATCGACTAAAACGAATTTTTCTGGACAGGTTATTGGGAATACACTCCAGATTTTTAGCTCAACAATAGAAGCTGTCATCACCGCCGCTTTACTCTGGTTTGGTGCATGGCTAGTGATTCAAAATGAACTAACGATCGGTCAATTGGTTGCGTTTAATATGTTATTGGGTAACGTCATCCGTCCTTTTCAGAGACTAACTGTACTGTGGAATGAACTACAAGAGGTGATGATTGCCCTTGAACGGATACACGATGTAATCGATGCCCCACCTGAAGAAGACATACAGCACCAGTTCCGCCAATTCTTACCCCCCATTTGTGGACAAATTCGTTTTCAGTCCGTCACCTTCCGCTACCATCCTGAAAGTGAGACAAACACCTTAGAAAATATTAATTTTGAGGTACAGCCAGGGCAAACAGTGGCACTTGTCGGGCGTAGTGGATCGGGGAAAACGACGATTTCTAAACTAATTCTGGGGCTTTATCCGCCCACCGAAGGGAAGATCTTGATTGATGGTTATGATGTGGCGAGTTTAGATCTGCGATCGCTACGTCAGCAAATCGGTGTCGTTGACCAAGATACCTTTCTTTTTGGTGGTACCATTCGTGACAATATTAGTCTCGGTCATCCTGAAGCCACCCTAACAGAAGTGATCGAAGTCGCGCAACTAGCAGGCGCACATCAATTTATCACCGATCTACCGATGGGTTATGAAACACAAATTGGTGAAGGGGGTGGAATGCTTTCAGGTGGACAACGACAACGGCTTGCGATCGCCCGCGCACTTCTCGGAAATCCTAAATTACTGATTTTCGACGAAGCAACCAGTAGCCTTGATGCAGAATCAGAAAGAATTATTCAAACCAATCTCAATACCATTCTGCAAAACCGCACTACCTTCATTATTGCTCATCGTCTTTCGACAGTCCGCAATGCTGATTTGATTTTGGTTTTAGACAGAGGGGTTGTCGTGGAACAGGGAAACCACGATGAGTTAATGACTCGGCGCGGTCACTATTTCTACCTTAACCAACAACAATTAATGAGTTCTCAATTATGAGAAACCAACTGAGTAAACAGCCACCTAATGAAGATTGGTCTTCTTTAACTCAAGAATTGATCGATACTTTACCCCGCATTTGGACACGAGGATTATTATATTGTTTAATGCTGTTTCTTGCGATCGCTTTACCTTGGGCGATGTTTTCTCAAGTCGATGAAACGGGAACCGCTAGAGGACGACTAGAACCAAAAGGCAAAACCATTAAACTTGATGCACCTGTCGCCGAAACAGTATCAGCAGTAATGGTTAAAGAAGGTGAGGCAATTAAAGCGGGACAACGTTTGCTTTCACTAGAATCAGAAATTGTCAGTAGAGAACTTGTCGAACAACAGCAAAAATTAGAAGGTCAACAAAATCGGCTTACTCAGCTAGAATTACTGAAAAATCAGTTAATATTAGCGAATAGTACACAAGAACAACAAAATCAAGCTCAAATTCTAGAAAAACAAGCCCAAATCGAGCAAGCACAGCAAAATCTTAAAGCTCTCAAATTGGCTTATTCTATACAAAAAGATGAAAAACAGTCGCAAATTGATCAGGCTAAACAAGACTTAGCTAAAAACAAAATTGCTTATAACTTAGCTAACATCAATTTAAAAGGCGCACGGGAAAAATATCAACGTTATAGACAAGCCTTAGAAGATAGCGTAATTTCAAGAGATCGTTATCTAGAAGTAGAGCAGTCAGTGAAAGAAAACTCAGAACGTCTAAGCCAAGCTCAATTTGATATTATTCAGTCCGAATCACGCTTTAGAGAACAACAAAATAGTTATGAGCGAGCCATGAGTCAAGCACAAGCAGAAATCGTTCAATCTCAACTTCGACTCAAAGAACAGGAAGGAAGTTCAGGAAGTTTGATTTATTCGGGACAACTGGCTCTTTTTAAAAGTCAAGAACAACTCAAAAATCTTGAAACAGAAATCACCACACTAACCGCAGAAATAGCCCAAACTCAAAGTCAGATCGAGTCATTAAAATTTCAATTGAGCCAACGAGTTTTAAAATCACCAGTAGACGGTATCATTTTTCAGTTATCGGTCAAAAACGCTGGAGTCGTCGTTAAATCGGGAGATGCGATCGCAGAAATTGCACCCACAGGAACCATTTTAGTCTTACGGGCGCAAATGGCAACCACAGAAAGCGGCTCATTACGGGTTGGAATGCCTGTCAAGATGAAGTTTGATGCTTATCCATTCCAAGACTACGGCGTTGTTGAAGGCAAATTAAGCGACATTTCCCCCACTTCCAAGGTAACGGAAACAGAACAAGGACAGGTCACAACCTTTGATTTAGAAATTGAGCTTCAACAGACTTGTCTTCCAACTGCTAAAACCTGTGTTCCCCTCACCCCTGGACAGACAGCGACAGCAGAAGTCATCGTACGACAACGAAAACTAATTGATTTTGTTCTCGATCCTTTTAAAAAGTTACAAAAAAGCGGTTTAGATCTCTAAAGGTACATCATGACTAAGATTCTTTCTATTTCTCACGATGAAATTATCCATCAAGTTAAACTTTCAAACCAACTTCCAGAAATTATTAATGCGATCGTAGCACGTCAAGTCATTACGACAGCCGCCGCTACAGCAGGTCTAAAAATCGCAACGGAAGAACTTCAGCAGGCCGCAGATACCATTCGAGTCGCCAACAACCTCCATCGCACCGAGGATACATGGACATGGCTGCAAAAACAGAATTTATCTTTAGATGAGTTTGAGGAAATGGTATACACGACTCTTCTCTCGACCAAATTAGCTCATCATTTATTTACAGATCAAGTTGAACCCTTTTTTATTGAACATCAACTAGACTACACTCAGGTTGCTATTTATGAAGTCATTTTAGATGATCCAGATCTAGCACTAGAACTGTTTTACGCACTGCAAGAAAAGGAATTAGAATTTTATCAAATCAGCCGTGAGTATACGCAAGATTTAGAATTACGTCGTACAGGAGGATATCGCGGTTTACTGCATCGTAGTGACCTTAAACCCGAAATCTCTGCGGCTGTTTTTGCCTCCTCTCCTCCACAATTTCTTAAACCTATTATTACTGCACAAGGAGTTCATCTAATTTTTGTTGAAGAAATCATTCAACCACAATTAAATTTAACTTTACGTCATCAAATTCTCTCTACTCTTTTTTCTAATTGGCTACAAGAGGAAATCAAGCAATATGAACCAATTTTAGTCAGTAATTTTTGAAGAATATATAATTTTGGACGTAATTACTGCAAAATAAATGAAAACTAGAACAACAGATAACTTGTAGGAGTTTGGTGACCAAACCCTTATACCATTTTTCAAAAATTGCAGTAGACATCATCTGGTGTAAAGACGCGATATATCGCGTCTCTACCTTTTTATCTCTTGCATGAATGACTGAAAAATGATATTACGATATGTAGTCAGTATTTATGGATTTGGTATTAGTGAATAAAGCACTCAGAGTTATAAAATCTTCCAATTTATCAATCTAATTTAATAAAAAAAATTACTAAAATTTAAGACATAATTAGTTTATTTATTGCTGATAAACTCAGTTATTACTCTTGTAATAAATAAATTTATAAGAGAAAATAAAATTAATTACTAAAAGCTTAGTAATTAAATTATGAATCTACTAACCCTATTAGAGGCAAGTAAAATGTTCAGAAAACAAATTCCTGAAGCTGACGAGACTTTAACAACTTTATCCGAGAAAGAAGTTAGAGCAATAAGGGGAGGACTCAAAATCAAAAGAGCAGATGTGATTGTAGTCTTACCACCCACAGATTTAATTAATTACTAAGCAATTAGTCATTAATTACTAACCACACTAACAAATTTAGAGGAAAAGAAAATGCAAGCCAAACATAGAAACCAAATTGAACTTTCTGATTTGATCACCGACGCTGTTTCTAATGCTGTAGAACGACGGAATCAAGTTCAAGAAACAGAAGAATCGTTAACAACTTTGTCAGATGATGAAACCAGTGCAATTATGGGCGGACTGACTTCGGGTGCATCCGTTCCAGTGGTGAAAACGCCAATTATTGCAGGATATTTTCCGATACCTGGACAAGAAGTCGCTTAGACAATTTCTGCTCAAGTTAGCTGAGGCTTAATTTATGGATACTACTACTGCTCAAAAAACCCTTTGTCCCAGTGCGCGGCCTGAATTACCCGAAAGCGTCGTATTTGGGGTCATTGGTGGAACGGTAGATAAACCTCATGTAACGTACTTACCGCAGTCTCAACCTATTACAGATGACTTGATAGCCATGTCTGCACCAGTCACACCGACTGAAATTCTGCGGACGGCGGCTCCTTGTGCTGCTCTGGGGTGTCAGCATTTTGACGGTACAGACTGTCGTTTGGCGAAGCGAATTGTCGAACAACTTCCGACGGTAACCGAACAACTTCCACCTTGTTCTATCCGTAAAAACTGTCGATGGTGGCAACAAGAAGGAAAAGCCGCCTGTATGCGTTGTCCCCAAGTGATTACAGATAACTATTCTGCGTCTGCACAAATGCGTCAAGCGGCTTCCCCAACGGTTTAGTATATCTTTTAGTTTAAATAACAACGATCGCTCAGGTCAAACTGAAAATAGCGATCGTTTTTTGCTATAAAACAAATAAAAATCGTCATCAATATTGAATTTTTTTAGTAAAAATAAACTTATATTTTTTTATTAATTAAGACTAAAATACTTTATTTAAGACAAATAAATAGCCTAAAAAAACAGTTTTTTATAAATATTTATTGTATAACTAAATTAGTTGAGTAAAAAGCTCACAATCAATTAACAAATGGAGAGTAATTCACAATGGCTAATATTACAATTTCTAATTTACAACCTGCGGGTTTAAATCTATTTTCTGACACTGAAGGTTATTTGAATGACCTAACAGATGCAGAACAAAATATTCAAGGTGGTCTAGCACCGCTTTGGGTGTTAGGTGCAGTTACGGCTACGATTGGTGCTTTTAGCGTTGGTTTTGCGGGTTCAGCACTCTATATGAGTGGTGCAAAATGTAGCTTATAAATGAACATTCTAGTTTAAAGTTATATCATTTTTCAAAAGTTATGCAAGAGATAGAAAGGTAGAGACGCGCCATGGCGCGTCTTTACAGAGGTTTGGTGTTTCTTACGATTATTGAAAATTGGTATTAAATGATCGCTATTTCAATTCTTTCTGAGATTGAGATAGCGATTTTTTTTAAAATATAAGTAAATTAATTTAAGACATATCTAATTAAATTCTGTCTAAAAAAGCAACTTGAAACTATTGAATAATCGCTTTATTTTTTATAAAACTAAATTAAAGAGATTTAGTTAGGAGATGATTAAAAATGGCTAGTATCCAAATTACTAATTTAACACCGACTGGTTCTGACTTATTTTCTGGCTCAGAAAGCTATCTAAATGATTTAGATGAAAGAGAAGAATTAGGAATTAACGGCGGAATGTGGTTATTGATAGCTGGTGCAGCTAGTGTTATTACTCCTTCTGTTATGTTTGGTTGCTAACATTCTATTCACTGTTTTAGTAAATAAAGCTTGTCGTCATACTTACAACATTTGTTTTATCAAATGTATTTGTATGGCTGCAACTTCAATTATCTTGTTTCAAATAATCAAAAGGATTAACAATGGAATTTGTATTAAACACTCAAAATGTTTTCGACTACTTAGTTCAGCAAGGACTTTTTACACAAGCAGAACTAAATTTAGGTCAAGTCGAGTTAAAAACGGCGAAAAATTTTAATTTGTTGTTGGAATTATCTAATGAGAGCAAACTACTTGTTAAGCAAGAACGTCCTAATAAAAAGAAAACAACGGGCGAACTGGTTAATGAATGGCGATTTCATGAATTTATAGAACAGTTTAGTGAACTCAATCAGATTCGTTCATTTTTTCCAGAAATTCTTCATTTTAATGTAGATGATTCAGTAATTGTTCTTAAATATTTTGATGACTATTGTGATCTATCTGAATTTTACGCCCAAGATAAAAACTTTGCTACAGAGATCGCTACTTTAATTGGAACTCTCTTAGCAACAATTCATCGCACGACTTTTGAGCATCAAGCGTATCAAAATTTCTTTGAAAAAGATGTTTCTGCTGATCAATCTAATCCTTTTTGGACACTAGGACGACTTACACCCGAAATATTTGGTCATTATTCGGCTGATATTCTCAAATTTTTTAGCCTATATCAACGTTATGACAGTTTTAATCAAGCGATCGCTCACTTGACAACTAATGCTTTTAATCCTTGTTGCTTGGTTCATAACGATTTCAAATTAAATAACATCCTACTTCATGTGAACTGGGAACAAACGTCGCTAGAACCTATACGATTAATCGATTGGGAGCGTTGTAGTTGGGGTGATCCAGCATTTGATTTAGGAACAATAATAGCCAGCTATTTAGGACTTTGGTTAGGTAGTCTGGTGGTTAGCACAAGCATGAGTCTTGAAGAATCTCTGCGTTTAGCGATGATTCCGTTAGAGGAACTACAACCATCGATCGCAGCTTTGACAGTTGCATATTTCAAGCAGTTTCCTAAAATTTTAGCTTCTCAATCAAATTTCTTACACAGAGTCATACAATTTACGGGTCTTGCTCTGATTCATCAAATTAAAGCCACCATTCAGTATCAAAAAGCTTTTAATAATACAGGAATCTGTACTCTACAAGTTGCTAAAAGCTTACTGTGTAATCCTGTCCAATCTATTTCTACTGTATTCGGCCAATCTGAATCAGAACTGATCGCTAATAGTTGTTTATCTATTTAGTAGGAACTTATCACTATGCAATTACTTAATATTGATTCTAAAATTTCTCGTCATCTAGTGGAAACTCTGCAAGACATCGCCAGTCAGGTTGAGATTCAGTCTAACTTCTGTATTCGTCATCCCAACTACCCACCGCTTGAATTACCTGAAAAAGCAGTTACCTATTTTCAACGCATCCCAGTCGAACTACAACATAAGTTTCTCAATCTACAATTACAAAGCTTTCTCTATGATGTTTATTACAATGGTTCGATGCGATCGACTTTAACCCCTGAGCCTAAAACTCAGAACAATACACTACTAGGGATTGATTTAGAATTTTATGATCGCTTACATCAAAGCAATCATGGTCAAGGATATTTTGACTCAGGTTGGCTGGTGGTGCAAGAAGAAAGTAATGGAACTTTGGCAGTTACTAAAAAAGAACTAACACTGCATATTGAGCGAGCGTATCATCTTATCAATCCACAATCGGCCGTCGTTGGTGATCTTGTTGCGATCCGAATGCCAAAAAATCTGATGCAGAATGGTTTCTATGTGGCTGTTGGTAACGCTGGAACTGATGAGAGAAATCAACCACAGGCTAATCGTGTGACGGTTCGCATCTACTTCCATTTAAGCGCAGAGGGAGCCGTTGCGGTTATGGATAGCCTAACACAGCACTTAAACGATCTTAATATTCCTTTTAGCTTTAAGGTGTTGTATAGCCCAGACGACTATCAACGCTATGACTCAGGGGTTCTCTATTTTGAGCGTGGTTACTATCCAACTGTCCGACAAGTCTTACAAACAGTCTATGTAGAAAATCAGATCTACTTTAAAGATCAAATCCCTCTGTTTACGAAGCCACTTGCACCAGGATTAGCATTAGCCGAGGAACCTAAGTATAAATTTACCAAACAAGAAAGCTTTGGCATGAATCGCTGTCAAATGATTGCTAATGGATTGTTACAATCTTGGTACAAGGGAGAATTTTCACTTGAGCATCGGTTAGCTTCAATCCTACAACAGTTCCCATCGCTCGGTATTAAATTAGAATGTCCTTTTTTAAATGCTGATTCTGAGGATGTTTATTTACCTTTGAGTTTTTTATAAGTTGCACGACCTAAAAGGGTTTGAAAACCAAACCCCTACATTGGTTTTTTAGCCTCTTCTCATCCGTAGACCTTCTTGAAAACCTCTGGTATAGTCATTGGAATTACGAGGATTATCATATTTTGCCCCATTAAAAGCATCTTGCCGACCTCTAGTAAATTCTTGTTCAGGAGGGACAAAACCGTATCTTTGTCTTCTTTGGTTTTGGGAGTTATTAATTAATATTGCTGAACCCGCACCTACACCAGCACCAAGCATAAAATTACCAAAATTGGCACTTGCAGGAGCCGTAAAAAAAGCTGAACCCGCACCTAGAGCAGTTAAAGTACTTAAACTAATTGCTGTAATTTTGTTCATAGAACACCTCAAATTTTGTACATTAAATAAATTGCAGTAAAGGATTCGTTCAAAACTTATCTAGAACCAGAAGCAACAACCGATAACCAACCGCTTAGATTAGCTGAAACGATCATCGGTTGATTATTGATCATACCGAATCTTAGAGTATCATTACTAGAAGTTAGAATCGTTCCTTGACTGGTTGTGTATTCCCTAGTTGTATAAACTTCCGCAACTGCAAATTCTCCATTCTCAGCTACATTAACTTCTACGGTTTCAGTTAAAGTTTTACTGGTATTACGGATCTCAGCCCCTCTTTGTAGTAAGTCACGATGTTCATCTGTACCTAGAACATTGAAGGTAAGCCGTCCGTTTGATGTTTCCATCGTCACTTCTGTATTAGCAAAAGGCGCAATATATTTTAACATTCCAGCGATATCTTCATTGTCTTGAGCCATTTTCAAATCTTCTAATATTTTAAGAATGGCTGCTTCAGTAATTTTATTAGTAGCCTGGGCTACTATTTGAGAATTAGAAGATTTAAGGGGCGAAGCGATGATCGGCAAATTAGGAAAACTAACATTGAGTAAACAAAATGTTAAACAACCAGACAATAGTCGATGATCAAACATGAACACTACTCCTCAACAAAAATTAATATTATCGAGACTACACACACACTGAATAGTATAAGATTATGGAGTCATGGCCCAAGACAATACTTAATAAAAGCTACAGATTTTGTCATCTAACTTAAGCTATAAAAATCTGCTATAACAAATAATCATAATGCTACTATCAACACATCGTATGCTGCGTTCAATCTCTAAACCTCTAGTCAGTTTGACCATCGCCACATCATTGCTAGTGACTGCCTGTAGCGAACCCGAAAAAAGAGCCACAGGGCCGCAAGCCGTACCCGTTAAACTGCAAACGCTAAAAGATAATAATTTAATCGTTAGTAGTGAATATGTCGGTACCTTAGAAGCAAGACAGCGAGTTAATTTAGCATTTAAAACCAGTGGACGAATTTCTAAAATTTATGTAGAAGAAGGCACCCAAGTTAGGCAAGGTCAACCCATTGCCGAATTAGAACCCGATCAACAAAGAGACAATGTTAATGCAGCAGTTGGACAAGTTAATATTGCTAAAGCTAATCTCAGCAACGCGGAAGCCCAACTCAGGCAACGACAGGCCGAGAGAGATGCCACACAAACGACGATCGCTCAACGTCAAGCTGATATTGCTGGAGCCAAAGCCAGTTTATTGAATAGAGAAGCCGAAATCAGTAGCCAAGAAGCCAATCTACAAGAATCTTTGGCAAATGTCGCTCTGGCACAAAAAAACTATGAACGGGCTGTTTTTCTAGTTCGAGAAGGAGCGCAAGCTACACAGGATCTCGATGATCGTTCTCGTGCGTTAGCCGTTGCTAGAGCTAATGTCGATTCAAGACGTAAACAAAAAGAAGCAGCGATCGCTTCAAGAGATCAAGCCAAAGCGCAACTCAACGCCGCACAAGAAGCTTATAATAACGCCGTCAAAAACGTAGCCGCCGCCAATCAACAGGTTAGCGGTGCCGCCGCCGGTGTGAACAGTCAAAGAGCAGGAGTAAGTCAAGCTCAAGCTCAACTCGCCTCAGTTGGACAAGATTTAGCATTTACAACCCTAAAAGCTCCTATTGCGGGTATTGTGGGCAGTTTTAATCGAAACAAAATAGGAGATTTTTTAAATACGGGTCAAGTGTTGACAACAATGACTAATAACGATGCCTTTAACCTTAATATATATATTCCGACAGAATACAGAGATCAGCTTCGTGTTGGTTTACCTGTAGAAGCAGTTAACCAAAAAACTAACAAAGGCGTAAGAGGGCGGATTACGTTTATTTCGCCGACAGTCGATCAAAACACACAAGCAATTTTAACTAAAGTTACTTTTAACAACGATGGCAGTTTACGAGATGATCAATATGTCAAAGTGCGAGTAATTTGGAATGAAAAACCAGGTGTTTTAGTTCCAACAACTGCTATTACCAGTTTGGGCGGACAGAAATTTGTTTTCGTCGCAGAAAATAACAAAACTGATGATGGCAAAGAAACTTTAGTCGCTAGACAAAAACCCATATCTGTCGGAACCATTCAAGGGCAAGCTTATCAAGTTTTAAGCGGCGTGAATCCAGGGGAAAAAATCGTGCTAACCCGACTCTTAGATTTACGAAATGGTAGTGCGATCATCGATGAATCTGTGGCACAAAAACAAGCTCTTAAACCATAAATATGTTCCAGATTTGCTTGAGTTAAGATGCTTGGTAGATTACATAAATTATCTAAACAACCCTGTCTATCAATGATTATCTTTATTTTCTATTAATAAAATATTATGATTTTCTCCCTGTCAACCGCTTTTATAAAACGACCTGTTCTGACAACAGTTATCAGTATTGTGACAATACTGCTCGGAATGATTTGCCTCGCTCTTTTACCTCTTGACAAATTGCCGCAAATTGCCCCGCAACAAGTCACTGTATCAGCTAACTATATTGGTGCCGATGCTAAGACAACTCTTGATAACGTCACAACGGTCATTGAACGGGAAGTCAATGGAGTAGAAGATGCCAGATGGATGGGGTCTAATACCAGCAATTATGGACAAGCAACGATTAACGTTTCTTTCCCTGTTGAAAAAGATGTTGATATCGCTCAAGTATCTGTCCAAAATCGGGTTAGTCAGGCGAATTCTAACCTTCCTTCTGTTGTACAACAAACAGGGGTAACGACCGAGAAGCAATCCCCTAGTTTTACTTTGGTGTACTCTTTCTTTTCAGATAAAGGGGAGAATGGTCAATATTTTTACGATCCAATTTTTATTAATAACTATATTGATCGCTTCATCTGGAACGAAATTAGAAAGATTTATGGGGTAGGAAGTTTGGCGATGATCGGCGGGGATACTTATGCGATGCGGATCTGGCTCGATCCCGCGCGTTTAGCTGCCCGAGGACTCACCGCGACAGATGTCGTCAATGCCATACAAGAGCAGAATTTTGAGGTAGGAGCAGGAAGCGTCGGTGCTAGTCCCGCACCCACTAACCAACAGTTTGAAATCCCTATACGAATGGTCGGACGCTTCAGAACCGAAGAAGAGGCGAATAACATTGTGATCCAAGTCGGCAACAACGGCACTTTAACTAGAATTAGGGATGTTGGACGAACCGAATTAGGAAGTAATACTTACATCACGCAAGCATCGGTTGATGGTAGACCGGGTGTAACTTTAGTTATCTATCAATTACCTGGAACAAATGCACTAGATACCGCCAATGCCATTAAAGCCAAAATGGCCGAGTTACAAGAAAGTTTTCCACCTGGTTTAGAAGTAGATGTGACCGTTGATAATACTTTATTTATTACCGCTTCACTCGAAGATCTAGCCATTACCCTAGCCCAAGCGATCGGACTGGTGGTTTTAGTCATCTTTATTTTCCTCCAAGATTGGCGTACGACCCTCATTCCTGCGATCGCCATTCCAGTTTCTTTAGTGGGTACTTTGATCGGTTTAAAAGCATTTGGTTTTTCGCTCAATCAGTTGAGTTTATTTGCTTTGGTTTTAGCAGCAGGTTTAGTCGTAGATGACGGGATTGTTATCGTTGAAGCAGTTTCCAATAAGTTAGCGCAAGGGATGCGACCTCTACAAGCAGCAATTGACGCAATGGAAGAACTGTTCGGGGCGATTATTTCGACTACTTTGGTCTTATTTGCGGTGTTCATTCCAGTCACTTTTTTCCCAGGAACGACGGGCATCGTCTATAAACAGTTTTCGATGGTGATCATCTTTTCCATGTTCTTTTCTACGATTAATGCGCTGACGTTCTCACCAGCGATGTCAGCCATCCTATTACGCAGAGGAGGTGAGACACATGGGCCTTTATCGGTTTTTTTTAGAAAATTCAACCATAGTTTTGATTGGTTTAGACAACGATACACAGGAGTCATCGAATTCTTCGTTAAGATCAGATATCTAGTCATGATCTTTTTTATCGGCGGTTTAATCGGAACTTACTTAATCTATGTCGGACTACCACAAGGCTTTATTCCTGAAGAAGATCAAGGCTATCTCCCCGTTATTGTCGAAGCACCGCCTGGCGTATCTTTAGGCTATACGGCCCAAGTGGGTGAAAAAGTCATTAAAATTGCTCAATCTCTGCCAAACAGCGAGAAAAATATCGAATCAATCGTCGCCTTAACGGGTTTTTCCTTTGATGGTGCCAACAGTAATAAAGCCGTCGTTTTCGTCAAACTCTCCGAATGGCATGATCGCCCAGGGGCAGCAAATTCGGCATTTGGTATAATTCAACAGCTTAATCAACGTTTTGCTAGAGAAATTAGTGAGGCTAGAGTTTTTGCGGTTAATGCGCCTGCCGTCGATGGTTTGAGTAGTTTTGGTGGTTTAGAAATGTACGTCCAAGACAGACAATCAAGAGGAATGGAGGCTCTGATCGATAATACACGGCGTGTGATGGCGGCGGCTAATCAAAGACCTGAAATTGCCAGAGCTTTTACCACCTACACCTTCGATAGCCCGATGTTAGAGATTAATATTGATCGTGAAAAAGTTAAAGCGCAAAATGTAGCTTTTAATGAAGTTCTCCGAACAGTACAAACATATATTGGTTCCAACTTTGTCAATCAATTTGTTTTAGATGGGCGACTTTATCGAGTAATGGTACAAGCTGATATCGATGAACGTGCTAATCCTCAAGATCTCAATCGCTTGTATGTGCGTTCTTTAAATGGAGGACTTGTTCAACTGAGCAATATCGTCACGGCGACACCGACAACCTATCCGCCGATTTTAACCAATTACAACACCTATCCAGCAATTAAAATTAATGCGACTCCCGCCCCTGGTTTTAGTTCAGGACAAGCGATTCAAGTGATGGAAGAAGTAGCACAAGAGACGTTACAACCTGGGTTTGGTTTTGAGTGGACAAATACAGCTTATGAAGAAAGAGCCTCAGCAGGTGCAGCACCAATTGTATTCGGTTTAGCCTTTGTCATCGCGTTTCTTGTCTTAGCGGCTCAGTATGAAAGTTACATCGATCCCCTGATTGTTATGCTAACGGTTCCGCTATCAATTTTAGGAGCGTTAGGGCTGATTTGGTTACGGGCTACTTTTGTCCAAACAAGCGGAATTTGGCCAATTCTCGATAACAATATGTATGCTCAAGTCGCCTTAGTCATGCTCATTGGGTTAGCTGCTAAAAATGCGATTCTAATCGTAGAATTCGCTAATCAATCTTTAGCACTGGGGATGAGTATTACACAAGCAGCAGTTTATGCAGCAAGTGAACGCTTTCGACCGATTCTGATGACGGCGATTTCTGGATTAGTCGGTTTTGCACCTTTGTTATCTGCGTCTAGTGTTGGTGCAGTCAGTCGATGGTCACTCGGAACCGCCGTTTTTGGGGGATTAGCTTTAGCAACTGCTTTGAGTATGTTGTTAGTCCCGATTTTGTATATCGTGATCAAAACCTTTGAACACAATATCTTAAAAGGAGGTAAAGGAGGTAAAAAAGGTAAACCGCCTCAATCAGGTAAAACAGGAACACCTTCAGCACCTTTGACTCAACCTAAGGAAAAAGAAATTACTCCCCTTAATACTCCGTTACAAAAAGAATAAATAAATATGTTTAAAAATTGGACATTTGATGATTGGATGAATCACATCCTTTTTACCATAACAGTTCTGTTACTAATTTACTCATTTGTATTTCTGGGCTAAAAATGCTACAAATTGTAAGAAGTTAAGTAGAGTTTTGTCAAAATTGTAATAATAAAAATACACGGTTAGGTAAGAATGATATGAATTTCAGAGTCGTTATTTTTTCGGGCATTATGACTGCTTTGGTTGGAGTCATGGTTGGTTTGGCCCTAGCCTATATTTCACAAAGAGAATTGAGAAAAAACGTGATCGTTGTTGGGGGTGCATCTCTGGGCTTTGTGTTAGGTGCAACATCATCGATGGTTATGCAACAAAAGCAAGACAATGCGGATGATTATGATCAATAGAAACGGGAACGAGATTCTCTTTTTTCAGTCATCAGTAAACGATAGACTGGTCAATAAGAGTTAATGATTGATTAAATAGATGGCGACTTTAACAGATTTGCTCAATTTACCAAAAAGTCGAAAAGTAGCGATCGTTATTGCTTTACTGGGTACTGTTTTATCGCTACCGTTTCCAGTTGCGGGTTTACATAAATTCTATTTAGGTCAACCCGTGTGGGGCGTAATCTACTTATTATTATGGCAAACACCGATCCCTCGGATTGCCTGTGCGATCGATGTCGTTCTCTATTTGATTCAAGATTCAGAACAATTCGCTCTTAAATTTAATCTGAGTTTACCCATAGGTAATAGAACAACAGCACTTGAACCAAGTTATCAAGTCGGCTCAATTGCTCAAGCAATGCGAGAATTAGACCAACTGCGGTTAGATGGACTCATTTCAGAATACGAATTTGAACAAAAACGGCGCAATCTTCTTGACAAAATCAGTTAAATATGTATGGTCTGGCTAACTCAAAAAAAGCTACAACAGAAAATTATTAATGATCCTTACTATCGATTTCAAACCTTTGAAGAAATTGCGATCGCAGCAGCATTAGGCATTAAAATCAACGTCAATCAAGCAAACGTCGATGATTGGCTCAGATTACCTGGAATATCGATTCATCAAGCCAGAATGCTCGTCCAATTAATCAGTAACGGGGTAGAAATACTATCCATTGAAGACCTATCAGCCGCCTTATATCTTTCGATTCAACGACTCAAACCATTAGAACCCATTCTAGAATTTAGTTATTATCATCCCGAAAGTTTCTTGACTCCTGCTAGACTTAACCCGAATACCGCGAGTCTTGAACAGTTATTAGACATTCCTTTAGTTACGCCGCGACTTGCCGAAACAATCATCATTCAACGTCAAAAATACGGAAAATATCAAAATTTAGTTGACTTTCAACAGCGTTTAGAATTAGATGGTCAAATGATGTCCCAACTGATGCACTATCTCCAGTTTTAGTATGCTACGTTTTGAATTATCGAGTCTCATTAACGCACCAGTCGAAACCGTTTGGAAATTTCACGAAAGATCGGATATTCTGCAAATACTGACCCCACCTTGGCAACCAGTAGAAATCATCCGTAGAGAAGGAGGTTTAGAAGTTGGAGCAATTTCAGAATTTCGGCTTTGGATAGGTTTTATTCCCGTTCGCTGGGTAGCCCGTCATACTGAGTGTATCCCCTATCAACTGTTTGTCGATCAACAAATTGAAGGCCCGATGCAGTCATGGACACATCGCCATCAGTTTCAAAGCGAAAACGGACAGACCCGCTTAACCGATATAATAGAATATGAACTCATCGGCAGCGAGATTACAGAATCTTTACTTCATTGGTGGGTTAATTCTCGTTTAGAAGATATGTTTCGCTATCGTCATCGAGTAACTCAACAAGAATGCGAACAAAAATAAGACAAGATCTTAATTATTATTCGCAAAGAGTGAGTACATTAACTGATATAAGTAGAAAGATAGGTAGATAGTAGCATCGCCTCATAAAACGAGAAGTAGTTTAAAAATTTTCTTGTTATTTTTGCTGTATTAGGAGAGTTGAACATGAGTAACGAAATTATATACGAAGGCATAGGAGCAGTTGCAACATTTATCGGATTTGCGGCTATTCTACGCAATAGAAACAAAAAAATAACAGGAAATAATTCACAAAACATATCTAATCAGGTGGCTTGGATTGAAGAAAAAAAACAACTACAAGGAATTGTTAAACAACTTGAATTTAACTTAAATCAAGCCCAAGAAACCGCTACAGACTTAGAACAAGATAAAATTAAGCTTGCTCAAGATTTGCACGACGTACAGCAAGAAATTATTAGTTTTAATACACAAATTCATCGTTTAGAAGTAGATAAAAAGCAATTATTACAACAACTTGATGACACTGCTAATCAGACCAAATTGCAACAAACTGATTTAAACAAAGAACTTAACACAGCACAAAGTAAACTAACAACCCTAGAAGCCAATTTACAGAAAGCTCAACAAGAAAAAACTGATTTAGTTAATCAAGTTAGTCAATTAACTGTCATACAAGCACAGATTAAAGAATTAGAACAGCAAAAATCTGAGGCTTCTAAACAACTTGTCACAACCCAAAATCAAGTGACATCTTTGGAAATCAATTTGCAAAAAGTGCAACAAGAGAAAAACGATTTAGCCAATCAAGTTAGTCAATTAAATACCATACAAACACAAATTAAAGAGTTAGAATTATCAACATCTGATGTTTCTCAACAGCTTATCACAGCCCAAAATCAAGTAACAACACTTGAAACTAACTTGCAGGAAGTTCAACAAGAAAATAACGATTTAGCAACTCAGCTAGAAGAATTAAAACAACAAAAAATTAGTTTTTCTCAGCAATTAGAAGATTTACAAACCGAGAATCAAGCTTTACAAACTCAATTAAAAAACTTACAGCAACTCCAAACAAAACTAGAAAATCAAATTGCTTCCTCAAGTAATTTACCAAGTCAAATCCAAGAACTCGAACAAGAAAAAACCGAATTAACCAAGCAGTTGAACTCAGTGCAAGAAAAAGTTAAAACACTTGAAACTGAATCACAAGAACTGCAAAAAGTCAATCAAGATCTAGAAATAAGATTAGCAAACATTAATACTGTACAAAATCAAATTGAGGAACTCGAACAGCAAAAATCAGAACTCAATATACAGCTAAAAACAGCTACAGCAAAAACTCAAGATTTAGAAAATCAACTTCAAGAATTGCAGCAGTACAATTCAAGTGTAGAGTCAAACTTGTCGATTGCTCAAACACAAATTAATGAATTACAAAATCAAGTTAAAGCATTAGAAACGCCAGTTATTTCTGAAGAAAAACCAAGTAATTTAGAAGAAATTCCCTCAGAAACAGTAACAGAAAGTTCCAACGATGACGAAACAATTGAGGCTGAAATCGTTTCAGAAGAACAAATTCAACCGATTGAAACTGAAGAAATTACAGAACCAGAAGGAAACTCTGTAACTGTAGCTGAAGAAATTCAACCCACTGAAACTGAAGAAATTATAGAACCAGAAGAAAACCCTGTAACTGTAGCCGAAGAAATTCAACCGATTGAAAAAACGGAGAAAACTGCGGAAGTCAAAAATGAGACCGAAGAAATCTCATTATCTGGTAAAAATGTTGTTTTGTTAGGAACATTGGCTAAATTAAATAAAGAACAAGTTAAAGAGATTATTCAAAAAGCAGGGGGACAAATGAATAGTTCACCCAGTTCAACCACAGATTATGTAATCGTTGGAAAATCTCCTGGTGATAAATTGAAAAAAGCTCAAAAATTGGGCTTGACAATTTGGCCAGAATCCAAATTTTTAGAAATAGCAGACTCTTTGAGTTAATTCTAAATATAGGGGTTTGGTTGCCAAACCCTATTTTTTAGAGTAATAAATTTCTAATTACCTTATCAGCCGCAGTAAAACCAGAATGTAGCGCACTTTCGACATTTTTTCCGCCACACCAATCTCCACAACAAACAATCGGTAATGGCTCAGTTGTTACTAAACAGGGAACTGATAAAAAAGATTGTGATAAAGCATATCGCCAGCGATGAACTTGAAACCACAAAGGAGAACTCAATTCAGAAAATAAAAGTTGTGAGGCACTATCTAATAAGTGTTGTCCTGCAATTTCTAAATTTGAAGTATCTAGATAAGTTTGAGCAAAAGAAGCCGTACTATGAAAAATAACAATAGGTGATGCAGAATCAGTTTGTTTACTACTTTCTAAACATACCCAAGATAAATTAGGATTTTGCTCAATTCTTAAACCATGCCATTGAGCTAAATCAAATGGATTTTGATTATCATAACCCGCCATCACAGCTAAACAAGGATCAAATTGAACAGAAGCTAAATCATTTAAAAATGAGGATGTTATATTTTTAAGAGTGGATGCTTCAATTAAGATTAAAGCTTGGGGTGCAGGAATAGCCAAAACAACAATTTTAGCTTCAACCACATGGGGAGAATTAGCATCTGTTTCTATGTTCAGTTGCCAAGTTTGAGAAGAAGTAAGAGTTAATTTAAAAACTCGACAAGATCGCCAAATCTCTAAATCAGTTGCCAAAAATTTAGCGATCGCATTAATTCCCGTAGCAGAAACATAAGCTTTCTTTGTACTATAAGATTGTATTTCACCAGAAGCAGATAATTGAGGAATACTATCAAGCCAAGGAGAACAGATATTTTGTTGACAAAGATTTTGTACTAACTCCTCAGTTAAATTACCTTGAATTGAGAGATAGGGTAAACCATGATCAGCCCAAGTATCTTGTAAACGTCGTGTTGCAACTCGCCCTCCTACCCCTCGTGATTTTTCTAAAATTACCACACCAAAACCCAAATCTTGTAGCCGTTTGGCACAAGTTAGCCCCGCAAGTCCCGCACCAACGATCGCGATATCATATAATTGGTTCGTCATTCAATCACCTGAAATATCAATTAAATCTGACAATTGCTTAAATAAAAACTACGCAATTTTAAACCACTAATATTAGAATAGTTGAGAGAAACGATCAAAGGTTCGGGGTTGTGGAGGAAAAAAAATTGGATGAACTTAGGTCAGTCTTAGAGTTAGCCACAGAAGAAGAACTACAACAGCTAACTCAACTGTTATTTAGCCGTCGCTTTAATCCCCTAGATTACCTGCAAACACCAGATCCGATTGAAGTACAGAGTCAAAATTGGGATGCTTGGCTAGATGCGATTGAAAAACGCTTCCGTTATCTGGCAGCAGATGGGATAACAGTTTTAAAAGGAAAAACAGCAGCCGTTAGCTATCGACAAGCTTTAATTAGAGTCTGTCATTATCTAAAAATTCCTTACTCTAATCAAATGCCCACCACAGATATCGAAGCCGAAATCTTTCTTAACTTAATTGGTAAAGCTTGGAAACGGTTGCCCGCATCAGAACAACAAAGCCTATCAGTCAAAATTCAACGTTCTTTAGCTGAATCTAATTTACCTGAACCTTTACCTGTTCAATTGCAACATAACCCCGTCAATGTTGTTCTTAAAGGGAGTAGTGCTTTTGCTGTTAACTCAATTCTTAAACCCTTGATCCTTAGAAGCACTGCCGAACAATTTGCCCTACACTTTGCCCGTTATCAAGCCGCCCAAACTGCTTTACTCGGTGGTAGTACAATGGCGGGCAGCCAAATAGCGATCAACTCGGCTCAACGTGGCATGATGATGAGTGCGGCGCGTTATGGTACAGTTCGGACAATCTTTAGTTTTGTGGGGCCAGTTTTGTGGGGATGGTTTATCGCCGATGTCGGTTGGAAAGCCATTTCAACCAACTATAGCCGAATTATTCCCGCCATTTTTGCCTTAGCTCAAATTCGTCTGACTCGCTCTGAGCCTGAATGCTGGGAGCCTGTATAATAGGCACAATCAAAAAAAGACTAGAGGCTTGCCTTTATGGCGCAGACGAGTCAAAACAGTAGTCAGTGGGAATGGAGATTAGTTAAAGCGGCGGTTTTAGTTTTTCCGCTAATCCCCGAATTAGGTGGTTTAGGGTTATTGATTGCAACAATACAAAACCTACGTCAACATTTTTTTAAGATCATTAAACAGCCGATTATTAAAGCTTTTGGTGTCGTCAGTCTTTGGTTAATTTTCACCTGTATTGTCTCGCCGCGCCCTCTTGATGCGTTTTTGGGGTTAGGAAATTTTTTCCCCTTTTTTCTCGTCTTTATGAGTGTGAGTGATCTGATTAAAACGCCATCTCATCTAAGACAATTAGCCTGGCAATTCGTCATTCCTTCTGTGGCTGTTTTCTGGCTCGGTGTAGGACAATTATTTTTAGGGTGGGGTATTCCCCCTGTCATTGATCCTATAATTAGTGCTGACTTTCCTCCCTATGGTGATCCAGTGGGTCGAATGTCCTCTGTGTTTATGTATGCTAATATTTTGGCCTTTTATTTTTTGATGGTGTTTATCATCGGAATTGGCTTAACTCTCGATATGTACCAACAGTGGCGAGTTAAACCGTCTTCAAAAAATCGTGCTTTGTTAATCTTTTTAAGTTCAACAGTATTAAGTAATGGTGTCGGTCTTCTGCTGACCAATTCTCGAAATGCTTGGGGACTAGCGTTTTTAGCCTGTGTGGTTTATGCTTTGTATTTAGGATGGCGATCGCTCGTGGCAGGTTTTGCTGTACTAGCGAGTAGTATAGCTATTGCTTCTTGGGGCCCAAGTCCGCTTAAAGAGGGTTTTCGTCAAATTGTTCCTGCTTATTTTTGGGCGAGATTATCTGATGAACTCTATCAAGATCGTCCCTATGCCCTACTTAGAACTACACAATGGAAATTCGCCCTACAAATGATGTTAGATCGTCCTTTAACAGGATGGGGACTCCGCAATTTTAGCCCGATGTACAAAGCACAAATGAAGTTATGGTTAGGACATCCTCATAATTTATTTTTGATGTTTTTAGGCGAAATAGGGATAATTGGCACGATTTTATTTGGTAGCTGGGTGGGTTGGATTCTTTTCAAAGGTGTTCGTTTATATCTAAATCTTTATTCTTTATCTACGGTTAAAAATTATTCAGGACAAATGATGTTATTTACTTATTTGCTTGCTTTTAGTGAAGCAATTTTATTTAACTGTTTTGATCTAAGTGTATTTGATGGAAAAGCCAATACTTTCGGCTGGTTAATTTTAGCAGCTATCACGGGAATTGTACTTTCATCAGAGAAGTTTATCTCAAATTACAAAAATAGTGAAGTTAATCAAGAAAATTTGTCTTAACCTAAAAACTTATTCTTGACTTTAACCAAATGTAGATTTAATCAGAGTTGTACCATTTTTATTAAATCTTGAATAGCTCGAAGCTGCTGATAATTAACTATCTCTTGCCTAATTTTAAAATGGTCTTAGCTGCGGCTCAGTCATCCGTTCAATTAATGAATAAAAAATGAAGGATATTGACTGATTTTTTATCCAATCAAAAATTTAATATCATGTTATGATTTAGGCTGAAAACTTGCTGGCTATCGAGTTAGATTTTGAGCAATTTACTGGTTTTACCCTTTTTTAAAGGTATACTGCACCAAAAAACAAATGATTGTTCACTAACTGAATGAGTAGCAAGTCCAACAACACAAAACCCATCAAAAATAGAGCAAGGAGAGATTAATAATGTTATTAATTGATGATTCATCGACAATTCTCTATGATAACTCAAGCTTTTTAGATAGATCTGAGCCAGCAATTCAAGCACCAGAAGCTCAACCAGAAGTTAATCCCATCGTCACAACACCAACAGTAGGACAAGCGATCGACTTTACCGCCACTCAAATTCCCAATGTTGAAGTGTTACCCCTAGCCACAACCAACGACATCTCCATTCAAAATAGTCCAATTATTTATGTACGACAAGGTGCAGGGGGTTCGGGAACGTCTTGGGCTGATCCGCTTGGCGACTTACAAACAGCAATTAGTATCGCACCGTTTGGTAGTGAAATCTGGGTATCTACGGGCGTTTATGTGCCGTCTGGAACAGGCGATCGCAGTGCCACCTTCACGCTGAAAGATGGTATCGCAATTTATGGAGGATTTGGTGGTTTTGAAACCGCAAAAGAACAGAGAAATGTAGGAGCATACGCTACTTTTTTAAGTGGTGATATCGGGGTTGGTGGCAACGCATCAGATAATAGTTATCATGTTGTTTCTGCGACTAATGCCCCTAGCTATGCTATTTTAGATGGTTTTACGATCTCTGGCGGTAATGCTAATCAAGCTAGAACAAATGATGATGGCGGTGGGATTTTTATTCAAAATAGTAACGTCGCCTTTGCTAATCTCGTCATTACAGGCAACAGTGCAAGCGATCGAGGTGGTGCAGTTTATACCACCAATAGCACATCTCAGTTTAGTAACGTGGTATTTGTGGCAAACAACGCATCTCAGGGCGGTGCGATGTTCACTGATGCCGCTAATAACACTCAGGGTACAGTAACACTGATCAATTCTACAGTCAGCCAAAATACCTCTAGAAGTGATGGTGGCGGAATTAGGGCTTTTAGAACTGTTCTTTCGAGTCTAGGTTCAGTGTTTGAGCGCAATATTTCGGGTGGTAACGGTGGCGGAATTTTTACGACAGCTACTAACGCAAATATCATCAACAGTACTTTTAGTAATAATCTCGCACAGTCTACTTTAGATCCAACCAATCCAAACTCAGGAGGTGGCGGAGTTAGATTGGGTTCATTTTTAAACAGAGGTTTTATTACAGTTAGTAATAATATTTTTTGGGGAAATCAAGCACCTCTACCTCAGAATAGTCAAGTTATCGTTGCTCAGGCTGGTGCTCAAGTCAGCAATAATCTGATTCAAGGTGGGTTACCTGGTACTGTTTCTACCTTGGATGCCGATCCTCTTTTTGTTGATCCTGCATCGGGCAATTTAGCTTTACAGCCCAATTCACCAGCGATTAATGTTGGGAATAATGCTGCAGTTCCTACTGCTTTAGTTAATGATATTGTCGGAATTCCCAGAATTTCAGGCGGTGTTGTCGATTTAGGAGCGTATGAATATTTTGCTTTTGATCCGATTTCCTATGGTGCATCTAATGTTGATTTAATTCCTTTTTACATTCAATCTGGCTACAATTTAGCATATCTGACAAATCATTATTTAACGGCAGGCCGTTTTGAAGGTCGTCCGACCGATACATTTGACGAATTTCGTTATACTGCTTCTAGTTATGTCACAGGTGGCGACTTAATTAATGCTTTTCAATTGAATGGTGCTGGCGCGACTCTACACTATATCAATAATGGTTTTGTTGAAAATCGTCCGACAACCGCCTTTGATCCTGCTCGTTATTTGAATTCTTATGATGATTTACTGGGTGCTTTTGGCCCTAATATCGCCGCAGGTACCCAGCACTTTATTACGAGTGGTTTTTATGAAAATCGTAATCCTAATTTGTTCCCAAGCGATCGCTATCTAGCCTCTTATATCGACTTAATCAGCGCATTTGCACCGATTACAAATTATGCCGCTAAGATCGAAACAGCTTCTACTCATTATCTGTATGCAGGACGCGGGGAGGGACGACAAATCACGTTTGATCCCAACGCCTATCTGAACGCGAATCCTGATCTAATCCCGTTTGCACAAGCAGGACAACTAGACCCGACACAGCACTATATCTTATTTGGTGCTGCTGAAGGTCGTCCTACTGCCTAATTAAAAGTAGGGATTAGGGCTATTAAAATCCTAATCCTTGCTTTCTTTGATATAATCTCTGACGGCTTTCACACTGATATTCTTGATCTGTCCAATTACTCAGATCTACTTTCGATAACTCGGTCACATTCCAACAATAGGGTCTAATGATCTGACTCAAAACGCCCCAGATCACACTTCGAGTGATATCTAATGCTGTTTTGAGTGATGATTCATTATTCCCTGGAATTCCTGTTTCTCTGACGATATCCATTTCTACGGCAATACCCTGCACCCCTAAATGAATTTTTGCCAACCACTCGGCCCTCGGTAAATGAGTCCGTGAGGTGACGACTTTTACTTTATGAACGCCCCAACTTTTCAAAATAGGGACTGTAAAAAAGAAGTTTTCAAACGTTGAATTGGCACATTTTTCTAGCCAAACATTGTTTTTTCGAGCCGCCGTAAAACGAAATAAATCAACAATACAAGGTTCTCTTGACCCTTGAGAGATCAGAAGCGGTATTTTAGGATATTGATTCGCTAACCGTGTCGCATAAATTTCTCGTTGCACACTGCCACCTAAAACCAAAATTCCATCAACACTTTGTGTTTGATTCTGAGGAAGTCGAATCGCTAAATTAACAATGAGGCTAATGATAATAAATCCGACAATACCGAGCCAAACAAAGCGAAATAGTCGAGTTTTTTCTTTCCATGATAAATGACGACTTATATCTAATTTTTGCTTTTTCACAGTGTACTTTAGCCTTCCTACATCTGAGAACTCATAACAGCGACAATTGATTCATTGGTTTGTAATTGCACGATGCGATCGCCTACACCATCTTTATTACCTAAAACGACAGATTCTGAATCTATCATTAAATGTCTCTTTTGATTCGTCAAGATCATCACTGGTTGTTTCGCTTTTGCTTTGACCATTCCTGCTAAGTTATCGCTTTTACTAGAAAATTGTAAAGCAGTTGTCCCCAATTCACCCAATTTGATTAAGCGTAATGTATTTACAGGAACACGTTTCCCATAGCCTAATTGAGACACAAGCAGTAAATTATCTTGTGCTTCTGTCGTGACACAGCCGACAATCGTTTCACCAAAACGCAACCGTAACGCTGTATTACCTTGTGCATTGCGTCCCATCATTGGGATCTGTTCATCGGTAACAGCAAGACGTAAGACACGCCCTCCTGTAGTTGCGATCGCTACTTCTTCACCTTCTGTTGTCCAACAGACATAACTTAAACGATCCTGTTCTTTTAATTTAGTTAACGCTAAACCTCGATTGCCAATTTGTGCTAATTCGGCTGCATCAATTCGCTTAATTCGCCCAGATTCCGTCAATAACAGCATATCATAAGTTTTTTGACCTTCAGGCATCAAAAAGACGCTTACAGCCCGTTCTGTGTCCTGTTGTGCTGTTTTTGAGAGTAGGGTTAAGACCGAAATTGGCTGACTATTCTTAGGTGGAATTTCATTAATCGCTACTGGGTAAGCTTTGCCACTATCCGTAATTACGATTAATTTTTCGCGTTTTTGAAGAGACTGGGTATAAATTAAGGGTTGTTCTGGGGATTCATGACCATTAGACGGCCTTTTCCAGTAGATTTCGCCTTGATGCGTCAGACAGATTAGAGCATCTTCGGGTGGTGTTTGAGGAGTAAACAGAGTGAGTAAAGACGCTTCTAGTTTTGGTGAGGTTTCTTTAGAGCTTACTTTTTTATCATTGATCTCTGTTTTTTCGAGACTTATTTTTGATTTATTGTCTTTTTCAGGAATTAATTTAGATTTATTATCATTGATCTCTGTTTTTTCGGGGTTTATTCGAGTTTTACTGTCTTTTTTAACTTCTAGATCTGATTTTTTAGAAGTTTGTTGCAAAATACGAGTACGACGTACATCAGAAAATTTTCGTTTAAGAGAGCGAAAATCTTTTTTTAAGGTTTTAAGTAATTCATGACGATCGCTGAGTAAGGTTTGTAGTTCCTGAATTCGTTTTTGTAACTCCTCATATTCGGTTTGTAGTTTTTGACGTTCTAACCCTGTCAGACGACGTAAAGGCATCGCTAAAATTGAATCGCCTTGAGCTTCACTAAGGGCTAATTCGGCTTGAAAACGTTGTTTAGCGGTAGTTCCATCGGCAGCATTGGTCAAAATTTCGATGACGGTTTTGAGGTTTTCTAAAGCAAGCAGTAATCCTTCGAGTAAATGTACTCGTTGTTGAACTTCGGCGAGTTCGTGGCTGTATTGTCGTCTTAAGGTTTCTTCACGAAATGCTAAAAATTCTTCGAGTAATTCACGTAAGGATAATTGACGCGGTTGGTTATTGACTAAAGCTAGAAAAATCGCGCCAAAATTGATTTGTAGTGCCGTTTGTTGATAGAGTGCATTCAAAATTGTTTTAGGTTCAGTCTCGCGCTTGAGTTCAACAACAACCCGCATTCCTTGGCGATCGCTTTCATCTCGAATATCAGCAATTCCGTCTATTTTACCCAGATTAACTAATTCGGCTACCTTTTCGATCCAAGCCGATTTATTCACTTGATAGGGTAACTCAGTGATAATAATCGCGGTTCTTTCCTTGCGTCGTTTGGCTTCGATATAAAGTGTTTCAATTTTTGTTACCCCTCGAAGCGGAATCAAACCTTTTCCAGTACGATAAGCTTCAAGAATGCCTTCTGTATCTAAAATTTGTCCTCCAGTCGGAAAATCTGGCCCTGGAATTAACTTCCATAACGCCTCATCCGTTAGAGTAGGGTTATCGATCAGTGCAATTAAACCATCAATAATTTCACCAGAGTTATGAGGAGGAACATTCGTCGCCATCCCGACAGCAATTCCAGTACAGCCATTAAGGATTAAAAAAGGCAACTGTGCGGGCAAAACAACGGGTTCAAGTTGAGAATTATCAAAATTATTCGTAAAATCGACGATTGCCTCACTAATGCCCTGTAACATGGCTTGATCGGCGACCGCAGCTAGACGAGTTTCAGTGTAGCGCATGGCCGCAGCAGGATCATTATCCACTGAACCAAAATTCCCATGACCCGATAAGAGTGGATAACGGGTCGTGAAATCTTGTACCATACGAACTAGGGCTTCATAAACCGATTGATCCCCGTGAGGATGATATTTACCTAAAACATCTCCCACAACGCGGGCGCATTTCCGAAAAGGGCGATCGCTAGTGAGTCCTAATTCATACATGGCGTACAAAATTCGGCGATGAACGGGTTTAAGTCCATCTCTGACATCAGGTAAAGCGCGTCCTACGATCACACTCATGGCGTACTCTAGATAAGAGCGTTCCATCTCTTGATGTAAAGCTGTGGGGATAATTTGACCCGTCGTCAAAATATTAGATTGCTTTGCCATGAGTCTTGTTTTCCTGATTGATTTGTGTTTTAAATTCAGTAGTATTTATCACAGAGGATTGTCGTGCTATCCTCCTTTATTAACAATACTTCTTTAGTACAATTCCTATGACAACCGTTTTGATTGTAGAAGATGATCCGCTAAATTATCGAGTTTTTGCCAAAATTTTGACGAAACGTGGCGGATTAGAGGTAAAAGGAACTGAAGATGTCGCAGAAGTAATTCGGATCGCTCAGTCTGGTGAGGCTGATCTGATCCTAATGGATGTTTCTTTAGCTCATAGTACCTACCAGGGTAAATCGGTTGATGGGATTAAGATCACACAACTGTTAAAAGCGAATCCCGATACAGCTTCCTTACCTATTATTTTAGTCACTGCTCACGCGATGGAAGGCGATCGGGAAAATTTCCTTAAACAAAGTGGTGCTGATGGCTACATTTCTAAACCGATTGTTGATCATCAAGCTTTTGTTAATCAAGTTTTAGCAACGGTAGCCGCCCAACCTAGTCAAAATTTTTCTGATTCGCTTAGTGAGCCATGAACATTAACTGATTAACTCGTTCACAGCAGGTTATGATGCAAAAGTTAATCTTATTGTAGTACAAATGCTCGGATTTATTGAGTTTTTCTTTGAGGAAATTGATTAATTTGAGCAATTCCATAAAACACAATCTGTTGATTCTTGATTCTGGCTCGATCTATCCTCAGTTGAGTGCCATCTAGAGCAAATTTATCAAGATCCATTAAATCATTAACGTGATCGATAATTGCTTTTCCTAAGTCTTGTGCTTCAGGAGTCCCTTGGTAAGTTACATTCGTAAATTGAATTTTACGCCGTTCTTCTACCTCTAAGAATGCCGTCATATCAATCAAAAGCGGTTCTGCTGCTTCTCCAACTCCGATCAATGTCTTGAGACGCAAGGACTTGTCATCATTCAAAATCATTTGCGTATTTTGAAAATGTAGTGATTGTCCCTGGTATTGTAAACGCTGTAGTTTTTCGACAACAAACGGCGTATTAAAAGAGGTTGTTAAGTCTTCTTCGGATAAAATCACCCTTAGACTCGCTTGTGTGGGTTGCTTGAGTTTAACCTGACCTTTAAAAATGGCACTAAAATCGATCGCAACAGCCTGCACATATAATTCCATTGCTTCGATCCGCAATCCGTTATACATGAGCATTCCATTACCAATAAAATCAAAACCGTCTATACTCCCAGAGAGGAGTTTCGCAACGGGTTCGGCTCGAACAGTAGCGACCAGTTTACCAGTCCGTTTAAAAAGAGCAGCAATAGCCGCGCTAACTGCTTTGCTGACGATTTGATCGCCGCCTTGATTAGAAAAGGGTAGACTACCAAACACAAATGATGTCATGTCCTAATGGCAAACTTCTTAACAGATCTTAACATTGTGTAGTAGAAAAAGCGTTAAGAACTACTCAGGTGTATAAATAGGAAAAATTATTACACTGATAAACTTCCCCTAACCTTCCACGACCAAAAACAAAACCCCTCCTTGTTTGAAGGGGTTTATCGCTCTTATGAAATGGTTTTAAGCTTCTTTAGCCGAAGAACGGCGACGACGACGACGAATTACTGGGCTAGAATCTTCCGATTCAATACTTTCTTCTGGTTCTTCGTTCAATAATTCTAATGGCGGTTCAGTTTCAACGGGAGGTTCAATAGCAGGTTCAACAAAACTAGCTTCTTTAGTTTCGATGACTGGCTTTGTTACAATCGAGCTTGGTGGAGGTGGTTCAACCGTTGGTGTCTCCATAACATCAGACTCACCTGGGAGTTTAACAGACACAACAACTGATTTAGGATCTTTAAATTCTCGATTGACTAAAACCAGTGGTGAAATTCCCATCCGCGAATAAACATCTTGTTCTAAGGAAGTCATTTCTACTGAAACTCTTTCAATAGGTGCTTCTTCTCGGCGTGTCTGTCTAATGGTACGATTATTCCGCTCTCTATCTCCTCGCTCATGGCGTTCTCGATCGTTTCTCTCTCTTTCTCTATCTCTCTCTTCAATTCTCGGCGGTTCATACTCTACACCTACTTCATTGGGTGTCGAATTTACATAGGGTTTTCCGATTTCGTCTTTGAATAATAAATCCGCACGACGGCGACGACGACGACGGTTATTATTATTCATCCCTTGATCTTGATAGGTCGGATGATACAATAGTTCTAGTTGTGGGCTACTCTCTTCACCTTCAAATTCTGAGAAATTATCGAAATAGGCGGGTTCTGGTTCGGATACGGGTCGGTCAATTACTTTAGGAGATGAAACAACGGTTGGCGTAGCTGAAGGAATTTCTAGCGCAATGAGGTCGCTTTCTCCTGGTAGATGAGCTAAATGTCCTAAACCACCACAATGAGAACAAGTTTGGCCAAAGAGTTCATAAATATTTTTTCCTTGACGTTTGCGAGTCAGTTCAACTAATCCAAGTTCAGAAAGTTGGGCGATTTGGGGTCTAGCTTTATCAGCTTTGAGTTCACGGTTAAAGTGTTCGAGTAGTTTCAATTGATCTCGACGAGAGTCCATATCAATAAAATCGACTACTATTACCCCACCAATATTCCTCAATCGTAACTGACGAGCTATTTCAGTAGCGGCTTCGCTATTTGTCCAAAGAACGGTTTCACGAGCCGTAGCAGAACGAGTAAAAGAACCAGAGTTGACATCGATGACCGTTAATGCCTCAGTTGGTTCGATAATAATATAACCACCTGACGGTAAATCAACTCGCGGTTTGAGGGCTTCTCGAATGGCTGCATTAACTCGAAAATAATCAAGAATTGATTGTGATTCTCGATGATGATCAATATAAACGCCTTCGGGAGAACGTCCACCTCCCCAGTTAATCAATTGTTGTTTGACGCGCTTGACGGCGGCTGGTGTATCGACGACAATTCGATTGACATCTGAGGTGTACATATCTCTGAGGACGCGCTGGATAAAGTCGTCATCTCGGTTCAACAGTGCAGGGGGACGGCTACTAACAGCTTGCTGTTGAATGGTTTCCCATTGTTTGAGGAGACTTTCTAAGTCTTCCATAATGGCTTCTTCTGCTTTGCCTTCTGCTTCTGTCCGCACCAGTAACCCCATTCCTGCGGGTTTAATGAGAATGGCTAACGCTCTTAACCGACTGCGTTCATCATCGCTTTTGATACGTCGCGATAAGTTAACTCCACGACCATAGGGCATCAATACTAAATATCGTCCAGGTAAAGTAATATTTCCAGTCAGACGCGGGCCTTTATTGCCTGTGGGTTCCTTCATCACTTGTACGAGAACTTTTTGTTGTGGGGCTAAAAGTTCTGTAATTGCACCAGAGGTTTTTTTCAAGCGTAAGGGGCCTAAATCAGTGACATGAATAAAGCCATTTCGTTCTGCATCCCCAATGTTGACGAAAGCCGCATCAATTCCTGGGATTACGTTTTCAACTAAACCAAGATAAGAGTCACCGACTTGTTGATTGCCTGTAGCTACAACTAATTCTTGAATTTGATCTTCCCAGAAAACGGCGGCCAGATGATGCTGTTCGGCAATAATTATTTGTTTTGGCATTTAATTTCCTCGATTCTTTTTATAGCAAATAGTGACAGCCGACACAGGCTGTTTTATTAATTAAAGAAATGTAAATCACAGGGTTTTAGTGATTGTTCTTGAGATGAGAGGTAGTTCAGGTCAACAAAACTGCTTATTAAAAACAGTCTTTCTTAATCAATTTGAAACTAGGATTTGGTGATCTTAGCAAGAAAATCATCATCCTTAGCTGACTTGGTTCAGGCTTCCCCCAACAAAATTGACCGAATATAAGCTTTGAAATGATTGCTTAAATCTAAAAAAAGTCAATAAATCAATAAACAAAATTTCGGTCTGCATTCAATTGTCCTATGACTGATCTTGCCAAAATTGGGAAAGGAAAAATCTTGTCTAGATTTGATAAACGTGAACGCCTTGGCTAACTTTGCCTCTATTACCGCAACCTAAGAGCGGTACCATTGTCCGAAAGATTTTAACTAAAATATAACCTGAAAGAGCAACAGATGACAAGAGATCATTCTTTAAGTTTTTCCTAAAGACGCTGACACGTTGGCTTGACGTAGCGATTGAATCGTTGCGATCGCACTTTCGGCAACCTGTTCAATTTCATCAAGGGTATTAAACCGACCGATGCCAAATCTAAGAGAAGCATAGGCTAATGCTTTACTATGCCCCAACGCAGTTAAGACATGAGACGGGGCGGTTGATGTGGTTGAGCAAGCCGAACCAGATGAGACAGCCACTACGGACTGTAAACCTAGCAGTAAAGCTGAACCGTTCACACCTTCGATACTAACATTTAGATTACCAGCTAAACGCTGATTTGGATGTCCATTTAAGTGTACTCCTTCTAGTTGACTTAATTTATTCCACAAGGTTGTTTGAAGTAAAAGGATGCGTTGAGTTTCTTCGCTCATTTGCTTTATCCCAATTTCAACCGCCTTAGCAAAACCGACAATGTTGGGGGTTGCCAATGTTCCCGAACGTAGCCCCCTTTCTTGTCCTCCCCCTTGAATTTGAGCCGCTAGACGGACTTTTTTGTGACGACGACGCACATACAAGGCCCCAATTCCTTTCGGCCCGTAAATTTTATGTGCGGTTAAAGACACTAGATCTAAGTTCATCTGTTCTATATTAAGGGGGATTTTTCCGATCGCTTGTGCTGCGTCGCTATGAAATAAAACTTCATGACGGCGACAGATGGCCCCAATTTCCGCTAAAGGTTGAATCACCCCTATTTCGTTATTAGCTGCCATCACCGAGACTAAAATGGTATCAGGTCGAATGGTCTTGTCAAGTAGATTGAGATCGATCAATCCATCGGCTTGTACAGGTAAATAGCTAATTTCAAATCCCAGACTTTCTAAATACTGACACGGATCTAATACAGCGCGATGTTCAGTTTGAACCGTAATAATGTGTCTACCTTTGTTAAAGTAAGACTCTGCAACACCTTTAATGGCTAAATTATTGGCTTCTGTTGCGCCACTGGTAAAGATAATCTCTTCTGGTGACGAGTAAATCGCCTCTGCTAAAATCTCTCTAGCCTTTTTCGTGGCTGCTTCTGCTTCCCAACCATATTGGTGAGTGATACTCGAAGCGTTGCCAAAATACTGTGTAAAGTAAGGCAACATGGCATCTAACACCCTTTGATCCATAGGCGTTGTTGCATGACAGTCAAGATAGATGGGTCGAACTAACATAAATTCTTGTGAACAAGATCACAACTCATCAGTGATAACCATTATTGCGGACTTCACCTAAATCGAGAACACTAGATACTATGAACTCAGTATCTATGAGTTTCTTCTCTCCTTGGTTGATTGCTCTCATTCACTGATGGTAGTACCTAATCTAATGAAATATAAAACGCCTTGCTTTTTGTCAATATCGATCAAGACATATTAACCTTTTTCTTAGATAACTACCGATCAAGCTGATGAAGAGCAATTTTTTTTTCCCTCTCTTTTCTATTGTAACTATTGAAGGCGTATGATGACTCAAAAACTAAAAGCAATTTATCAGAATGGAACTTTTATCCCTCAAAGTCAATGTTATTTTCCCAACAATGCAGAGGTTGAGTTAACGATCAGACCACAGAATTTTAATTTAGATATTATCGATCCAGAAGCCAGAAAAGAAATCTTAAAAGGACTGACCCAGAGAATGCGTCAAAAACGGTAGCTAAATCTGATTTTTTAGCGAATTATAGACTATAGATTGATGAGCGAGTGAACGAGTTACGATAGAATTCTACAAAATCCTAACTTAGATCATGTCATGAAATACACTCGACTCGGCGACACAGGTTTAATTGTTTCTAAACTTTCCTTTGGGGCGATGACTTTTGGGAATCATCCTTCTTTACCGACTATTTATAAGGTTGATCAAGAAAACGCACAATTAATGATTGACAAATGTATCGAGTCTGGAATTAATTTTTTTGATACAGCCGATGGTTATGCGAATGGTCAGTCAGAAGTGATGTTGGGAAAACTTTTAGCACATCGCCGACAAGATGTGATTATAGCGACGAAAGTAGGTTTTAGAACGGGTGAACCAATTACTCAAGCGGGTTTGACAAAAAAACATATTTTAGATTCTTGTCACCGCAGTTTACAACGTCTTAATACTGATTATATTGATCTTTATATTCTTCACAAAGAAGATCCTTATACTCCACTAGAAGAAACTCTAGAAGCCTTAAATGATTTAGTTCGTTCAGGTAAAGTTAGATATATTGGTTTTTCTAATTGGTCTGCGTGGAAGGCGGCAACCGCATTACAAATACAAAAAGCGAATCATTCCGCACAATTTTGTAGTGGACAAATGAATTATTCATTATTAGGGAGAGATGTCGAACAAGATATCATTCCTTTTATGAACTATTCTGGAATTAGTATGACGGTTTGGAGTCCTTTAGCGAGTGGTTTTTTGAGTGGTAAATATACTCGTGAGTCTTTACAAGATCCTGATAATCGTTTTTCTGGATTTGATTTATTACCCTTTGATAAAGAATTTGGTTTTACTGTTGTTAATAAAATTCGAGAAATTGCCCCATCATATAACGCATCAGTCGCCCAAATTGCTTTAGCATGGTTATTGAGTAAATCGGTTGTTGCTAGTATTATTGTTGGTGCTAGTAAAATCCATCAACTCGAAGATAATATAAAAGCAGTTGAAATTCAGTTAAGCGATACAGATCTTGCAGCATTAGATGAAATGACTAAACCACAATTATTATATCCTCATTGGTTTAATCAAAATTTAGTTGATGGGAAACATAAAGCAATTTTTGAAGGATAAACCCGTATTTTTAGCGATGTAAAATAAAATACGATCGTCTATTGTATAATCACTGATTTTCAATTCTATTAGTAAAAGATGGTCACTCGTTTTATCTTTTCTATTTCTACTGTCTTCAGTAGTCTTTTTCTCTTAACTGCTTGTGATCATCCTACTGCTACTACAGCTAATTCACGTCCTCCAAACCTATTTTATCAAGCTGAGAATCAGTATCAACATCCTACTGCTACTACAGCTAATTCACGTCCCCAACCCTTACCCCAAGATTCATCGATTCAAGTCTATTTTAATCAAAACAACGCTCAAAAAATAAATTATACTGATCCCTATCGTAAAATTAGTCGTTCTGGTGATAATTTAGAACAAATTATTATTGATACGATTCAGACTGCAACAACTTCTATTGATATTGCGGTTCAAGAATTTCGTTTACCTAATTTGGCTCAAGAATTAGCAGCACTTCAAAAAAAAGGCATTAAAGTTAGAGTAATTTTAGAAAATCAATATCGTCGCCCACTCAGTCAATTAAATGTAAATGAAATTAACCAATTAAATGAAAGAGATCGAAAAAGTTATCAAGATTATTTCGCTTTAATGGATCAAAATAAAGATCAAAAGATAAGTTCACAAGAAATTAATCAAAATGATGCTTTAATAATTTTAAAAAATGCAGGAATTTCTATCATTGATGATACTGCCGATTCTTCTAAAGGTACTGGTCTAATGCACCATAAGTTTATAATTATCGATAAACAGATGGTTATTGTTACTTCAGCTAATTTTACTTTAAGTGATACGATTGGTGATTTTACTAATTATCAAAGTAGAGGCAATGCTAATCATTTAATTAAAATCAAAAGTTCTGAAATTGCCAAAGTTTTTACACAAGAATTTAATTTAATGTGGCAGAATCATCAATTTGGTGTAGATAAATCTTATCGTCCTCCTTCACAAATACAATTAGGACAAACTAATCTAACTGTAAAATTTTCTCCTAACTCATCAAAAATAGTTTGGCCTTTAACCAGTAATGGTCTTATTGAAAAGACTCTAGATACTGCAACCAAATCAGTTGATTTAGCCTTATTTGTTTTTTCTGAACAAAATTTAGCTAATACTTTAGAAAAACGTCATCAACAAAATGTCAAAATTAGAGCTTTAATCGAGCCAAATTTTGCTTTTTTAAATTATAGTGAAGCTTTAGATATGTTAGGTGTAGCGATTCTAAATAAATGCCGATCTGAAAAGAATAATAACCCTTGGAAAAATCCGATTAATACAGTAGGTATTCCTCAATTACCCCTCGGTGATAAACTTCATCATAAATTTGCTGTAATTGATAGCCAAACAGTCATTACAGGTTCACATAATTGGTCAGCTTCGGCTAACTATCAAAATGATGAGACTTTATTGATTATACAAAATCCGATGATTGCTGCTCATTTTAAAAAAGAATTTGAAAGATTGTATCAAAACGCTTCTTTGGGTGTTCCTAAATTTATCCAAGATAAGATTAAGCAAGACAATAAAAAGTGTCAAAAGTAATTTTTATGAATCATTTAGCTTAGATTGTATAATAAATCTTGAAAAAATAATCATTTAAACAATGAAGCTTTTTAAAATATTCTTTTGCTGTTTAATAATTCTGATTAGCTGTAACGTTCAAGCGCAGGCAGTAGAATTAACCGTAGCAGGTTACAATGTTGAGTCTGGAGATGCTAACCCTTATTTTTTAGCTAAAAATTATATTGGGCCAATCAAAGGAGTCGATATATGGGGTTTTATTGAAGTACAAGGAGAAAACTGGATCTTACCCTTAGAACAAGGTGCCGAAGAAGGCGAGGACAGTCATTTTACCCCTATTTTAGGCACAACAGGAGTAGCCGATCGATTATTAATTTTATACAAAGATAATGAATTAGAAGAAATTCAGCATTTTGAACTGAAAAATATTAATATTGGCGGAAAAGTACGGGCCCCTTTGGTTGTTCAGTTTCGCATTAAAGAGACAGGACAAGAATTTATATTTATGGTCAATCATCTCTATCGTACTCATAAAATAGAACGAAAAGAACAAGCACATCTTTTAAACCGTTGGGCGAGTCAACAAACATTACCGATTATTGCAGTAGGGGATTATAATTTCGATTGGAATGTCAAAAGTACCGTTCATGACCCAGGTTATGATTTAATGACTCAAGATAATGTCTTTAAATGGATACAACCTAAATCCAAGTTTCCCACCACTTGCGGACACTTTAACACGATTCTAGATTTTGTTTTTGTCGCAGGAGAAGCCCAAAAATGGCCCGCTAGTTCTAAGATATACGATCGTCCCAACTACTGCCCTGATACTCCCTTTAGTAGTGATCATCGTCCTCTTTTCGCCACCTTCCGTATCCCTAAATAAAGGACGGATCACCGTATCTAAAAAGACTTTACTTTTTTGCTCCAACAGTGGTAGTATAATACTACAAAGCAAAAAGGAATAAATACAGATGCGTCTCAAAAGTTGGGAATCACCCCGCAAACAAGGACGAAACGACAAGGGTAAAGGCGGCTCGGCTAGACAGCGACAAATCAGAAAGCAGATGAAAATGCTACAACAAAAACTAAAACAAGGTGTAGAACCTACTCAGAACAAAGGAAAAAACAAGGAGAGAATTAACTTCTCTCTTTTTTTATTGAGAAATATCAATCTACTTTATAAAACTAAATAATCTATTTTTTTATACATCTTCAATATTGTTACTTAAGATACCATTTAAAAAAAACTATATTTCAGTAAATTTAACTAGACAAACTTTATAAAAAAATACAAAAAAAAATATCTAAAAATTAAAATCAGTAATACATTAAAAGTAGAGTGTATCAAACAATCGTGATGACCTGTTGCTTAGTCACATTGTTGAATTAGTAAAGCAACGGAGGAGTGATCCTAACCCTACTCTACTTTGAAGGTAAATCTATATGTTTACTACTTCCCCACGCTATAAATTTAATTTATCTCTTTTGTGTTTATTTGCTTTTGGTTTAGTTACTGTAGCTGTTCCAGCCAAAGCTGAGGATACTACTATTATTACTGAACCCCAACCCCTGGTCGTTCCTACAGGACAGTTACAAGACTTACAGGGAATTGAATCTAAAACCCAAATCGGTGATTTTGGGACTGTGGGCGCAGGAAATCAGGAAATCATGTCTAATGTATCTGATAATCCCTATGGTGGTCGGAAAATAATTGTTTTTTATCCATCAAGACAAGAAACTCAACCCGAAAGCAGTTTAACCTTAGAACCAGAACCCACATTAATCGGTGATTTGACCATTGAGCAAATTGTATCGAATATGGTGGGTCAACCAGATCGTAGTACAATTCAACTACATTTCAGATAGATGAATATAAAGTTTTAGGGCTTGGTCACACAAGCCCTTATCTTTAGACAATCTCTCGAACATCGGCAACTTTTCCAGAAATAGCCGCAGCCACTACCATCGCAGGACTCATCAATAAAGTCCTTCCTGTAGCCGAACCCTGACGACCTTTAAAGTTACGATTAGAAGAAGATGCACTGAGTTGATCACCTTGTAGCTTATCAGGATTCATTGCTAAACACATCGAACAGCCAGCCTCACGCCATTCAAAACCCGCATTGACAAAGATCTGATCGAGTCCTTCTGCTTCTGCTTGTTGTTTAACTCGTTCTGAACCAGGAACCACAAATGCTTTCACCCCCGATGCAACCTGATGACCTTTCGCCACTCTCGCTGCTTCTCGGAGATCACTAATACGTCCATTAGTACAACTTCCAATAAAACAAACATCGACTTTGGTTCCTTTGATGGGATCACCAGGAGTCAGTTTCATGTATTGATAGGCTTCTTTTGCGATCGCTTGATCACCATCTGCTAAACTTTCAGGTACAGGGATCATCTCATTGACTCCAATACCTTGTCCTGGTGTAATTCCCCAGGTTATAGTCGGTTCTATTTCACTAGCATCAAAGATCACAACATCATCATAGACCGCATCAGCATCACTGTGAATACTTCTCCACCAGTTGAGGGCTTGATCCCATTCGGTATCTTTTGGCGCAAAATCACGACCTTTAAGATATTCAAACGTTATATCATCAGGATTAATGTAACCACATCTGGCTCCCCCTTCGATGGACATATTACAAACCGTCATCCGTTCTTCCATCGACATTTGTTCAAAAGTAGTACCTGCGAACTCATAGGCATAACCGACACCACCTTTAACACCCAGTTTACGGATAATATGTAGGATCACATCCTTAGCATAAACACCAGGTGAAAGCGTTCCATTGACTTCGACGCGACGAACTTTTAATTTAGCTAAAGCCAGAGTTTGTGAGGCCAAAACATCCCGAACTTGAGAGGTTCCGATCCCAAATGCGATCGCACCAAATGCGCCATGTGTCGAGGTATGAGAGTCACCACAAGCAATCGTCATACCTGGTTGAGTTAACCCTTGTTCGGGCGCAATCACGTGTACAATCCCTTGATTACCAGAACCGATATTATAGAAACGAATCCCATTACTTGTCGCATTAGTTTCTATCGCCTCCATCATTTCCTCTGCTAGATCATCAACAAAGGGACGCGCTTGATTCTCAGTCGGTACAATATGATCGACGGTTGCTACGGTTCGTTCGGGAAATAATACTTTTAATCCTCTTTCTCTTAGCATGGCGAATGCTTGAGGACTGGTGACTTCATGAACTAGATGTAATCCTATAAAAAGTTGGGTTTGTCCTGAAGGTAAGATACTAACCGTGTGTAAATCCCAAACCTTATCAAATAGTGTTCCTCTTGACATATCAATCTCAGCATTTAATACACCCTAGGTAGTTGACCAGGGCTGTCTTCTTACTTACATTTTACACGGGTGATACGCTCCAATTGACAATCGGCACTCTAGTCCAAAGATGATTTGTTGATTATTTGGTTGATGTCGTAATTTTTGCGATCGCTTTCATCATGGGATTTCTGACCATAAATTGTTTAAAGGCTATAAGTGACGCACCTTGCCACCTCTTCAAGATAACTAACGTTGATTGTTTCGGCCATGCACTTTTGTCCATGATTATAAGTGCAGTCAATCACATCGCATTGAGAAACTTCACCGACTTCTATCTCGACTTGTTTGACTTGTTCTGGCTCTTGTGTGTAGGTGTAGCACTCGGCTAACCCTTTTTCAAAAGTAACTTTTATTGCGCCCGCATCACATTGCTGTTCTAGATTGTAGGTGCATTTAATCGCGCTACATTGACAAATAAATCCTAAATCCATATGCTCCTCTCTGGTTCGCGATCTTTTTTTGACGGTCTGCCATTTAATTTCAGGAATCTTATCACAGGGAATTAGATGTGATTCGTAGCAATGATGTCAAAAGTGATGCTTGCTATTAATCATCGGCATGAAGCGAGCAAAGAATTTTTGGTAGTACATAATAACTAACTTAGCTGCCCAATAACAAAGCTCAACCCCTGATTCTAGGGTATAGATTTGTTAACAATTTTGAAAAAATATAAGCCATGAAAATAGTGATTATTAAAAATTAATATACACAATCGTTAGTTAATCTAAATGGTTATTTTTATGCTGGCTCACAAAAAAAGTTGTTATAGATATTTAAGAATTAAAATTATTTATTTTTATCATGTACTCGTTAACAAGATGATAACAAACCTCCCTATAATATGAATACAGATAAATTAAATCAGGTTGATAGATCAGGCTTAAAGCAAGGCTTCAAATAGATCTTTATAGAAGAAAAAATTAGCAAAAATGCTCAATTTTTAATCAAAGTGTGGTGTAAGGAGTAATCGTGAATCAATTACAACTCGTTTCTATCAGTGAAAAAATTGTGTTATCCTTTTTGGCGACTACGTTAGGTTGGGTAACTGAAGGTGCCATCGCCTCTGAAGTCATCTCTCAATCTAAACAATCGATGGCTCAGATTACCTCGGTTTCTGAACTGCGGGACGTATCGCCGAATGACTGGGCCTATGAATCCTTAAGAAATCTCGTTGAGCGTTATGGCTGTATTGTTGGTTATCCCGATCGTACCTTTCGCGGAAATCGTGCTTTAAGCCGTTGGGAATTCGCAGCAGGATTAAATGCGTGTCTTAATACAATGGAACGCTTGATTCAAGAAGGTGTATCTATTTTACGAGAAGACATCGACAAACTAAAACGTTTAGCACAAGAATTTGAAACAGAACTCGCCGTTTTAGGGACGCGAGTCGATAATTTAGAAAATCGTGTTGCTTTTTTAGAAGATCACCAATTTTCTACAACAACTAAACTCGGTGGAGAAGTTATCTTTTCAATAGCAGGAGCAACGGGAGGCGAACCCGATACAGACGATGCCCAGATTGTTTTTAATAATCGAGTCAGGCTCAATTTTACAACTAGCTTCACTGGACAAGATGCACTAATTACAGGTTTACAAGCTTATAATTTCAACTCTCGTGCAGGGGGTGGTTCTAGTATTGGTGAGGTGCTATTTCCTAACGATAGTTCTATCCTGAGTGATTCGATGACTAAACTCAGTTATGAACCGCAATTCCCAGGGTTTAATCCACAGACCTTATCTCAAGGATGTGGTAACAATAGTGTTTGTCTCTATAAATTGCTCTATCTCTTTCCAGTCGCCAATAACTTTAAAGTATTTGTCGCTCCCTTGGCAGAGACAACCGATGCGTTTCCGACGATCGTACCTTTTGCCAGCGAGGGACAAGGTGCTGTTTCTCGTTTTGGTGCGGTCAACCCAGTATTAAGAGTCTCTGGGGGAACTTCTCAGACGGGTCTAGCAACGGCGGCGGGTTTTATTTTCACTCCCATTCCACAAGTTGACTTTCGGGGGCTTTATGGTTCTGTTAATGCCGCATTACCTGAAAATGAAGGTTTTCCTGGTACGCCTCTGGGTGCTGGTTTATTCAACGGTAGTTATATCGCCGCGACACAGTTAACCTTGAAACCAACCAGCAGTCTAGATATTGGTCTAAATTATTCTTTTAGCTATCACCAAATTAATATTCTGGCTACAGGTTTAGCGGGATCTTCTACTGGAGTATTAGGTGGTTTGCCCCTAACGACTCCCGTTAATATTCATGCTGTTGGAGCTACGTTAACTTGGCGTTTTAGTTCATTTGCCCACTTCACGACTTACGGATCTTACTTTTTTGTTGATCAAGCAGGTTCTGGAGGATCGGCTTATACCCAGCTCTCTAGTTGGATGGCGGGCTTGTATTTCCCCGATGCCTTCAAAAAAGGCAATACAGCAGGTTTATTATTCGGACAGCCGCAATATCGAACGACCGCAGGTAACGGAGCCACACGTCGAACCTCTAATATTGATTCTCTCTCTACTCCTTATCAAATCGAGGCTTACTACAATTTCAAGGTCACTGAGAATATTAGTGTTACACCAGGTGGCTTTGTGATTTTTAATCCAGAAGGCGATTCTGAAAATTCAACCACTGGAGTAGGAGTCTTGAGAACAACTTTTACTTTTTAGAAGTTTAATTTAAAAGCCATCCCCTAAATTTTTCCCATCTGTTCGACCACTGAACGCGAAATAAAGGGCAAAATGGCTTTATTTTGACTATTGGCTTTTCCTTCAGTCAAAACGACTAAAAGATAGGGAGACTGTTCAGGAAGTTCAATATAAGCGGCATCATGACGTACTTGGCTAGTCCATCCTGCTTTTGACCAAAGTTGAGCGTTTTCGGGTAAACCTTCCCCTAAAAAGCCAGTGACTTGATTTTCATCATTCGTGTTACTGGCTAAAACATCGGGAGCTAAACTACGCTTTAAGAATGACATCATTTGTTGCGATCGTACTGAAGAAACGGCAATACCCCCGACAATGGTATGCAGTAATCTTGTAACGGCATTTGAGGTTAACATATTGCGTTGCTCTAGTAATTCCCCTAAAAATATCCTTTCGCGTCCGTATGGCCCGTCACCCCACGTTTTTTGATTGACATTAATTGGATCTATTTCTGACCACCCTAAAGATTTGTAATAACGGTTGACAATATTGCGCTGATATGCCCATGTCTCAAAAGGGCCAGGGGGTAATTCTGGCCCGCTAGTGGTTCCGCTTAAAACATCGACAATTAAACTGGTGGCATCATTACTAGAATCGACAATCATATCCTGCATCGCCCGCAATAATTCGGGGGTTTCAGGAACCATCGCACTTTCTAACCATTCGTGAATCGCAACCAGATAAAATAATTTCACCAAACTAGCGGGATAAATGCGCTCATCTCCTCGATAACTAAATCCTCTAACCCCATATTTCCAAAATTCCTCAGATGAAATAGCACCACCTGTATTAACAATGACTGGTGCATCATACACAACCCAAGTTAAAGCGATTTGTTGCGGACTTAATGTAGGGAATGCTTGCCAAGTTGCCTCTAGAATATGGGTTCCGATTTGGGTGAGTTGATCGTCTGAGCGAAAAAAGGGCATGATAAATAGAAAAAGAATGGCTTATCTCAAAATTATATGGTCTTACTGAACCAAATCCCTCCCTCGGCTAACGGCGAGTATTGTTGTCTACGTGATTTAGATTTATATAATTCTTCTGAATGTAAAGAGTTAGCCACGCAAGCATTCAAAGGACGACACTTTAAGATTTTAACCGAAACGGATCTAAACGCAGTAAAAGTCCAGTTATGTGAAGATGGTTATCTTGCCTGGTTATCCTCAGAAGACATTGACGCATTAGAACCCGCTACTACAGTGTATCAGGCGATCGCTATCTCACGTCCAGAAATTGAAACCCGTCTAAGCGATGTTATTGCTTTTACTAAAACCGCGTTACAAACTCCTAATTATTATCTTTGGGGAGGAACCCTTGGGCCAAACTATGATTGTTCGGGACTGATGCAAGCAGCTTTTGCTAACTCTAGTATTTGGTTACCGCGAGATTCCTATCAACAAGAAGCGTTTACCCAAAGAATATCGAGAGATGAACTCAAAGTCGGTGATTTAATTTTTTTTGGCTTAGAAAGAGTCAATCATGTCGCACTCTATTTAGGAGATGACCACTATCTCCACAGTTCAGGAAAAGAAATAGGACGCAATGGCATCGGGATCGATACCCTTTCTGATAGCACAAATGACACCGTTAGTCAAGCCTATTATCGTAAATTACGCAGTTTTGGGCGAGTAATAACGAGTTACACCTAAATTCATCGATTGCGGACGGGCGGCTGTACAGTTGTTTGGGTTCCCGTTGTTGGCTTTTTTTTGTCTTCTTTTTTCTCGTATCTTGGCCCCGCTTTGAAATAGGTTTCTAAAACTTGTAAGACAATTGGCCCAGCAGTAGAACCCCCACCACCGCCAGAGTGTTCGACGAAAGCTAAGACCACAATTTCGGGTTTATTAAACGGTGCGTACCCACCAAACCAAGTATGAGACTTACCTGGGGGGGCTTCTGCGGTACCACTTTTGCCACCAATGTGGGGTAAATAGGGAACATCCAACCGTCTAGCAGTCCCTTCGGCAACAACTGCCCGCAAACCTGCTTGTATGGTTTTGAGGGTTTCTGGTTTAAGATTGAGTGGGGTTCGCCATTTTTGAACATCGCCGCCATCTTTAATTAAATGGGGTTTGACTAAATAACCACCATTGGCTATTGCAGCAAACATTCTTGCAACTTGTAGCGGTGTAGCAAGCGTAAAACCTTGACCAATAGACATATTCACCGTGTCGCCGTCTGTCCAATCCCAGTTAAAATTCTTGCGCTTCCACTCCGCATCAACAATTAATCCAGGGGTTTCTTCGGCTAGTTCAATTCCTGTTCTACTGCCAAAACCGTATTGACGCGCCCATTTAATTAAAGCAGGCCCCCCGACACCTCGACCGATTTGACCATGAAAAGTATTACTACTCATCGCTAAAGCTTTTACATAACCAACCGTTCCAAAACCAGCATGATTCCATTCGCCAAATCGAGTCCCACCAACATTCAAATAAGCCGCCGTATGCAACATTGTTTTTGGGGGAAATTTCCCCGACTCTAACCCTGCTGTATCTGTAACCACTTTAAACGTAGAGGCAGGGGGAAAAGCTTGTAAAGAACGGTTAATAAAGGGGTTGCCTTCTCCTTGTAATTCGCGCCAAATTTTAGGAGTAATCGGTGTAGAAAAAACATTTGGGTCAAAACTCGGATAACTCACCATCGCTAAAACTTCTCCCGTATTGGGATTAAGAGCGACTACAGCCCCTTTACGTTTGCCGAGTGCTTCTTCAGCCGTTTTTTGCAATTCTAAATCTAGGGACAAAGTGACATCATTTCCAGGTTTAGCGACTTTTTGCCCCAGAATTTTCATCACTTTTCCTTGTCCGTTGACTTCTAGCTGAATACCACCCCATTCGCCTCTTAGTTGTTTTTCATAGGCATCTTCTACACCCATTTTTCCCGCGACATCCCCCAAACGATAGCCCAATGGTTTACGTTCTTTTAATTCTTCGGCGTTGAGTTCTCCCGTATATCCTAAAACGTGGGCCCCATTTTTTCCATTGGGATAGTGTCGCAAGGTTTCGATATCGACTTCAATTCCGTTAATTTGATCTCGATATTCTTCTAAAGCGGTAATTTGTGCAGGTGTTAGACTTTGGGCAATGCGAACCAGAGTAGAACCATTATCGTCAGTTTGTTCGATGCGTTTTTGAATTTCTGCTTCTGGAATCCCTAAAATATCAGACAGACGTTTAAGGTTTTCAGCCCAACCCGCTTGATGTTGAACCCTTGGCCATAAATATAGCGCGTGAGTCAAACGGGCAGTGGCTAAAACTTTTCCTTTGCGATCAAAAAGATTGCCTCTGACGGGTTGTTTGGGTAAAATACGGACACGATTATTTTCTGCTCTTTCTCGATTCAAATTTCCTTCATAGAGTTGAAGATAGACTAGACGACTTCCTACACCACCCAATAAGACCAAACTGACCAATGACATGATAAAGACAGACTGGCGATTTTGTCCGATGGTACGCTCATTCTGTTTTTGTTTTTCTCCCGATACGATGGGACGTACCGACAGTTTAGGGTATTTGTTTTTGCTTTTGCTTTTTGGTAGGATTCCAGTGTATCGCATGAATTTCGCACAGCATGAGAAAAGGTCAGTATGAATGGGCTTCGCCTCTTCTAGTAGTATAGGTATGATTAAAGGAAATTGACATTATTTAATTCAGTTGATTTTATGTCTTTGACTGAAGAATTTCTCAGACAAATTCCACAAACATTATTACATCTACGAGAGGCTGACCGACGTTGGTCGTCATTACGCAATGAAGATTCGACACGAGTTTCTGTTCCCTCGGTTGTTGCTTTAAATAATAATTCTCCTGGTGAAATTAATTACGATGTCATCATTTGTGGTGGAACGCTAGGAATATTACTGGGCGCGGCTTTACAGCATCAAGGATGGCGAGTGGGTCTGATAGAACGAGGAATCTTAAAAGGTCGTGAACAAGAATGGAATATTTCACGTCAAGAATTAAGCATTTTTTTAGATTTGGAGTTACTATCAGAAGCCGAATTAGAACAAGCGATCGCTACTCAATATAACCCTGCAAAAGTTCGTTTTCATCAAGGTTATGAGCTTTCGGTGACGGATGTACTCAATATTGGTGTTGACCCCGTATTTTTACTCTCAACACTTAAACAAAAGTTTCTCGCTTCAGGTGGTGTGTTATTTGAACAAACACCGTTTACCTCCGCTACGGTTCATCCAGATGGAGTTACCCTTAATGCAGGAAATCAAACTTTAACCACTCGTCTATTAATTGATGCGATGGGTCATTTTTCCCCCATTACCCAACAAGCGAGAAACGGTCAAAAACCCGATGGCGTTTGTTTAGTTGTTGGTAGTTGTGCTGAAGGATATCCAGTCAATGAAACGGGAGATTTAATTGCTTCTTTTACGCCCATTCTCAATCAATGTCAATATTTCTGGGAAGCGTTTCCCGCAAGAGATGGTAGAACGACTTATTTATTTACCTATCTCGATCTCCATCGGGGACGTTTTAGTTTAGAGTTTTTCATGGAGGAATATTTGAGATTATTACCCGAATATCAACAAATTGAACTCGAACAATTAAACTTTAAACGTTTTTTATTTGGCTTTTTTCCCTCGTTTCGCCAAAGTCCTTTAAAAATGCCTTGGTCACGAATTCTCGCGGTCGGTGATAGTAGTGGAAGTCAGTCCCCTGTTAGTTTTGGCGGTTTTGGGGCAATGGTTCGCCATTTAAGTCGATTAACGTTGGGTATTGATGAAGCTCTAAAAATTGATAGTTTAGATGAGAAATCTTTGGCTACATTACAACCCTATCAACCTAATCTATCGGTTACTTGGCTGTTTCAACGAACAATGATGGTGAAGATGAATCAAAAATATAAGCCCAATCAAATTAATGATTTAATGAGTGGCGTTTTTCAAGTCATGGATAAACTAGGCGATGATGTGCTAAAACCTTTTTTACAAGATGTTGTGCAATTTTCGGCTTTGTCTAAAACTCTACCGTTAGTCAATCCAACCCTAGTTTTACCCATGCTTCCTGATGTGGGTTTAATGCCTTTTGCCGATTGGTTATTGCATTATTTGAATTTAGCACTCTATACGGGTTTATATCCTGCTGCTCAATCTTTAAAAGGCTTAGAAAATCAACTTTCACCACAGCAAAAATATTATTATCACCGATGGTTAGACCGCTTGAAATACGGTTCAGGCAACGATTATCATGTTGATGAATAGAAAAATTCGACTTCTTTAATGATCAAAAATTTAATTTACTTGAGACTGATATTCAAGAAAAGAAGCAAAAGCAAGACATTCAGAACTAATTTGAGACAACACTACTGAAGATGATTCGACTAAAGGTTTAAGTTTCTCTACTTTTAGTTGAAACGCATAAACATTGCGTACAACATGACGCAAACCCCGATATTCTTCTAAAGCTTTTCGACTTTCAACAGAAATTAGAGCAGGTCGTCTATTAGGGATTTCTAAACTCATTTGTTCTAGAAGAAGCTGATGCCAATTCGCTCCAGATGGCAATGTTCCATCGATCACTTTAGCAACTTTTTCAAACAAGCGTTCTAGTCCGCTATAAAAGTTATGCAATCCTAACGCTACACTATCAAGATAAAGTTGATCATCACTCTCAAGATAACGCTGCCAACCTTGTGAGGCTCTTATTACTGAGCGTTCTAGCTGTTCGACCTCTGCTCTCATTTCTTGTGCTAATTTGAAAAGCTTTAAATTCAAATAGAGATTGCCTCCTTTTCAAGAGTTTTGGATAAATGAGGTAAACAAGCATCTCCATCGACAAGATCAACTTCAAATTCACTACTAAGGGCTGTGACCGCCGCAACAGCTTGATAGAAACGTGTCGGAGGAATGTCCCAAACAGCTAAGTCAATATCAGAGTGAGCGTCAAACCAATCAGGCTGATTTAAGGAACCAAAAACAGCGACTCGTGTTGCGCCGAACTGTTCACGAAGTAATGACGCTAAGATGTGAGCCAGTTGCCAGCCACGTTGCCAGCGTTCAAGATCAGCTTCACAAGATGGAAGCATAGCAAGATTGTAAGACTGCCATTGTTGAGGAGATAAATCGAGAGCCGTCGCTATTTTAGTCATGATAATGAATTACAGAATTCAGCCACAAGGTGCTTTAACGTTCGTCTTGAAATTTCTCAAGAACATCCATTAAGCTGACTTGGCATTTCATCGGTAATAAATCAGCTAAAGAAACTTCGATTTTTCCGCCACCTAAAGGGACTTTTATTTCTTTAAGAATTTTCGCCACTGCATCTTCGCTTAACGCTTTGTCTTCAATGAGTGGAAAAACTTTTTGCGCTACAGTTGTATGAAGATGGGCATCATTAAGATATAAATGCCACTTCGCAACATCGATATATACGTTTTCGCCGATTTCGGCAGCTAATGATTCAATGACTGGGGTTAGATTTGTCATAATGTTTAGTTGGTTTTTACTGAATAATTGGCAATGGCACTGATATAAATCAGATGAGCTAATAAAATAGTTGCCCAAACTCCAGAGAACCCAGTTAGCCAACTCCAATCAATATACTTGATGATATGGAAAAACCATAAACCAGAATTAATAGCAGCAAACAGTGCCACATGAACTGCAAAATTCATGCGATCATCTAGTTTACGATAGGCGGGATCATTGCGATCGGGTTTTCTTGGCCAACGAGGAGGCATATTTAGAAATGTCTAACTTTTATTTACTATTCTATCAGATAAAAAAGCTGTTTTAGAGTCTTTTAAAAAATTAATTATTGTAACGGTATTAAGGTTTAAATGGCTAAAATTACTTGATTAGTTAGACTTGCAGGTGCTTTACAAATAAATTCTATCTGTCTGTTTTGCCAATCTATTGATTTAACTTGATCAGCTAAAACAACTCCTATGATTGGTAGTTCTGATGGAAGTGGGACTTCTAAAACATACCCTTTACTTTAGCGAGTAATTGGACAAACAATAGCTAGACCAACTCGACGATTGTATTGACTTCTAGAAATAATTAAACTAGGGCGACGACCCGATTGCTCTTTACCAACTTGAGGCATAAAATTAAGCCAGACAATATTACCCTGACGCGGCACAAAAAAATTAGAATTACCTGAATTCACGCCCAACAGGTTCTCCAAAATCGGTTTCATCATGCAGTGTCTCAGGAGTTATTCCCTCTAACAAAGCATTTAATCGATTAATATCCGACTCAATTTGAGGCAAGCAACGAGTAATACAACTCATCATTAATGATTCAATAGATTGATCCGAAGCTTGAGCTAATTTTTCTAATTTGTGCAGTAAAAAATCTGGTATTTCTAGACTAATTTTTTGGTAATCGCTCATCATCTTATTTTTTGATTTTATCTAAATACTATTATAATCACCTGATTTTCCTCCTGTTTTACTAAGCAGGCGAATGTTTTCAATTTGCATTGATTTTTCTAAGGCTTTGGCCATATCATACAAGGTCAAGGCTGCCACCGAAACCGCCGTTAGTGCTTCCATTTCCACACCTGTTTCGGCTTTAATGACTACGGTAGCGCGAATTTGATAACCTGGTAAGTTAGCATCTGGAATTATCTTAACTTCTACTTTGCTCAAGGGTAGGGGATGACACAGGGGAATTAGATTAGACGTTTGTTTGGCTGCCATAATGCCCGCTATTTTCGCCGTTCCTAAAACATCGCCTTTGGGTGCGTTCCCTGCTTCAATGGCTTCAAATGTGGCTAGGGTCATTCTAACTTGTCCTGTTGCGATCGCTTCTCTTCTCGTCTGGGCTTTCTCTGAAACGTCTACCATTTGGGCTTCCCCGTCAGTGTTTAAGTGAGACAAAGATGAATTCAAATTAACCTCTTGCATTTTATTCCAAGTCCATGTTATATTAATGTACTGTTGGCAAAACAGGGGCTTGTAGCTTAGTGGATAGAGTGCATGGCTACGGACCATGAGGTCGGGGGTTCGAATCCCTCCAAGCCCGTTAACAACAATATCACACTGAATCATCAAGGCATTCAAATAACGCCGCTAGAATGGTGTTAGAAAATAGAAAACCTTCTGGATCAGTTAATTTAAAGTTTGAACCCGAATAATCTACCCATTCTAAAGTGTAGTATTTTTGTAATGTCTCTAAAATCTGATCTTTAACAGTTTCGCCAAACTGATCTTTAATCCTAGATAAACAGATACCCTCTTTTAAACGTAATCCTAACATCAGTGTTTCTAATAAAATATCGGTTTTGGAACTTTGAGGGTAATCAATTTTGCCGTTGTTTTCTATAAGATGTTCTACCCAAGGGAAATAGTCTTTACGGTTGCGGGGACGGGTAAAACGCTGACGATGAGTATAACTCGCTGCGCCCATGCCAAAACCATAATACGCCCAATTTTCCCAATAAACTCGGTTATGACGGCATTGATAGCCATTGAGTGCATAATTAGAGATCTCATAATGTTCATATCCTGCTGAGGTGAGTTTACTTTGGGCTAAACAATACATTTGGGCGGTTGTTTCATCGGTTGGCAAAGGTTTTTCACCCCCAGAGTAACGTTTCCCAAAAGCGGTAACGGGTTCTAAGACTAAATCGTAACAAGACAGATGATTTGGTGAAATTTGGATCGCTTGTGATAAAGAATCATCCCAGTTTTCTATAGTTTGATTAGGTAAACCCGATATTAGGTCTAAACTAAAATTAGGGACATTGGCTTGCTTGATCAAATCAATTGCAGTAAAAATATCAGATACAGAATGCGATCGTCCACAAAGCTTTAATAATTCATCTTGAAACGCTTGTACTCCTACACTAACTCGATTAATGCCCGCTTGCTGATAGCCTTGAAGTTGTTGTAAGGTAAAAGTCCCTGGATCGATTTCCATCGAGATTTCTGCACCTTTAACGATCCCGAATTGCTGATCTAAAGTGTATAAAATTAAATCTAAAGATTGAATGGGTAATAGTGAAGGCGTTCCCCCACCAAAAAAGATCGTTTCTAAAGGATAACCTAATGAAGGTGTCGCTAAAATCTCTTGGCAAAGTACCTCGACATATTCCTTAATTACCTGAGAGGTTTCAATATTAGTTTGTCCCAAAACCGAAATTGGAAAATCGCAATAATAACAGCGACGACGACAAAAGGGAATATGCAAATAAGCAGAACGCGGTTGATCGAGATGATCGCTCTTAAATGAACTTAACATTAATGATTTTTCCAATTCTTCAGTCAAATGTTCTATCTTTAAGATTTTTATAATAAGTTACTGTTGAATTTTATATACAATTGAAGAGAAATCTATCTTAATAAATCCCTAGGAAGCAAGAGATATAATAGATTAATCTGGTTCATACTCATTATTCAAAGGGCAATTTTTGTCCTAAAACATCCCCATCTATTACGAGGGATACGCAATTATGTTAGATGCAATTATTATTTTATTATTCGTGTTTGCCATTGGTGGCGTAGGTTTTAGTGGTGTGGATCTGCTGCCCTTGGTGGTTCGCGATCAGATTACTAATATTGAAGCCCTACGCTGGCTATCGGCGGGTTTTGCTTCGATTATTGGTCTAGCCTTGGGTTTAGTCGCCCAAACCAGTTATCGTCGGGTAGAAACCCAAATTCGACGCACTCCGATTGAAGTTTTGTTAACCCGTGCGATCGGATTAGTGATCGGCTTATTGATTGCTAATTTAATTCTAGCACCGATCTTTTTTCTCCCGATCCCCCAAGAATTTTCCTTCATTAAACCGATGATGGCGATTTTGGGTAGTGTGATGTTTTCCTATTTGGGTGTTACTCTAGCTGATACTCATGGTCGTACTTTCTTGCGTCTGATTAATCCGAATAGTATTGAAACCATGTTAGTCGCAGAAGGAACTCTACAACCTGTCTCGACTAAGATTATTGATACCAGTTGTATTATTGACGGGCGAATTGAACAACTGTTAGAAACGGGTTTTATTGAAGGACAGATTCTGGTTCCTCAGTTTGTGCTACAAGAGTTACAACAGTTAGCAGATGGCAGTAATGATCAAAAACGGGTTAGAGGAAGACGGGGTTTAGATATCCTTAATCGTATCCAAGAAACAATGAGCGATCGTATTGTGATTCATTCGGCTGATTATGATGATATTGCTACAGTAGATGCCAAGTTAGTTCATCTAGCGCAGGAAATCAACGGGATCTTATTGACGAATGATTACAACCTCAGTAAAGTGGCTAATCTACAAAAAGTAAGCATTCTTAATGTAAATGATTTAGCCCAAGCCTTGCGCCCGATTTATCTACCTGGTGATACTTTAGATCTTAAAATTCTTAAACAGGGTAAAGAACCCACACAAGGAGTAGGCTATCTAGAGGATGGCACAATGGTTGTCGTTGAAGAAGGAAAAGATTATGTTGGGGAAGAGGTACGAGTGATTGTAACTTCTGCTTTACAAACGTCAGCAGGACGCATGATCTTCGCTAAACCTCAAACTTCGGTGATGGCATCGTAATATGGTAAAGACGCGCCATGGCGCGTCTCTACATATGTCGCGTCTTTTGTTTATGTTTTAGAAAAAGGCATCTAAATCAATAGCTTTAGAACCACCTTTTTGTAGTTGTTCTAATAATTTACCCAATTGTGTCCAGACCAAAGCACCGATAAAAATCGTCATGGGAAGTGCGATCGCATAGGATACCCAGCTATTCATCAAAAAGATTTCGACACCAGAAGCAAGGAAAACACAAATCCCGACACAAATACCAAGGAAAGGTAACAATAGGGTGGAACTATCTAAAAGATTGGTGGGTTTTGAGGAAGATTTATACCATGTGTTGACAATTTGTTTGAGAGTGGCTTCAAAAGCAACCCCACAAGTTATCCCAGTAAAAAAACCAACGAACATTAAAAAGTATGGCGGTTCAGGCAAATAATACATATCAAGTGATGAAATAAAACGTTACAAAGCATCATAAGCTTAATCGGACGACTTAGGAACCAGTGCGGCAACTGCGGGTGTAGCTAAATCACGGAAGGTACTCCATGCCACATCAAATAAACGTTGCGGTTTGAGTTCGTCTTGTACTAATGCCCAGATTCGTTGAACTTCTTCAGTATGCAAGCGATCATCTTCGGTTAAGGCGAGAAGTAGCTGACGACGTAGATAACTGCCTTCATCGGATAATAAATATTTGACACCAAGTTGTGCAGTGGGTAGAAGATCAAACCGTCCATCGGTTCTGGCAATTTCGATTAAATTCTCTAAGCGTTGCCATTGGAATTTTCCATCTTTGAATAGGATATCAAGTAATCTTCGTCTGAGTTGGGGTGATTCACCTGTTAGTAAGCGTTTAGCCACATAGGGATAGGCGACTTCTACAATTTTAAAGTTAGGGTCTAAACTTAGGGCTAATCCTTCTTGAGTGACCAAAGAACGGATAATTAAAGCAAATTTAGAAGGTAAACGGAATGGATACTCATACATCAACTCGGAAAATTCATCGGTGATCGTTTGAAAGTTAAAATCTGCGACACTTTGACCAAGGGCGTTACCCAAAACTTTTTCTAATGCGGGAATAATCGGCTCAATATCAGTATCAGGGGTCAAAAATCCAAGCTTGACAAAATCTTCAACTAATGCTTCATAATCTTTATTAATCAGTTGTACGAGGGAACTGGCGATCGTTTCTTTGGTGATTTCTTCGAGTTGATCCATCATGCCAAAATCGATGTACGCCATTCGACCATCATAGGTGGCAAACAGGTTACCAGGGTGGGGATCGGCATGAAAGAAACCATGCTCTAACAACTGCCGTAAGCCTGATGTTACACCAATTCTAATGATATCGTTGGGGTCAATCCCTGCGGCTTTAATCTGATCGATGTCGTTGAGTTTATAGCCGTTGATCCATTCTAAAGTTAAAACCCGTTGACTACTATAGAGCCAGTAAATTTTCGGGACTTTGACATCGGGATCACCTTCAAAGTTAGCCGCGAATGTTTCGGCGTTTTTCCCTTCATGACAATAGTCGATTTCTTCAAAAAGCTTGTTTCCAAATTCATCAATGACTAGGGTTAAGTTATGGCCTAAGTTGAGGGGGAGCCAGTCACCAAACCATTCAGCACAGAGACGCATTAAGTACAGATCTAACATTAATACGGGTCGTAAGTTGGGGCGTTGTACTTTGACGGCAACCTCTTCACCAGTAAATAAAACTGCCCGATAAACTTGTCCTAAACTCGCTGCGGCTACTGGATGGGGGGAAATTTCTTTGTATATTTTATCAACAGGGTATCCAAGATCCTGTTCAATAAAGCCAAAAGCCGTCTCATTATCAAACGGAGGAAGTTGATCTTGTAGCTTGATCAGTTCGTCTAAAAAGTTTTTGCGAATGAGATCGGGACGGGTTGATAGTGCTTGACCGACTTTAATAAAGGTTGGCCCCAAACGAGTCAATAGGGTTCGTAACTCACTAGCACGCTTGTACTTATTTTTTTCTTCCTGATGAGTCCAGCGATCAAATTGTAGATGCCCAATAAATAGGCTAAATGACCAAATAATTGTCAACGCACGCCAGAACACTAACCAAGGGCGATAGCGATAGTATCGGGCGATCGCACCTGCATTATAGCGTTGTAGTTCTCCTTCTTCGGGTGTTGGTTGCTGACTCACAAACTATTCTTTAGCCTCGCGTCTATTCGTCTTGGAGTTTAACAATACTTCATAACTCCAGTATACAAAACTACAAATTTTTTAACGTAAATTTTTAAAATTACTTTAACTATAGCTAATGGATAGATGGGCGCAATCTAGCAAAAACTTTATATTTTCTTTATCTTTTAGCCTGCAATAATTTGATGTAAATCTTTGGGATCGAGATGAGAATAGATGACTTGTCCATCGCGGAACCAAACCACTCGTTTTGTTTTGGTGGCAACATCTGACTCATGAGTGACGATAACAACGGTGATCCCACTGTCGTTGAGTTCTTGGAAAATATTAATCACCTCTTGAGTGGTACGGGAGTCTAACGCGCCAGTTGGTTCATCGGCTAGAATCAAAACAGGTTGATTGACAATAGCACGTGCGATCGCTACCCGTTGTTGTTGTCCCCCTGATAGCTGGTTAGGTCTATTGTGCAGTCTATTTTCTAAACCAACTTTAATTAACGCTTCTGTGGCTCTTTCTTTGCGTTCTTTGGATGGTACACCTGCATACACCATCGTCAGCATGACATTATCTAAGGCACTCAACGCAGGGAGTAGATGAAACTGTTGGAAAACAAATCCTATTTTACGGTTGCGAATTTCTGCAAGTTGGGAACTCGGTAACTGTGCGACATCCAAATTTTCTAAATAATAACTTCCCGAAGACGGACGATCTAAACAGCCAATAATATTCATTGCTGTCGATTTTCCTGAACCCGAAGCCCCCATAATAGAACAGTATTCCCCTTGTTCGATGGTTAAATTAACTTCACTGAGGGCGTGTACTGCTGTATCACCGCTTCCATAAACTTTAGAGACGTTTTCTAGACGAATAATGACGGGATGATATTGAGGTGGATTATCTTGGGCTGGTGAATTAGAAGAATTAGGGGAAAATAGTTCTGATGCCATAAAATAGAAAATACTTTGCTTTTATGAGTGTTTTGGTCTGGTTCCTGTTTTCCCGTTGTAACTTACTATTATAATTTCTTTCGTGACCCATTGCATGAGTAAATTTTATTCTGAATTAAATTCGACTCTACAAAATTTTATTGAAGAACAAAAAATCTTTTTTACGGCAACTGCACCGCAACAAGGAAGAATTAATCTTTCACCGAAAGGAATGGATACTTTTAGATGTATCGATCCGCTAACGGTTGCTTATTTAGATTTAACAGGTAGTGGCAATGAAACCGCCGCCCATTTAACCGAAAATGAGCGAATTACTGTGATGTTTTGTAGCTTTACTGACACACCTTTAATCTTGCGTTTGTATGGCAAAGGACAATCAATTAAACCTCGTCATCAAAATTGGGAATCTTTAGCACTCCTTTTTCCGTCTATGGCAGGGACTAGACAAATTATTTTAGTCAAAATTGAATCGGTACAAACATCTTGTGGTTATGGTGTACCGCTTTACGAGTTTCATCAAGAACGGACTAAATTAGTTCAATGGGCTGAACAAAAAGGAGAAAAAGCCGTCCAAGAATATTGGCAATTAAAAAATCAAAAAAGTATTGATGGTTTGCCGACTTATTTACTAGATAAAAAAGATGAGGAAATTTTTTAGATTATTTATTTTAGTATTAATTATATTCAGTTTTCAGCCAATGGTAACTCTTTTGGCACAATCACCCAAACCTTTATATTTAGCTTATCCCCCAAATAATCATCAAACAGTAGCAGAAAAAATCTTTTTTATTGGTTCTGCTTCTCCAACAGATAAAGTTACGATTAATAAGAAGCCTATTCAACTCAGTAAAACAGGAAACTTTGCGCCGAGTTTTCCTTTAAAAATGGGTGAAAATAAATTTACGATTCGCTACAAAGATCAAACCATTCAACGTTTAATTACTCGACTGCCAAATCAACCCCAAATACCAAAAGGTGCTAAGTTTGCTGCTAATTCACTTACACCCAGTCAAAATATTACTCGCACTTCAGGGGAATTAATTTGTTTTAGTGCGATCGCTGTTAAAAATGCTCAAATTTCTGTCAAGATTGCTAATCAAAATATTACCCTAAAACCTCAAGTTCCTACCGCACAACTGCCACCTAATTCCGCCGTTCTCACCGCGACGAATCAAGCCCAATTACCACAAGGAATTACCCTATATCAAGGATGTACAAGTTTTGCTAATATTGGAAATTTAGGTAAGCCAATTTATACAATTGCCGTTAATGGTCAAACCGCGAGTCAAACGGGAACAGGAGAGATTAATATCATTGATCCATTACAAGTTACTGTAGTAAAAATTACTTCAGAAATGGGCATTACTAGAACAGGCCCCAGTACAGATTATTCTAGGCTTACTCCTTTACCAAAAGGAACAAAAGTAAGTGTGACTGGAACTGAGGGAGATTGGCTAAAATTAGATTATGGTGCATGGATTTTAGCTCAAGAAACACAATTAATTTTAGATGCGATTCCTTCACTATCAAGGGTTAGAGGAATTTCATCACAGAACACCGAAAACGCCACAGAAATTATTTTCCCATTAGAAAATCCTGTCCCAATTGAAATCAAACAAGAAGATAATAGATTAATCTTAACGTTATACAATACAGTCGCGCAAACTGATACGATTTATATGGCCGAAAATCCTTTAATTAGACGTTTAGACTGGCAACAAGTTAACCCGAAAAAAGTTGAGTATACCTTTAACTTATATTCGGCTCAACAATGGGGATATGACGTACGATATGAGGGAACGAGTTTAATTTTATCTCTGCGACATCCCCCACAATTATCTCGAAATTTAGAAGGAATTAGTATTTTATTAGATCCAGGGCATGGCGGGAAAGAAACAGGTGCAGTCGGCCCCACAGGTTATACTGAAAAAGAAGTCAATTTAGTCGTTTCTCAATTACTGAAAGAAAAATTAATTCACAGAGGGGCGACGGTTTATATGACTAGAGAAACGGATCAAGATTTATCTTTAAATGAGCGAGTAGCGATGATTAATCAAATAAAGCCCACTCTAGCAATATCAGTTCATTATAATGCTTTGCCCGATGGTGGAGATGCGATTAATACTGATGGTATTGGTGTTTTTTGGTATCATCCACAAGCACAAAATTTAGCCGCTTTTCTCCATAGTTATTTGACTAAAACATTGAACCGTCCGTCTTATGGAGTGTATTGGAATAATTTAGCTTTAACACGTCCACATACTGCCCCTTCTATTTTATTAGAATTAGGTTTTATGATTAATCCAACTGAATTTGAATGGATTATTAATCCCCAAGAACAAGTAAAATTAGCAAATGCGATCGCAGATGGGATTACCGAATGGCTACACAAACAACAAACCTGATCGATTAGGATAGAAATAAGCTACATTTAGGAGAGCGTAAAGCGTGAATAATAACTTCCCCCGCATCTATTCCATCAATGACTCGGGTTTGGGGTGTGCTGCCTCATTAGTCTTAGTGGGTGTACTATTGGGGGCAGTTGGTTTAGGTTGGATAGTCAACGGTTTTTTAATTCTACTGGCTTTTTTCACGATCGCGCCTGTTATTGGTTGGTTTGCCCTACAATGGTGGTTAAAACGTAAGTTAGTAATTGATCAATGTCCAGTTTGTACCTATGAGTTTACTGGATTTAATAATACTGAGTGTCGCTGTCCGAATTGTGGTGAACCTTTAAAAATAGAAAACGGTCATTTTCATAGAATTACTTTACCTGGAACGATTGATATTAACGCGATAGAAGTTCCTGTACAAGTATTAGAAGAAAGTTCTGAGGAAAGTGAGTGATTAATATAATCTCTATAAAATTCATTTCACGAGGGATTAAGTGTAAAGAAGTCACATCATTACTTGGTTTAAAAGCTTTAAGATTTTCTTCGATGGTAAATAACCTGAGTTTTGTTTAAGTACATTGACCCTGAAAGTGCGTTTATGCAACCTTTTGCAGGTTTTGTAAGGATAGCCTCAGACTAACGGCTGTAGCCAACAAAAATGACTGTTTAAAAAACACAAAAACCTCGTCAATAATGACAAGGCTCTATCAGGGATTGATTTCGCGATTTTTTAGTTGTTAGGTATCCGAATCCTCTGCTTCTGCTTGTTCCACTGCTTTCTTTAGTTCATCAAAAGAAATACTGCCGTCTTTATCTGAATCGTATCCTTGTAATATGCTAGATAAAGTGGTTCCTGTTAATCTTGGTAAGACTCCTGTCGTCACATGATCTCTAGTAATCTCTTGAATGGATATTTTACCATCTTTGTCAAGGTCTAAGCTATCAAATATTTGTTTAAGTTCTTGTTCATTTATCATAAGTTTTCACTCCATAAACTTTTCATTTTGGTAGTGTCTCATGAATCTTGATGCAAACTCAAGGGCAGTTAAGATGGTGAAATAATATTTAATAATATCTTTGGCTTCTGAATCTGATAATTTTTACATTTCATTTGAGCCTAAATAATACTCATAACGACTTTTTCAGGGTTTAAAAAGCAGGAAACGTCATTAAAGTATTGCAATTTAAGTTTTCCTCAAACTCATAACAAAACTCAGGTTAATTAACTCAATAATTTAACCATAAAGGTTGAACAATATATTGGAACGATTATTCAAAAATCTTAGTGAAAAAGAATGCACCCTAAAGAATAGTTTATGCGGCTGCGGTAATGGCTTCTTGACCGTGTGAACGCAATAAATCCATTAATTCATCTTTATAGTCGTGAAAAACGGTTTGACGTTTGATTTGATTTGATCGCTCTGGTAGATTGACGACAATTTCCCGTCTGACGGTTCCAGGACGTGCGCCGAGGGCATAAATGCGATTCGATAAAAATACGGCTTCCTCGACATCATGGGTAATCATAAAGATGGTTATATTAGTCCGTTGCCACAGATCTAACATAAAATTGTGCATCGATTCTTTAGTATGGATATCCAATGCGCCGAAGGGTTCATCCATTAATAAGACCTTCGGTTCGGAAGCTAAAGCACGTGCGATCGCGGCCCGTTGTTTCATCCCTCCAGACAGTTCTTTGGATAAAGATTTGGCAAACTTAGCTAAACCGACTACATCTAGATAATAACTCGCTCTTTCACGTCTTTCTTTAGCGGGAATACCTTGTAACTTCAGACCAAATTCTGTATTTTCTTGAACGTTCATCCAAGGATACAATGTATAGTGTTGAAAGACCATACCGCGATCGGGGCCTGGCCCTGTAACAGATTTTCCATTAATTTTGACATCACCACTGGTAGGCTGATCGAGTCCTGCAATTTGCCGTAATAAAGTCGATTTTCCTGAACCTGACGCGCCGACTGCACAGATAAACTCGCCCTGTTCGATGTCCATGTTAATATCTTTGAGAACAACGAGGGTACCTTGTTTGGTTTCAAAATGTTTATGTAAGTTCGTAATTTTTAGATACATTGTTTCTTTTTCCTACCTTGGATAATGTTAATTCTGGACAACTTGTGTTAAGCAATATGTGTCACAAATCACTAATTAGCGTTTTTGACTCGACCATTTACAAGTGACTCTGAGAAGATATTGGAACAACAGGTCAAAACATAAACCAATGACTCCAATAACAATTAAGCCAACAAAGATTTCATCGGTTCTAAGAAAACGTCCTGCAACACTAATACGACGACCTAAACCTTCTGTAGATGCGATTAACTCTGATACAATAACCAATTGCCAAGCCGCAGCAAGGTTAATTCGACACGCATCGAGAATACCTGGTAAGACGTGGGGAAAAATCACTTGAGTGAGAGTCTGCCAACGATTTCCACCTAAAATATAGGTGGCTTCAATTAAGTCTTTGGGGACAAATTTGACGGTATCCATCACCATCAATGAGTTAAAGAAGAAAACCCCAATAAAAATTAAAGTTATTTTCGGTTCTTCCCCAATACCTAAATAGAGAATGAGTAGCGGAATAAAAGCAGGGGCGGGCATATAACGCATCAAACCAAAAAGCGGTTCTAGGAGGGCGCGAATACTGGGAAAACTGCCCATCAACACCCCAACAGGAATAGAAAGCAGTGATGCCAACAGAAAGCCAACACCAACCCGCCACAGACTCGCCACTGTATCCTTAAGTAGTTCTCTTGTACTCCATAGTCGGCCAAATGCTTCTAAGACTTTGCCAGGTGAGGGTAAAAATTTTGGGTCAATATTGCCAAAGGTCGTCGCCAGCCACCACAATAATAGAGGAAGTGCGATCGAAGTAATAGTTAATGCAATATAAAGGGGTCGGGGAATATCTTCAGCCAGTCGCCAGAAAACACTCGGTTGTAAATTATTATTACGGGCTGGTGTTTTAGTCGAAAATTCTGTACCTTGAGTCATAATTAGTTCTCTCTTTCTCAATGGTTTACGCTTTCTTATTTTCGGCGTATGCTTTAATAAAGCGATCGTCAAATAACTTACTGATGTCTGGTTCGTTTTTGGCTAAACCCACTTCAACCAAAAATTCGCCCAATTTTTCGGCTGCATAGTGCAAAGAGGTCATATCATTACCTGGTTTAAACGCTTTAAGATTGTCTTCAATGGTAAATAACTTGGTTCCATCAGCATATTGTTGATATTCTGCAACCGAAACACCCGCCCGTCTCGCCATGATTTCAGTTGCACGTTCTGGGTTTTTCTTGATAGCGTCTAGAGTGGCAAACCAAGCATTGACTAAAGCTTGTACTTTTTCGGGATTTTCTTCGATATATTTACGAGTAAAGACCAAATGATCCGAAATTGAGCCAGGAAAGTCTTTAGAGCTAAATAATTCTTTACTACCAGGACGTTTTAACGCTTGGGTGGTGAAAGGTGCAAAGACGGCGACTGCATCAACTTGTTCACCAACAAAAGCCGATGCTGCTTTCCCTGTTTCGAGGGGGACAAACTGAATATCTTGTGAAGACATTCCCGCTTGTTTAAGTCCCAGTAATAGGAGAAAATGATCAACGGTTCCTTCTTCGGCGGCTACTTTTTTTCCTTTAAGATCTTGAACTGAGTTGATGCCTTCACGGACAATGACTTTATCGTTTCCCGTTGAGTTATCATTCACTAAGACAACCACTTGGTCAGCACCACCGACCACAGAACTAACGGTATCACCTAATGTTTGGCTATTAGCATCAATTTGTCCTGCTGTCAAGGTACTAATCGATTCTAAATAACCATCGAACCATTTTAGATCGACTGGTACTTGTTGCTCTTTAAAGATTCCTTTTTCTTGAGCCACTTGCCAGGGAAACCAGCCTGGCCAAGCACTAAAACCTAAGCGTAGGGCATCCACTCCCGCAGAGGTAGCGGTGTCTTGTTCATTGGTGGTTTTGATATAAACCGCAGGATTGGTACAAGCAACCGTTAGCGATAGAGTGATAATAAATAAAAGAAAAGAAGATATTAGGGATCGAGCTTTCATATTTATAATAGGAATTGAATTTCTATGATGATTCCTCTAATCTTTTTAAATAAGGGTCGGGGAATTTCTTTTGATTAATGAACAGATGATAAATGATGTTGAGTTGGGGCTTGACTAACCTGCCTTCTTACCCATTCGTACCACTGTTCTAAACCTTCTCCAGTTTTGGCAGAAATCGGAATAATCGTGACAGTTGGATTCATCTGGCGTACATTATTAATAATGCGATCGAGATCGATTTCTAAATAGGGTGCTAAATCCATTTTGGTAATCAACAAACAATCAGCCTCTTGAAACATAACGGGATATTTCAAGGGTTTGTCTTCTCCTTCAGCAATACTGAGTAAAGCGACCTTAGCGTGTTCTCCAACCTCGAATTCAGCAGGACATACTAGATTGCCCACATTTTCAACGAAAACTAACTCAAAATCTGACGGGTTATAGTCATGGGCGAGACGATGAATACCCCCTGCAACCATCTTAGAATCGAGGTGACAGGAACGACCCGTATTAATTGCAATGACTGGAACATCATATTGTCTGAGACGTTCGGCATCTAATTCGGTAGTCATATCGCCTTCAATAACGGCAATTTTTAGTTCATGACTCAGTTTTTCTAGAGTGCGTTCGAGTAATACCGTTTTTCCCGCACCAGGACTACTCATAATATTGAGACAAGTAATACCCCACTCGTCAAAATGTTCTCGGTTATGGTCGGCCCCTGCTTGGTTAGCATGAAGTAAATTGACCCCAAGGGCTACGTCAAAGGTTTGGTGCATATTGGCTTAAACTCCTAGCTGTTAAGGGATTGAATCGGGAAACGGGGGAAGGGGATACAATGAACAAAAAAATAGAATTTTTACAAGTGTATTCCTTCAATGCGATCGATTTTGAGTTCTCGACCTGAGCGAATCTCCTCCATCGGGGAGCGACATTTAGGACAAGCATACTGGATTCCAATTTCAGGGCGATATTCTTCTTGACAACAGTGACAAAAAGCAATCAAAGGTGTTTCTTGAATAACCAGTTTAGCCCTATCTAAAAACGTATTGCGGGTTTGGACTTCAAAGGCGAATTGTAAACTAGCGGGTTCAACACAGGTAAATTGTCCTACTGTGAGATAAATCTGTTTAATTTCAGGACGTTCGGGCTGAGATTCCCACCAATCTTGTACCGTAATTAATAACGCCTTTGTCATGTCTGTTTCGTGCATGGTTTTAATTCCAGGCGACTAATTCAGGTTGTGCTTCGGGGTGAATATAGTCTGGTTTTCGAGTGCGTGGTAATTGCCCTGATAACACTAAATGCGCCATTGAATCACATATCACCCGTGTTGCCATTAGGGAAGTCATATCACTAACGTCATAAGGGGGGGAAACTTCGACAACTTCAATTCCACAGACGGGAACTTTTTGGATAATCCTAGCTAGTAACCCTAGTGCTTCTCTAGGGAGTAGTCCACCTGGTTCGGGCCAACCTGTACCGGGAACAAATCCTGCATCAATGCAGTCGATATCGAAACTAATCCAAACGCAATCTGTCCCATCTGTAGCGCGTTCAATCGCATAATTAGCCGCCGCATCTAGACCCATTTCGGTAATGTCAGTTACGGTTAAGATATTAGTAGCGCGTTCTCGACAGACTTTTACACCTTGACGGGGAACTTGCCAACCACCAATCCCTAATTGTACGAGATTCTTAGCGGGGGCATTTTTCATATTGGTTGCATGAAACCAAGGACAAGTGTGCATCCGTTCGTCTAAGTCGGTTTCCTGGGTGTCTACATGGCGGTCAAAATGGATAATTCCCACTTTTTTATCTCCCAGATGACGACAAATACCGCGTACAGTAGGGAAACCAATGGAATGATCACCGCCTAAAAGAATCGGAAATGCGCCAGAATTAAAGATATGTGCGACACCTTTGGAAATTTGGTCGAATGACTTTTCGTTGTTGCCTGGAATAGTGAAAATATCTCCCACATCACACATCTTTATCTGTTCGCGTAAATCAACCCCCAATTCAAAGTTATAGGGGGTGTAGAGTGCAGAGATGCGACGAATTCCCTGCGGGCCGAAACGGGTTCCAGGGCGATAAGTTGTGCCAGAATCATGAGGAATACCGACAATCGCTACATCATAATTTCCCACTTGTCGGACATCTTCTAGATAGGGGGCTTTCATAAAAGTATTAATCCCTGCGTAGTGTGGTAGTTCACCACGAGAGAAAGTAGAAATAGTACGATCAATAATACTATCTGCTGCTTCGAGTCCGTATTCTAAGCCTTGATTTACTTCTTGTTGCCAACCCGTCAAAGGCAGTCGCTGTTCTAGTTCTAAAGCTCGTTCGGCTTCCGAAGAATGTCCATTATTATCACTATTCGGTGGTTGGAAAGGGTAGTCACTCATCTGTAAACTCCTATTGTGATGGCCATACAAAGTAGTATAGATGCACAAATTCCCAAGAGAATCATCTTAGAGCCTTTGTGCTAATCTATGATTTCTCCCGGGCTTTTTTCCCTCCGTGTAGCCACCTAATTAAGCCTAAATTTTCAATCAAGGTAGCTTGCTTCTCTTGGACCTGACGCAGTTAGCCGGAACCCTAGAAGCAATCAATATTTCTGATTATGTCAAGCTTTGAAAGCTAAAGATGAGCATAGCAACTGTTAATCCGATAGAAAGTATCAGAAACTACAAAAATTGGAAATTTTGCGATAGAGCGGTGTATATATCTACGATTTAATTTGAGTTTAAACTGAAAAGTCCAAGCTAAGTTCTGTAACGTATTTTGAAGTTATGTAGCTATTTAAGAAGGGAATTTCTCTGTGTGGGATAAACTAGCCGATAATCCAGAATGATAACAAAGAGAACACGTCAAAAGGAGTCATTAACTCAATGTCTCATAGCGTTAAAATTTACGATACTTGTATCGGTTGCACCCAGTGTGTACGTGCTTGTCCCACCGATGTATTAGAAATGGTACCTTGGGACGGTTGCAAAGCTGGACAAATTGCCTCTTCTCCCCGTACACAAGATTGTGTAGGTTGTAAGCGGTGTGAAACAGCTTGTCCGACCGACTTCTTAAGTATTCGGGTCTATCTTGGCCCTGAAACAACCCGTAGTATGGGTCTAGCTTACTAAGTCCCCTTATTTCGTCAAGGCAATCATTCTGTTTAAAGTCTTTAGACATTATTTTTAATGTAGAGGGAGTTTTTCCCTCTTTTTTAGTTAAATCATGCCGAATTATCAAGAAAATACTAGATAAAAAAACGGTTTTAGATTTTTTGGGCAACCTGAACCGCAGACAGATACGAAAGCGATATTTTACCGTTATGGTCTTGCTCGATCTTTTCTCTTATTCCATCAAATAACGCATCTCTAGAAGCAGAATCTAACCCAATATAAGGCGAAAAGGTACTGAGTAGGATTAAATAATCATCAATGTTATAAGTCATCTCACATGGGATATATTTAGAGACTAAATCTTTAAAATAACCCGACTTAATAACAAATTGTCCGAGTTCTTGCAGGATTTCTTCTTGTCTGTTTTGACTTTCGTAAGTGCTTAAAGATGGTGCATAAAGCTCATACACTTCATTTAATGCTTGATACACTTCGTATGTGGGCTGCATACTCAGATTCCAGAACAAAATCAAAAAACCCCGATCCTGTAATGCTTCAGATGCTTTGATATATCGATCTTGAGCAGGTATCCAATGAAAAGAATTAGCGGCCAAAAAAGCATTAAATCTTTTTTCTTCTCTTTGCCATTCTTCAAATAAAGTTTGCTGAATTTTGACATTAGAATAAGATTGACAATTTTGACGCGCTAACTCACACATTTGAAAACTGGGTTCTAGACAAAGCATCGAAAAACCCAATTCTGCAAAAGCGACTGTAGCAATTCCAGTCCCGCATCCTACCTCAAGAATGGTGCTTTCTGGTGATAATTGGGCTAATTCAACTGCCCATTCAATCAATTGTGAAAGATAGCGAGGTCTAGCATAATCATAGGCTTTAGCAACAGAAGAATACCAAGTTTTTCTCTGTGTTGCATTTTGATCAAGCCATTGATTTGCTTGGTTTTTCATGAGTAATATTTACTATAGGTACGATAATCAGAACAATCGATCGCCTGTTCTGTATTGGCGATTTTTGGATGTAATGTACATTTTAATCGATGATCATTAGTAAAATATTGACAATTTGCACAAGGGATTTCGTGCATGATTTTGGCAACTTCAATCGTATCTTTAACGGCACTGCCTAATGTCCAGCCAACCATTCCTAATAGGCTCAATGTCGTCATTAATCCTAAAATACTTAAGATTTCCATAGCTACTTAGATTGTCTAAATTCCGAATACTCTTTACAATTCTTATTTTCTATTGTAGAGGATTAATTGCCCCTCTCATTTAGGGCATATTTTAATGATGAGAACGATAGTCCTTTGAAAACAACCTCTGAGGAAGCAATTTTTGACTACTGTCTGAGTTTACAAAAGATTCTACTCTGCTGGATGCAGTGTATTAGAGTGACTGTGTAAAGAATCATTACCAATTTTCATCGGTATCTACTAGATCTTGCAATGTTTGATTTTCATAGCGTTCCTGTAAAGCTTGATGCTTTTGTTTTCGAGAAGGGCGACGATATTTCTTACTTTCTAATTTTGGCTCATATTGGTGTGATCCTGAGCTTTTAACTTTCAGTTTCAGGGTTGTTTCTTCGTCGGGAAGTTGAGCTAAATTAGACGAATGAGCGATCGCTTCTTCTAAAAACTTTAAATAGTGTTCGTAACGTTCCCAGTCTCCTCTAACGAGGCAATTCGGTTCGGTTCGGTGTAAACAGTCATTAAACTGACAATTTCCTTGGTTTAAGCGTTGTCTTGCTTCGGGAAATAAATAAGCGAGTTCATCAGGAGTACAATCGAGATCAGGTTGATTAAAACCAGGAGTATCGGCGATTAAACCACCACTGGATAAAGCAAATAATTCAACGTGACGTGTGGTATGACGACCTTTTAAGAGTTTTCCTGATACTTCTCCGATTCTTTGTTCAACATTGGGGATTAAACGGTTAATTAAACTCGATTTGCCGACTCCTGAAGGCCCCGCCAAAATGCTAATCTTATGCTGTAAACGCTCTTGTAATTCTTCGACTCCAGCGTTAAGGGCAACACTGAGAAAAATCGGCTGATAACCCCATTCATTCAGACGTTGTTCCCATGCTTGCTGTTGTTCTGGTGTAATTAGATCTGATTTATTTAAACACAAACATAGTTCTAAATTAGTCGATTCTGCTTTGATTAAAAACCGACTGAGTTGCCAAGGATCTAAACTTGGTTCTTGTAGGGCAAAAACGAGTAAGATTTGTTCAGCGTTGGCGACGGGAGGGCGTTGAAACTCAGTTTGACGCGGCAATACTTCAGAGATGGCACCTCGTTTATCTTGCCAGTCGGGTTCTACTACAATAACACGATCGCCCACCATCACTTTTTGACCAATTTTTTTTAGACGGGTACGACGAGTGCAAAGTAAAAAACGATCCCTATGTTCATCATCTATTTGCACATGATAGTAGTTTGCTTGTACTGCTATGACGATACCTTGCAAACTCGTGTTCTCGCTTAAGATAGAATCATTCACGTTGGATTAACGACGCACGTGTAGAACAAAAAAACCGTCATTCTCTTTAATATTTTCGATGGTGTAGCCTTCTACGGTTAAGCTTTGGGGGACTTGTTCGATCGGTTCGCCCGCATCTAACCAAACCTCTAACAACTCTCCTAATGGCATTTGTTCTAGTTTTAGTTTAGTCCGAACAAAATTAATCGGACAAGGCGTACCTCTAAGATCTAAAGTGACTTGACTCATTTTTGAAAGAGTCCTCCTAAAAAGCCTTCTATACCACCCTTACCATGACTATCACCTTTGATCTTAGCGAGTTTTTCGAGTAATTCTCGTTCCTCACTATTGATGCGAGTCGGAATAGAAACTTTAATCGTAAACAGATGATCTCCTCTGAGGGTTGGGCTACCCAGTTTTGGCACACCTTTACTCTGTAATGTTAAAACCGTATTCGGTTGAGTTCCCGCAGGTAGAACTAAATCTTCTGAACCATCTACTGTATTAACTTTTAAAGTACAACCTAAAATAGCTTGAAGATAACTCACCGTCAGATCAGTTTTAATATCAAAGCCATCCCGTTTAAATTCCTCATCAGGTTCAACCGTGATATACACATATAAATCCCCTGGGGGCCCACCTTTTAGCCCCGCATCACCTTCGGCTGCAACTCTGAGACGATTATTATTATCAACCCCTGGGGGAATCGTAATTTTAAGTTTTTTGGTTTCCTGTTTGCGTCCAACACCAGCACAGACTTCGCATTTTTCTTCAATCACTTCACCTGTTCCGTTACAAGTTGGACAGGTAGAAACTTGAGCGAAAGTCCCGAAAGGAGTACGGGTAGCGCGTCGAACTTGTCCTACTCCGTTACAGGTTGTACAGCTTTTCGAGCCTGTGCCAGATTTTGCGCCACTGCCTTGACAAGTTTGACAGGTTTCTAGATGACGAATCCGAATTTCTTTTTCACCACCAAAAACAGCTTCTTTAAATTTAAGTTTAAAATCAAGTCTAAGGTCATCACCACGAGTGGGGCCATTACGCCGACGGGTTTGCCCACCTGCTCCCCCCATATTACCAAAACCACCAAAAATGGTTTCAAAAATATCGGCAAATCCGCCAAAATCGCCATATTCTCCACCTGCGCCCGCACCCGAAGCTACGCCCGCCTCACCAAATTTATCGTATCTAGAACGGGTTTCGGGTTCTGAAAGAATTTCGTAAGCGCGATTAATTTCTTTAAAACGTTCTTCTGCTCCAGCTTCTTTGTTAACATCTGGATGATATTTTCTAGCTAGACGGCGATAAGCTCGTTTAATTTCTTCTTTGTCTGCGTCTCTGGGAACTCCGAGAATTTCGTAATAATCACCTGGCATAGAACGGCTTTATTTCTTTTGTTGGTAATGATCGAATGGGTCTAGATGCTACTCTAACAAACTATAGACAAAATTTAACACCTTTATTCAACTAATAGTAGGATTTGTTTCAACTATCGTTAGAATAAAATTTTTTATAGAGATTAATCTACCGCTTCATAATCACTGGCCATTGTTTCATCTGCATCATAATCATAGGATTCGCTCGATTCTGGCTCAATTCGAGTATAGGTTCTAAAGCCTGTTCCAGATGAGGTTGCAGTGGATGGGTGATAGGGGGCGGTTGGTGCATTGGCAGTGTTCGTTGTGGTAGTAGTAGCCATCTCAATGGTTTGATCGGGTCGCGTTAAACAGGTGGGATCATCAGGATTAGCATTAAAGGTTTGAGTATCTTGATTGTCTTTTGCTCCTGTGTAAATTCGTGTTCCAATTTCGAGAATGACTTGTCTAAATTCTTCAATATAGGTTTTTAGTTTTTCGAGACTAACCGTATGATCTTTTAATCCTGCTTCTAGCTGTTCTTTTTTGCGTTGACTTAAGATTTTTAGTTCTTCACTAATAAGTTGACCATTTTCTTTAAAGGTTGCCTCATGGGTATGGAATAGGCTATCGGCTTGATTTTTAATCTCGATAATCAGTAAACGACGACGATCGTAATCAGCATATTTTTCGGCTTCTGAGCGCATTCGCTCAATTTCTTCGCTTTTCAGTCCCCCAGTATGACTAATGAGAATACTTTGCTCTTTGCCTGTTCCTTGATCGTGGGCTAATACTTTTAAAATTCCATTGACATCAATTTCAAAAAAAACTTCTATTTGTGGCACACCACGCGGTGCAGGTGGAATTCCATTAAGAAGAAACTTCCCTAGACTTTTATTGTCTTTCGCCATCGCCCTTTCGCCTTGTAATACCTGTATTTCTACTGAGGTTTGACCATCGGCTGCAGTGGAAAAGATTTGTGATTTACTGGTGGGAACGGTGGTATTGCGATCGATAATTTTGGTGAAGACTTCCCCAAGGGTTTCAATGCCTAAAGATAAGGGGGTCACATCAAGCAGTAGAATGTCTTCAATGTCTCCCCCTAAAATGCCTCCTTGGATGGCTGCACCAAGTGCGACGGCTTCATCGGGATTAATTGATCGATCAATTTTACTGCTTGGGAAAATCTGTTGGATCATCTGCTGTACGGCTGGAACACGGGTCGAACCACCAACTAAGATGACACGTTGGATGTCTTGGGGTGTTAATTCACTATCTTTTAAGGCTTGTTGGACTGGGGCTTTAGTTCCTTCAACAAGTGCTTGCGTTAGTTCGTCGAATTTGGCGCGAGTCAGTTCGACTTCTAAATGTTTTGGCCCATTTTCATCAGCACTAATGAAGGGAAGATTAATCGAAGTGGTTCCCATTGTTGAGAGTTCAACTTTGGCTTTTTCTGACGCTTCTCTCAATCGTTGAATAGCCATTTTGTCGGTGCTTAGATCGATTTTTTCAGAATTCTTGAAATTTTCAATTAACCAGGAGACTAAGACATTATCAAAGTCATCACCTCCTAAATGGTTATTGCCAGAAGTGGATTTAACTTCAAAAACACCGTTTCCGACCTGTAAAATCGATACATCAAAGGTTCCACCCCCTAGATCAAAGACTAGAATCTGTTGTTCTTCGTCTTGTTTTTCTAAACCATAGGCTAAAGCGGCGGCGGTTGGTTCATTAATAATTCTTAATACTTCTAATCCTGCAATTACTCCCGCGTCTTTGGTGGCTTGTCTTTGGGCATCCGTAAAATAGGCAGGAACAGTAATAATTGCTTCAGAGACGGGTTCACCTAAAAAATCTTCAGCATCTTTTTTGAGCTTTTGCAGGATCATCGCGCTGATTTCTTGCGTGGTAAAATCCTTGTTCCGAATCCGTACATTTACGGTGTCTTCTCGCCCTTTGTTACATTGATAGGTGACGTGCGATCGTTCTTGCTCGGTTTCCACCCAGCGTCGTCCAATAAAGCGTTTAATACTATAAACCGTATTCTCAGCATTGGTAACGGCTTGACGTTTGGCCAATTGTCCGATTAATCGCTGATTCGCCTTACCAAATCCGACGATACTTGGCGTAGTGCGTCCGCCTTCCGAATTGGGGATAACGATAGGTTGTCCTGCTTCTAGAACAGCGACACAACTATTCGTCGTCCCTAAGTCGATCCCAATGACTTTTCCCATAATTCTTATGCCCTAATCATCTGCTTCAAACTCACGCATGAACAAAGAACCGTCTTGTTTAATCAGTCTTTTGTTAAACGGATTAAGCGCAGAAGCTTTTAAAATATCGATTTTTGTTAATAAAATGTTTGTTTTGAGTGGGGTCAGTTGGAGAATTTTTGAATCCAACTGAAAGCATTTTTAAAAATCATTAGTCACAACGAAGTTAATCGCGTGAGCTAATGATCTTCAAACTTGTTCTAAATTGAATTAGAGTCGCTGGTTTCTTCTTCATACAATTGACGATCGTCATCACTTGAGTCAGAAACCTGATCAGGATCTTTAGCGGCAGCCACTTTGACCATAGCGTGTCGCAGAACTTGATCTCCTAAAAGATAGCCCCGTACTAACTGTTCTATCACAGTTCCTTCTGGATATTCATCCGTATATTCTCGTAGCATTGCTTCATGATAACTCGGATCAAAGGGCTGTCCTTCGGGGCGCATTGCTGAAACACCAAGGCGTTTTAGACCATCAACAAAGTTTTTATAAACACTTTGATAGCTTTTGTGAATGTTCATTTCGCCATCGGTTGTCGGTTTAAGCTGAGTTCTAGCCCGATCAAAGTTATCGATCACAGGTAATAATTCAGCAATGGTTTTACATTTGATCTGAATTTCTAAGTCTTCTTTTTCTTTCTGTGTCCGTTTCCGAAAATTATCAAATTCAGCCGCTAGACTAATGTAGCGTTTCTTGTTGGCTTCGGCTTGTTGGGTTTGCTCATCGAGTTGTTGTTGAAGCGTGGCTATTTCTAAGTTAGCCATAATCACTTCATTAGTGGCGTTAGATTCTTCTGTGTTTAACTCACTCGTAGGCTCATTTGTTGTTTGAGGATCAACAACAGATGATTTAGGGTCGGTTTCGCCCATTGACCCTAAAGAAGATTCTAAATTTTCTAAATTTGTCTCTAATGGTTTTTGTTCTTCACTCATAAGACGATTTTTGGAGCCGCAATTAACTTGTATTTTTTGATAAGGGGCTGACTTCGCCATTCGATGGCGAGGCTTGTACGCCCCGTCGTTTTTTAGGATTCTCTCCCAACTAATGTAACATTTTGTGGACATTGACGCGGTTCAATCGAATTGTTGAAAAACCAAGAACAAAAGGTTGTAAGACTAGGTTGCTCAAAGCTCAATCGTCTTATAGTCCTAAAATTTTAGTTTTTTTACTTCTGAGATCAATTTATGCTCCATTTTGGGAACACTGAGAAGTAGTGACGAGGTTATCAGGATTTTATGACGAATGCTTCAACTTCAAAACGGACACGAGCCGTTGCTTTAAGAAACTATTTTTCGCCTTTTGGTAACAAGCTAGTACAAGTTGGCTACGCTGCACCCGAGGAAATGCAACAAGCTTTGATCGAAACCCGAAAAACAGGTCGTCCGTTAACCGATGTCTTGCAAATGATTACTGGAAGACCTTTACCCCCAGATTTGCAGCGACAGTACAAAAAAAATCAGCTTTTTGAATTAAAAATTTTGTTCGGGGTTGAATCTCTCGATCCAGAAATTAATAATATTGATGCAATGGAGTCGGCTCGCTTAATCGATGCTTTGATTCCAATTGATATTTGTCGTCGTTATCGATTAATACCACTCAGACGTATTGAGGGGATCACACCTTCTATTTTAGTGGCGATGGTCGATCCCGATAACCTCGAAGCCCTCGATGATGTTAACCGAATTTTACGCCCTAAAGAATTAGGTTTACAGCGTTTGGTCATTACGAGCGAAGATTATGAGCGATTATTGGAGCAGTATCACGGGGTACAGGGTGAACTGGATATCGAGCGTAAAAGGCTTGAAAAAGAAAGAGAAATCGAAAAATTAGCCGATATTACGGAAATTGTTGAAAATATTGATGCTTCGGTTGCTGCGGCGAAAGATGAGGCGACGGATGATTTAGAGTCTGGTGAGGCCAATGAAGCACCAGTGATCAATCTTGTCAACAAAATATTAGCCAAAGCATTACAAGAAGGGGCATCCGATATTCACGTCGAGCCACAAGAAGAGGTTCTTCGCATTCGATTTCGCCGAGATGGGGTACTACAACAAGCTTTTGAGCCTTTACCCAGAAAGGTTACTCCTGCTGTGGTGGCACGTTTTAAGATTATGTCGGATCTCGATATCGCTGAACGAAGATTACCCCAAGATGGCAAAATTCGCCGTATCTATCAAGGGAGAAAAGTCGATTTTCGGGTTAATACGCTACCGAGTCGTTACGGGGAAAAGGTCTGTTTACGGATTTTAGATAATAGTGCGACACAACTGGGGCTAGATAAATTGATTACCGATGATCAAACTCTCGCTATTGTCAGAGATTTAGCCAGTCGTCCTTTTGGTTTGATTTTGGTGACGGGGCCAACGGGTTCAGGTAAATCAACCAGTCTTTACTCGGTTTTAGCAGAACGCAATCATCCTGGAGTCAATATTAGTACGGCTGAAGATCCGATCGAATATTCTCTACCTGGTATCACTCAAGTTCAAGTCATTCGTGAAAAAGGCATGGATTTTTCTTCGATTCTACGAGCCTTCATGCGACAAGATCCAGATGTGATCCTGGTGGGTGAGACACGGGACAAGGAAACGGCAAAAACAGCAATTGAAGCCGCTTTAACAGGTCACTTGGTCTTAACCACTCTACACACCAATGATGCAGCAGGTGCGATCGCTCGTCTCGATGAAATGGGTGTAGAACCGTTTATGATTTCGGGTTCTTTACTGGGTGTTCTGGCACAACGTTTGATGCGTCGCGTTTGTACCGAATGTCGTGTTGCTTATCACCCAACTCGAATTGAATTAGCTCATTTTGGCTTGACGGCTTCTAATGAAGAGGAAGTGATTTTTTATAAAGCTAATACCCTAACCCTTGATGAAATTCAACAAGCCCGCGCTACTAATCAATTGTGTATTAAATGTAGTGGCAGTGGCTATAAGGGACGGGTTGGCGTTTATGAGGTGATGCGGAACAGTGAACGCTTACAAGCCATGATCTCGGAAGGTGCAACGACAGACCGTATTAAAGAAGTCGCTGTTGAAGAAGGAATGATTACCCTACTGGCATATAGTCTTAACCTCGTCCGTCAAGGATACACCACCCTTGAAGAAGTCGAACGGGTGACCTTTACCGATTCGGGTTTAGAGGCTGAATTAAAAGCAAAACGCAAGAGTGGTTTAACCTGTCGTACCTGTAGTGCTGATTTACAGCCTGATTGGTTGGATTGTCCTTATTGTATGACCCCTCGATTTAATGAACACTCAGCTTAAAAAAAACTAGGAGGGTAACCACTATGGAATTAATGATCGAAGATTTAATGGAACAATTGGTCGAAATGGGTGGCTCAGATATGCACATACAAGCGGGCGCACCTATCTACTTTCGCATCAGTGGGAAGTTAGCCCCCATTAGTGAAGAACAATTGACCCCACAAGTAGCCCAAAAACTAATCTTTAGTATGCTCAATAATACTCAACGCAAGGAGTTAGAGCAGAATTGGGAGTTGGATTGTTCTTATGGGATTAAAGGACTCGCACGCTTTCGGGTTAATGTGTATAAAGAACGAGGCTGTTATGCGGCTTGTTTACGGGCTTTATCTTCAAAAATCCCGAATTTTGAGCAATTGGGCTTACCTGAAGTGATTCGAGAAATGTCGGAACGTCCCAGAGGTTTGATTCTCGTAACGGGACAAACGGGTTCAGGGAAGACAACAACCCTCGCAGCAATGTTAGACCTGATTAATCGTACCCGCGCTGAACATATTCTGACGGTTGAAGATCCAATTGAATATGTGTTCCCCAATGCCAAAAGTCTGTTTCACCAACGCCAAAAAGGAGAAGATACGAAAAGCTTTGCCAATGCGCTACGGGCCGCATTAAGGGAAGATCCCGATATCATCCTTGTTGGGGAAATGCGGGACTTAGAAACGATTAGTTTAGCGATTACGGCGGCAGAAACGGGACACTTAGTGTTTGGTACCTTACATACTAACTCGGCAGCAGGAACCATTGATCGGATTATTGACGTATTCCCCGCCAATCAACAAGCTCAAATCCGTGCGATGTTGTCTAATTCATTACTCGCGGTGTTTAGCCAAGCCTTAGTCCAAAAAAGAGCCCCGAAACCGGGTGAATTTGGTCGGGCAATGGTGCAAGAAATTATGGTGGTTACTCCTGCGATCGCAAACCTGATTCGGGAAGGAAAAGCCTCTCAAATTTATTCATCGATTCAAACGGGTTTAAAACTGGGGATGCAAACGATGGAACAAGCTTTAACGAATTTGGTGGTGAATGGAACGATTTCGTTTGAGGAAGCTATTTCAAAAAGTGGTAAACCCGATGAATTACAGCGTTTGATTGCAGGTGCAAAACCGCTCCCAACTGGGAATCGACGCTAAAGCGATCATTTCAAATTTTGATTTTAATACAACGCGAGGATCAAGCAATGCCTACTTTTGTCGCCCAGGTTAAAAATAATTCTGGAAAAGTTTTTAAAGAAAAAGTTCAAGCAATGTCCCCTGAACAAGCTCGAATGCTACTGAAGATGAAATATGCTTCGGTGGGTAAAATTAGTAAATCAGGGATGGAAATTGATTTATCAGGGATTGAATCGGCTTTAAGTAACATTACGATTAAAGATAAGGCGGTTTTTTCCCGTCAATTTTCGGTCATGATCAATGCTGGTGTAGCAATTGTGAGATGTTTAGGGGTGTTATCGGAACAATGTGGAAATCCCAAGATGAAAAAGGCTCTCACTGCGATTAGTGCCGAAGTACAGCAAGGAAGTCCGCTATCTGAAGCAATGGCTAAACATCCTGAGTGTTTCGATCAGCTTTATGTGAGTATGGTTGAAGCAGGTGAAGCGGGTGGGGTCTTAGATGAAGTCTTAAACCGTTTGGCTAAATTATTAGAAGATATGGCCCGTTTGAAGAATCAAATTAAATCAGCGATGGCTTATCCTGTCACCGTCGGGGTTTTAGCGATTATTGTTTTCTTTGCAATGACAATTTTTTTGATTCCTGTCTTTGCCAAAATTTTTACAGATTTAGATGTTCCCCTACCTGCACTAACACAATTTATGTTGATGATTAGCGGTGTGATGCGTAGCTGGAAGATTTTAATACCGATTGGTACCATTGTCGGTACGAGCTTTTTTCTACGAAACTATTACAAAACACCAGCAGGACGCTTACAAATTGATGGTTTTATGCTGAAAATGCCGTTATTTGGTGAATTAAACGAAAAAACAGCAGTAGCCCGTTTTTGTCGGGTTTTTGGAACGTTAACTCGTTCGGGTGTTCCAATTTTAAATTCTTTAGAAATTGTCTGTAATACGGTGGGTAATCAAGTGATTGCTAATGCGGTTAGTGCGGCTAAATATGAAATTCAGCAAGGGGGAATGATGAGTCTCGCTTTACAACAAGAAAAAGTCTTTCCTCCTCTAGCAATTCAAATGATTAGTATTGGTGAGGAAACGGGTGAATTAGATTCGATGATGATGAAAGTTGCTGATTTTTATGAGGATGAGGTGGAACAAGCGGTTAAAGCTCTCACCAGTGTCATTGAACCGTTGATGATGGTCATGATTGCTGGTTTGGTGGGAACGATTTTATTGTCGATGTATTTACCCATGTTCAAAGTTTTCGATGCTTTGGGTTAGAAAAAATCGCTATGCAGGAGACGTGAGCGATCGCGTCTCTATTTTTATAAAAAAGTTTGACAAATATCTTATTATGTGCATTAGTTAAAATCTTTTTCTAATTTTCTACTTCAGATCAGCTAAAACTCAGGTTAAACTAAAGCGAGTAACCGAGTCATGGAATTTATGAAAGTTTTACAAATCGTTCCTTCAATCTCACTGATTTATGGAGGCCCGAGTCAAATGGTGATCGGTCTTTCCTCAGCACTCTTCAGACAAGGTGTTGAAGTGACGATTTTAACGACTAATTCTAATGGTGATGTGGGTCAAGCTCCTTTAGATGTTCCCTTAGCAAAACCAATTTTAGAAAATGGCTATCAAGTTATTTATTTTCCCTGTTCTCCGTTTCGTCGTTATAAATTTTCTCTCGGTTTACTCAATTGGTTAGCCAAAGAAGCTCATCACTATGACATCGCTCATATTCATGCTCTATTTTCTCCTGTTAGTACGGCTGCTGCTACTGTTTGCCGTCAGAAAAAATTACCCTATTTACTTCGTCCTTTAGGTACACTTGATCCAGCCGATTTACTAAAAAAACAACATCTTAAAAAGATTTATGCTGCACTTTTAGAAAAACCCAATATAGCTGGTGCGGCGGGGATTCATTTTACAAGCGAACAAGAATGCCAGATCTCTGAACGTTTTGGAATTGATACTCAAGATTTTGTGGTTCCTTTGGGCGTTAATTTTTCAAAATCCCTACCCGAAAAAGGCAAAATATCCCATCAGTTAGGAATTCCGACTCAGGTTCCTTTAATCCTATTTATGTCGCGTATTGATCCAAAAAAAGGACTAGATTTGTTATTACCTGCGCTAGAAACTTTATTAGACAAAGGAATCGATTTTCATTTTGTCTTAGCGGGGAGTAATCCTCAAGACCCAAGTTATGAAAATCAGATTAGACAACGGATTAAAGGTTCAGTTTTAGCTAAAAATACGACAATTACGGGGTTTGTTGAAGGCGAGGTTAAGTTAGGTTTGTTACAAGATGCCGATTTACTTGTCTTACCTTCTTATTATGAAAACTTTGGGATTGCGGTTGCTGAAGCGATGGGTATTGGTACACCTGTTGTCATTTCCGATCAAGTTCATATTTGGCAAGCAGTCGAGAAAGCGGAGGCAGGTTGGGTTACTCAATGTAATGTAGCCGATTTAACTCAAACTTTACAAATCGCTTTACAAAATCCTCTTTTTAGGGAACAACGGGGAAAAAATGCTTTTTCGTTGGTTAGAGAACAATATAGCTGGGATGCGATCGCACAAAAAATGATTGATGTTTATCGACAAGCGATTAAGTAGGTGGGACGACAAACCCACCTGACTTGTTTAAGCTGCTGATAAATTGAGGCTATAACGAGTATTACTGGCTGCTACGAAAATACTATTCTGTTGTATTTTAAGGAAGTAGCTTCCTGCGGCTAGTGGTTTTGAAAGGGTAAGAGGCGCACTAATTGCAGAACGAGACTCATTCAATTCATCATCATCGATTTGATTATTGTTATTGGCATCAAAGTAAATTTCTAAATTTGGGCGATCAACATTACTAACCAGATTAAAGTTACCAATGGTTAAGTTTAGGGTACTAGGTGTTGCGACATTAAAACGATAAAAATCTGATGGATCAGCCACACCGACAAAATTTTGTAAACCGATAACATTACCAGTAAGTGTACCAAGATTTAAGGCAGTGTTGGCCGTTTCACCAGGATCGGGTCTAGCGGGAATCATTGGTATTGTTGTTGCGGAAAAGCCTAAAGTATAGTTGACGTTGGTGGTTAAATCAGCAGTAAAGACTCTAACATAGTAAGTCCCTTGACCTAAAGTACGGCTAAAAGCAGGAGAGGTAGTATTATTAGAACGTGAGAAAATCTCCTCATCCGTACCACCATCGTTTACATTATTACCATTACGGTCAAAGATAATTTGTAAAGTTAATGGTCTACTGGTTCCACTAATTGAAATATTGACATCTGACGTAGTAGGAATCAAAACTCGATAAATATCATTTAAAAAGTTGTTACTTAGATCACTACTATCAATTCGTTCGCTAATTGTGCCACTGCGTATATTATTAAAAGTACCTAAATTAGCGGCTGTTGCTAGATTAAAATTATTATGACCTGGTGTAGTTCCTGTCGGAATAGCAAAAGGGGTATTACCTGGAAGACGACCTTCATTAAAGCCATATGTTTCAAAATGATCTAAAGCTTGCTGATTTGTAACAATTCCATTTAATCCTAAATCTGGATTATTTGCTCGATAAACATTGACATTAAAATAGTCTGATGCCTGTCGTCCTTCATTAAGTCCAGAGAATTCAAAATGATTTAAAAGTTGTTGGCTATTCAATCCTACTGCTGCTAAATCGGGATTATTGTTGGCATAAAATACAGGATTATAAGACAGAGATAAACGGCGACCTTCAAAAATGCCATTAGTCCCAATATGTTGTAATAAGGCTGTATTGGAGAAATTGGCGGCTTTTATATCAGGGTTAGCCGCTTCATAAATTCCCAAATCGACCACTGGAGAGAAACGACGTTCTTCTGTAATACCGAAGCGTCGTAGGTGATCTAAAAGTTGAGCATTGCCAAGACTTGCTAAATCACCATTAGCATATTGATAAAACCCCATATCTACTATTGCAGAAGCTCGCCTACCGTCATTAATCCCAAAAGCTTGATAATGATCAAAGAGTTGCTCATTCGTGGCAATTCCTGCTGTTGCTAAATCTGGGTTAGCTGTTTGGTAAAAACTTAAATCAAAAAAAGGTGAAAATCGTCTTCCTTCAGAAACCCCGTTATTAGCTAAATGGGTATACAGTCCAACTCGCGCAGAACCAAAAGCTGCCGCTACATCTGGATTACTCGCACTGTAAAAATTTAGATCGACAAATCGAGAAAATAATCGATCTTCATTAATACCAGAAGTAAAAAAATGATTCGTCAGTTGTTCATCGGTTGTCAACCCTGCTGCTGCTAAATCTGGATTAACTTCGCGATAATAGCCGACATCAAATAAATTAACTGCCATAAGGTTTCTGTCTCAAACAATTTTTTCTATAGTATCTGATTTTTTATAACTTGTCGTTATCTTATGTCAAATCAGGAAAAAGCAAGAGCAAGTTTATTCTCACTTTTTCCTAAGTCATTTCGCTATACTAAAGTAAGTGAAAGTCGGTAAGTAGTATTACTTTGGAAATTGGCAGAATTAACTACTAGAAAATAAGTTCCATCTACTAATCTTTCTGTCGAACTAAACGCTGAAGAACTACGACCAATATTGATGATAGAATCCGTTGGATCAACTTGCCCATTACTATTAGCATCATAAGCTAAAACAGTATTAACAGATTCAGTAAGGAGATCTACATTAAATCTAACATTTCTTTCTGTATTTGGTTGATTAATGATATTAAAACGATAGATATCTGTTCGATCAGCCGTTCCAACAAAATCACTAAATATACTATTTTCTGTCAATATACCCAGATTTAAAGCTGTTTGCAGAGAATCACCTGGATCAACAGGAGTTGTCGGAAGATTGGATGTTGTTGCTACAGAAAAATTAATATTATAATTTGTATTGCTACTATTTGATGACGGTTGAACTCTAACATAATAAGTTCCAATTCCCAATGTTTCAAATAGAGAAATTGAGGAAGTAGAAGTATCAAAACTAATGTACTCTATTTCTATTTGTCCATTATTATTTTGATCGAATATTAGCTGTGCGTCTACCGAATCTTGTCCTGTTAAACCATTGATTTGTAGCTCAAAATTGCTAATACTATTGAGATAAAAACGATAAATATCGCTCGTATCTACTACACCGACAAAATCTTGTGAATTAATCGTTGAATTATTAAGCGTACCTAAATCTAAAGCAGTTGATAAGGTATCACCTGGATCAACTGGGTTACTAGCCCTAATCGTCGTTGCTGCGGGTGTTATAGTATAGTTAATGATACTATCTGTTCTAGGTGTAGAAACAGTTAAATAATATGTCCCAACACCCAAAGTTCTAGTAAATTCAATTAAAGAACCTGTATTGGTACTAAAAATACTTTCCCCAGCATCAATTAATTTGTTATTATTGCTGTCATAGATTAGTTGAGCATTAACTTCTCCATCAAGGCTATTAATTGAAAAACCTATGTCTGTAATTGTTGCTAGAGTAAATTGATAAATATCATCTCGATCAGAATTTCCTAATTGTTGATTAAGATTAGCAATTCTACGTCCTAAAATAACGCCTAAGTCTGCTGAGGTACTAAGATTATCCCCTGGATCTTGAGTAATATTATATCCAGCATTACTAATATTTCGATTTTCTTGATAACCAAATGCTTCAAAATGCGCTATTGCTTGCGAAGGTGTATTAAATCCAATTTGTACCAGATCGGGACTGTTTGCTAAATATAAAGGTGCATTAAAAATAGCAGATCCCACACGTCCTTCTTTTAGTCCTAATGCTGCAAAATGCTCTAATAATTCTTGATTACTTAACCCTAAATTACTTAAATCTGGATTAGAGTTGCGATAAAAATTTGGATCAAAAGTAAAGGAAAATTGTCGATTTTCGGATAATCCTGTAATTTCTAAATGTTCAAGAAGAGCTTGATTATTTAAAGTAGTTAGATCAAGATTGAGTAATTTATATAAATTAAGATTAACAAACTGAGAGAATTTTCTACCTTCACTTAATCCATTATTTCGTAAATGATCGAAGATTTGAGTATTGTCTAAAGTAGCAATGTCACTGTTGGCAAAACGATAAAAGTTTAGATCAGCAAATTGTGAAAAAACGCGTCCTTCATTTAAGCCAAAACTATTGACATGATTAAATCTTTGCTCATTGTTTATAGATGCTAAATCAGGATTGGCTAAACCATAAAAATTTAGATCAACAAACTGAGAAAAACGTCTACCTTCTTGAACTCCAGAGTTAGATAGATGATTATATAATTCAGCATTACTAAAACTAGCTAGATCTGGATTACTAGCTCGATAAAAGTTTAAATCGACTAAACGAGAAAAAGGACGACTTTCATTGATTCCAGTTGAAAAAAAATGATTAACTAATTGCTCATTTGTTAAATTTGTAAGATCAGAGTTGACTTGTTTGTAATAATTTACGTCTAAGAGATTAACAGCCATTGTAGAGTTTTTCGGTAATAAATTAGGTCAGTTTTAGTATACTCTCCAATGACTATTTATGATACTTTTTTGTTCCATATTTTTTGATAAATAAAATTTAGGAGAAAGGTCTTATTTTAATCCCTTCTCCAATTTTAATCATCTTTTTCTAGAACCGATAACCTAAGCTATAAGTTCCTCGAATATCTGGAGTTTCTGGAGTAATTCTCACATAGAAAGTAACTGCTGTTTCACTTGGTATACTCCGCAATCTAATATTAGGATTAGATGAATTGCCAATTTGACTAAATAATATTTCTTCAGGTTCAAAAATGCCATTGTTATTATTATCAAGAATAATGTCTGCTCTCACTGAACTACTAATATTAAAGACCTGCCCGGCAAAACTTCCGTCTTCAGTTGTCGTAAAACGATAAACATCTGCTAAATCAGAAGTACCGACAAACTCATTAAACTCGATCGTATTTGGGGTTTCTGTTAAAACGCCTAGATCTAAAGCCGTTGATGCTGTTTCTCCTGGATCTCTAGATGTCGTGATTCCACCAATTCCACTAGCAGATAAATTTAACTGATAGTTTGTCTGTTGATTAGCGGATGCCTGTTGCACAATCAGATAATATGTACCTTCTGCAAGGCTGCCGCCAATATTACCAGAGGTGCTAGTAACAAGAGTATTAATAAATTCTCCTGCATCGCCTTGTCCATTATTATTTCTATCGTAAACTAAGAAATAGTTGACTGAAGCTTGTAAATTGGTGATTTGTAAGCTAGTATTGGACGCTGCTGCAACACTAAATCGATAAACATCTGTTGGACTATTATTATCTACTATTTCCTGAAGTGAACCGCTACGTCCTGTGGTGAACGCGCCTAGATTTGTCGCATTTCCTAATGCTGTCCCTGCTATTGCTGTGGAAATTGCCACACTATTTGCTTGTCGTCCCTCGCGTAAACCTCTAATTTCATAATGATAAAGTGCTTGTTGAGGTGTGGCAATCCCATTTGCGACCAAATCTGGATTATTACCTAAGTAAAAAGCTGGATTGTATGAATCTGAAGCTTGTCGAAATTCATTTAATCCAGAAGTCGTAAAATGAGCTAATAGTTGTGCGCTATTTAATCCTGCTAAATCTGGGTTTGCAACGCTATAAAAAACTGGATCATAAGATACTGAAAGACGACGACCTTCTTGAACACCCGATAAAACCAATTGATTAAATAATGTGCTGTTATCTAAAAAAGCTAAATCAGGATTATAGTCTCGATAAAAATCTAAATCAACAATAGGTGAAAAGCGTTGTCCTTGGCGAAGTCCAGACGATTGTAATTGTCCAAAGGCTAAAACACGATTATTATTGACTGCGGTTGCGGTGGCTGATAAATCTTGATAGGATGCAAGATACTGTAGATAAAAATTAACATCAACAAAAGGAGATGAGCTACGTCCTTCGGCTAAACCAGATACTTTAAATTGTTCGAGTAATCCCGCATTATCAAAACCCGCTAAATCACTATTCGCTTGTCGATAATATTGAATATCAAAAAAGGGTGAAAATCTTCTTCCTTCAAATAATCCTGCGGTTTGTACATGATTATAAAGACCTTCATTATTTAAACCAGCAGCAACTAGATCTGGATTAGCAGCTTGATAAAATTGAGTATCGTAGAAAGGGGAAAAGCGACGACCTTCAGCGACACCATTATTTGCTAAATGCTCGTATAAAGCTCGATTGTCAAATATCCCTGCTAAATCGGGGTTACTTGCTCGATAAAAGTTTAGATCAGCAAAGCGCGAAAAGGCTCTACCTTCATAAATACCAGAGGAAAAAAAATGATTGGCGAGTTGTTCGTCTGTTGTTAAACCGGCTGCTGCTAAGTCTGGATTGGCTTGACGATAGTAGTTAACATCAAATAAATTAGCTGTCATTGTTGCACCCAAATACTAAATTCTATAATTAATCTAAATTATTTTTGTAAAAAAATTGGGAAGTCAGAAGAATCGTTATGCTTAATGAATAACTAATAGGACTTTTGAAAGTCCTATTATTCTTTTTCTTCCCGTATGGTCTATCACAGAAACTTGATCTAAGTCAAGATGGGTAATACTTAATTTTGTGGGTAAGTGGGAAATAATTCTCTTGGAAAATCTTCTGCTGTTAGACAAATTTTCATTGCTTGTACTGGTGTCGTTTCTTCACCGTTTCGAGACAGTGCAATAACGCATTCTGAATAACGACCTGGCAACAAACTACGACGACAAGATTCTAAAGCAAACAATAAAGGGTTAGCTTCCACTTTAGAAGATGCTTCTAGACTTAGAGGGGTTCCTTCTTGAGTTTGATAGGAAGCAGTTGGTTCGGTGGCTGCTATCGGTACTGAACGATTAATGTCGGTGACGCAATTGGCTAAATCTACAGGTCGTCTGACTTGATAACAAGCTTCTAGGGCATCTTCGGGGTTAATGGTTGTTCTGCTTTTGATTTGACCAACGCATCGTGATAATTCTCTAGGAATGAGGGCATCAGAACAAGCAACTTTAGCTTTTTCAATAGGTACACCTGTTCCAGCGATTTGTCTGACACAAACATCAAATTGATTTCTTGCTGATGCGGGGGAAGTGGGAAAAACCCAAATTCCTAAGCCTGTGGGCAGTGTTGCGATCGCAGTCCATATTAAGATTTTTTTCTTTCTTTGGTTCATTTTAAGCAGATTGATTTAATAAATTACTAGCATCATAGCCAGAGAGCCAAACTTTAATCAAGTAAATTAAATAAAAGGGAACAGATTTTCTATTCCCTTAAATTAATTATTAAGATTAGTATTCGGGTACACTTGGATCAACTTCTCGACTCCAAGCCGTAATTCCTCCTACCACGTTAGTTCCTTCAATTCCCGATTGTTTAAGGATATTTAAGGCTTTAGCCGAACGCATCCCCATTTTGCAATGAGCAATTAGACGATGACCATTAACTAATTCTTTGATTTTTTCAATACCCGAACCGTCTTCAATATCAGGTAAAGGTACTAAAATTGCCCCTGGAATACTAGCTATTTCGTATTCGTTGGGGTTTCGCACATCAATTAATACATAATCATCAGCATCGCTATCTAAAAGCTGTTTGAGTTCAACCACTGTCATTTCTGAAAGTTCCATTGCCTGCTGTGCCTCCTGTGCTTTGGCTTGGGGTATTCCACAGAACTGCTCGTAATCAATCAGTTTTTCAATGATAGGACGCTCAGGATTGGGTCTGAGTTTCAATTCTCTAAATTTCATCTCCCAGGCGTTATAGAGCAGTAAACGACCACTGAGGGTATTTTCTGCTCCCAGAATAATCTTAATTGCTTCAGTCGCTTGAATCGTACCAATGACACCACACAGTACACCCAAAACACCACCTTCAGCACAAGAGGGAACCATTCCAGGTGGTGGGGGTTCGGGATATAAATCGCGGTAATTGGGGCCACCTTGGTAGTTAAAGACGGTTGCTTGTCCTTCAAAACGGAAAATTGAACCGTAGACGTTGGGTTTATCTAATAAAACACAAGCATCATTGGTTAAATAGCGCGTCGGGAAGTTATCGGTACCATCAATCACAATGTCATAGGGTGCTAAAATCTCTAGGGCATTTGCTGAAGTGAGTTGAGTTTCATATAAATCAACTTGACAATCAGGATTAATTTCTAAAATACGGTTTTTGGCCGAGACAATTTTTGGTTTGCCAACCCATGAGGTTCCATGAATGATTTGACGTTGTAAGTTGGAAGTATCAACAATATCAAAATCAACAATTCCAATTCGTCCAATACCTGCCGCCGCTAAATATAAAAGTAGAGGTGAACCTAGCCCACCTGTACCAATACATAGTACACTTGCGGCTTTAAGTTTTTTTTGGCCTTCTAAACCAACTTCAGGCAAAATAATATGACGAGAATAACGTTGATAGTCCTCGAAAGAAAGTACAATCTCTTCCAAGTTAGGATTTAGCATAGTCTTTTTTAAACCTTTTTCAGGCCTTAAATATACAGAGGCGCAAGAAATGTATTTTAGCAAATCTTGTATTTACCAACTACCCATCATAAATAATCTGATGCCGATTTCTCTAGTATTTGCTTAATGTTTTTTTACAAACTCTTAGTCGCAAAAGTATTACATTGATTCATGTCCCCTGATTGAAATCCTCTGGTAAACCAGCGTACCCGTTGCGCTGAGGTGCCATGTGTAAAAGAATCTGGAACAACATAACCTCTTGATCTAGACTGTAAGCGATCGTCACCAATTTGACTAGCCGCATTAAGAGCTTCTTCAATATCGCCTGGTTCTAAAACATTTCTTTCTCTTTGAGCTTGATTTGCCCAAACTCCCGCCAAACAATCAGCTTGTAATTCTAAACGGACTGAGAGTTGATTAGCCTGAGCCTCACTAGAGCGTCGTCGTGCTGCATCGACTTGTTGGCTAATACCAAGTAAGGTTTGTACGTGATGTCCAACTTCATGAGCAAGGACATATGCTTGAGCAAAATCACCTGGTGCATTTAGTTTGTTTTGCAGTTCTCGATAAAAGCTTAAATCAATATAAACTTTTTGATCACGAGGACAATAAAACGGCCCCATTGCTGCTTGGGCATAACCACACGCTGAATCAACAGAACCCGAAAAAAGGACTAATTTGGGTTCTACATACTGCCTTCCCATCTGACGAAATTGTTTTGTCCAAACATCCTCGGTATCGGCTAAAACCACTGAGATAAAATCTTTGGTTTTTTCTTCTTCTGGTGAACCCGAGTTTGGGGAGGTTTGCTGAGGTGTTCCTGATTGTAAAATGATTGATGGATCAATTCCTAAGAACATCGCAATTAGAGCTAAAACAATTGCACCTAACCCCCCACCAACGACAGGAACCATGCCCCCACCGCGACGGTCTTCAACATTATCGCTTCTGCGCCCCATTTGCCAACGCATAATTTAAGCCCTCAATCGTTTTTTGATTTCATTATATAGATTATAATTTTGTGATTCAGCAATCTATCAAACTAAAGAACTATTTTATTTTTGCTATGATGCTCCAAAAATTTCTTTTAAACCTTCTTGTAAAGTATCTTTCATCACGATTTGATTGCCGTAAATAACGATTACCTTAGCCAACGTGGGGACACCATTTTGGTCGGCTACTAAATAAAGGGGTTCTACATATAATAAGGATTGTTCAATTGGAATAATCAGTAGATTACCTTGTAAAACTTTTGATCCTGCTCGATTCCATAGGGATATTTGTTGAGAAATAGTAGGATTTTGATTGATTAATGCTTCTAATTGATTTGGGCCAAATACTAATTGTTGTTTTGGAAACTGATAAAGTAATAATTTCCCATAATTAGGTGTATCAGAACGCGCCGCTAACCAACCAATTAAATTAGAGCGACTGGTTGGTGTATAAGGTTGAAGCAAGACAAATTCTTCATCTTTTTCCCCTGGTAATTTCATAATTAAATGATAAGGCTTTACTTCTTGTTGTTCTGTACCATAAATTTCTTGAGGAATTTGCCATTGATCTTCCCTGTTATAAAAAACTTTTGGATCGATCATATGATAAATTAACAGACGTTCGGATTGAGCGTTAAATAAATCATCTGGATATCTGATATGAGTTTGTAAATTTTCGGGCATAGCCGCTAACGGTTTAAATAATTCTGGAAAGATTTTTGCCCAAGTTTGAATAATTGGATCTTCTGGGTCAGCAATATAAAAATCGACATCGCCATTATAAGCATCAATCACAACTTTGACGGAATTGCGAATATAGTTAAAGTTGCTTTTTCCTGGCTCTGAATAAGGATAACGATTGCTAATTGTATAGCCATCTATAATCCAAAATAGCTTACTATTATCAGAGATTTCTGCTTCATTGCTGATATCAGCCGCAACCAGATAGGGGTTTTGATCGTAATTGAGAAAAGGTGCGATCGCTTTAACTCTATCTCTAATATTTCGTCTGAATAATACTTTTGTTTCACTCGTAAAATTTCTCGTAAACAGCATTTGCCAATCATTGAGATAATCAGCAAATAAAACTTTTTTTAGAAGTGAATCTAAATTAATTCCACCTCTACCATCATACATATTAAAAGCATTTTCATCACCATTAGGGAAATCAAATTCTTTAACTTTGGTCGAAGTAAAAATATAATTGTCAGTCAATTCACCAAAATAAATTCTTGGTTTACCAATGGGAATACTTTCTTGTACTAATTTACTAGAAGTTCTTAATGCACCTGGTTCCTCTGCGGTTCCAATATCTTTAACAAAATAATATGGTAAACCTCCTTGCGCTGCTAAATTAACAGGAGAAACTGTAAATCCATAACCATGAGTATAAACTAAATGATTATTAACCCATGTTTTAGCAGTTTCAGGTAAAGCTGTATAATCTAGTTCCCGCGCTGCTATAATAATTTGTTGTCTTTCTTTAAAAATTTCATCTGTTGTTTGTCTAGTTTGTAGTTGAAGACGATAACGATCTATATCAGCATCAGGAAATTTATAATAGAGTCTAATTTGTTGTAATTGTCGATTTGCTTCTAATAAAGGACGAGAATTCCAGAGACTAATATTGTTGATTGTTAACTGATTGTCTTGTAATACTTTTGATGTTAGATTGCCAATTGGATTAAATACTTTAGCTTCAATTCGATCTAAGCCAAAAGCTGCTCTAGTATTAGAAATAGCACGAGAAATAAATATTCTTTCTTTTTCTAGTTCATTAGGTTCTACAATGATTCTTTGTACAGAATCACGTAAAACAAATCCAAAGATAATAAAACTTAAATAAAAAGCTACAGGAATCAGGGTTAAAGTTAAACTTCTTTTATAGGGTAAAAAATAAAAAACTTTTTTGAGTAAATTTCTGCCTGTAATAGCTCGCCAATAAAAACACACACAACAGAATAAGGCAATAAAAAATAAACTGATTTCTACATATTGTTGTATATGAACATCTGTAAAACTTGCACCATAAACAACTCCTGTAGTTGAATAAACTAATTGAAAGCGTTCTAAAAGATGACGTAATGCTAGAAAAAACATTAAACTTCCCCAAAGAATACACAAATGGCGTATTTGCTCATTGGAAAAACCTGGGAATTTACCTTGAGAAAGACTGTCAGCAGATAATAAATAAATTAAACTAACTGCTAAAATAGCTGTTAGGAATAAACCTTCTATCCATGAAGCGAATAACTGCCAAAGAGGAATCGTGAAAATATAAAAACTAACATCTTTATTAAATTGTGGGTCAATAATATTAAAATAAGATCCATTAATAAATTTCAGAGTAACTTCCCAATTTAAGGCAATCAACAAACCAAATAGAACACTCATTAAAACAGCTACTATTCTTAAAACCCATTTTGGTCTAATTAAGACCAAGCTCACGAATGTAATAACAATACTTAATTTACGGATATCTTGAATTAAATCTTGACCGACTTGATTTAACCAAAAAAATGTAAAAGGTGTTGTTTGAGATGCTCTAATATTAGGAAGATAAAAATCGGGAATCCAGACGACACGAATAATTTGAAAATAGCCTAAGATGGTTAAACCTAACCAAATTGATATTGCTCCTACTAAAATCAATAACCAAGGAAACCTCAGTTCTAAAATTTGAGGTATCATAGTTGGTTTTTCTACTGGTTGTGTTTCTAAAAAGCTAAGTTCTGTATTTGGTTGTGGCAATAAATTCCATTTCCACTGTTGAGCAAACTGCAAATTGCTTAATAAAAACCATAAAGAAAATAAACCAACACTAAAGCCTAATAATAACTGCCAAAATAGTTTTTTGAGAAAAATACTTAAATAATTGACTTCTTCAAACCACAAAATTTCAGCCACAAACTTACTGAGAACTCCTAAAGTTAGTATAGTGCCTAGTACATATATGAAAATTTGGTATTGATGAAGCTTTATCCGTCTTAGCATAGTTATTCTAACGCTACGATTAATTTGATTATAGGCAGTATTAAGATAAAAACCCTATCAATCTTATCTATTCATCGTTCTATATCCAAAATATTTTATTCTTTCAGTCATTCTCTTCATTTACTAAAAAGGTTGAGCGAATTTAATATAACTTCATAAACTTGAAGTAACAACTCACGCAGTTTAAAGCGATGTAACAATATATGAATTAATATGAAGTTTCTGTCTCATTCTGAATATAGTCTTTAAGATAAAAATTAAAGAAGACAAATTTGATGAGGTTAAAATTTAAAAAAGTAAAGCAAAGGCAATTGCGGACATATAGATCAATTATAGAAGAAGAACAATCGTTTTTATCTAAATCTTTGTTATTTTTCAATTTTACTTAAGTTTCTTTATATTTTACAAATCAACTGAATAACGTCCAGCCAATTACGGTAATGAGGATGGTCTAATGTATGAAGATTTTACATACATCACAGATGAAAGCTTTCTCTCTAATTATTGGTTAGAAGAATTAGTCATCTGTCACCACTGCAAAGGTAAAAGGGTATTGTACTTAGAAAACAGTTCTAGAATGGTGATTTGTGAAGTGTGTAAAGGCAGTGGCATGATTAAACGAAGATACCAACAAGAATTAGTAAATCAATAAAACCGCTACAAAAAATACAGATTTTGACTGAATAAGCGAGGGAACTAATATGGATGGGTTTTACCCCATCCTTTTTCATATCTAATGCCCTTTGCTTTAATCTAATTACACCATTGCTTGTTCTTTTTGTTGAAGAACCGCATACAAACGATTTAAGGCAATTAGATAAGCTTTAGCCGAAGCGACAATAATATCGGTATTCGCTGCGTGTCCCGAATAAATACGGTCTTCATGCTTGATCCGAATCGTCACTTCTCCCATCGCGTCAATGCCACCTGTCACCGATTTAACCGAAAATTCGATTAACTGGTTAGGAACATCAACTACACGATTAATCGCCTTATAAACTGCGTCAACTGGCCCTGTTCCAATCGCTGCATCCATCAATTCTTCGCCGTTTGCGTTTCTCACAATAACTGTAGCTGTCGGACGAGCATGATCACCACAGGACACTTGTACTAATTCTAAGCGAAAGACTTCGGGGGCGTTTTGGATTTCATCGTTAACAATCGCTTCTAAATCCCAGTCTGTGATCTCTTTTTTCTTGTCGGCAACATCTTTAAACCGCAAGAAGGCTTTATTAAGATCCGTTTCTGAGAGATCAAAACCCAATTCTTTTAAACGCGACTGAAAAGCATTGCGTCCCGATAGTTTACCTAAAACGATCTGGTTATTTGTTAAACCGATCGATTCAGCATCCATAATCTCGTAGGTTAGCTTATGTTTTAGCACACCATCTTGATGAATTCCTGATTGATGAGCAAAAGCATTCGCACCGACTATTGCTTTATTCGGTTGTACCATCATGCCAGTGAGATTCGATACCATACGAGAGGTTTTATAAATCTCTTTGGTATTAATCTGGGTCAAGGGTTCGGTCGATTCGGCGGGTCGTCCAAGGAACGGATTAAAATAGGAACGTCTGACATGAAGTGCCATCACTAACTCTTCTAGTGCTGCATTTCCCGCGCGTTCACCGATGCCATTAATCGTACATTCTAACTGTCTCGCCCCATTTTTTACGGCTTCGAGAAAGTTGGCGACGGCTAAACCAAGGTCATTGTGTCCATGAACCGAAATGATTGCTTGATCGATATTGGGGACATTTTCTTTAATCCCTCGAATCAATGCACCGAATTCTGCGGGTGTTGTATAACCGACGGTATCGGGAATATTAACTGTTGTTGCCCCTGCTGCGATCGCTCTTTCTAAGACTTGATAGAGAAATTCGGGGTCACTTCTTCCTGCATCTTCGGGCGAAAATTCTACATCATTGACAAATGTTTTGGCATAAGCGACCATCTCTGGCACAATGCTTAAAATATCCTGACGTGTTTTTTTGAGTTTGTATTCTAGATGAATATCAGAAGTGGCGAGAAAAGTGTGAATTCTGGATTTAGCGGCGGGTTTGAGGGCTTCTGCTGCTTTGGCAATATCTTGACGTGTGGCGCGGGCTAACCCACAAATGGTTGGCCCATTTTCACTACCAATAGCCTCAGCGATTTTTTGAACGGCGATGAAGTCACCTGGACTTGCATAGGGGAAACCCGCTTCAATGACATCTACTCCCAGTCGTGCCAGTGAACGAGCGATCGCTAATTTTTCATCTACGTTGAGTGTTGCCCCTGGGGACTGTTCCCCGTCTCGCAAGGTGGTATCAAAGATGATAATTCTGTCACTCGGTACACCGCCGTGAGACGGCGGTGCCTGCGAGTGACTCGAATTCCACGAGTCTGTTTGTTGATTCATAGCGTGATCTACTCTTGGCTTAAATTAATTGGGAGTTTTTTGATTTAAGTCTACTCATGAATTATACTACAGAATTTTTCTGCTCAAAGATTAGCCATCTACTTTTTCTATGGTGCCGCGAATATCGTTTAAATCAATGTATCGATCGGTCACATTTCGTAATTCTCTTGCGATCATTCCTTCAGTAGATACCACAGTAATATGAGTATTTTTTGATCTTAAAAGCTCGATCGCTCTTTCAAAATCTCCATCACCGCTAAATAAAATTACTCGGTCATATTGTTCTACTGTATTAAACATATCGACGACAATTTCTATATCTAAGTTTGCTTTTTGGGAATAACGACCTGAGCTATCATCATAATATTCTTTAAGGATTTTTGTTCTAACGGTATAACCTAAGCTAATTAAAGCATCTCTGAAACCTCTTTGATCTTGAGAATCTTTTAAGCCTGTGTACCAAAAAGCATTAATTAAAGACACATAAGGATCATTAGTAAAATATTCTAAAACTCGTTTAGGATCAAAAAACCAGCCATTTTTTTGTTGTGCATAAAACATATTATTTCCATCCACAAAAATTGATAATTTGTTTTTGGGATAAATACAAGTACACTGATGAGAATTTGTCATAAAATCTACAAGAAAAATTTAATATAGATAATCTGCTATAAGGACAGATTTACTATCTAAAAAAAAGACAGCATAATCTGACCAAAAAAAGTTATTAGATAATAAGTAATTTAGCTTTTACTATAATCGTAAAAGTTTTAATTATATTAGTAACTAGGACGAGATAATAGTTAGTTTATTGGATTTTACAATATATAAGACAGCTAGACCTAGAAAGAAATTCTAGAGCAGTCTTGATTAAATTTATCCCTAAAGATAACAATTATGTCAAGTTATCCCATAAACTGCCGCACCTGGCAATATATCGGATAACCCAAATTTCATAGGTCAATTTTTTATTTTAAGCCTGATTAAGCCTCAAAAGAACACCAATCACTCCAACCCCCAGGATATAATTTGACATTTTGTCGTCCTATGAGGTTCAAAGAGAGAAGATTAACACAAGCGGTTACACCAGAACCACAATACAAAATCATGTCCTCTGCTGTTTGATATTTCTCCCAGAGACGCTGTTGTTCTTCAAGAGGACGTAGATAACCCGCTTCATCAGTCACTTCTCCCCAAAAAGAGTTAACCGCCCCTGGGATGTGACCTGCAACGGGGTCTATCGGTTCTCGTTCCCCAGAAAAGCGATCCCCTTCTCTAGAATCGACTAAAATCATGGAATCCTTTTCCGAGAGGGCTTTAACCGTTTTATAATCGACGATCCAATCTGAACGAATTTGAGGAATAAATTGAGTTGGAGTTGCTTGGGGGATGCCATCACTAATGGGATAGCCTGCATTTTTCCAACCTTGCCAACCGCCATCAAGAATCGAAACTCGTTCATGTCCTAAATAACGCAACAACCACCAAAGACGAGAAGCAAAAGCCATCCGAGCATCATCATAAGCAACGACCCAAGTCTGTCCCGAACGAATCCCGATTGAGCCTAATTTTTCTGCCAGTTGCTCAGGATTTGGTAAAGGATGTCGTCCACCGTGTTGAGTGACAGGGGAGGATAAATCTTGGTTTAAGTCTAAAAAATAAGCCCCTTTGATATGACTTGCCAGATATTGCTGATAGCCCCAATCTGGGTTAGTCAGTTGAAAACGACAGTCAACAATCACCACAGATGGCTCATCGAGTTGTTGAACTAACCATGAGCTAGAAACAACCGTTTGAAAATTATTCATTGATTAATTCTGAATGTTTAAGCTGAGTAAAATGCTTCACAATTAATAAACAGTTGCGGTTATCTTCAGTGCGGAGATAGCTTAGATGAGCCGCTATTTTTTGTAAGATAGGTAATCCTTGACCATTAGGCGCAAACTGATCAACATTTTTGCGCTTATTTTGCAAGAAAGCATTAAGATCAAAAGGAAAACCCTGATCCCAAATCTTCATTTCTAGGCTATCTTGTTCTAAGATAAGCTCAATTTCGATAGGGATCTCTTTAGGAAGTTCTTTATGAGCGTGGCGTACAGCATTTGTAAAGCCCTCAGCAAGAGCTAGTTGACACTGTAACCAATCTTGTTTAGGTATCCAAGGTTGATTGAGTTCGTCAAAATACCTCAAAACTTGGTCTAATGCTTTTAGGTCGCTTTCCACCTTAAAGAAAACTTTCAACTGTGCCAAGCCTCTTTTCACGAACACGAAAACAGTAATGGTTTCATGACCCCTACCCTTATTTAGATTCCTTTGTGAATTGAAAATACTAATTTTAAGAGAAAAGCCATTTGACTTATGACTATCCATAATTATTCTATCTTGTTCCCCACCTTTGTTCAAATCAAATTTTAAAAAAAAACAACTCCTAACAATGATCCGATAGACTAATGAACTATGGCTCAAATACTGGTTATAGATGACGATCCATCGATTCAATTGCTGCTCAAACGCGCTTTAACCCGCAGTGGTCATGAAGTGAGTTTAGCCAGTGACGGAGAAGAAGGGCTGAAAATGGCTGTTCAGCTATGTCCAGCTTTAATTATTTGTGATTGGCTGATGCCTAAGATGAACGGTTTAGATGTCTGTCGGCACATTAAATCCCGCGCTGAACTTTCAACAACTTTTTTGATTTTGGTCACTTCTTTAGGATCAGTTGACGATCGCGTTAAGGGACTCGATGCAGGGGCCGATGATTTTTTATGTAAACCGATTGAAATTAATGAATTACAAGCTAGAGTTCGCGCTGGTCTTAGATTGCATCAACTCAGTTATGATTTACAGCATCAAAAACAATTACTAGAAGCCGAATTAGCTGAAGCGGCCGACTATGTGCGGTCAATTTTGCCTGTTCCAGTACAAGAGCCGACTTTAAAAATTGATTTTCGCTTTTTCCCATCTCGACAACTTGGCGGTGATGGTTTTGATTATTATTGGTTAGATCAAGAGCATTTTGTGATTTATTTGTTAGATGTCTCTGGTCATGGTTTGCGATCGGCTTTACCTTCTCTTTCTGTCATTAATTTATTGCGAAGTCAAAGCCTAAATCAAGTTGATTATTCTTGTCCTAGTGAAGTTTTAGGGGGACTGAATCGCATTTTTCAAATTACGCCACGCAATGATAAATACTTTACTATTTGGTATGGTGTATATAGCCGAAAAAATGCTAAGTTAACCTATTCTAGTGCAGGACATCCACCAGCAATTTTACTATCGTCTCAAACGGGTGACGTTACCGAACAACGGCTTAAAACCCCTGGATTTCCCATTGGAATGTTTGAAGAGGCGGAATATGTCGAGCATTCTTGTTCAGTTAATCCCGATTCAAGTCTCTACGTTTTCAGTGATGGGATTTATGAAATTGAGCAGATCAATGGCAAAATTTGGGGTTTAGACAATTTTATTAAGCTGCTTAAAACTTATTATCAAAATTCATCTAATGGTTTAGAACAACTGATCCAAAGAGTTCATTATTTAAACCAAAGTAGCCATTTAGATGATGATGTTTCGATTATGCAAATTAATTTTTATTAGATAAATCTAGACCTAATTTCTCTTTTTCTAATGCTTCACGATTAGGGAAAATTTCAAAAACTTGATCCATACTCGTCAATTCAAACAGCATTTTAATTTGTTCATTGATCGAACAGATAAACATCTGACCACCTACCGCCCGTACCGCTTTTAAAGATAATACTAATGCGCCAAGCCCAGAACTATCCATAAAGGTAACATCTTTAAAATCTATAATAATAATTTCTGTTTGCGCTTGAACTAAGTCAATAATTTCTTGACGAAACTGACCCGATTGTGTACTATCTAAAATCCCTGATGGTTGAACAACTCTGACGGTAGATGTCATATTTTAACAATCCTAAGTTGGGGTGGTGTTACTTATTTGCTTATTATACTCAGTATAAACATTCCCAAATTTTGCTTTCATAGTAAATAGTGATTATTATCAGGTTGAACTCATGCAAGCTTACGATGTCATTATCATTGGGGCAGGACACAATGGCTTAGTGTGTGCCGCCTATTTACTCAAAGCGGGCTACAAAGTATTATTACTGGAAAAACGACCCGTCCCTGGTGGTGCGGCGACGACAGAAGAGGCTATGCCAACTGAAGCACCAGGCTTTAAGTTTAACCTTTGTGCGATCGATCATGAGTTTATTTTCCTCGGCCCCATTATTAAAGAACTGAATTTAACCCAATATGGTTTAGAATATCTGTTCTGTGATCCGACAGTGTATTGTCCTCATCCAGATGGCAAATATTTTTTAGCCCATCGTTCACTTCTTAAAACCTGCGCTGAAATTGCTCGCTACAGTCCACGAGATGCCGAAAAATACGCCGAATTTATCCAATACTGGGATCAATTGATGCGTTCAGTCGCGCCGATGTTTAATGTGCCTCCCCAGGCGATTTTTGAAATTGTTAAAAGCTATGACTTAGAAACCCTTAAAGTTGTCTGGAAAATGGCGGGATCGAAGAACAAAGCCCTTGATTTTATCCGCACGATGATCAGTTCTCCAGAAGATATTTTAAATGAGTGGTTTGATACGGAACTGGTTAAAGCCCCTCTAGCCCGTTTGGCGGCTGAAATTGGCGCACCTCCCTCACAAAAAGGAATTACCGCAGGCATGATGATGATGGCCATGCGTCACTCTCCTGGGATGGCACGTCCAAAAGGGGGAACGGGTGCATTGTCTCAGGTTTTAGTGAAATTGGTTCAGTCTTTGGGCGGGGTTATTCTGACGGAACAATTGGTCAAAGATGTTTTAATTGATAATGGTCGCGCTGTTGGAGTCAGAGTTGGCAATGGAACGGAATATCGAGCGACTAAAGGGGTGATTTCTAATATTGATGCAAGACGACTATTTTTACAATTGGTTGAACCTGCGGCTATCGATCAAGCTGATCCAGAATTACGCAACCGCATAGATCGCCGAATAGTCAATAATAACGAAACAATTCTTAAAATTGATTGCGCTCTTTCAGAAGCTCCTCGTTTTGAGGCATGGGGTCACAAAGACGAACATTTAATCGGTACAGTTTTAATTGCCGACTCAGTACGACAGGTGGAAAAAGCCCATGCTTTAACGATTATGGGGGAAATTCCCGATCAAGATCCATCGATTTATGTAGATGTACCAACAATGCTCGATCCGACGATGGCACCCGATGGTAAGCATACCTTATGGATCGAATTTTTTGCACCCTATCAGATTGCAGGGAAAGAAGGTACGGGTTTAAATGGTACGGGTTGGACAGATGAACTGAAAAATCAGGTGGCTGATCGCGTAATAGATAAGTTAGCTGACTATGCACCGAACCTTAAACAGTCGATCATTGCTCGTCGTGTCGAAAGTCCTGCCGAATTAGGAGAACGGCTTGGCTCATACAAAGGAAATTATTATCATTTAGATATGACGTTGGATCAGATGATCTTTTTACGTCCTTTACCTGAAATTGCGAACTATAAAACACCGATTAAAGGTTTGTATCTAACAGGTGCTGGAACTCATCCTGGTGGCTCTATTTCGGGAATGCCTGGACGCAATTGTGCCAAGGTTTTTCTGGCTGAACATCGCTCTTTAACAGGTAAACTTAAAGCTTTGTGGAGTTAAAGAGAGCGTTGATTATGCCAGCTATAGCCAATTGCCCATAACAAAATCGGCGTGAGGATGAGGGTTGTTAGGGTCAGTATTCCATTAGCGATCAGGACTTGATAGAGTTCAGTGGTCATAGATCCCCCTGCTTTTCCTTGCTTTCTTTTATGCTACTCAAGTCTTTCTGTTTAATTTCATTGTTTGTATCTTTTGTTACAATTAACCTTTACATAAGCAAAACTTATTATTGTTCTTAAAAATTTTTGAGTCAGAAAGTAAAGAAATGTTGCAATCAGTCAAAATTTACGTTACATTTAATAACAAGAACTTGACTTTACTGCTACTTTAATCAACTGGAGTTACGATCATGGAAAAACAAAAATTTGGCTTCACTGCATTTGCTGAAAACTGGAATGGCCGTTTAGCAATGCTCGGTTTTGTAATTGGTGTTGCTACCGAGTTATTGACTGGTAAAGGTGTCCTTGCTCAACTTGGCTTAATGTAATTATTTGATTTAAAACATTTCATATCAACGACTGAACTGGAGTTACGATCATGGAAAAACAAAAATTTGGCTTCACTGCATTTGCTGAAAACTGGAATGGTCGTCTAGCAATGCTTGGTTTTACGATCGGCATTCTGACAGAGTTAATGACAGGTAAAGGTATCCTTGCCCAAATTGGCTTAATGTAACGTTTATAAAATTGATTCCATTGATTCTCTAAATACCGTCCGACTTGTTTAACAAAGGATGTGATCTAAATGATTGCATCCTCTTAATTTTTTGCTCTGGTGCGATAATAAAGGATGAGAGTTTAGGTTAAAAAGGTTAGCGTGGCGATTTCATTTCAGTCGATTATTGCATTACTTAACGAATTTTGGTCAAAACAGGGATGTTTAATTGCTCAACCCTACGACACCGAAAAAGGAGCAGGTACCATGTCACCGCATACGTTTTTACGTGCGATCGGGCCCGAACCTTGGTCAGTGGCGTATGTAGAACCCTGTCGCCGTCCGACGGATGGACGTTATGGAGAGAACCCAAATCGTTTTCAACACTATTATCAGTATCAAGTCTTAATTAAACCTTCACCGAACAACATTCAAGAAATTTATCTCGACTCTTTAAGAACATTGGGAATTAATCCCGAAGATCATGATATTCGTTTTGTTGAAGATAACTGGGAATCACCGACACTAGGAGCGTGGGGTGTTGGTTGGGAAGTCTGGTTAGATGGCATGGAAATTACCCAATTTACCTACTTTCAGCAATGCGGGGGAATCGATTGTCGTCCTGTTTCCATTGAAATCACCTATGGTTTAGAACGTCTAGCGATGTATCTACAAAATGTCAATTCAATCACACAAATTCAATGGAATGAACGGGTAAATTATGGTGAAATCTTTTTACAAAATGAAATCGAACAATGTACCTACAATTTTGAAGCATCTAGCCCAGATTTGTTACTAAATCTATTTAGTCTTTATGAACAAGAGGCTAAACAACTTATTGAAAGAGGGCTGGTTGTTCCGAGTTTAGATTATGTTCTAAAGTGTTCTCATACTTTCAACTTATTAGATGCACGAGGAGTCATTGCTGTAGCCGAAAGAACTCGTTATATTGGTCGGATTAGAAACTTAGCTAGAGAGGTGGCTGGTTTATATTTACAACAAAGAGAATCCTTAAACTTCCCTCTACAACCTGTGGCCATATCTAATCATGTCTGATGAGATTAAACATTTGACACCCGATGAATTAACCCTTTGGCAAACAGAAATATCTAGAATTAATCAAAACAATATTTTTTGTCACTGTCGAACTTGTAATGCTGAGTGGGTCAGTTCAAATCAAAATGTATCTTGTCCGAAATGTGGAAGCCATCGAGTAGAATCTATAGCTTGTTGGCAATTTCGGGATGATTAAATTAACAAGAATCGGGATGTTCAAACAGACAACCCGATTAATATTAACCTTTTTTGTGTTAAGTGGCAGAGGCCAAAACCACCTTAAAATATTGGTTACTCGTACTGCCTGCGGTTTGCTCACTCTTTGTTTTTGATTCGGATTTACCATCATGAGTTTTAGATAGTTCACTGGGTGAGACGGGTTCAACTTCCAATTCATCATCATCTTCATCAATTGAAAGACGCTCGCAGGGAATTGTATCTGATAAGATGGCACTTGCCATCATTCCAGTATGAATCTCTAATAAAGATTCTGGTAAAGCTTCAAAAACTAATCGTTGTCCTGGAAATACTACTCTTTCAAAATACCAGTTAGCCATATTACTAATGCGTACGACTTGAATCTGACTGGTCGCGTTTACATAGCAGCAAAGAATACTCTTTTTTTGATCATTTGGCAGTGGATCGAGAATCTGAGCCATACACTTAAAAAAAATCTTATATAGAGTTTGTATTGACCCTTTTACCCTAACACTGTGTGATCCCCATTGGCTGTAAAGATAACTACAATCCCTAAAATGTTTGAATTCCCACAACAAAATCTATCGTATAGATTCACATTTAACGATAAAATAGCAATTTATTAAATTATTGACTTTTTCTGACTGTAATAAGCTAGGACACGATGATTAAACTCACTAATTTTTGTTAGTTTGTTTTTCTGATTTTGTCAAGGAGAAAATGCGGAATAAGCAATAGGGTAATCCGATCTCACTATAAAGTCAAGTCTGATTGACCCGATTCGTCAGGACATTATCACTTAAGTTAAGTTATATTAAATATTAGGTCATCTACTCTCATCTTTGTTGGGGTTAAATTAATCAGATTTCCAAATTAGATAAATATTATTAATAACAACGCATTAATTGAATTAAATTTTTAAATAAAATATGAATCAGAAAATTTTGTACGTTCGTCTCCCTTGTAACCCGATCTTTCCCATTGGAGTCGTTTATTTATCGGATCATGTCCATAAGCTTTTCGGTGAAATAGAACAAAGAATTTTTGATTTAGGAACGATTCCACCCCTGGACTTTGGCAACGCTTTAAATCAGTGTATTGATGAATTCCAGCCGACTCTTTTAGTCTTTTCTTGGCGAGATATTCAAATTTACGCCCCTGTGGGTGGTCGCGGGGGAAATCCTTTACAAAATGCTTTTGAATTTTATTACGCTAAAAACCCTTTGATTAGACTTAGAGGAGCATTAGGGGGTTTAAAAGTTACTACTGCATATTATGGGGAACTCTGGCGCAATAAAGGATTAATTCAACAGGGCTTAAAACGAGCTAGAAAATATCATCCAGAAGCACGTTGTATTGTCGGTGGCGGTGCAGTCAGTGTTTTTTATGAGCAGCTAAAAACACAATTACCCTTGGGGACAATTGTTTCTATAGGAGAAGGGGAAACGCTGCTAGAAAAGTATCTTCGCGGGGATGATATTTCGAGTGAACGCTGTTATGTAGTTGGTGAAAAAGAGCCACGAAAAAATTTGATTCATGAAGAACCAACACCTTTAGAAAAAAGTGCTTGTAACTATGATTATATTCGCAGTATTTGGCCCGACTTAGACTACTATTTACAAGATAGTGATTTTTATATCGGTGTACAAACGAAGCGGGGTTGTCCTCATAACTGTTGTTATTGTGTTTACACAGTTGTAGAAGGGAAACAAGTTCGGATTAATCCTGCTGACGAAGTAGTTAAAGAAATGAGACAACTTTATGATCGCGGAATTCGGAATTTTTGGTTTACGGATGCTCAGTTTATTCCAGCCAGAAGATTTATTAATGATGCCATTGAATTATTGCAGAAAATTGTTGATTCAGGGATGACGGATATTCACTGGGCAGCTTATATACGTGCTGATAATCTAAACCCTCAATTGTGTGATCTGATGGTAAAAACGGGAATGAACTATTTTGAAATTGGGATCACCAGTGGTTCACAGGAATTAGTCCGTAAGATGAGAATGGGTTACAATCTCAGAACCGTTCTACAAAACTGTCGGGATTTAAAAGCGGCTGGTTTTAATGATTTAGTATCAGTGAACTACTCTTTTAATGTCATTGATGAAACCTTTGATACGATTCGTCAAACGATCGCCTATCATCGAGAATTAGAAAAGATCTTTGGTGTCGATAAAGTCGAACCCGCCATCTTTTTTATCGGGTTACAACCCCATACTCACTTAGAAGAATATGCTTTCAAAAAAGATATTCTAAAACCTGGCTATGATCCGATGAGTTTAATGCCTTGGACTGCCAAAAAACTCTTATGGAACCCTGAACCTTTAGGCTCATTTTTTGGTGAAGTTTGTCTAGAAGCTTGGCGAAAAAATCCCAATGATTTTGGTCGAGAAGTGATGAAAATTCTTGAAGAAAGACTAGGTAAAGCCGATTTAGAAGAAGCTTTAACCGCACCAGTAGAACCAAATCGCAAAGAATTGATCCCCGCTTAGGAGATTATTTTGGTTTCTAATACTATCCTTCAAGATGATGTTGACAATGATCAACTCAATTTACAATTAAGCTTGTGATCAGTGAATTTGATTTAAACATATGAGTTACTTAATTGCTGTTGTCGATGATCGGATGCAAGCTGAAGAAGCTTATACTGCGTTAGAAAAATCGGGCATTCCGACTAAAAATTTAGCGATTCTAGGAAAAGGTTATAAAACGGCTGACGAATTCGGTTTTATCGACCCCAATAAACAAGCCAAAAAACAAGCTACTCAAATGGCGTACTGGCTAATTCCCTTTGGTTTTGCGGCAGGATATTTATTTAACTTAATTACCAATCTACATACTTTTGATTGGGCTGGAGAACCTGGAAACCATATTTTAGGGGGAGTTGCAGGAGCGATCGCCGCCGCCATGGGTAGTGTTTTTGTCGGTGGAGGTGTCGGGTTTGCCTATGGTAGTGGTGACGCACTACCCTATCGAAATCGTCTCAATGAAGGGAAATATATTGTAATTGTACAGGGTGAAGATTCCCAAAATCCTCAAGCAACAGATATCTTACGCAAATTTAAGCCCGAAAGTTTACAAGGCTATGTTTTTGAATAATTACTGATTACTGAAAAGATGTTACCGAGAGAAGAATTATTAAAAGGTGTTGAAAACAAAGAGGAAATCGCCAGAATCATCGATTTAGCGGATCAAGCGATTAGAACGTGGGAAGTTGTTTTAACAGATTTCTTTTCACCTCCTGTACTGGCTGAAGTTCAAAGAATTTTTAGCCGTTTAACCGAAGTTCAGATCGTTTCATGGGGAGGATATCCACAAGCTGAACGACAAAGATTAGGTATTGCCCGTGAAGAAGTTCCGCTTGATCCTTCTATGGTTCAAGTCACCGCTTTAGAGGTCGCGGGAAATTTTCTCTTTGATCCCGCAACCCATCGAGATTTTTTAGGGGCAATTTTAGGTACTGGAATTGTCCGCGAGAAAGTCGGTGATATTCTAGTATTAGGGGAACGGGGCGCACAAATTATTGTCGTACCAGAATTAGTCGATTTTTTTACTCTTTCTTTAACTCAAGTTCGTTCGGTTCCCGTCAAAGCGCAACCCATCGAATTGAGTGAATTAAGAGTACGTCCACCTCAGAAAAAAGAACTGACGACGGTAGAAGCGTCTTTAAGGTTAGATGCGATCGCTTCTGCGGGTTTTGGGATGTCTCGTAGTAAAATGTCTGAGGCAATTACAGCAGGTGATATTCGAGTCAATTGGAAGGAAATTAGCCAACCGAGTCATAATATCCAGTCAGGCGATCTGATTTCGATGCGTGGTAAAGGAAGGCTAGAAATTGGCGAAGTAGAAGTTACGAAAAAACAGCGTTATCGGGTGCAATTGACGAGATATGTTTAATTTATATAGATTTTAGTGTGGCTCTATATTAGGACTAGGAAACCAATCATCATCCAAAGCGGTTGTGATGGGAATTTTTGGATGATTTGGAATAGAAAAGCTTCTAGACATAACTTTTACCCGTTTGTCATAAATTTCATCCCAAATTGGTTCAACTAGATTACTTAGAGAGGGATTTTCTTTCAAAATCTTTTCAATCTCAAAACGAAAGTTAGCCACCTCAGTTTCCCAATGGCTTTTATTATAAAGTTTTTCTGATTCCCAGAAAGATAGTTTTAATAGATGATCAAGGAGACGAGCTAAATAACTTTCTAGTTTTCGCTTTTCGCTCTTACCCAAACCCTCGATTTCCTCAATTAAATTCTGCCAGTCGATCAGTTGTAATTCTCTACGCCTCATTGCATCAGCTTGTTGCTGTGTCCATTGGTAATAGTCAGTATCGTACATTTTAAGCTTCAACTTTTGACAATTACATTTACTTACATAGATTGAAATGGATTTTTTGACTTAAACCTTAAAAGACTGGTGATTTAACCCGCCTCCTAAGATTTATATCTTTATTCTACTCAATTCCTTCGATGCGGTCTTCAACTTCTTGGTACAACTCCTGTAAACGTTCAAGGTTTTCTTGGGAGGTTTCCCAGTAACCGCGACCGTTGACTTCTAGGAGAGTAGCTACAATTTTTCGGAATGAGTTGGGGTTATGATTCATTAGACATGACCCGTTGTACTTCATCAAGGGATAGCTCTAATACTTCAGCAATTTGTTCTAATGTTAATCCTAATTTAATCAATCGTGATACAGTTTGAAGTTTAGTAAGCTTTTGAATAGATTTGACACTTATTGTATCTTGCTTATTAGAAAAAAGTGTTTCAGCTTCTTCTAACAAAGGGCTTGAGCAGAGATTAATACTACCGACTTGTACAGGATTTCCAATAATTTGAAATTGAGAGGTTTGATATCCTAATCTTTCAACTGTAGAGCGAAAGTTAGATTTATTTAAGTCTTCTCCCAATATTTCAGACAACATATCCCAGAGTAGATAAGCTTCATCTTTAGCATGACCTGCTGTACAGTTATATTCTTTTGCAATATCTGTATATTTTTGTCCGTTAAAAACACCTTTTAGGATAGCAACTTGCAGACTGTCTAGATGCTTACCAGATTGCTTAAAAACCAGTTCGTCTAAGTAATTAATTACCGCTTGCACATCCATAATTTAAGATCAAGACCTCTCATCCGTCATTATCCGCTACTATCCGCCCACTCTAAAGGTTTTTAAGAAAACTACCGTCTTTATCCGTCCCACAAATATGCTGATTTATCAAGTTTTTAGAGTAAACTTTCAAAAAATAGGTTATTAAATGATTAACTCTACAACAATGCTTGGGAAAGTAACTACTTTTTTTTCCTTGGTAGTTTTAGCAATTACCACTGAAACCATAACATTGCCAACTGTCTATGCTCAAACTAATTCTGCAAAAAATACTATTTTTGTTGGTACAGTTCGTAATAATAAAGGCTTTTTGTACAGGCTTTCTGGCACTCAAGGTGCTAGTAATGCTGGAAATGCAAAATGGAATACTTGTCCAGAAAATACAATTTTATTAGGAAGAGATTTTCAGCCTAATGGTTTTTGGCTGTGCGCTAGTTCTGACATAGCTAATAGCGGAACTTTTTATTTTGGTAATGTCGTTAACAATAGGGGATACTATTGGGAAGTTTCTAGTGGACAAGCTAAACCAGCAGGCGATGTAAAATGGGATACTTGTTGGGGAGGACAACTGCGAGGCAGATTATTTACAACTAATGGTTTTTGGATTTGCCAACCATAAATACATCTGTATTGTTTTTAGTATATAAAATTCAATGGTTGCTTTAGATCTAAAAATTAATAGGATTATTTTTATCTTCATTCCATGTAGCAGGATTATTCTGTATATAATCTCTAATCCTGACTAATGAATCATTGTCACGAATAATATGATCGTAAAATCGAGGTTGCCAAGCAAAGTTATCATGATTATTTTTTCGACACCAACGAGTGACCGAAGATTTGTAAGCATTAATAATTAATGATAATGAACATTTTTTCAAAGGAGAAAATTGATTAGATTGATCGTTTTGATTTTGGGATGTTTGTAGAGACGCGCCATGGCGCGTCTCTACGGGGTTGTCTATCACAACGATACCATGTACATGATTGGGCATGATCACGTAGGCATCAATAAAGATATTATTAAAATGATTTGGAATTTCTACCCAGAATTGTTGTGCAATTTGACCAATAGAAGATAATTGCATCTTACCTTGAAAGATATCACCAAAATAATATAAATGATCGTTCGTACACATCGTTACAAAATACCAACCGTTAGCCGAATAATCATAATTTCTTAATCTAGTTGATTCGATGCGATATTTTCCCTTGTATAACGTCATGATGATTGGAAATAATAGACCGTTTGTTCTATAAAATTCCCAAAATTTTTAGAAAAATAACGTCAAACTACATTGTGTGTTGATTTTTGGATCTTGGTAGAGACGCGCCATGGCGCGTCTCTACGATCAATTCATGTTAAGGAATTTTACTCGATTCCTTCGATGCGGTCTTCAACCTCCTGATACAACTCTTGTAAGCGTTCGAGGTTTTCTTCGGAGGTTTCCCAGTAACCGCGTCCGTTGACTTCTAGGAGAGTTCCGACCATTTTGCGGAATGAGTTGGGGTTCATATTCATCAGACGTTTACACATTTCTTCATCTTGAATAAAGGTCGTGTTTACGTCCTCATACACCCAGTTATCGACTGCATCGGCGGTTGCACTCCATCCCATCGTATTGACAAGACGCTTAGAAAGTTCTCTGACTCCTTCGTAACCATGACTCAACATACCTTCGTACCATTTGGGGTTTAGTAGTTTGGTACGTGCATCAAGACGAACGGTTTCAGAAAGGGTTCTGACTTGTGCGTTAGCGGTGGTGGTATCTGCAATAAAAGCAGTGGGTTTTTTACCATCATCTCGTAAACTAGCGACGACTTTAGTTGGATCTGAGTCGAAATAGTGGGAAACGTCGGTTAAACTAATTTCAGAAGAATCGAGATTTTGGAAGGTAACTTCAGCCGTTTTTAGAGACGCTTCAAATAGTCTACGGTTATCTTTCATTACCCCTGGGTTATCGGAGTCGAAAGCGAACCCTTTACGGTTGAGGTACATATCCTGCAATTCTTTTTCTTCTTCCCAGCTACTATTTTCGACAGCAAGGTTGATGTTAGAAGAATAGGAACCTGAAGCATTAGAAAAGACACGGGTAGCTGCTTGACGAACACTTAACCCCATTTCTTGCGCTTGTTCTAAGGCGTGTTTACGAACGTAGTTCATTTCTACTGGTTCGTTTGCTTCGGCTGCCATTTTCACCGCTTGATCTAATAAGTTCATTTGGTTAATAAATAGATCGCGGAATACACCCGAACAGTTTACTACAACGTCAACACGGGGTCTTCCTAGTTCTTCTAGGGGAATGAGTTCTAATTTATTGACACGTCCTAACGCATCGGGTACAGGTTTTGCACCCACCATCCACATGATCTGTGCCAGTGACTCCCCATAGGTTTTAATATTATCAGTTCCCCAGAGAACACAGGCGATCGTTTCGGGATATTGTCCCCCATTATCGAATTTTTGGCGATCTAACAGGCGATCAACGACGATTTTGGCAGATTTTACGGCAGCAAGAGTCGGAATAGACTGAGGATCTAAAGCGTGGATGTTTTTACCCGTCGGTAGTACGCCAGGGTTCCGAATGGGATCACCACCAGGCCCAGGTAAGACATATTCACCTTCTAATGCTTTGAGTAAACCGCCTAATTCATTATCGGCACAAACTTGTTCTAAGCAGAATTCGAGATACTCAAACAGAGGTTTTAAGGCATCTTGATCGACTTTATTGTAACCGAGTTGGTGTAATGCTTCGAGCCAGGGTGCTTTTTTGCCGATATTGAAGAAGTTGAGTTTAGAGATCATCGAAACTCTACCATCTGCGTCTATTTGCGCTTTGACTAAGGCTGATACTGCCCCTCTTGTTGCTAGAGTAATATTTTGTAGGAGTTCAACGTCTTCTAAGATACCCCGATCGCTATTTTGGTAAACTTGATCGATATCTCGTCCGATACTATTGGCAATGATTCGAGGTAAAGAGATAATTTCTTCTTCTTCTCGATCTAGACTAGCGATATTAACTAAAGTTGCGATCGCTTCTTCGGCTGTTGGGGGTTTACCGATGACATGGAGTCCACAGGGAAGTAAACGCGACTCAATTTCCATCAGTTTCCGATAGACTAAACCGACGATCTGATCTCGTTCATCAGCACTCAGGTTAGTGGAATTGGTTTCAGGGAGTTCAATATCTTTATCTAAATTGACGAGGCGACATTTATCCATAATCGTATCAACAATTTGGATACCGCGCCCGCTATCTTTGAGAGTTTGATAGGAACCTATTAATTCACTGAGTTCCTGTAACCCTTTGTATAACCCTGCATTTTCCGCAGGAGGTGTCAGATAAGAAATGGTTGCGGCATAACTACGGCGTTTGGCGATCGTTGCTTCGGATGGGTTATTGGCTGCGTAGTAATATAGATTTGGAATATTCCCAATGAGGTTATCAGGATAACATTCGCCCGACATTCCCATCTGTTTACCTGGCATAAATTCTAAAGAACCATGTGTACCAAAGTGTAGTACAGCATCGGCGTGCCAAATTTGGTTGAGATAGGTATAGTAAGCAGCAAAACCATGATGGGGACTGGCAGAACGTGAGAACAATAACCGCATGGGATCACCTTCATAACCAAAGGTGGGTTGTACACCGATGAAGACGTTCCCAAATTGTTTCCCGTAAATCAATAAATTTTGTCCATCACTGTTTAAATGTCCTGGTGGTTTACCCCAATTTTCCTCTAAACGTTCTGAATAGGGGGTTAAACGTTCGTATTGTTCAACGGACATCCGATAAGCAATGTTGAGTTCTGGACTATGATATTGTGCTTGGGCATCATGGATCACTGCTTCCATTAATGCTTTAGGGGAGTCGGGTAATTCTTGAACATCATAGCCATTGTTTTGTAATGTTCTCATCACTTCGTAGATCGATCCGAAAACATCTAGATAAGCCGCAGTTCCGACATTTCCTTTATCGGGGGGAAAACTGAAGACGGTAATGGCGACTTTTTTCTGTAATTTCGGTTTTTTGCGAAGATTTGCCCATTTTAAGGCTCTTTGGGTAATGGCTTCGATGCGGTCTTGTAGTGCGATCGCTTTTCCAGTTACGCCATCACGTCCTGATAAGATAATAGGCTCAATTGCACCGTCTAATTCTGGAATCGCAATTTGTAAAGCGACTTGAATGGGGTGTAAACCGAGTTCGCTTTCTTCCCATTCTTGGGTGGTTTGGAAGACAAGCGGTAAGGCACACATATAAGGACGGTTGAGGCGTTTTAATGATTCTATCGCTTTGGGATGGTCTTGACGAGCCGGTCCACCAACGAGGGCGAAACCTGTTAGAGATACAGCCGCGTCAACAATAGGAACCGCTTCAACTCCTTTAACACTGCGATCTAGAAAATAAGCATCAACGGGTTTAGAAAAGTCTAACCCACCCGCGAAAACTGGAAGTACCCGCGCCCCCATCGCCTCGAATTCTTGTACGATCGCTACATAGTGAGCATCATCCCCTGTCACGAGGTGAGTCCGTTGTAGGATAATTCCAATACAAGGCGCAAGGGGATCTTTAAGATCATCTGGAATATCGCTACGGGTGTTATACCAGGCAAAATATTCTTTGACATCCTCAAACATTTTCATTGACAAAGGATGCCAGATCCCCATATCAGGATAGACAACGGGTTCTTTGTACTGTACAGACGCGCCATGTCGCGTCTCTACCTCGGAAAAGACATATTTATCGGCTAACATCAGCAGGAAGTTTTCGAGGTTATCGGATGAACCGCCTAACCAATATTGAAAACTCAGCATGAAGTTTCGCGCATCTTGGGCTTTTTCAATAGGAAGATATTTTAAGACTTGGGGAAGGGTACGCAATAGCTTTAACATCGCGTCTTGGAACCCTGAACCTGAGTTTTCTTTGCGCTTTTTCATAAACTGAGCGATCGCACTTTTCGACTGTCCGAGTTGTGCCATCGAAAAGCTACCGAGTTTATTCAAGCGCATCACTTGAGGCATGGAGGGGAATACAACCACTGCATCTAGATGATCTCGATGGGGTTGTACAGCCGCGACTAATTTATCGGCTAAGTCTTCGATGAAAATAAGAGAAGCGATAAAGATATTAGCTTTGGCAACATCTTCTTTAAAGTCTGCGAAGTTTTCGGGGTCGCGCAATTCTTCAATGAGATAGCCGCTTATTTCAATGGCTAAATTTGGGTTGTTGGCATTGATGGCTTTAACGGCAGTAGATAGCGCACTCTGATACTGAGGTTCTAGCACGACATAGACCACCTTAACAAGCGATCGGCCATTTAATGAGTCGGGGGCAATGTGGCGGATGGTGGACTTGACGTGAGTGAACATATATGCTGGTTCTCCTTAAAATTGCTGAATCGGCTGATTGAGTGATCACTGCTAAAAAGGATTCTTCTGTGTTTGTATCAGAAAAGGTGTATCAACTGAGCGTTTACTCGTTGATTCGACACAATTTGATAAACAATCTGAAATATTTTGTAACAAATATTTGCTGTATCGATGAGTGTTTACTTAAGAATTTAGTTATATAAATTTACTTTTTGGCTATTGACTATTTGAATTTAATATGTGTTAATATCAAATCCGCTATAAATACCCGATCAAAATGTCCTGTAGGGATTTGGTCTCCAAATCCAGACATATATAGGGTTTGGCAACCAAACTCCTACAATTATATTAAACGGGATAATTTATACGGATTTGATATAAAAATCGTTTTTGAAAATTAAAAACCCCTCTCTTTTAGGAGAAGGGTTAGGGTTAAATCAACAATGATGCTTTAATCGGCATTTTCCTGCATACTAAATTCAGGTAGTTGGTTGATCACGTCTGATAGCAAATCTTTTTCGGATGGCTCATTAAGGCTGTTCATTTGATGTTCAATGCCCTTTTGTAATACCTTCAGTTGGTAGGGATCGAGATCAAGGGGTACAGGTTTAGGATCATCAGAAGAACTATCCCACGATTTTAATTGTGACTCTAGTTGCTCTTTTATGGCTTGAATTCGTTTTTGAGCTTCTATATAGTCATCTGTACCATAGGTTAATAGATTTTCTTCAGATGAAAATTGAGCTTGATCGGTTTTTTCTAATTTGACTAGACTTTGCTCAATACTTTGCTGCAATAGTTCTAGTTGTTCTTTATTGAGAGAAAGGGGCAAGGCATCCATAATTCTTTTTTTATTTTAATGTTTGGCTTGATTCTATGATCGCAAGTTATAATCAGCCATCCATCATTAGTTTTAACTTAACCAAACCCGCAGTAAAGAGAGTAATTGTTCGGTATCAACGGGTTTAGTAATATAATCTGATGAACCTGCTTCTAAGCACTTGTCGCGATCGCTTTTCATGGCTTTAGCGGTTAAAGAAATAATTGGTATAGTGCTATATGAGGGCATTTGACGAATTAGACGAGTTGTTTCATAACCATCAATACCAGGCATCATGACATCCATCAGAATTAGATCCGTTTCAGGATGGTTGCGTAAGAGAGCGAGTCCATCGGTTCCGTTTTCTGCTGATAGGACTTGCATGGAGTAACGTTCTAAGAGACTGGTTAGGGCAAAGATATTTCTAAGATCATCATCGATCACTATAACTTTTTTACCCTGCAAAATTTGATCGGTTTGCTGAACTTGTTGTAATCGTTGTTGTTGAACGGGTGATAATTGGGATTGAACTCGATGTAAAAATAAGGTTGTTTCATCTAAAAGATTGGGTAGTGTGTTGGTTATTTTCAGTCGAGTGGTTTTGCTTAAATGAATGATTTGATTTTGCTGATCGTCCGTTAAAGGATCACTGGTGTGGACAATGAGTGAAATCGGAGTCTGGCTAATTTTTTCTTGACATTCTCCGATTAATGTGCTGTGGATAACGGCACTATCAAAAGGCTGTGAATTTAAGAGGTCTATTGCTTCTGTTGCGGTACTGACGGAGGTAATCTGTAGATCATCATTACTAATCAATTCAATAATTTCTTGTCGTTGTGTTTCATCGGGTATCGCAAGCAAGAGATTTTTTTGAGGACGATCGAGCCAATTTTTCAGATCAGTAATAATGTTTACTAAAGCGTCGCGTTCAATCGGTTTTTGATGAAAAGCGATCGCACCCAGTTTTTCCGCACGTATTTTAGCTTCTTTCATGGAGAAGATCACGACGGGAATATGACGGGTATCAAAAGAGTGTTTAATGCGATCTAACACGGGCCAACCACTATCACTAGGTAAACAAATATCGAGGAAAATGGCGCAGGGTCGATATTTTTGGGTCATGGATAAAGCAGTGGCACTCCGCATGGTAATTAAACCTTTATATCCTGCTTCTCGTACTAGATCGAGCATTAAACGAGCAAAATTCGGATTATCTTCGACAATGAGAATAGACTGATCACCGTTTTTGATGTTACTGCGATCGTCATTGATAATAGGATAAGATTCTGAGGTTGTAGTGACTTCAAGAGGTTCTACTGCATTAATCACATATTGAGTGTGTGGTGGAGTGAGTTCAGGAATGATCATCGGTTCTTCCTCATGTGGTATAGTTACGTCTTCTTCTAGATAGGTTTGTGGCACATAGAGAGTAAAAGTACTACCGACTCCGACTTGACTTGATAGAGTAATTTCGCCACCGAGTAAGGATGCAATTTCACGAGAGATCGATAAACCTAAACCCGTTCCCCCATAATGGCGCGAGGTGGTACCGTCTGCTTGCTGAAAAGCTTCAAAAATTAGTTTTTGTTTATCTGGGGCAATACCAATACCTGTATCACTAACCGTAAAAGCAATCACACTTTTTGCATGATTTAGGCTATCATGATCCTTACTCCAGCCTCTTGTTGCGCGCATCATTTGTAGGCTAACTTGACCTTGTGACGTAAACTTAAAGGCATTAGAGAGTAAATTTTTGAGAACTTGTTGTAAACGTTTAGCATCGGTGTAAATGCTATCGGGCAACCCATCAGAGAAAATAATATTAAAATTCAAACTTTTATCATGGGCAATTTGTCTGAAAGTACGCTCAATATGATTTCTGAGATCAACTAGCGGCATCTGTTCAGATTCAACTGACATTGTACCCGATTCAATTTTAGCCAAATCTAGAATATCGTTGATCAGTCCAAGGAGGTCACTACCTGCTGAATGAATAATTTGAGCGTATTCAACTTGTTTACTGGTCAAATTACTTTCCACATTATCAGACAAGAGTCGCGCTAAGATTAATAGACTATTTAAGGGTGTCCGCAACTCATGGGACATATTCGCTAAGAATTCAGATTTATACTTAGATGTTAGGGCTAATTGGGTGGCTTTTTCTTCTAATGAGAGTCTAGCCTGTTCAATTTCTGAGTTTTTGCGTTCTACTTCTTCGTTTTGCCCTTTGAGGAGTCGGGCTTTTTCTTCTAGTTCCTCGTTGGTTTGTTGCAGTTGTTCCTGTTGATTTTTTAGCAGTTCTTCACTCGCTTTGAGACTTCTAGCTTGTTCTTCGAGGCGTTGGTTGGTTTCTTGGAGTTCCCCTTGTTGCGTCGTTAACTCTTGTGCCAAGGATTGAGACTGTTTGAGTAGTTCTTCTGTTCTCATTGAAGCGGCAATGGTATTAAGAACGATCGCAATACTTTCTGTCAGTTGATCAAAAAAGGTTAAGTGAATCTCATTAAAACGTTGGAACGAAGCCAGTTCTATTACTGCCGTTACTTGTCCTTCAAATAACACGGGCAGAACCACCGCATTGAGAGGAGAAGCTTCACCTAAACCCGAATTAATCTTAATATAATCATGGGGAATCTCAGTTAATAAAATTCGTTCTTTTTCTAAAGCACATTGACCAACTAAACCATCTCCAAGATAAAAACGATTTGCTAGATGTTTGCGTTCTCGATACGCATAACTACTTAGTAATTTGAGATAGGGTTGTTGATTTTCGGCTGCATCCATCAAATAAAATACACCATGTTGGGCGTGTACAAGGGGTGCGAGTTCCGAAAGAATTAACTTAGAAACCGTTTCTAAATCACGCTGACCTTGCAGCATTCGAGTAAATTTCGCTAAATTTGTCTTTAACCAGTCTTGTTCCGTGTTTTTCTGGGTTGTTTCTCGCAAATTCGAGATCATTTGGTTAATATTGTCTTTTAATACCGCAACCTCACCTTCTGCTTGAACCGAAATTGATCGGGTTAAGTCCCCTTTGGCTACAGCAATAGCAACTTCTGCGATCGCTCTTACCTGAGTCGTCAAATTAGCCGCCAACTCATTCACATTATCCGTCAAGTGTCGCCAAGTCCCCGAAGCCCCTGGTACATTCGCTTGTCCTCCCAGTTTCCCCTCGATACCAACCTCTCGCGCTACCGTCGTTACCTGATCTGCAAAAGTCGCCAGCGTATCGATCATCTCATTAATCGTATCGGCTAGGGTTTCAATTTCTCCCTTGGCATCGAGCATTAATTTTCGTTTTAAGTCTCCATTAGCAACCGATGTGACGACTCTAGCAATACCCCGTACTTGCGCCGTTAAATTGCCCGCCATCGAATTTACATTATCCGTCAGATCCTTCCAAGTTCCTGCTACTCCACTAACTTGGGCTTGTCCCCCTAATTTTCCTTCCGTTCCTACCTCACGCGCCACCCTCGTTACTTCACTTGCAAAAGACGAAAGTTGATCAACCATTGTATTGATCGTGTCTTTGAGTTCTAGAATTTCCCCTTTCACATCGACTGTAATTTTCTTCGATAGATCCCCATTCGCTACCGCTTTCGTGACTTCGGCGATGTTTCGCACTTGCCCCGTTAAATTACCCGCCATCGAGTTCACATTATCAGTCAGATCTTTCCACGTTCCCGCCACCCCTTTGACATACGCTTGTACGCCTAGTTTTCCTTCCGTTCCCACTTCACGCGCTACTCTGGTTACTTCACTGGCAAAGGAATTTAACTGATCCACCATGATATTAACGGTGTTTTTCAGTTCTAAGATTTCCCCTTTCACATCGACTGTAATTTTCTTCGATAGATCCCCATTCGCTACCGCCGTCGTCACTTCCGCAATATTCCTTACTTGGGCGGTTAAAGAACTCGCCATCAGGTTCACATTATCAGTCAGATCCTTCCATGTTCCTGCTACGCCTCGGACTTCGGCTTGTACCCCTAATTTTCCTTCCGTTCCCACCTCACGCGCCACTCTCGTTACTTCTGAAGCAAAAGACGAAAGTTGATCCACCATCACGTTAATTGTGTTTTTCAGTTCTAGGATCTCGCCCTTGACATCGACTGTAATTTTCTTGGAAAGATCCCCGTTAGCTACTGCCGTCGTCACCTCCGCAATATTCCTCACCTGGGCGGTTAAATTTCCTGCCATTGAGTTGACATTTTCCGTCAAATCTTTCCATGTTCCCGCCACACCTCGGACTTCGGCTTGTCCCCCTAGTTTTCCTTCTGCCCCCACTTCCCGCGCTACTCTGGTGACTTCGGATGCAAAGGAGTTCAACTGATCCACCATGATATTAATTGTGTTTTTCAGTTCTAAGATTTCCCCTTTAACATCGACGGTAATTTTTTTGGAGAGATCCCCGTTAGCTACTGCTGTCGTCACCTCTGCAATATTCCTCACTTGCGCCGTCAGAGAACCCGCCATGAAATTAACTGAGTCGGTCAAATCTTTCCAGGTTCCCGCAACGCCTCGGACTTCGGCTTGTCCCCCTAGTTTTCCTTCTGCCCCCACTTCCCGCGCTACTCTGGTGACTTCGGATGCAAAGGAGTTCAACTGATCCACCATGATATTAATTGTGTTTTTCAGTTCAAAGATTTCGCCTTTGACATCAACGGTAATTTTTTTGGAAAGATCCCCGTTAGCTACCGCCGTCGTCACCTCTGCAATATTCCTCACCTGCGCGGTTAGGTTTCCTGCCATGAAGTTTACTGAGTCGGTCAAATCTTTCCAAGTTCCTGCAACACCTCGTACATCAGCTTGTCCCCCCAGTTTTCCTTCGGCACCCACTTCTCGCGCTACTCTGGTTACTTCGGAGGCAAAGGAATTTAATTGATCCACCATTGTATTAACGGTGTTTTTTAGTTCTAAGATTTCTCCGCGCACATTAACGGTAATTTTCTTGGATAAATCTCCATTCGCTACCGCCGTTGTCACCTCTGCAATATTCCTCACCTGTGCAGTTAAATTTCCTGCCATCAAATTCACACTATCGGTTAAATCTTTCCAAGTCCCTGCAACGCCTTTGACTTCGGCTTGTACGCCTAATTTCCCTTCCGTTCCCACTTCACGCGCTACTCTGGTTACTTCGGAGGCAAAGGAATTTAATTGATCCACCATTGTAT